>JAEEGH010018778.1_pt1 | contig 14575 bp, 13 predicted proteins | sample 9134181 | NCBI WGS metagenome assembly JAEEGH01 (sample SAMN16246544, study PRJNA631951) | gut metagenome | biome: gut microbiome; feature: rumen; material: DP-attached | host: Bos | place: Iran: Karaj | collected 2018-10 | reverse complement strand
GTGTCCTGGGAATGTACCCCATCTTCATCAATCCGGCCCAATGCACCTGTCATCAGATTCAAACCATACAGCGTATGCGAATCATCAGTAGAAGGTACTAGCCTTGTCACAGCATTCGCTATTGCTTTCTTTGTTGCTTCATCCAATGTCTGGTACGGTTTTTCCATGTCTACATCCGGATATGCCGCAACCCGGGAAAAAATATCAAACTGCCATGTTGCCAGATCACATGAATAAATCGTTCCGTCTCCCATTAATCCGTACAGCTTATTATCCATTTCTACCGAACTGGAAAGCATTCTCTCTTTCAGGCTGTTCAACTGAAACTGTCGTGCGAACTGATCATCATATAGTTCCTTCCACTCGGCCCCTGCACCTGCGATGCATAAGAAAGTAAAAGTCATAATACTTATCAGCAGTAATTTCATGTAACGTCTCATACGATTCCCCCTACTGTTTTTCTGCTTCAATCATTGTCAGTTTTCCGGATAACAGCCGCAGAAAATCTTCCGGTGTCATATTGATCTGGATATACTGCTTACACAACTGGTCAATTTCATCCATACCCATCATCGCTGTTAGGTATTCATTGTCCAAATGCAAATTCAAATTGTTGAGTAGTTGTCTATCCATGGCAATGGTTTCAGCCGCAATCTGCCATTTAACACGATCATGTTCCTGGATTGTTCGCTGGTAATAAGTTAACATTGCCTCAATGTCAAAACGTTCATCTGGCTCCAGGTCATCACTTGACAGAATTTTTTCTATGGCCTCGATCTTTCTTTCCGTGTCTGCTATTTTTTCGTCAAATCCCGGATATTCATACGGTTCATTGCAGTCCGGATGTATAGCATAGTACAAGTATGGATCTGCCTCAAATTCAGCAGCACACTCCAAGTATTTTTCCGCCTCATCCATATGTTCAGTATAAGGATTAATTATATATACTGACATATTACCGTTCGTCTCGTTTTGATCCCCATCACCCCAGATAAGCGATATAGTTTCATCTTCAAAAATGGACATTCCATAAACCATGTTCTCTTGTGTATCAACATAAAATCCCGGATCGTTGTTCCGCATAGCATCCCGTTCGCCAAAAAGGCTTAATATAACACCGTTTCCTTCTTCATCTTCCGGTTCCCATTCCTTCATACACCTATGATGTTCTTTCCGGATAGCTGCGATAGTTTGCAGTTTTTCCAGTGCTTCCTTCAAAGCATTCCCGGAAGCAATCGACTCCATGGGATGATCATGGGTCTGTAGATAATTCATAACAAAGTCTTTCATCAGGGTATATTCATCAAATCCAAACCACATCTCCAAATTCGGATATTCTTCTGCCAGTTCTTCTTCGTACAAGATCCAGTCGTCCAGCAATTCCCCGATTGTAGTCGGATAAGGGAGATCACCGAAAGCCATCCGCCAGTAGCCCGGATGAACACCGAATGTCCGTATAGACAAACTTGCGGGATATGCCACCATTTGTCCGTTCTGATCTGTAATCACTTCGGCAATATTGGGTGCAAGCTTGTTCAATTCTTTATGAATAAAGCTATCAGAAGCAAAAGGCTTCAAGAAACCGTTTGTACGGAGTGTATTATAATTTGAATCTACCGAAATTATGAAAACATCCGTCAATGAATCTCCAGTCAGTAGTTTTGTCATCAATTCTGCTGCTGATACATCATTATAATCGCTCACCAGGATTGTGTTCTGAAAACGATCCTGGTACATGTCATCCACCTTGAGTGAGCTTTTGCCACGAATAGTTAGCTTTAACTGTTCTGATACCTGCTTATTGATACTGACAATATTAATCCCGTTTGTACAACATAATGCATACCTGTCGTCAGAAAGCAGCCACGCTTCGCTGTCATATGCACAGTTTCCAGTATTAATTGCGCCAATTATTTCAGGTCCCTTATCTCTACCAAGTGAATATACTGAGCCTTTGCATGAAAAAAGAAATCTATCATCCTTCCCGCTGAAGGTAAAGCCGTATAATGAGTCTTCTTCTCCAAACGCAGATAAATCAACCGAAACCTGCGTCTGTATCTTCGTTTCTGTCTCGATTTCTTTTATGCTCCAGCCATATTTATCTTCCACGCACAATGCGTAATATTCAGAATCATTTCCTTTGCACACACTGATTGCATCAGGAATTTCCAGTGTTTTTACAAATCCATGGGACAGATCGAATTGTATCATTAATAATCCAGGTTCATCCTGATACTCTGCTAAGGACGCAAAAACATATAATTCCCCATCATTAACATAATTCCTGACAATTCGCAGAGTATTCTCATCATTCCATGGATGCAATTCATCGATCGGAAGCCTTGTTTTTTGCCAATGGATTCCAGCTGTATCAATCAAACCAAAACAACCAGTATAAATATCCCATCCATAAAGATTTTCTCCGTCCGTCGCTATATGAGTGACAATTTCATCCAGTTCCTCTTCAGAAAAAGTAGATAACATTCCGTATGGTAATGTTGGCAATTCACAGAACAGTTCTGCTTCATTATCATCCCTTATCACCCGTAATGTTTCATCATCCAGGTACGCATAGAACTGATTATCAACCACTGTGACCGAATGTGTTGCCTTAATTCCTTCATTTTCCAAGCCCGAGCGGATCATATAACTTCTGTTCAACAACACATCCGCGTATGTCAGTGATGTATAAGCAAGCAAAATCATCACCGACATCATGCAGCTTATAAACCCGACAATTTTCTTTATCATGTTCAAACCTCCTGTCAGGGAATCAGTCGGGTCTGGATCTTTCCAGACCCGACTGGAAAAACGAAAAATTACTCAATCCACTTCGACATGCAGTAGCCACTCAGCCGTGTAGGAGTACCTTTGCATTTTACATTACCGTATACATCACCAGTCGCAGCATACCAGCCAGTCGTGCCGCATTCCGAAACCGTAACAGTAGAACCATTTTTCATCCATCCCAGATTTTTACCATCTGTAGAAGGCATATCGCGCATCTTGAGGCTACCTCCCTTAACCGTTCCCGTCATAGCAAAAGCCGCGCTGGAGATCATCATCATAATCGCCATCACAAAAGCAACAACCTTAATCTTCTTATTCATAAATCATTACTTCCTTTCTCTTATACACTATTGTGTTTTTCTATATTTCGTTTTTTCTTGCAATAAAGTTTAATATCAGTTACAATTATTTTGTTCCCACAAGATATCCACCGTTTATGCGGCGGACGCTGTCCAGGCGTATTTTGCGGGAACTATTTTATCGGGTCCTCGGATCCAATTCTTCATATGCCAATCTCCTTTCTTCGTTCTTTCCATTAACAGCATTCCGCTGAGTATGGTCTTTTTGTCAGGCGCTTCGGCGCTTTTTGTTTTCTCCAATCCGTCCGATCCTGATCCAGTTTCTTCAAGACATACGTTTCTTGTCTGTCTCTATCCTTTGTGAACCACTTACACTTATATAAACAACCAAGTTTTTGTTTTGTGACATCCTTTTTTATTTTTTTGCAATAAAATAGTTTAGTTACCCCCGTTCTTAGCATGCTATAACATTATTGCATTATGAAAAAACACAAAAAACCGTTTACCACGATTGTAATATTCAGTTTTAAGTTTTTGAAAACAACAGAATATCATTTTGCCTGTCGTAGCATAATAATTCTTTCAGAAAACGCCGGTAAATAATCAATGCGTTAAGTGGAAGAAAACATTTCGGTGCAGCCGGAGTGCCAGTGACTCTTCTTTCGTTATCTATCCGGAACAAAAACTTTTTCTGAAAAAACTGAACCTTTTCCCCGGTGAATGTGTCTATAGGGTGTATCGGCCGATACAGGAAAGGAAAGGGCGCCCATGACTGAATTTGAATTCGAGCAGCAGGTAACCGCGCTTACCCAGAAGATGTACCGGGTATCCGCCAGTCTGCTGCGCAGCCCCCAGGACCGGCAGGATGCTGTGCAGGAATGCGTATGGAAAGCCTGGCGCAAGCTGCCTCAGCTGCGTGATGAAAGCCTTTTTACCGCATGGATCATGCGCATCCTCGTCAACGAATGCAAGCGCCTGTGCCACTCACATTGGCGTGAAGTAACCGTGGAAGAGATTGAGATCGAACAACCGGACGGCATGGACAACCGCCTGCGGGATGAAGCTCTTCACACTGCTGTGATGCAGCTCCCCGAAAAACTGCGGCTCGCCGTTACACTCTACTATATCGACGGCTTTTCCCTGCGCGAAACCGCGCATATACTTCACTGCCCCGAGGGCACCGTCAAACAGCGCCTGCATCGGGCGAGAACCACATTACGCGTTCTGCTGGAAGAGGAGGTGTGAAGGATGAAAGAATTGAATTGGAAAGACTGCTTTGAGCCTGCACCGGAAGCCTTTGAGCGTTCCGTTCAGCATGCGCTGCAGACGAAAACGGAGGAACAACATATGAAACGGATGATTCCGCGGTCCGCGATGATCGCTTTTGCCCTGATCCTGGTCCTGATGGCCTCTGCCCTTGCTTTCGGCGGGGACATCCTGAACTTCCTGCACACGGATAACCTCGGTGAAGTACAGATTCAGAAACCGGATGTCAAAGTGGAATATGCTGAAACCGGAATCCTGAAGGAAATCCGCGTTGACGAAGCCGTATGCGACGGCCGTTCCGTCCACATGCTGGTCACCTGGATCGCCGACCCGGAAAAGGGTGCCCTGCTCTGGGGCTCTGACTGGGACGTGGATCCCAACAGCGTGCCTTTCGCTGCTGAACGTGCAGCCGCCCCGAAAGTATATCTCCTCAACCCGGGCAGTATGACAGTTGAAACCGGCGGACAGCAGTACGATGTCTGGGACGGCTGGCACAAGCGTTATGATTCGGCATACTCCATCACAGCGGATACCACCTTCTTTATTGATGATCTGGAACTGGGTGATACCCTGACTGCCATTCGCCCAACCTATATCTATGAATATGATCCGGATCCCGAAAGCAACGCGCCGGCCATTGAGATGGTACCCTGCAGCGTGACCATGCCCGTCCAGGTTGCCGGAACCCGTACCTATGAAGCAACCAACCTGCCCATTAAACTGGAAAACTATAAGGTTAATTCAGCGAAGGTCACCCGTACGGATCTGGGCATCTACGTTGAAGTCGAAGCGGAGGACGACTATGATCCGGAAGAATACGAAAACTCTTTCTCTGAAGGTCCCGGAGAAGGTTATCCCACCCTCACCCTGCCGCTCCACGGCAGCGCCTGGTACCGCCTGCTGGATCAGGACGGAAACGAAATTGCCAGCCTGACAAGTGACCAGAAGTATCTGGCAAATGATGATGACGGTGAAGAATGGGCACACCTGCTCATCCGGGAAATGTTCCCCGTCGCCGAAATCGGCAGCAGCATCACCATCCAGCCGCTGGACACCGGCAGCATGGAACGTTTTACCCCCTACACCCTGGAACTGGTTGAACGCTGATCGTCAGCGCCATACCGGAAAAGGCGCCCCGTCCGTACGGACAGGGCGCCCCTTTTTGTTTTCCCGGCAATTACAGCTTCAGTTTGTCAAAGTTCCGGATAATCCACCGGGTCATTTTCAGATTGGTTTCATACAGGTCCCGGTACTTGTCCTTATCCGCAAACCAGGCGGTGGAAATAAACTGGTTGGCCAGGATCATGTACGGAACCGCTTCCTTCTCCTCCGCGGTCATGCGGACCACAGCATCATATCCCCGCAGGATTTCCTTCATGATCCCGGTCCACTTGTCCAGCTTCGCTTCGTTCCCCTCCTCAAAGGTTTCGGACAGGATCGCCGTCGCCGCGTAGCAGGGATCAAAAATCCGCGCGTTGCGCTCGCTCAGCTCAAAGTCAATGAATCCCCACTTGTCCCGGGAAACAATGATATTGCCGGGATTGGGATCCCGGTGGATAATCTGCCGCGGCAGCGCATCGTACAGCCTGCCCGTCTCCCGGATATAGGCCGCGATGAATTCACTGTCGGCAGGCAGCACCCCGTCCAGCGCGGGAAGCGCCCAGTCCCGGGCGGCCGCGAAGGGATCCGCTTCGTCCGCAGGCACGTCAACCTGCTGAAGCGCCAGGTCCAGCTGGCCGATGATCTCCCCGATAAACCGGGCTTTCTGCTCATATTCGTCCAGGTACACCTTGCTGGCCAGGATCCGTTCCCCGTTCACCCGCCGGGTCAGGAAGAAATACAGCTCCCCGTTCTCCACATACTCCTTCCCGTCCTTTGCCGGGACGACCGCCGGCGTATACAGCCCGACATTCTCCAGCGCCTTGCTGATGCTGATCGCCTTCATCACATTGCCCGGGTTCCCGGTATACTTGATCACATAATCCGTTCCCACATACTTTGCGGTATCGCTGATCTCCCCGGTTTCGGGATATACAACGTCCGTTACCGCTTCATTCTCCAGGCCCCAGCAGGCCAGGATCTCCGTAATCTTCCTATGGCTTACCATAATATGTTCCTCCTGTAAAAGATTGATCCGGTATGGCTTCTTTGCCCTGAATTCACGGAGGTATTCAGCCGGTGTATATCCCAGTTCCCGCACAAAGGCCCTGTAGAATCCGGCATAGGTATCAAAGCCGTACTCCAGGACCGTTTCGGTCTTTTTCCGTCCGGTGCCGATGGCATAAATGGCGTTCAGCAGTTTCCGCCTGAGGATATACTGCATCACCGGCATGCCCGTAGCGCCCTGGAAGATCCTGTAGAAGTGAAACACGGAATATCCCGCAAGCCCTGCCAGTTCCGCCGCCGTAATCTCTGTCCTGAGATTGTCTTCGATATAGTCAATGGTTTTCTGCACGTTTTCCTTATACATCGCCTGTTCCCTCCTTTCTTCAGGTTTTGCAGCTACATACGCATCATATCCCGCTTACAGGGGAAAAACATTTCCTGCCTTGCTGGAATTTGAAAAAAACGGACCCGGTATTGATGCACCGGATCCGTTGGAATCACTTATGCCGTTGGTTCGGAAGCCTTCAGGATCCAGAAGCCGCCGGATTTGTCCAGCTTCTCCACGCTGTCAAACAGGGTCTTCAGGTACTTCATGCAGCTTTCCGCCCCCTGCTGCTTCCGGATCACCAGGTACAGCGCGCCGCCGGGCTTCAGGCTTTTCGCTGCGTCGGCAAACATCCCGTAGATCACCTGTTTCCCTGCCCGGATCGGCGGATTGGTAACCACCGCGTCAAAGGCCTGCCCTGCCACGGCAGCCATGCCGTCGCTTTCAATGCAGGTGACCTCGGCCCGGTTCCGCTTTGCATTCTCCCGGCTCAGGTCCAGGGCCCTGGTGTTCACGTCCGCCATTGTGACCCTGGTTTCCGGCCACTTCCGCGCGATCGAAATCCCGATCACGCCCCAGCCGCAGCCCAGGTCCAGGATATCCCCGGCCATCTCTTCCGGCAGCGCTTCCAGCAGCAGCCGGGTGCCGGTATCCACCTCTCCCTTGGAAAACACCCCGGCATCCGTCTGGAAGGCCAACGGAATGCCCCGGTAGGTATATTCACACCCCACCGGTTTCGACTCGCTCTGCGGTACCCTTGTGTAATAATGATCGTTCATATCTTTTCCATGCCCGCGGCCTCGCGCAGGGCATTCACTTCCTCCGTCGTCAGTTCCCGCCACTGTCCTTCCGGCAGCGCCGGATCCAGTTCCAGCGGCCCGAAAGCGCAGCGGTGCAGTTCCAGCACTTCATGGCCTACAGCGGAAAACATCCGCTTCACCTGATGGAACTTTCCCTCCGAGATAATGACCTCCGCCAGCGACGGCCGCAGGATCGTCAGCTTTGCCGGCTGTGCGGTAAAGTCGCCCAGGTCCATGCCCGCAGCGAAGGTTTCCACGTCTTTTTCAGCCAGCTCGCCTTCCACCAGCGCCCGGTACCGCTTGTCCACATGCCGTCCGGGACTCAGCAGCCGGTGGTTCAGTTCCCCGTCACAGGTCAGGATCAGTATCCCCGTGGTGTCCTTGTCCAGCCGCCCCACCGGCATGCATCCGATACTCCGGTATACCGGCGGCAGCAGGTCCATCACCGTGGGCTGTTTCGCGTCCCGGGCCGCGGTCAGCAGGCCCGCCGGCTTATGCAGCATCACATGCCGGACCACCCGTCCGTCCAGTGCCCTGCCGTTCAGGGAAAGGCTGTCCCTTTCCGTTTCAAAGGAAAGGGCGGGATCCCGGACAGTCTGTCCGTTCACCGCTGCCTGTCCGCCGCGGATCCATTGCTTTACCTCACTGCGGCTGCCGACGGAAAGTGTTGCCAGCCACCGGTCCAGCCTCATTTTCATACCGTTTTATTCCTTTTCCAGTCCGTTCACAAATGCCGCGGGAATCAGCGAGCGCAGCGGCAGCAGCGGCAGGGTCAGTACCGCGCCGATTGCAATAATAATGACAGTGGGCTTCGTGGCCGGCAGCTTGATATCCTGCATCAGGGCGTCGCTCATCAGATCATTGAGTACCGGCACATAACGGAGTGCCGCCAGAACAATCGCGATAATCAGCGGGATCAGGGCGATCAGGGAGCACAGCCAGCTCAGGATAATCTTTCCGTGATGGCCTTTCACCAGTTTCGGATTGCCCCTGACAAACGCGTGCCGGTCCCCGCTGTGGAAAGCGCAGCCGATCGCCAGGAAGGCCAGCGTTCCCACAAGGATCAGCGCCAGGTACAGCGCGCCTGTCACCAGGTTCCCGCCGCCGAAATCCATCACGCTCATCAGCGCGGTAAACGCGTCTATGCCGTAGTAATGCCTGAAAGCAATGACCAGGCAGGCAATCAGCGGAATGGCCCAGCAAAGCAGCATCAGTGCCCGTTTCAGCCCGTAAACAATCTTTTTTCCGTATCCTTCCGGTTCCGCAAGCCCGCGGTTGAACAGGCTTCCGCCGTTCAGCGCATCCCGCATGGCGCCTGCCGCGTTCACCCGTGCCCAGAACACCAGCAGCACATAGAACGGGACTGCCAGCAGCGCCAGCCACTTCAGCTTGCCTTCCGAAAGGAAGAGCAGGGGGGCGAAGGCCGCCAGTGTGAAACAGGCCTCAACAATCAGGAACTTTATTGTTGCACCGAAATGTCCGGTATATACCCGGAACGCGTCCTTTATGGCTGCGGATATTTTCATGCGCCGCTTCCTCCTGTTTCTCTGTTACCGTGTATTATACCGGGTTTGCCGCGCCAATGCAATAAAACAGGATGCGCCGCATATTGCAGCGCATCCTGGATTCTGGCTGTTTTCAGACGGATTATTCAGCGTCCTGGATGGAAGCGATCATGATGCCGGCAACGCCCTTGAAGCCTTCGTCATCAATGGGAGCGAAGCTGAAGGTCACGATATCGCCGCCTTCGTAGGGGATCACAACATTGGTGGTCTTGACGCCGTTGACCTCCAGGTCATAGGACATCGCCTCCATGCCGTTCAGGGTTGCATATTCGATTTCGACAGCGCCGGCCTTTTCCAGTTCAGCAACAAAGGCTTCGTCGGTCATGTCACCCAGGTTCTGGTAGGTGATGGACACACGGCCCGTGCCGTCAGCAGTGCTCAGGATGGCGATCACGCCGGCAGCCTTCTGCTCTTCGGACACTTCAGCGGTTCCGAAAATGGCGGGAACATACATCTTCAGGCCCAGGTCAGCGATTTCGGCGAACTGTCCCTCAATCTGGGAGGCGGCTTCTTCGAAATCGGCCCAGTTGATCACGGTCTCGCCGTTATTTTCTTCCGCTTCTTCCGCGAACGCGCAGCAGGCGGTCAGCAGGCACAGGGTCAGGAGCAGTGCAAACAGTTTCTTCATGGTAGTTCCTCTTCTTTCTTTGGGGGAGTATCCCCCTTTTTTCAGCCATATGGCTGTTCAAAAACCTTGTCAATGATATGGAAACACGTCCCTGAAATCAAGGAAAATGGGACAAACGGAACCAAAACTGGGACGAGTTGTCACGAATTCTGCAAACGCTTACAGTGCGAAGGAAATCATTTCGCTCATCGTGTAGTCGCCGAAGATATCGTTGAAAACAAAGCAGAAGAGCATTTCCGTGGCTTCTTCCTCGTCAGACAGGTCTTCATAGGTCACCGTCATGCCTTCCTGCCAGACGATCTTTTCACCCTCGAACTCGGTTTCCTGAAGGTCTTCCTTGCCTTCTTCCTCATAATACATGGTATACACCGGCACAATCTCGTCCCCGGCTTTCAGCCGCGTGGTCGAGCGGATCGGCAGGCCGTTCTCATCATAACCGGCATTGGCACCGATGATTTTGCCCTCTGTCCCCCCGGCCGGGAACACAACCACCAGGTAGGTGTACTCCCCGTTCAGCTTCACAGGAATCAGGCTCCGCCGGCCGTTTGCGTTGCTGGTCTGGTCATATACCGGCACAGGCTGTCCGCCCAGGACCGGCCAGGTGCCGTCAAATAGGCTGACCACCGTGCCGTTCTGCCAGTCCACCAGGTTGTTCTGCATGGTGCCGAAGTCCACATAGCATTCCATTTCCTCGTCGCTCATGTCCATGAGCAGCTGGCCTTCGACATAGTCCAGGTATTCCAGTTCCTCCGCCGTCAGCGTTGCGGTAAAGCCCTGCTCCCCGTCGCTGATATCAATTTCTTCCCCGGTGTATTCCTCTTCCTCGTAGCATTCAGACTCATCATCCCACAGGAAGCAGTTGAAGGGAGAATCATAGGTGGAGACCAGGCCCGCCAGGGTAATGTTGTCGGCGGTCACCTGGGTCGCAGCGGTTGAAGTGAAGTGGTAGCTGCCGCCCGCCAGCATGCTGACATAGCCGTTCACAAACTCCACCCAGTTGGGAATCACACTGGAAAGATTGAATCCTTCCCGGTATTCGTCAAAGGAGTCTGTCGTATCCTGGGGCAGCAGGATGGACAGGCCGCAGCAGGTATCCAGGTTGGAGGTCTGCTTGCTGGCAATCACCGCGTTGGAAAGGGCCTTCTTGGCCTCCGCGGCCTTCGCCGTGTCAAACTGCGCATAGGCGTCCAGCACGGCGCCCAGGTCCACCATGTCCCAGCTGCCGTCATCAAAGGAGCCGAAGGTGTACATTCTGCTGCGGCCCCGGCGGACAGAGGACAGGTTGCCGCCCTGGATCTCGCTGGTCATCACGGTCGCGAACTGCTCCATGCTGCTTTCCAGCGCGCCGATCTCAGACAGCTTCACCGCGCTCAGGGTCAGATAATCGTTGGGGTCGTTCTGCAGACCCGCATCCATGAATGTTTCGATGATGCCGATGCACAGGTCTTCATCGGAAACGGAGGGATCCTCCTTCAGCATCTCCAGCCAGCCGGTATAGTTCCAGCCGCATCCCGGCTCCAGCTCCTCGCTGGCCACAAAGCAATCGATGTTGTGATGGGACAGCATGGCGGCCATTTCATAGGTGGCCATCATGCAGGCGTCGCACCCCAGGATGTTGATATGGTAGTCCGGAACGCTCTTCTTCAGGCTTTCCAGCGCCTTGTTGATTTCCACAATGGTCAGCCCGTCGTCATTGGCGGTTTCATCAAAACAGATGCCGCCTTCCGAACCGGCGCCGTGGTCCCACAGCACCGCAATCGTCCGGTCCGCGGGATATTCCGTCAGGCCGTAGCGCAGGAATTCCTCCAGGCTGTCCGGGTTGCCCATGGAAACATGGCCCCAGTCCTGCAGGTCCTCAAAGTATCCGTCCCGGATCACCGCCAGCGTCCGGGTGTTGCCCTTCAGGTCCTCCAGGTCCCATTCCTTCGCGCCGCCGGCCAGCACCACCACGTTGATGGCATCCCCGGCTTCGACTTCCGCCATTTCAACCAGGTCCGCACAGCCCGCGTCCTGCAGGTCCGTGCCGCACATATACACCAGCAGGGTGGTGGTCTCGGCGGACGCCGCGGCAGCAGCAAAAGCCAGCACCAGCAGCAGGATGATTCCGATGCATAATCTCTTATTCATCATATATTCCCCCCGTTTTTTTCCGTCGGCTATTGTATGATGTCTGTCCGGTCCGGGCAAGAAAGCTGGGACGAGTGGCAAAAATCTGGGACGAGTGTTATACTATGCTTCGTATGCCCGAACCGGAAAGGAGAAACTTGGTATGCGCATTGCCCTGGTGGACGACAGACCGGATGCTCTGGTGAAGCTGTCTGACACATTAAATGAATATGCAGCCCGGAACGGTCTCCACTTTGACCTTTGCTTTTATCCCAGCGGGGAAGCACTGCTGGATGACTATTCCGCAGGCCGCTTTTCCGTCGTTTTCCTGGATGTCTTCATGGAGGGACTCTCCGGGGTCGAAACCGCGGAGAAGATCCGGGAAATGGATGAGGATGTCTGCCTCATTTTCCTGACCACCAGCAACGAACACCAGGCGGAAGCCATCCACTGGCATGTCTTTGACTATATCAGCAAGGAAGAAGGCCCCGAGGCGGTCTTCCGGGTCATGGACCGGCTCTTCCGCCGGCACATCCGCAAGGCCGGTCCCTCCCTGGTTTTCTCCGTGGACAAAACCGAGGTCAGCCTTCCCTACAATGACCTGGTCTGCCTCACCGCCGACCGGAACTACCTGGTACTCCACAGCCGCCAGAAAAAGGAATACCGCACCCGGATGACCCTTTCCTCCGTCTGGTCCCGGCTGGAGAAGGACGGGCGGTTCCTGCAGGTGCTCCGGGGCGTTGTCGTCAATATGGACTATATTACGGACATCACCGGCAATACCTGCTGCCTGCAGGGGGATCTCCGCCTGCCCGTCAGCATCCGGAACTGCAGCCGCATTGAACAGGTCTGGACGGATTATACGTTCTCCAAAATCCGCCGTGAAAGCATGGCAGAGGAGGGAAATACACCGTGATTCCTGTACTGCTCTCCCTGCTGATGATCATTCCCGCCCAGATTCTCTGTGTGCTGCCCATGAGCCACCAGCTGAAACCCGGCTGGAAAAAAACGCTCTGCCTGGTGGCCGCCCTGGACCTGCTCCTGTTCCCGCTGGCGGCTTACCTGGCCTTCCGCTTTTCCCTGGATATCAACATTGTCCTGTTTCCGCTCCTGCTGGTCTGCTTTGTCATCTACCAGTTCTGCCTGAAGTGCCCGCTCTGCAAGTCCCTGTCGGTTTTCCTGACTGTCTGTGCCCTGATGGCCGTCCTGTGCAACCTGGCCTGCGCCATCGAGGCCACCATGGATCCCTCCGCCGGCGCGAACACCCTCAGCCTGCGGTCCGCCCTGATCCAGCTGGCAGTCAATGCCCTTGCCGCCGGGCTGCTTGCCTTCCCCTTCCTGCGCTACGGCACCCGGCTCATCGACCAGCTGAACCTGCCGAAGATCTGGTACATGACCATTCCCTTTTCCCTGGTCCTCATCGTCTGCAACCTGTTTATCCGTCCCCTGAAATACGAGACGCTGTTTGTCAATAACGTATTCCGTTCCTTCCTGTTCTCCATTTTCTCCTTCCTGACCCTGTGGAACCTGCTGGCAATCATTTACTACCAGATCGTCATGGGCATCCTGAATGCCGCCCGCACCAGGGAGCGGATGAGAATGCTGGAAATGCAGGAAAGCCAGTTTGAATCCCAGCAGCAGTATATGGAGTCTTTCTCCCGTGCCCGGCATGATTTCCGCCAAAGCATCCTGACCATGAAAAACCTGTATCACGAAGGAAACTATGACCGCCTGGGAACCTATATCGACGAATACTATGACGCGCTTCCCAGCACCGAAACCCGCCGCTACTGCTCCAACAGCGCGCTCAATGCCCTGCTGAACTTCTACGCGGGCAAGGCAAAGGAGAACGACATCCGGGCCGCCTTCCGCATTGACCTTCCCCGGAAGGTTTCCGTATCGGACGTGGACCTGTGCACCATCGTCGGCAACATCCTGGAAAACGCCGTTGCCGCCAGCCTGGACCTGCCGGAGGCGGAGCGCTCGGTCTCCCTTTCGGGACTGGTTCAGAACAACCGCCTGTATATTGTCGCCACCAACACCTTCAGCGGCGTCACCCGCCAGCGGAACGGGGAATACCTTTCCCTCCGCCACAGCGGCAGCGGCATCGGCCTGAAATCCATCCGCACCTCCGCGGAAAAATACCACGGCAAAGCGGAATTCACCCATACCGGCAAGGAATTCCACAGCAACGTCATGCTGCTTCTTCAGCCTCAGTAACAGTAACTATAACATTCGTCGCGCCGGCAGGATAATTTACTTCAACCGGTTATCCCTGTTTCAGTAACTATAACATTCGTCGCCTTGCGACGAATATATCACATCCCGCGGCTGCGGGATATATCACAAATGGCGGCATCATGCCGCCATTTATATCACATGAGCCTGAAGGCATTGCCTTCAGGCTCATATATCATTTGTGCCTTTGACACAAAGATCAATTTTATCAAATCACGCATGTGACTTGATAAAATTGATCAGTCCTCCGGAAAGGATCATTCCCTTCTGCCGTTCGGTCAGGGGCATCTTCACGGCATAGGTCTCGTTCTTTGTCTCGTTCTTCAGCACGAGGGTTTCCTCGCCCGCTTCAATCTTCTCCCGGACGCCCGGCAGGCTCAGGGTGTCGCCCTGGTCGATCCGGTCCTAGTCCTTTTCATCCGCGAAGGTCAGCGGCAGGATGCCGTTGTTGA
>JAEEGH010018776.1_pt1 | contig 14576 bp, 14 predicted proteins | sample 9134181 | NCBI WGS metagenome assembly JAEEGH01 (sample SAMN16246544, study PRJNA631951) | gut metagenome | biome: gut microbiome; feature: rumen; material: DP-attached | host: Bos | place: Iran: Karaj | collected 2018-10 | reverse complement strand
GCAGCTGAACGAACTCTACCTCAGGATGCTCATTCAAAATTCTATCAAGCAAATCTGCCCCATCATGATATGAAAAGCCCATGTGCTTAACAAGGCCAGCTTCTTTTTTCTTAGCAAGCCATTCAAAAGAGCCCATCTGCTGGTATTTCTTATAGTGATCCTCTCCCACATCATGGATTAGGTAATAATCAAAATATCCAGCACCTGTCTTTTCCAGCTGAGTATTGAAAATCTTGTCCATTTCCTCTGGCTTATTAAAAAATCCGCAGTGAAGCTTTGTTGCCAGAGTAAAGCTATCTCTAGGATGTCTATCAACAAGAGCTGGCTTTACCGCATCCTCGCTCTTAAAACCGCAATACATCCAAGCTGTATCAAAATAAGTAAATCCCTGCTCAATGAAATAATCTACCATCTGCTTTAAAGTCTCGATATCGATAGAATCCTCTCTTGTAGGGTCCAATCGAGGCAGTCTCATCAATCCAAATCCCAGTTTTTTAGTGTCATCGTTAAAAACCTTTTCCATTACGCCAGTCTCCTTTTCTTTAAAAACCCATAACCGTTAAAACCATTATACTTAAGCCACTATCCGGACTTCAATAATTTCTTTAATAGTAACTTCATTACATCTCCAAAGATAATTCACAATATTATTTTATAATCATTAATAGTCTTAATGTTGAATTATTCCTCTAATGAGGATTTAAGGAGCATATATGTGGGATTTTAGCTATGTTGTACCTAGCTTTTTAATATTAACCGTCTTTGTGGGATTTTATCTTTCGCTCCCACGTCTCCCTTTACGCAAAAATCGCATTTTCATGTGGCTTGTAGGTACCGAATGCTTCGTTATGGTATTTGATATTCTTTCTACATTGGCTGATATCAACCACGAGCTTTTCCCTAATTGTCTACTTTATTTCTTAAATAGCGCTTATTTTATTGGATTCTTTGCAAGAGGATTCTCATTCTTCCTGTTCACAGCTAACGTTTTAGGCTCAGGCGTTGCCAAAAGCAAAGCATGGCTTTTCATTTTGGAGCTTCCTGTTAACCTTGGAATTCTCATTGTTTTATCCACACCGTGGACTCATTTATACTATTTTATCAACGACAATGGGTACAACAGCGGTCCTTGCTATAATCTTTTGTATGTCATTTTTATCATTTATCTTGTTTTGTCCTTTGTTTCTTTGTACTACTATCGTTCAAGGCTAGTACTTAGGCGAGAAAAGTACGTAATACTTTGGTATAACGTCATTTTAACTTTAGCAATTACACTCAGATATACCTTCCCACGCTTGCTACTTATGGACATCTTCTGTTTGATGGCGCTGATTGTTATATACCTTTCCTTTGAAAACCCTGATAACTATTTAGAGGAGCGAACATTCATATTTAACCGAAACGGTCTACGTGATTACCTTAGAGAAATCAATGGTATTAAACCTGTTTGTGCTTTAGTTTTCTCTATCAAAAATTACATGGATTCTTTTGAGCTATATGGAACCAGGCAAATCAATCAAGGAATCTATTTAATTGAAAACTATTTGCAGAAAGAATTCCCTAAGAACCTGATTTTCTATTACAGAAATGGTCGCTTTATTATTTTCAGCCAGGATAATTCCCAGTGGCATGATATTTTCACCAAACTCCAAGCTAGATTTAAAAAGCCTTGGACCTCAATCGACACTGAACTTTATCTGGATATAGGTGCATGCATCATCGATTTGGATGATACCTATCATCCTTTTGATATAATATTGAAACTGTTTATCGAAGCCTTCCTTGAATCTGATAAACAGGCTGATAACGAGGTTTCCATTTTTTCTAAAGAAATGGTAGATAAATTGATTAAGGAAAATGAGGTTAAGCATTCCTTGGACTTAGCCATTTCTAACGATTTGGTAGAGGTATTCCTGCAGCCGATTGTGGATAGCAAAACCCGCAAAATTGTTGGAGCTGAGGCTCTTTCTCGCATCAGAGATTCCCAGGGAAATCTGATTTCCCCTGCACTATTTATTCCAATTGCGGAGAAAAGTGGTAAGATTAACCAGTTAGGAAAACAGGTTTTCAAGAAATGTTGTCATTTTATAAAGGATAATCATTTTGATAAGCTCAATTTACAGTTCATCAATGTTAATCTTTCTCCTGTTCAGTTTATGAGGAGTGATTTAGATGACTCCCTTTACACATATACTTCTGAAATTGGAGCCAAGCCTGACTTCATACATTTAGAAATTACAGAGGAGCATATGGCTGATGAGCAATTGATGGAAAGACAGATTGCATCCCTTTCAAATAAGGGCTTCAAATTTGTTTTAGACGACTACGGCAAGGGCTATTCCAACATCGCCCGCCTAAGGAAAACGCCGTTTATCAATGTAAAGCTTGATATGAGCATAGTATGGGATTACTGCAACAATCCTGATGATATCCTCCCATTCGAGATTCAGGGGCTTATTAATTCAGGCTTTGAAATCACTGCTGAGGGTATCGAAAACGAACAGATGGCTAACATGATGAGGGATATTGGTTGTACTTATCTCCAGGGCTTTTATTTTTCAAAGCCAATCCCTATGGATGAATTTCTTGAAAAGTATTCTTCTTGATATAGTTAATGGAGGTATAAAATATGAAAATTGCAATGGCAAATGATCATGCAGGAACACAGATGAAAAACGAGATTAAGGCATACCTTGAGAGCAACGGCTATGAGGTTGTAGATTTCGGTACTTATGATGAAAATAGCTGCGACCTTTCTGACTTCGTTTATCCTGCTGCACTTGCAGTAGCTAAGGGCGAATGTGACAGAGGAATATTCTGCGATGGCGTAGGCTACGGAAGCGCATTGATTGCCAACAAAATATCTGGCTGCTACGCTGCAGTATGTCAGGATCCTTTGTGTGCTACCCTTGCTAGACAGCACACAGACTCTAACATCCTTTGCCTTGGTGCCAAAATCATCGGCGGACTTATGTCAATGGAGATTGTAAAGACCTGGCTTAACACTGAGCCTCTTATGGAGGAAAAATATCGCCGCCGCGTACAGAAGGTTTGCGATATCAACGACAAGCACTGCGTGCCTGTTAAATAACAGCTTTACTTAGCATTTCAATTGCTTCATGAATCTCACTTTCTGGTATTTTGCTACAGGATACGAGCAGTGTCAGCTCATTGTCCTTTTCTTCGAGAATGGTAGTTCTAACCTGTGAGTTTTCATGGAGCTTTTTTTTGTCATAATTCTTAAAGCGTAGACCAAATTCCATACCACTGTCACCAATCATAATATCAGCCTTTGAGCTAAATGCCTTTTCTATCTCCTGCTCCATAAGGCTGCGCTTGTCCTGATAGAATCTCTTCATCTTTTTGATATGGCGATTCAAATGACCGTCCCTTAGGAATTGGGTTAGGGCTATCTGCTCTGCTTTTGATGCGGTCTGATTATACAAATCCTTTATTTTCAGGTAATCATCCTTTATTCCCTTTGGTAAAACGAGATAGCTTATTCGCACGCTAGGAAGCAGCACTCTAGAAAATGAGCCTAGAAACGCGGTATTCTCCCCTCCGTTTAATGCGTAAAGACTTGGGGTAGGCTTTTGGGAATAGACAAACTCATTTTGATAATCATCCTCTATCAGCAAATGATTATTGACCTTGGCATGCTCCACCAGCTCCCTACGGCGCTTCATTGGCATCACATCCCCCCATAAAGTCATGTACTGAGGGGTAACGTAAATAACATGGCTCTCCTTATGTCGATAATTTACCTCAAAGCCTGCATTTTTAAATGTTGTAGCACCATCAGCAAAGTCCTTTGTAGGAAATGAAATGGTCCTCTCACCAGGAATCAGCGCCACTAGTATTTGGAGCAAATTCTGGAAACCTGCACCAATTACAATCTCATCTGCCGAACAAATAATATTTCTGGTCTTTCGGATATGCTTAGCAATTTCCTCTCTCAGGTCCAGCTCACCTTGATTATCTCCATAGGACAGCAATCTATCCTCCTGTCTAAGAGCAGACTTCATATAGCGTCTCCACAGCTGCAGGCAGGAAACCTCCTTGTCCTCACCGATAGTTGCCAGGTCATATTTATAGTGCTTTTCTAGCTTTTCGCTGAGATTTTTATTCTCTGTCCTGACATTTGCCACGCTCTCAACAGTATCAGATATGAAGTAGCCTACTTTTTCCACCGAATAGATATAGCCGTCTGCGGAAAGCTGCAGGTATGCGGTCTCCACGGATGTTCTGCTGACCCCAAGAATTTTTTCTGTCTCTCTAAGAGATGGCATTTTATCCCCTGATTTCAACGATTTCTTCTGAATTTGATTTACAAAATAATCATAGACTTTCTCATATACCTTCATATCTGTCCCCTAAAAATTATCTATTTTTGAATATTTTTATATTACCAGGTTGGTGATATTATAGCTCCAACATAAATTAAATGAAAGCGCTTTTTGTCCAACACTTAAAATTAGGAGGTTTTTGTTATGAGCGATACAACTATAAATGTAAGACATCTAGAAACAGACAAAACTAAAAAGGTTATTCTATCGGCTTTATTTGCGGCAATTACCTGCGTTGGCACAATGATTATCAAAGTCCCAACTCCTACAATGGGTTACATTCACCCAGGAGACGGCTTTGTATTATTATCAGGATTACTTCTAGGTCCACTATGGGGAGGCTTGGCCGCTGGAGTTGGTTCTGCACTTTCAGATTTAATTGGTGGATATTTCGTTTACGTTCCTGCCACATTGTTAATAAAGGCCCTCACAGCCATTACCGCCTACTTCGTTTTCACAGGGTTGAAAAAGGTATTTAAAACTGAAAACCCTATTCCACAATTAATTATCGCATCTATCCTAGGCGAGCTTGTGATGGTTTTAGGCTATTTCCTTTTTGAAATATTCATGCTAGCGGTTGCCAACCACTCTAGCCTTTCAGCCGGAGTTATTGCTTCCCTAGCTGGCATCATTCCAAATCTTATACAAGGTGTGTTTGGAGTCATTATTGCAACAGTCCTTCATCCTTTGCTAAAAAGACTCTCAGCATAAAAAAGAGGCATCAATTATCGATTTCGATAACTGATGCCTCTCTTATTTTTATATTAGTAGTTCTCTTCTCTAACCTCGAAGTATGCCTGTGGATGTTTACAAACAGGGCAAACCTTTGGAGCCTCAACACCAACAACTATGTGACCACAGTTGCGGCACTCCCACATAGTAACGCCACTCTTCTTAAACACTTCCATTGCCTCCACATTATGAAGAAGCTTGCGATAGCGCTCCTCATGTGTCTTCTCGATAGCAGCAACACCTCTGAACTGCTCAGCAAGATCATGGAAACCTTCCTCGTCTGCTTCCTTAGCCATGCGGTCGTACATATCTGTCCACTCAGCATTTTCCCCCTCTGCTGCATGGAGAAGATTCTCCTCTGTTGTACCAACACCACCAAGAGCCTTAAACCAAAGCTTTGCATGCTCCTTCTCATTATCTGCAGTCTTTAAAAACAGCGCTGCAATCTGCTCATATCCTGCCTTCTTTGCAACCGAAGCAAAATATGTATACTTGTTACGAGCCATAGACTCACCTGCAAAAGCTTCCAAAAGGTTTTTCTCTGTCTTAGTGCCTGCGTACTTATTCTCTGCCATATTACACCCTCCTTTTACATTAACATGTGCACCTTTATTTTACCAAATCTACCCCTGCCTAGAATATATTAAATTTACCATAATTTAATTGCGGCAAATTAGCTATAGGTACCAATTATTGTAGATTAACCAGCCAAGTACAAGGTGGATAATAAGGATGGCTGGCATGCCAAGGACAAAGTACCAGTGCTTGGTTTTGTGGCGAAATAGGTACATTCCGGCTAGGGTGCCAGCGCTGCCACCGAGGATACTGGTTAGAAATAGGGTTTTCTCAGGGATGCGCCACTGGTGCTGGATGGCACGCTTTTTGTCGATTCCCATGATGGCAAGTCCGAAGGCGTTGATCATAATCAAATAGCTGGTAATAAGTTCTTGGTTCATTGTTGGTCTCCTTTTATCTAAAGATGTACCCAAATATTGGGGATAGTATAATCATAAACACTGAGTAGGTGAAGGAATTGATGGACATCAGTGTTGCACGCTGCCCCGATGGAATCATGTCGTTTAAGACTACATCGGAACGAATTTCTATGAAGCTGTCGGAAAATGATGCCACGCAGCCTCCTATAATCATAATGTACGGATGTCCAGTAAACACTGACAGAAATGCCAGCATAACTCCTATTACTGATACGAGTCCTATGGTCCTATATCTGCACCTGTTGAAAAATGTGACAGTTTTAGAACCTATCGCTCCAAAGATTCCAATTGTAAATAGGGCAGGTCCTAGTAATACTGGGCGTAATCCTACCTCAGGCAGTTTTGCCTGTAAGAAAAATCCAATAAGTACTGCTACTGCTCCGATAAGTGCATTGAACACAATAAGTAGTCTCGCCTTACGGTTTTCCTTGATAAACTTTGCACTGCCGTAAACTACATCCTTGAATCGAGATTTCACTGTCATGGTCTCGTGCCCCTTGGCGTGTACCTCCGTAAGTGAAAGGGCAAATATAAGTGCAATGCTTCCCATTATTATGTCTATGAGGTAGGCTCGCTTATAGCCAAGCATCAAGGCAACGCCTGCCATTAATGTGGCGCTGGAGCTAAATATCTCGTAGATAATCATGTCTGTAGAAATAAACTTCTCGTAATCCTTTTGAGTCCCTGCCAATGCCATGCTATCGTAGGCAAGAGCCTCGCGAGTGCCTGATGCCAGGTTGTAGCTAAGGGCGCTGACACCCATTGCTATTGAGATAGTAAAAAATGAGTCTGTAAAAATCATGATTAGCGCCGATAGCATGGACATTATCTGAGCCATTACCATAGATTTCTTTCGTCCAAATACGTCAGCTAAGGCTCCCGATGGTACCTCGCAAATCATGCTTACTACATGGAATATACTTTCAAATATTCCTATTTCAAATGTGGAAAAACCACGTGCCGCCAGTAATGCTACCCATGAGCCCCCTGCAATCATCAATGCTCCAAAGGTATCTATACAGTACAACTTTCTAATCTGTGTCTTTATATTAAATTTTTGCATAAAAAAATCTCCTTATCTATTTTTACTAGAATCAGGAGATAGTGCGGCGCTTATTCGTAGCTTATCTATCGCTTAAAAAAGGGCGCACTATCCCTGTCATTCGCAAAAATAGAACCTTTTGTTAAATGAATATTAACTGTTTTCCAAGTCATAATACGCCCTCCTTTCTTAGTCAAAATTACTTTTAATAGACTAACATATAAAAACTGTCCTGTAAATAAAAACATCAAATTAGAGATTATGTCTATCTGCTAATAATAATGCCAGCACATGTATAGCCTGTGGGAATTCACCTGATTTTATCATTCCATCTATTTGCTCTCTTGAATATAGATGAACATTTAAATACTCAGTATCATCGAGGCTTTGGCCGCTTACCTTTTTGCAATTCTTTGCCTCGTAAATATATGCATAATTGTCGGCAATCGTAGCATTTGAAGGTACGTGAAGAAGGAATTTCCAATCATCACTTTCGTAGCCAGTTTCTTCCATCAGCTCACGCTTTGCAGCCGCTAAAGCATCCTCTGAATTTTTGCCGTCCTGATTTGCTCCGTATTCCTTGCCATCAGTTCTTTCTATGCCGCCGGCGCAAAACTCAGTGGTAACCTTCTTTATTCCATGGCGGAACTGGCGCACACAGATATAATTTCCATCCTCGTCTGTTGCCACGATAACCACGTAATCCCTACGGCTGTAGCTATAGTACGGCTCAAATGTCCTGCCATCCGGGAATCTGTAAGTACTCTTTCTAAAATCTATCCATTCGTTATTTACGATATGCTCGCAGGAAATCTCTTCCCACTCTAAATTCTCATTTTCGCTCATTGCTACTTCCTTTATACTTCGTAATCCAGGCAAACTCTTGATGCAGTATATGGACGAACCTTTCCATCTGCTACAGCAACGTGAGCTGGGTGAACTGCATAGCCCTTGAGCGCTTCCTCAGATTCAAAGGAAGAATCAAGCATAAGATCAGCATTTGAGCTTGCAAGACCATCGATGTTTACCTGTATTTCCAGAAGCCCTGGAATCTGGCCCTTTAAGCCTTCAAGTCCTGCCTTGATTTCCTCTTTAATTTTCTGCTTTTCTGCTGCAGAATACTCTTCTTTTAATATCCATAAAATAACGTGCTTAACCATAATCTCCTCCTTGATGTATTGTTTTCAACTATAATTACTAGCTATTTTACTAGATTTTAAACCATAGAAAAAGATAATTAGCTCAATCAACCTTTTACTTTTAATATTCTACATTCTGCCTTTTTTGTCTGTACAAATATTTATTTCAAATGAAGTAGCGAATTCATCGGACTCATCATTACTGATTACCATATTGTCAATGTAATCATAGCCCTCAGTTTCATAGCTAGTTTCCTCATATTTTCCATAGTAAAAGGCTATCGACTGGTCTTTATTTACCATGCTATGAGGAACATAAATCCATACATCCTTTGCATTGGATTGGATTTTATATGCATCAATAAATGATTGGTATGAAAGTAAATCCTCATCATCAACAGATTTTTCCGCTTTTGTTACATAAACCGGCTCATCAACTAAAGTACATACCACAATATCCTCGTCGTATTTAGTATAAACGTCCTTAACAATAGACTCTCCATCACTTGGGTCATACCATTCATATTGACTTATGTATGGTAAAATCGAATCCATGTCAGGACCGCCTGATGATGTCCAAATACCTGAATTAAATAAAAGAGGCATTTTATCCTTGTCCCTATAATTAAGTACTGAAATCTCACTACAATTTGATTCTGCGCCAAATTCCGCTACAGGAAACTCACTAACATCCTTATCACAAAGCTTTATAGCAACATAGTAGTCTTCCACATAGTCTTTGAAATTGTCCCCAGTTAGCAGCTCAGAGAAATAATAATCATCCTGTTCTAATTCATAGAATTCTGCTTCTTCCACCATAGGATAATGCTCCACTACATAATCATTCAGATATGCAAGAATTTCTTCCTTCTGATAATTATCCGCACCATCTAACGACTCCTCTTCCCCTGTTATTTCCACTTCAAACTCTTTATCGCCATACTCCATGGTCACCAGTACCGTTCCATTTGGCATCGGAGAAAAGTCAGGAACAATCCCTGGTTCGTTATAGGTATTTTTCGTTTCAATAACCTTAGGGGTAAAACCATATTTGTTTTCCACATATTTTATTGCATTACTTTCGCCAATTTCTTCATATTTATCCATGAGTTCTTGCTCTTCTTTGGTGTATCCACAACCAAAAAATACAATTGAACTCATTACTAGTAGAGCAAGAATACCTTTTTTCATACTTATCATTTCTCCTGTTAAAAGCTGATTTTATGTACCATGTAGCCAAATTTTAATTTTCTATAAGTAGTATATTACTACTCAATATATTTAGTGTCAATGCTTGCTTTCTATGCAATTTATATTAAACTCCTTGGATTATCCTTGATATTTTTACGATATGATTCTTTTATTGTGCTAAAATAGTCTCTGTTCGTTATTCGGACAATACTTGATTTGGGAGAATAATAAAATGGCTAGAAGAAGAAAACGCAAAAACAGAACTATTAGCATAGCACTCATTGTCATTGCAATTGGTTTGATTGCTGGAGTTGTAAGCTATGGAATCTACAATAAAATGAATGAAAATATGGCTTCAAATACAGATTCTAAAACAGAATCCTCTGCCTCAAAAGCGGAGGAACAAAGCTCTTCCGAGGATACTGCAGCAGATGATTCTAATGCTACTGAGGACGATGGAAACTCTATCGATTTTAAATATTTATCTGGTTACAATTACGAATTTTCCAGCGGCGTAGGTGGATGGTCTGATGATTTTAATATAGAAAAGGATGGATATTTCTATGGCTACTACCACGATAGCGATATGGGTGATACAGGTGATGATTATCCAAACGGCACTTGCTATATCTGTGAGTACGAGGGACACTTTGCTGACATAAAAAAGGTGGATGAGTATACCTACACCATGAAAATGACTGATATTACAGTTACCTCTGGCCCAGATGAATATATCGAAGACGGTATTAAATATGTTCCAATTGCTCCTTATGCTTTGGATGAGGCTGACGAAGTTCAGATTTATCTTCCTGGCAAACCTGTTGACGATTTTTCCGAGGATTTAAAATGGTGGTTATCCATTGATTATCAGGATCAGCAGGATACCCTTGAGCGCCTTGCTCTTGTAAATGATGATCAAGGCATTTGCTCATATGAGCGTATGTCAGCAAAGGAAGAAGCACAGTCACTTTACGATGGGGCAAAACAAAGCTATGATGCTTATAGTGAGGAGCTTGTAAATGCAGTATCAACTGCCGAAATGACAGAAATAACCTCCGCTCAGGCAAATGCTGTTGACGGCGTTCTTAATAGGCTTTGGATTCTTGTGAAATACAACACTGATGATGCCACTTATGAAAAGGTTCTTTCCGAGCAGCGCCAGTGGATTGCTGACAAGGAAGAGACTCTTGATCAATTTAGTCCTGAGGTTAATGGCTCTCTGTGGGCAGTTGACTATAACGAAGAATGGGCTAGACTGACTCTGGATAGGTGCGAGGAATTGCTTAATTATATACAATAAAAACAACCACTATCTCTATGGAGGGATAGTGGTTTTCTTTTACTGTTCTTGATATTTGTTATACAGGGCATTTCTATCAATGCCGTTTTCCTTATAGTATTCTTCTTTATTCTTGTACATTATCTCATCTGATATTTTCTGAAGCTCAGCTATCGATGCATCAGGGTAATCTATTCTAGAGGCAACACCAATTGAAAGGGCCAGCCTGTTATTATTCTCTCCACGCCAGTTTTCGGCATTCTCTATAATTGCTTTTTCTATCAGTCTAAAATTTCTCGCAAAAATAATGGCTACAAACTCATCTCCGCCTGTTCTGTATAGCTTGCCAAATCGCTCCATAGCTTTTAGGATACACTGTACTGCCCCATTAATCAGCTCATCTCCTGCTCGATGTCCCCATGTATCATTAGTGATTTTAAGACCGTTTAAATCAAATGACATCACACAGATATTGTCAGGTATTGGATGGTTGTTAAACTCTGCAACGTCTAAATCTAAACATCTTCTGTTACCCAATTTTGTCAGCTCATCTGTTAATGCCATCTTGAGGAGCACATTTTCCTTTTGCTTGTCCTCTATCAATGACCTGTAATAAAACGAAATCAGTCGCCCTATCTCATACCCAACCACTGCCATAATGAAGGTTTCTATTGTTCTAGCTGCAGCTTCGTACTTAAAATAATCAAGGACTGTTTCATCCTTACTCATTGCACTCATATATGGAGCCGTTAGCCATATTGAAAGCAAAATCATTGCATAATTAAACAGACAGGAAATAATATATATCTTGGAGCTCAGCAAAAGCATGCTAAGTAACGGCATTAAGAACCAAGTCACATTGACATTGATTTTCTCATAGCTCATGTACACAAGCAGTATATTCATTACAAAAATTGCTAAAAATGATGTATAGGCTTTATACGGCCATTTTTTATACATATACAGGCATCCAAAATAAAGTATAAGCATGCCAACAGAAATAATAACGCATGCTCCATATGATGTATGCGTAAAAATGCCTGCATAAATCCCAAGTCCAATCGCCGGACCTGTAAGTATGCAGGTTAAAATAATGTATAAAAATGATGCATTTATATATTTTCTGTTTTGCAGCAAAAACTCGTCGTAGCTGCTTGGCATTTGATTAAGGCTAGTCATATCAAATCCTCATACAAACATTTGTAGTCAGGATTATTATAACATCGCATATTTACCATTCTGTGAAAAGGATTTGACCATTTACAGACTAAATCATGAATTTATTTACTTGTTCTATATTTCTACAATTGATTCAAGCAAATTATCATCGCTGTCATATATCAGCTCTACTGAGAAGAAATCTTGTCTTTCGTTCAAAAGTCTAAGGAAAACTCTATCTCCTTCCCAGAGATTCAGGTCGTTGACCTTGTCTATATCCACCCAGACAAGCTCCCCCTCGTTACATTCATCTGCCAGTTCACCGACAAAGTCGTCGCTTGTATAAAGGACTGCATGCTCAGTTTCATCCCCCATCACAAATGTAATGTAACCTCTACATTTCAAGGAATTAAGGCTTAGCCCTGTTTCTTCTTGAACCTCTCTTTTTATACAATCAACCGGAGATTCTCCCTCTTCTACATGTCCGCCAACACCTATATATTTACCAGTATTTATGTCATGCTCTTTCTTGGTGCGGTGAAGCATCAAATATTTGTTGTCCTTTATTAAATAGCAAAGTGTAGTGAGGGTCATTCTTATCCTTCTTTTATATTTATCCTATTTTGACCTTGTTCTTCAAGTGCTCTAATATTTCTTTTTCCGCTTGCAGTAATTGGTAGCTCTGAAATATTATGGAAAACTCGTATTTTTATTTTATCCATGATATCCTTTGACAAGGTCTTTTGCAATCTATCTACTAGCTTTTCTAAGGTGACAGATTCATGTTCTTTGGACAATGGATTAATTATAATATTTACCAGTATAGTTCCGTTCTTTGTAAACACTGTTGTGCTAGATAGAATATTCTTTTTATCTTGGTCTGCAATTTCATCTACATAAAATGGATATATGATCTCATTATTTACTATGAGTTTCTCCTCAGCTCTACCCTTTACATGAACAGCGCCTATATTATCTATGTATCCAATGACATTGCAGGAAACCCATTCTCTGCCTTTATTATCAGTTATTAACTTCTCAAAGGTTTCCTTAGGTTTATTTCTATAGCACTGCATGGTAGTTGCTGAATTGGCTACGATAACTCCCAATTCGTTATGATTGCATTCTACCCATTCTCCTTCATATTCCTTCAAGGCTGTAGCAATAACATATTTTTCAGGGAGCATTCCGATTGGCTTTCCTTTTAATTTAAAGAAATGTAATCTGCTCTGAAGTGTCTTCCATAGTGTATAGTAGATACCACCATGTTCACAATCTCCACCACCAATGCTTATTGTTACATATGGCAAATGAAAGCCTTTTATACTAACTCCACTACCTGCTTTAGATTTTCTTAAGAACATATTTAGGAAATATTCTTCACCGTTACCTATATTCTCACCCACAGCAAAAGGCGCAAATAAGGAATCCAGTTTTCTATCTGAATATCTTCCATCTACCAAATACTGACGAGCAGCTTCATTCCAAAAGGAACTTGTCATATTCGCATAATTAGGTCTATTAATAATTAAATAGTCTAATGCTTCATTCACATTATAGTTAGGTTCAAAAGCAACATTCCACCCTTGCATTAAAATATCTGAAATACACGTAATCAGACAAGTATTTGAATCTGGGTGAATCAGTGAAAGAACTCGCAATCCTCGTAAATCTGGATTTCCCGATACTTCACTATCATGAAATCTTCCGCTGACTATTAAACTTCTATTTGTATGTATTATTGCCTTAGGAAAACCTATCTTGGTTGAGCCGCTTGTATATGTGACCAAAAACTCACTATCTAAGGTTCCTTCTTCTCTAATTTCTTTCTTTTCACCAGTAAATTTTACAAACTGGTCATAAGAAATAATCTTAATTCCATCAATATATTTACGTGACAAATCCTTCATTTCATAATACTTATATAAATCAGGCTCGTATTCATCACATTTTTCTATATTTCTAGGAAGCGATCTTGTTTTTGAAATCAGTACAATTCTTTCAATGCCTGATTCCATGATTGGATCTTTTATTTCCTCAAAACATTCATCTAATACAAAAATCACCTTTTTGTCGCATTCCTCTAGGATAACCTTTAAATAATCCTTATTGAAACTTGCGCCAAATGAATTCATTTTTGCTCCAATTCTATTTAAAGCCAACATGATATATGCTAGCTCTGGAACATTTCCCATACAAATAGGTACTTCACTACCATATTCTATCCCTATATTAGATAAAGCTATAGATAGTTCATCAGCTGCTGCAAGCATTTCACTGAATGTTATTTTGTTACCTCTGTAAAATATGGCAAGCTCATTACTAAATTTAACAGACCGCTCCCGTATTTCTCTATACCAAGAATGATTATGGTTTACTTCTATATCTTCTAAGATTTTCTTTACCTTTTTTGTTTTCCTATTGTTAGGTAAATAAACCTCATCATTTTCTAAATGAAATGTTGATATATAACCTGGTTTTTCTACATTTCGCAGACTAAACCCGCCTGTCTGTGTGTCTGTCAAATTTTCTTTCATTACATCTCCTCCGTCAATTCTTATGATTCTGTCGATTTTTAATAATGCATAGCTTTTCGTTACAGCTGCTGCACTGTAAATGTTTATTGCTACCTTCCCAGAATCTCTCAGGATGTCTAGAATATGTTAGTTCCCATTTTATTAATACTATTAGAGC
>JAEEGH010018775.1_pt1 | contig 14576 bp, 10 predicted proteins | sample 9134181 | NCBI WGS metagenome assembly JAEEGH01 (sample SAMN16246544, study PRJNA631951) | gut metagenome | biome: gut microbiome; feature: rumen; material: DP-attached | host: Bos | place: Iran: Karaj | collected 2018-10 | reverse complement strand
TAGATGTGGTCCGTTCCGGGCTTGTCGGACGGCCAGCGGAGGGCCTGGTCCATAAAGTCCCAGATGAAGCCGCCCTGGTAGGCCGGCTCGCTGCGGATGAGGTCCCAGTACTCCTTGAAGTTGCCCATGGAATTGCCCATTGCGTGGGCATACTCGCACTGGATGAGGGGCTTGTCTGCGTTCTGCAGATAAGCGCGGTCCCCATCCGGAGAGCTGTACATCGGGCAGTAGATGTCCGTGTAACGGAGGCTGCGGCGCTCCCGGCCGATGACTGCCTGCTCATACTGAACGGGGCGGGACGGGTCATAGGCCTTGATCCAGTCGTAGCAGGCCTCGAAATTGGGACCGGCGCCGGCCTCGTTGCCCAGGCTCCAGATGATGACGGCGGGATGGTTGAAGTCACGCTTGACCATCCGGCTGTCACGTTCCAGGTGCGCTGCGGCGAAGAGCGGGTTCTTCGCCAGCGTGGCGGGGCCGTAACCCATGCCGTGGGACTCAATGTTACCCTCGTCCACCACGTACAGGCCGTACTTGTCGCACAGGGCGAGCCAGCGCGGGTCGTCAGGATAATGGCAGGTACGGACAGCGTTGATGTTCAGCTCCTTCATGATCCGGATGTCGCGGATCATCTCTGCTTCGGTGACGATGTAGCCGCCGGAGGGACTCAGCTCATGCCGGTCGGCACCCTTGATGAGGACGGGCTTCCCGTTGACCATCAGCTGATTGCCCACGACCTCCACGGTGCGGAAGCCGAACGGAATCTCCGTGAAATCGACGGCGGCCTTGCGGGTGTCGGCCCGGACGGTGAGGGTGTAGAGGTTCGGATCCTCGGCGCTCCAGAGAGCCGGGCCCGGAACTTCCGTCTCAATCTCCGCCACCCCGTTCGCCACTTTGATTCCGTCTACGGCAAGGACCCCCCGGCCGTTCGAGTCAATCACTTCCAGATCCACCAGGCGGACGCCCTTGGTGACCTCCACACGGACCTTCAGCCGGCCGTCGGCCCAGCCGGTCACATGGACATCCTCGATGCGTTCCTTCTCGCGGGTGTAAACTTCCACGCCGCGGGCGATGCCGGAGAAGCGCCAGAAATCCTGGTCCTCCAGATAGGTGCCGTCGCACCAGCGGAAGATTTCAAGGGCGACGAGGTTCTCTCCCGCATGGACATATTTCGTGAGGTCGAAACGGGCCTCCAGCTTGCTGTCCTCGCTGTAGCCCACCATCTTGCCGTTCACCCACACGCGGACGTTGGAGGTGGCGGAGCCGATGTTCAGACAGATCTGCTTCCCGATCCAGGACTTGTCGATGGTGAAGGTCCGGCGGTACTGGCCCACGTAGTTGTGCTCCAAAGCAGGAAAAGGAGGATTATTCTTATAGTGGCCGCTCCAGGGATAGCCGTTGTTGACATAGAGCGGATCACAGTATCCGTTCAGGTCCCAGAGACCGGGCACGGGGATTTCGCCCCAGGCGGAATCGTCATAGCCCACGGCCTCAAATCCTTTGAGCCGGCCCTCGACGGTGGGATTGAAATAGAATTTCCACAGTCCGTTCAGGCTCAGGGTCTGCTGCCGGTCCGAGACGAAGGTCGCCCGCATGGGCATCCGGTTTTCTTCGAAGACGTTCGGGTCCTGCCAGGGTTCCATCTTGGTTTGCGCCGAAAGGGGCAGGAAGGAGGCCAGAAAGGCCAGAGATAGGATAAGTTTTCGCATTATCGTGGTCAATTTGTGTAAAGATACCCATTTTCAAGGACTTTTCCCCATGCACCGCCCGTTTTCACGCGGAAATCCGGGACTTTTGCGTGAAAAGCGTTTCGAAAACCGGCATCCCAGCCCGCTGAGAAGCCTGTTTTCAACTTTATCCGTGTTCCTTTTTGCGAACACGGCTCGCTTTCCGGTACTTTGCATCCAAGGAACCGGGCCTCAAATCCGGCGTAAGATTATGAAGCGAATGGTATTGTTCGGGTGCCTGGCCGGCGCCCTTGCGGTCACCGCCTGCGAGCGGTCGGCCCCGTTATGGAATCCTCCCGTCGGAGAGGAGGAGCAAACCCTTGCATTCACCCTGGACGAGGTGGCGCGCCTGCTCGCCGCCGTTCCGGTCGGAGCATCCCAGGTCGCGGAAGTCCGTGACGCCGTTTCCGCATCGACAGGAAACGGCTATGACGAAGAGTATCCGATGCGGCAGGTCTTCGAAGCGCCCGGGACGGGAATCGGCGCGGAGCAGGCAACCCGGGTGGAAGCTTATCCGGAGCCGCTGCGGGATCTGCTTGCCGCGGAAGTCAGGAAACAATACGGCACCCGTTCGCTGGACGCCGATGCGTTCCTCGACGCTCTTTCCGAGTCGGACGTGCAGATCTACTGGCCGTTCTCCGATACTTTTGAGAAGGACGAAACCCCGGTCATCACATTCGACCCGGGAGGAGAGGAGACCCGAAACGTCGGCTGGATCAGGCAGGATGACGGTTCCATAGAAGAAGTCATCGTGGACGAGAAGATAGCGCAGGAGCGGCCCGTCTGGGTGATCAACCGCAACCGGGACGCGGAATACCAATCCCTGGAAATGCGGCGCCGGGAGGACCCGGAATGGGGCCAGGGCGGCAGCATCCTGGTCCGGCCCAAGGCCGGTGCCGCCCCCGCCACCCGGGCCGGAGAACGGGAATTCAAGACTTTGGTCCTCCGCTCCTTCAAAGCCAACCGCCAGTTCGATTCATGGTTCTCCGGGGGCAGCGAGGTGTTCTGCAAATGCGGGGCTGTGGAAGATTTTTCCGCCACGACCGAAGCGGAGCTGCGCCTCTATTCGCCGTCCATCACGGACTTTCTCATCGTGGTCCGGCGGAAACAGGTGGGCAAAATCCTGGATTTCAATGCCGTCCTCGTTTCGGAATGGACCGGCATGCTGGACAACTGCGCCTTCATGATGACCGAAGACGACGGCGGGACAATGACCACCTGGAAATGCTCGGCGATGGTCAAGTACAATTCCAAAAGCTACGGTTTCGAGATCGAACTCCCGCTCCGCACCCGGGACGACATCATCTGGCGCGGCGCCCTCACCCGCACCTACATCGAACGCAACAACGGCGTCACCGGCCATTTCGGTGACGTGGAGCTGGTACTGGAATTGATCTAAAAACTTGACATAAATGTAAAACTTTCATATCTTTGCAACGATGAGAAAGAAAACGACTGTGGGACTTGTGGAAGAATCTGAAAAAGTCAGTTTTTACTCCATCAGCTTTCAGATGGACCGGACAACGGAATTCGAAAGATTCCTGTCCAAATTCGAAGAAGAAGCGGCGCTCAATGAGAATTATCAGCGAATCCTGGCGGCTTTGGAAATCATCCTCGACAAAGGTGCTCTGGAACGCTATTTCCGACCGGAAGGAACGATGCATGACGACCTGTGCGCCCTTCCTATTGAATCGGGCGACATCCGGTTGTATTGTCTCCGTATTTCCGATGAAATTCTCATTCTTGGGAACGGAGACAAAAAAACGACCCGGACATACCAGGAGGACAAGCGGCTGCTGGGTTATGCACTGGACCTGCAGCGATTCGAAAGACTATTGAAAAAAGACATCGACGACGGCATCGTCATCGTTGAAGAAAGAAAACTGAAATACATCGAAAACCAAGAATATCTGCTATGATGCACAACACAACCTTGAAGGGACAATTCGCACGGATATCACCCGCCGTCCGGAAGGAAACCGCCTGGTCGGAAGCAATTGTCGCGAAAATAGAACGCGTTTCAAAAGAAAAAGGAATTACTCAAAGGGAACTGGCCGGCAGACTCGGGTGCAACGAATCACAGATTTCACGATGGACCAGAGGCTTCCCTAATTATACGCTGAACACCCTGGCAAAACTGTCCGCAGCGCTCGGAGAAGACTTAATCCAAATTACAGCCTGAGAATCTCGGATTTCTACCGCACAATCATCTCGCAGGAGCGGCAGTCGAAGTCCAGGCGGAGACGGCGGCCGTTGTTCAGGAGGAAGAGCGGATCGGGACGGGTGCCGGGGCGCTGCTTCGGGCAGAGGCCGAGTTCATGGCGGAGACAATACTTCGTGCGCATGTATTCGACGCCTTCCCGGTGGGTAAGCTCATAGGCGTCCTCATAAGAAGACGTCCCCCGCTCATGGTAGATCTCCCGGGCGACGGAGTTCGCGATATTGTCTTTATAGGTCAATGCTGTCGGAGCCGGATCGGGGCGCACGACGCCGCGCCGGAGCGGCAGAGACCGCACCGGCAAAGCGTCCAGGGAAGCCGCCAGGTCACGCCGGATGCCGTTCAAGAACGAGGCGGGCATGAACGGAACCGGTCCGTCCGCTTCCATCCCTGACACGGAGAACGCATAGATGCCGGTTCGCTTGGACAGCTGGGCGCGCACGGTCTCCCGCATGCGAGCCGGATCACGAGCCGGATCAAAAGGAGCCGGGACGGTCACGGATACCGTCCGTCCGTCTTCAGAGACGGCCTCGGCGAGCAAGGCGCCGCCCGTCAGCTTCACCTGCAGCGCCACGCTGATTTCACGCACCGGCCGGTCGGCTTCGAGTTTCCGCTCAAAGTCCGCGTCGATGTTGCGGTACAGGCGCATCCCCTCCTTCAGCCCGGGAACTTCCTTGCATCGGATGGTGAAACCTTCGCACACATCTCCGCGGAAACCGACGATTCCTCCGTCGCGGCCGACGAAAGCGAAACCGTCGCCGTTGTGCAGCGCCAGGCCGGGATCGGCCGGTTGGACGATCACAACGCCGGGACGCAGACGGCCGACGGTCCCGATATACTCTCCCATCGACTTGGGCGCATCCATGGCGGCCCATTCTCCGCGCGCACCGTCCAGGAAGAGTTCCGTATAATCCCGGTTGAAGGTCTTTCGAAGGTCGGGCGAAAAACCGCCCCGCAGCGTACCGAAAGAGGCGCGGCGGTACTTGTCGGGATGGCGGCGGACCAGGGCGTCCAGCGCGTCGGAATAAGCCCGGACGACATTCCGGACATAGGAGACGCTCTTGAGCCGGCCTTCAATCTTGAAGGAATCGGCTCCGGCTTCCGCCAGATCCTCCAGCCGGTGAATCAGATTGAAATCTTTGAGGGACAGCAGGGCCTTGTTGCGCGCCAGCACACGGCCTTCGGCATCCTCCAGGTCGTACAGCGAACGGCAGGCCTGGATGCAGGCCCCGCGGTTGGCGCTCCGGCCGGCAAGATGCTCCGACAGATAGCACTGGCCGCTATAGCAGACACAGAGCGCGCCATGCACGAAACATTCCAATTCAGCGTCCATCGCCTCCCTGACCGCACGAATCTGCGACAAAGACAGTTCACGCTCCAGGACGAGACGTCCGTATCCCAGACTCTCGGTAAAACGCGCTTTCTCCGGCGTACGGATGGCGCATTGAGTGGACGCGTGAAGAATCATCCCTTCCGGAGCCAGCCGCGTTACGGCGGCGTCCTGGACGATCAGGGCGTCCACGCCGGCCTCCTGCAGCTCCTGCAGCAGCCGGCGGGCCTGCGGAATCTCCTCCTCGTAAATCAGCGTATTGAAAGTCACATAAATGCGCACGCCGAACCGATGCGCATACTCGCACAGCCGGCGGATGTCCTCCACGGGATTGCCGGCCGCCTGCCGCGCCCCGAAGGCGGGGCCGGCGATATAAACGGCATCGGCACCGCAGTCAATGGCCGCGACGCCGATATCCGCCGTCCGGGCGGGGGCGAGGAGTTCGAGATTTCTCCGCTCCGCCCGCGGCTCCGGTCGAAATGACAGAGGAGCCGACACGTTATTTCGTATAGAAAATGAAGCGGTTCTTGTCGTAGAAATCCTTGACGATGTCGGTCTGGCCGAAACCGGCCTCCTTGAAGACGGCCTCGGTCTCCTTGCCCAGGATTTCATTGATTTCCGTCAGGCCCTTGCCCTCGGCGGTCAGGAAACGGTTCGACCAGCGGGCGATGGCCCGGTAGAACTTGAGCGGGTCGTCATCCGGAACGAACAGAGCCGCGGACGGTTCGTAGTCCAGGACGTTCTTCCGGATCTGGGCCCGTTCGGACTCCATGACGTAAGGCGGGTTGGAGAGGATGAGGTCGAACTCGCCGAAATTGAACTCCTGCTCCGTCTCAAGCACGTCGGCATTGACGAAGGTCGGCGCCTGGGCGCCGGAGGTTTTCATTTCGGAGGAGAAATTCTGACTGCGGGCCACGGCGAGCGCGCCTTCGGAATTGTCCACGCCCACCACGCGGGCGCCGGGAACGGCCAGAGCGACCGTCCAGGCGATATTGCCGGAACCGGTGCAGAGGTCCAGAACGCGGACCGGCTCCGCAGAACGGCCGTACGGAATGCGGCGCTGCTTGATGCGGGCGGCCAGCTTGATGGCCTCCCTCACCAGCAGTTCCGTCTCCGGACGCGGCACCAGCACGTTCTTGTCCACCTTGAAGATGTGACCGCAGAACTCGGTCTTGCCCACGACATACTGGATGGGCTCGCCGGCCTGAAGCCGGACCATGGCCTCGGCCAGGGGCTGGACCTTCTTCTTGTCGATCTGGTACTGCGGCTCGATGATGTGGGTATAGTTCTTCGTGCCCAGGATCTCGCCGCAGAGCTGGAGCACGACCGCCTTCGCCTCCGCCGTGGGGTACAGGCTCTCCAGCGAGGCGACACCGTCTTTCAGAAATTCGGAAAGGAGCATAGACTTAGGCGTTTTCGATGATCTGGGTGAGGAAGTCGGTGATGCTCAACCCCGCGGCGCGGACCATCTTCGGCACCAGCGACGCGTTGGTCATGCCGGGGATGATGTTGACCTCCAGGAAATAGATGCCGTCCGACGCGCTCAGGAAATCCATGCGGACCAGACCTTTGCAGCCGAGATGGCGGTAGAGACGGCGGGAGATGTCCTGAATCTGCAGCGTCAGACTTTCGGAGACCTCGGCCGGACAGACTTCCCGGCTGAGTCCGTTGTACTTGGCGTCATAGTCAAACCAGCCCGTCTCGGAGATGATTTCGATGATGGGGAGCGCCCGGACGCCCGTCCCGTCGTTGTAGACGGCGCAGGTGAGTTCGTGCTCGGAGGCGATGCCTTTTTCCACCAGTACCGTTTCACCTTCCTTGAACGCATACTTGATGGCCGAGGGAAGGTCCTCCGCCCGGGTCACCTTGGTGATTCCGAAACTGGAGCCTCCGCTGGTGGGCTTCACGAAGAGCGGCAGGCCCAGCTTCTCCACCGTTTTTGCGGAGAAGGCATCCACGTCCTCTCCCATCCGGATGAAAGCGTCCGGGGCCAGCTTCACGTAGTCCAGTCCGCGCAGATAGTTCTTGCAGGAGTATTTGTCAAAGGCCACGGTGGTGACGAAGGCGCTGCAGGAGGAGTGCGGAATGCCCAGCATCTCAAAGTAGCCCTGCAGCAGGCCGGTCTCGCCCGGAGCGCCGTGCTGCATGATGTAGACGAAATCGAACTTGATCTTCTCGCCCAGCACGCGGACGGAGAAGTCGGTCTTGTCCACCTGGGGCTGCGCGCCCTCGGGGAACGGAGTCCGCATCGAATTGGCTTTCCGCATCGCCACGAGCTTCCAGTCGCCGAAGCGGGCGAAGATTTCGTAGACGTCGTATTTGAATTCGTCAATCCGGGAGGCGGTGAACTCGCCGCTCCGGCAAGCCACCTCCCATTCGGAAGAATCACTGCCGTAAATGACGGCGATGGATTGATATCGGGACATAGGTCGTAAACAGATTATTCAAAGTAGAAATCCTCCAGGTCGGACTTGGCCGACGATCCCGCGCCGGCGCCGTCGCAGAACGAGGCGTTCGTTCCGGCCGGGAAAGCGTCGTTGGAGGAGATGCCGAGCGTGCCGTCCGCCAGGACCTTCTTCATCCAGATGCCCCAGATCGGGAGGGCCATGTTGGCGCCCTGGCCGAGCGCCGTGGAGCTGAAGTGGACGTATCGGTCTTCGGCGCCCACCCAGACACCCGCCGTGATGGTGGGCGTGTATCCGATGAACCAGCCGTCGGAATTGTCGTTGGTCGTTCCGGTTTTGCCGGCGATGGCGCCGCTCAGTCCGTAGCGGAAGCGCAGGCGGGAGCCCGTGCCGCCGTCCACGACACCCCGCATCATCTGGATCATCGCATAGGCGGCGTCCTGGGTGACGGCTTCGTGCCGGCGGTCGGAGAACTGGCCGAGCACGTTGCCGTCGCTGTCCTCGATCCGGGTCACGAAGAGCGGATAGGTATACTCGCCTTCCGAAGGGAAAGTGTTGTAAGCGGTCACCATGTCATAGACGGAGAGGTCCGCCGAGCCGACGCACAGGGAGACGACCGGGTCGATGCGGCCGCCGATGCCCATCTTGTGCATCATCGCCACCATCGCCTCCGGCCCCAGCTGCTTCATCAGATAGGCGGCCACGGAGTTGGAGCTTTGCGCGAGGCCCCAGCGCAGATCGACCATCGTTCCGCTGACGTGCGGGTCCTGCGGCGTCCAGGTCTTGTTGCCGACCACGAGCACCTGCGGGGAATTGAGCACCTTGTCGCAGGGGGTCATGCCGGATTCCATCGCCAGGGTATAGAGGAAAGGCTTGATGGTGGAGCCCACCTGCCGTTTGCCCTGCCGGACGTTGTCATACTTGAAATAGCGGTAGTCGGGGCCGCCCACATAGGCGCGGACATGGCCCGTACGCGGTTCGATGGCCATGAAGGCCGCCCGGAAGAAGGACTTGTAATAGCGGATGGAGTCGTCCGGGGTCATCACCGTGTCGCGGTAGCCCGGGGCGTCCCAGGTGAACAGGCGCATCGGCACTTTCTCGGTGAAGCTTTTCGCGATTTCGGCGTCGGACCGGCCGGAGGCCTTCATCATCCGCGTGCGGTCGCTCCAGCGGCGCGCCTGATCCATCGCGATGTCCATCACCTTCTGGTCGGTGCCGTTCGAGAACGGCGGATTCTTGCGGGTGCGGACCTCCTTCCAGAACGCCTTCTGCAGGTTCTGGCTCAGATGTTCGACGACCGCCTCCTCGGCATAACGCTGCATCTTGTAGTTGATGGTGGTGTAGATGCGGAGGCCGTCCTTGTCCAGATCATACGGCGTGCCGTCGTTCTTGAGGTTCTTGTTCAGCCAGCCGTAGATGGGGTCGTCGGCCCACTGGAGGGAGTCCACCCGGAAATCCTCCACGGTGGGGTAATCCCTGCGCCTAGGGCGCTCGGCGCTCATCGTGCGGCGGAGCATGTCCCGGAAATAAGGGCCCACGCCGGTGGTGCGGTCCACCCCGCGGGAATGCAGCTCGATGGGCAGGTTCCGGAGGGAGTCGCGTTCGGCCCGGGTGAGATAGCCCTGGTCCTCCATGCGGCCGAGCACCAGGTTGCGGCGCTCGAGGGCCTTGTCGGGATTGATGGCCGGGTTGTAGCGCGTCGGCTTGTTGACCATGCCCACCAGGACGGCGCTCTCCTCCACCTTCAGGTCGATGGGGTTCTTGCCGAAGAACTGCAGGGAGGCCGACTGGATGCCGTAGGAGTTGGAGCCGAAGAAGACCGCGTTCAGGTACATGTCCACGATCTCCTCCTTGGTGTAGTTGCGTTCGAGCTTGACCGCGGTGATCCATTCCCGGAGCTTGATCCAGATCATGTCCAGCTTGGAGGCGTGCTCCTTTCGGGGGTACAGCGTCTTCGCAAGCTGCTGCGTGATGGTGGAACCGCCGCCCTGGCTGGTGTCGCGGGACAGGAGGGTTTTGAAAAGCACGCGGAAAAGGCTCGGGATGTCGATGCCGGAGTGGGAGTAGAAACGGGAGTCCTCCGTGGCGACGGTCGCGTGCACGAGGTGCAGCGGCAGCTCGTCATAGCCTACGAAGGTGCGGTTCTCGATATGGTAGGTGGTCAGGATTTCGCCTTCCTCGGCGATGACCTGCGTGGCCAGCTTGCTGTCGGGGTTCTCCAGCTCCTCGAGGGTCGGGATCTTGGCGAAGGCCCATACGACCCCGAGGAGGACGAGGACGAGGGCGATCGGGGCCAGGATGAGGATCCAGAACCAGCGGACGATCTTCTTGCGTGTATGGTCAGTCATATTCAAATTCTGTTAAATGTATACAAGACCATAGGTCTTGCGCATATTACCGAATTACAAATTTAATCAGAAAATTTGGAAAATTGCCCGAATTCTCGCTTACTTTGCAAAATAATAGGTAAAAGCAGAAGATTATGGAGGGAAAAAACTTAGTGATCGTCGAGTCTCCCGGAAAGGTGAACACCATCCAGAAGTTCCTGGGCGGAGACTATCTCGTCAAAGCAAGCATCGGCCACATCCGGGACCTGCAGGAGAAGAAATTGAGCGTGGATGTGGAACACGGGTTCCAGCCCGAATACGTCGTTCCGGCCGACAAGAAGAAGGTCGTGTCCGAACTGAAGAAACTCGCCTCCGGCGCCGAGACCGTCTGGCTGGCGTCCGATGAAGACCGTGAAGGAGAGGCCATCTCCTGGCACCTGTCCGAAACCCTGGCCCTGGACCCGGCGAAGACCCGGCGGATCGTATTCCATGAAATCACGAAGCCGGCCATCCTGGACGCCATCCAGCATCCCCGCGACATCGACCGGAACCTCGTGGACGCCCAGCAGGCGCGCCGCGTGCTGGACCGGCTCGTGGGCTTCGAACTCTCCCCCGTCCTGTGGCGGAAAATCCAGCCGAAGCTCTCCGCCGGACGCGTGCAGAGCGTCGCCCTGCGCCTGGTGGTGGACCGGGAAAAGGAAATCATGGAGTTCCGGAGCGTTCCGTTCTACCGGGTGGAGGCCGTCTTCCATCCGGAAGGCACCCCTGCCGGCGTGAAGGTGAAAGCCCTGCTGGACACCCGCTTCGAGAGCCTGGAGGAGGCGCGCGCCTTCCTGCAGGACAGCATCGGCGCCACCTATCGGATCGACACCCTGGAAAAGAAGGAGGGAACCCGGTTCCCCGCCGCCCCGTTCACGACGTCCACCCTCCAGCAGGAGGCGTCCCGGAAGCTCCACTTCCCGGTCGGAACGACGATGCGTGTCGCGCAGGCCCTTTACGAGCGCGGTCTGATCACTTATATGCGCACCGACTCGACGAACCTCTCCTCGCTGGCCCTCGGAACGGCGAAGAAGTTCATCATCGACAATTTCGGGGAGGAGTATTCCCATACCCGCCAGTACCGGACCAAGGCCAAAGGGGCCCAGGAAGCCCATGAGGCCATTCGCCCCACCTATATCGAAAACACTTCCATTGAGGGAACCGCCCAGGAGAAGAAGCTCTACGAGCTGATCTGGAAGCGCACTGTCGCCTCTCAGATGAGCGAATCCCGTGTCATGAACACCTCGATTCGCATCGCGTCCGACCGCCGGAGCGAACACTATGCCGTGCAGGCCGCCGAAATGCTGTTCGACGGCTTCATGAAAGTGTATCTGGAAGGCCGGGACGACGAGGAGCCCGAAGAGGGCGAGACGGTTCTCCCGGAACTGCATGTCGGAGACCGGATGGAAGAGAAGGGCGTCACCGCCCAGTGCAAGTACACCGCCGCCCCGCCCCGCTATTCCGAAGCCACCCTCGTCAAGAAGCTGGAAGAGCTGGAAATCGGCCGGCCGTCCACATACGCCACCATCATCAGCACCCTCACCACCGCCCGCGGCTACGTGGTCAAAGGTGACAAGGAAGGCGTGAAAATGCCGGTGACGGACCTCGCCCTGAAGGACGGCGCCATCACGCAGAAAGCCCGGACCGAGACCGTGGGCGCGGAGCGCGGCAAGCTTCTCCCCCAGGAAATCGGCATCATCGTCTCCGACTATCTGGTCAAGAACTTCGGCTCCATCATGGACTACGACTTCACGGCCACCGTGGAGAAGGACTTCGACGAGATCGCGGAAGGCGAAAAGGTCTGGAACGAGACGATCGCCGCCTTCTACAAGCCCTTCCACGACCAGGTGGAAAGCGTCCTGGCCGCCCGCGAATACAACCGCGTGAGCCGCGAGCTGGGCACCGCGCCCGACGGGGACAAAGTGACCGCCGCCTTCGGCAAATTCGGGGCCTATGTGCAGAAGGGAGAGGGTGAAAACCGCCAGTTCGCATCCCTGGGCAAGGGTCAGCTCATCGAGACCCTCACCCTGGAGGAGGCCCTGAAACTGTTCGAACTTCCCCGCACCGTGGGCGAATTCAACGGAGTTCCGGTCATCGCCACCAAGGGCAGGTTCGGGCCGTACCTCAAGTACGGCGAGCGGAACGTCAAACTCCCCCGGAACGCGGACCCGCTCAAAATCTCGCTTGAAGAATGTGTCAAGCTGATCGAGGAGACGCCTGAAACGCCCGCGGCGAACGCCGTTCTCGCGGAATGGGGCGACATTCAAATCGTAAACGGCCGTTACGGTCCGTATCTGAAATCGGGCGGAAACAACTATCGAATTCCCAAAGGAACCGATGTTTCCACCCTTACTGAGGCTGACTGTCAAGCCATTATCGCGGCCTCAGACCCTACAGCAAAGGGCCGCAGGCGCTTTAAAAAGTAAAACAAGACCCCGCCCGCGGGGCGAATCAGTATTAAAAAACGGCATCTTCGGGTGCCGTTTTTTTGTGATTCGTTAATTTTCCCACCCCAAAATGAACAACTTTTAAAAAAATTTTTTACTTTTGTGGTGGTTAGTTTTAAACAGTAATCCAGATACGTCACCATGGCTTCTTATCACATCGACCAGATCGACCAGAAAATCCTGTCCTTCCTCGTCAAGAACGCGCGCATGCCCTTCCTGGAGATCGCCCGCGAATGCGGCGTCTCCGGCGCGGCCATCCACCAGCGCGTCAAGCGCCTGGAAGCCAACGGCGTCATCACCGGATCCCGCCTGCTCGTCAAGCCGCAGGCCCTCGGACTGAACGTGTGCGCCTACATCAGCATCTCCCTCTCGGAATCCACCCGCTATCCGGAAGTGATCGCCCACCTGAAGAAAATCCCCGAGATCGTGGAGTGTCATTTCGTAACCGGCCGCTACGCCATCCTCGCGAAGGTGTACTGCCTGGACAACGACCACCTGATGGAGGTGCTCCTGAACACCATCCAGAAGATTCCGTACATCCAGTCCACCGACACGATGATCTCCCTGGACGAGCCCATCGAGCGCCAGGTGTGGGTGAAGGATTTCAAGTCGACGACCTATACCGGGCTCAACAAGAAAGCTGAAGAATAGCCTCGGCGAGGGAGAGATCCTCCGGCGTCGTGAGTTTGATGTTGTTCCGCTCTCCTGCGATGTAGGAGAGCGGAATGCCGTATCTGCGGGCGACGGAGGCGTCGTCGGTGAAGGACGTGTCGAAACCCTGTCCATACGCCGCCTTCAGGTCTTCCGACCGGAACATCTGCGGGGTCTGCGCCCCGTAGATACGGGAGCGGTCCACCTCTTCTCCGGCGTCGCGGAGCGTCCCGTCCGGGTCCTTGTCCAGGACCGTGAGCGTGTCCACGGAGGGGACGACCGGAATGAGGGCGCGGACCGTGGCCATCCGGTCGAACATCGTCCGGATGAGCCCGGCGCTGAGAAGCGGTCGGACGGCGTCATGGACGGCGACCACCGCCCCGTCGGGGACGAACTCCAGGGCGTTTTTGACGGAATGGAAGCGGGTGAAGCCGCCGGGGACCAGGCGCTGGGGGCAGTTGAAGTTCCGGTCCAGGCAGTACAGGCGCCACCATTCCATATGCGCCTCGGGAAGAACCGTGATCACCTTGACTTCGGGGGCGGCCTCCAGGAAGCGCTCGAGGGTCATCTGGAGCACGGCACGGCCGCCCAGCGGAAGAAACTGTTTGGGCAGTTCCGAGCCCATCCGGACGCCCGATCCGCCGGCCGTGACGACAAGGTATTTTTTTCGGTCCATATCGATAAAATCTTTACGCGAATGTAAGATTTTTTTCGTAATTTTGAACGATAATTCATTAACGACAATCTAACAAGATTCAATATGGCATTCCGTTTCTTGAACCAGGAGCTCGCCATGGACCTGGGTACGGCCAATACGGTCATATTCCAGAACGACCAGATCGTTCTGGACGAGCCCTCCATCGTCGCCATCGACAATACCTCCAACAAGTGCATCGCACTCGGCCAGAAAGCCAAACTGATGCACGAGAAGACCAATCCGGGCATCCGCACCGTCCGTCCGCTGCGCGACGGCGTGATCGCGGACTTCAACGCGGCCGAGATGATGATCCGCGGTTTCATCCGCCAGGTCAACGCCCGTCACCGCAGCCTCTTCGCCCCGAACCTCAAGCTGGTCGTCGGCATTCCCTGCGGATCCACGGAAGTGGAGATCCGCGCCGTCCGTGACTCCTCCGAGCACGCCGGCGGCCGTGACGTCTACCTGATCTTCGAACCGATGGCCGCGGCCCTCGGTATCGGCCTCGACGTGGAGGCGCCGAAGGGCAACATGGTCGTCGACATCGGAGGCGGCACCACCGAAATCGCCGTCATCTCCCTCGGCGGCATCGTCCAGCAGGACTCCATCCGCGTGGCCGGCGACGTGTTCACGGCGGACATCCAGAACTACCTGCGCCAGCAACACGTCATCCGCGTGGGTGAAACCACGGCCGAAAAGATCAAGATCGCCGTCGGTCCCGTCCTGCCCGAACTGGAAGTG
>JAEEGH010018774.1_pt1 | contig 14578 bp, 14 predicted proteins | sample 9134181 | NCBI WGS metagenome assembly JAEEGH01 (sample SAMN16246544, study PRJNA631951) | gut metagenome | biome: gut microbiome; feature: rumen; material: DP-attached | host: Bos | place: Iran: Karaj | collected 2018-10 | reverse complement strand
TTTTTAATTTTCTCAATAATATCATTTACGGCAGTTTCGCTCTTAAGTTCAGGAGCTTCTCCGCTGTATTTTACCAGCTGAGCAGTAAAGCTAGACTTACCCTTAGTAAAATCTGCATCAAGAGACCAGTATTCTTCCGGCAAAAAGTCTTCTACTTCCTGTTCGCGTTCACAAATCAAACGAAGAGCAACCGACTGAACTCGACCGGCAGAAAGTCCGTTCTTTACCTTTGTCCACAAAAGCGGACTAAGATTATAACCTACCAGGCGGTCCAGAACGCGGCGGGCCTTCTGGGCATTCACCTTTGCTTCAACAATTTCTCCAGGGTGTTTTACAGCCTCTGTAATTGCAGTCGGCGTAATTTCATTAAATACAATTCTGCTGATTTTTGCATCAGTTTTATCTTTAAGGGCATTGTTCAAATGCCAGGCAATAGCCTCTCCTTCGCGGTCATTATCGGATGCCAGAAGGACTGCTTCAGACTTCTTAGCCTCTTTCTGCAGTTCCTTCAAAAGCTTTGCCTTTCCACGTACCGTAATATATTCCGGCTGAAAACCGTTTTCCACATCAATAGCCATCCTGGATTTAGGCAGATCAATCAGATGTCCCACAGAAGCACGAACCGTATAGCCCGGTCCAAGATATTTTTCAATTGTATGAGCCTTTGTAGGAGACTCTACAATTACTAAAGTTTGTGATTTTTTAGCAGTTTTCTTTTCAGCCATATTCATCCTCTTAAAATAACTCTCCCTGCAACGGCAGAAGGGCCCTTTCTCCTGGCCTTTCCCTTAGAGCCTTGCAATAATCAGCATAAGAACTGACTATTCCAGCCCCCGCATCAAGGTATTTTTTAACATTATTCTCAATCTTATATTTTGACACTTCCTGTCTGGCAAAACGAACTTCAAGGTTACGCATTACAGTCTCTGAAACATTTGCAGCAGCATCAGAAACCGCAGACTTATGAAAAAAAACGTCTCGTCCATATTCCAGTGCCAAATCAGCAGTAATAAGTGCACCGCTTCCTACAGGAGCCTCAATTACAACTGTAGCTGGTGATAGCCCCGCCACAATTCTATTGCGTGCAACAAAATGCCAGGACGCAGTAAGCGAACCCGGTTCATACTCGCTGATTATACAGCCGCCCGATTTTAGAATTTTTTCTGCCAAAGACTTATTCACAGCCGGTACAATTTCATCAATTGCACTTGGCAATACGGCAATAGTCTTTCCCAGAGACTTACTTCCTAAATCAAGCTGAATATCATAAAACGCATCAACAGCACCCTTATGAGCATACCAGTCTGCCCCGTAAGCAAGACCACTTACAACATTACAGCCGTCTTTTGCTGCTTCAAAAGCAAAGTTCCGAGCCGCAATTCTGCCCTGTGGAGTAAGACGTCTGGTTCCTACAACAGAAACATTTTTTTCTGTGAGGATGGAACAATCGCCCCTGCAATAAAGCAAAAACGGAGGATCCTGTATATTTCGTAAAAGCTCCGGATATTCCGGATCTTCTATTTTAACAACCTTAAACCCTCTATTGCGACAAATCTGCGCAGCCTTAAGTGCCGCCTTAAGATTATCCGCTCCATTCCATTGTGCCCGTACACTAACAGGTCTGTCAAGAATTTTAAATATTTCTTCTATAGACAGTAATGCAAGGGAGTAATAACTGTCAAGTTTTTTTGCTAAAATATTTTTCTCTTTGCACGAAAGAAAAGAAATTCGTGCTACAGAAATGTCAAAAATGAGATTTTCATCCGAATTATTTTGAATATAATGCATCCAGAACTGTTTTTTTGTTCTCCTCTGCGGTTGCTTTTGTTTCGGCTGATTTTGTTGTGGCTATGATTTTATCGTACACTTCGGCTGCTTTTTCAAACTCATAAGATGAGTAATAGGCTCTTGCAAGCACAAAAAGTGCATCTATATTTCTTGTTTCAATAGAAACGGCTTTTTCCAAATAAGGAATTGCTTTTTCCGGCTCGTCCAATTCAAAGACATATAAAACACCAAGACCATACAAAGCTCTTACATATCGGCCTTCAATAGAAATTGCGCGTAAATATGCATCTTCTGCCAGTTTAAGATAATTATACCTTACTTCTGAACTGCCAGAGGCTCCAAAATCCATTGCAGAATGAGACATGTAACCTGCGCAAACACCTACATAATAATAAAGGTTCTGGTTATCAGGATAAAACTTCAAGGCTTCCTGAAAGCACTTTAATGCCTCTCCGTACATTTTCTGGTCAATGTAACGGGTTCCAAGCATTTTGTACCAGATTCCAATTTGTGATTGTGCCAGCTGTATATCCGCTACACGCTCCTGGTATTTTTTTATGGCATCTTTTAATTCTTCAACAGTAGTTGGGCTGGAAACCCCTTCTTCAACTTTCTGATAGCGAATGATTGTTTTGTTTGGCACTCCACAGGAAACCATCAGTAATGCAATAAAAAGAATTCCTGCAGTAAAAAAAGACTTTTTCATCATTCCTCCTCAAAAGTATCATTCGCCTTAAAATAGCGCTCATGCACTTTTTCCAGCTGATTATCACTCACATGAGTGTAAATTGTTGTTGTAGCAAGATTAGCATGCCCCAGCAGTTCCTGCACAGAGCGAAGATCTGCTCCACCTTCCAAAAGATGTGTTGCAAAACTATGACGCAGGGTATGAACTTTTGCGCTCACCCCGCTTCTTGCTTCAAGCTCCTGAAATCTTTTCCAAACGCCCTTTCTGGAAATAGGCTGTCCTTTATAATTTACAAATAAATTAGGGATATTTCTACCTTTCACAAGAGCCGGCCGCACCTCACTAATATAAAGCTGCAGCTTTTCAGCCGCCCTATCCCCAAAGGGAACCAAACGCTCTTTACTTCCCTTACCCAGCACTAAAATTATCCGTTCGTCCATATGAAGGTTGACGGTCTTTAAATTACAAACCTCACTAATTCTAAGTCCGCACGAATAAACCAATTCGAACAGGGCATCGTCCCTTTTTCCGCATAAATCAGATTTATCTATTCCATCTAAAAGGGCATCAATCTGTTCTACAGAAAGCACCTTTGGCAGATTTCTGGCCATTTTAGGCTTTTCCAGGTTCAGAGCAATATTTTCACTCCAATAATCCTTTCTAACCAGATAGTCCCCAAAAGCCCTGAGGGCAGAAATATCTTTGGCCATAGTAACTTCAGAACAAGAGTCTTCGGTCTGCCTCTTTATAATATAATACATTAAATTCTGAAGGGAAACATTTTTTAATTTTATCTGCTCTTTTACAAGCCAATTTAAAAACTCGCCCGCAGCAATTTTATATGTTTCTGCCGTCTGCACGGAATCCCGGTGAACAAGGAGCAAATCTGAATAAAAATGCTGCAAGAGCTCGTCTATTTTAGTCATCAGAAAGTCTGATTCCACGACCAAATTCACTGGTCCAGATTGCAGGCTGGCTCAAATCGTTAGCATCAGGGTTCCAGCCGGCAGGAGGGTTAAACTGTCTCTTTGTAGCAGAAGGATGAGCAGCAGGTTCTCCCTCTTCATCAAAAAGTCCTGCTACAAGACTTCCAGTTTTCTTTTCTGCCTCTTTCTTTTCTGCAGCAATGTCTTTTCTAGAAACAAACTGACCAGCATCAGAAGCAGGACGGCGCAATCCACCGTGCAAAAGTGCATCCATTTCAGAAGAAGAAACAACGTCATCGCGATGAACCACTGGCTTTTCTTCTACAACTTCAGCAGAGGCTGATTGTACCATCGCCCCTTTATTTGCGTTTTCAAAACCAGTAGCAATAACTGTTACGCTGATTTTTCCTTCCAGTTCCGGCTGAGTAACCTGTCCCCAGAACATGTTGTAATCTTTATCTGCAGAAGCAGTTACGATAGAACAGATTTCACCAACTTCGCTCAAAGTAATTTCTTCGGATGCACAAATATTAATAAGGAGGTTCTTTGCACCGTCAATCTTAGAATTTTCAAGCATTGGATTGTTGATTGCGTTGTATGCAGCATCAGCGGCACGGTTTTCACCTTCACCAACACCAATACCAAAAATTGCATTACCCTGACCGCTCATTGCATTGCGAACATCGGCAAAGTCGGTATTTACATCACCAGGACTAGTAATGATATTAGAAATACCTTCAACACCCTGGCACAAAACTTCATCAGCCTTGCGGAATGATTCTTTTACAGTAAGATTTTTATCAATATTCTTAAAAAGCTGTTCATTTGGAATTACAATCAGGGAGTCTACCTGTTCATGAAGTTTTTCCAAGCCCTGCATAGCCTGGCGCATACGAACGTGACCTTCAAATTCAAAAGGAGTAGTAACTACAGCAACTGTAAGACAACCAAGTTCCTTTGCAATGCGGGCAACAACTGGCGCAGAACCAGTTCCTGTTCCACCACCCATACCTGCAGTGATGAAAACCATATCTGCACCGCGAAGTTCGTTTGTAATTACTTCTTTATCTTCTTCTGCAGCCTGTTCACCAATTTCTGGGCGACCACCAGCTCCAAGACCTTTTGTAACTTTCTGTCCAATTGCAAGCTTAGTGTGTGCGTTAGAACGTCCCAGAGCCTGCAAATCAGTATTCAGTACAATAAAATCAACATTTGCAAGTTCGTGAGAAATCATGCGGTTAACGGCATTTGAACCACCGCCACCACAACCTACAACCTTAATAATTGTAGGACTGCTTTCTGCATAAGCAGACTGTGTGTAATCTGATTCATCATTTACAATTGAAATTCCAAGGTTCCCCATTTAATCCACCCCCATTTTATTACTAGAACAATGATTTAAATATCTTCTTCAGCACGCTGTCACCACTCTTAGGCTTTGCTTTTTTAGAAGCATGAACCTTAGATTTTTTTCTATTTTCTTTACCTTGTGCCAAAGATTTATTAGCGACAACAAGTCCAATTACTGTAGCAAAGTCTGGACGACGGTAATCTTCTTCAATTCCACCAAGATTTTCTGGAATACCAAGGCGAACAGAAGATGTCTGGAATGTATTCTGAGCCAATTCAATAATACCTTCCATCATAGCACCGCCACCAGTAAGAATAATATTGCCGGAAAGCTGCTTTATAGAATCATTTGTATTTTTCTGAATTGCTGAACGAACCATATGGAAAATCTGTTCAACTCTAGCCTGAATAATCTTACACAACTGAGAGCGCATAATAACTTCAGGAGCACGTCCACCAACACCAGGAAGAATAACTTCTGTATCATTTTCCGGAGTAATAGACGGAAGCCAGCAGCATCCAGATTCAATTTTAATTTTTTCTGCAGCTGCAACAGAAATTCCTGTTACAAGAGCAATATCGTTTGTTACAAGATTTCCACCAACAGGAACAGATGCAGTTGCAATAGGAGCGCCATTCAAAAGAATAAGCACATCTGTAGTTCCTGCACCAAAGTCAATAAGAATAGAACCAAGTTCCAGCTCATCCTGATGGCAAACCGACTGTGTCTGAGCCAAAGTTTTTAGCATTACACCATCAAGAATATAATCTGCTCTGGAAACTGTAGAACGTAAATTCTGTATGATTGTCTTGGCAGCTGTAACTATATGTACTTCTGCTTCAAGACGGGTACCCATTCTGTGAATAGGGTCTGTAATTCCACCAACTCCATCTACAATATAATTCTGTGGAATAACATGAAGCTTTTCTTTATCATCTGGAACTTTTACAGCAGTAGCACATTCAATTACGCGCTCTACATCAGTTCTAGAAATTTCTTTTGTTGATTTACCATTGCTGGAAACAGGAACTGTTCCCTTAGAATTCATACTTTCAATCTGAGAACCGCCAATTGCAGTAATTACAGATTCTACAGAAGTTCCTGCATTTTGTTCTGCAGCATCAATTGCCTCTTTTATGGCATTTTTAGCGTCTTCAATATTTACAATTACACCGTTTCTAAGTCCGGCCGACTTTCTGCAAGCAGTGCCCGCAATCTGAAGAGCACCTGTTTCTGAATCAACCTCTCCAATTGCGACTCTTATTGTACTGGTTCCTATATCAAGACCTACAATCTTTTCATCTGCCATTTTTTAATTTTCCCCTACTTCATCAACAGTTTTTACAGAAACTGAACCGTATCTTAAATCAACTTCAGATACTACAGTTCCAATCTGATTGACAACATCCAATATAACCATCATATACTTTAACGCGTCTTCATTCAATGCTCGGTCGGTCAGAACTTTAATTTTTGACTGAGCAGGGAACAAAGCAAGCTCATAATTACCAAATTCATTAGGAAGAACACAAATTTCAGAAATACCAGCAAAATAATGCTGAGGCAAAGTGCTGATTGCCGCAATCTGATCAATAAGTGGTCTGTAAATTCCAGGAATTCTCATTCCCTGTGCCATATATTCAATTGGAATACCAGAAATAATAGGAACAATATTTGTATCTGGCATTACATTTTCTTTTCCATGGAACAAAACACCATTTCTATCAATTTCTACAGGATATGTACGGCCATTTTCTACAACAAAAGTTACAGCAACAGGCTCGCGTTCTGTTACCTTTATAAAAATCTTATCTGGAAAGTGTTTTTCAACAATAACATTTTCAATTCCTGCTTCAGAAGAAAGAATTGCAGCAGCCTGTCCTACATCAAAATCAAACCAGTTAGTTGCATTCATCTTCAAAAGTTTTCTGGCAATTTCTTCTGCTGTAAAGTTTTTCTGTCCAGAAACAGTTACTTTTGGATTAGAAAAACTTGGCATAATGTACTTATATGCAACAAGTTCTCCAATAAGAAGCATACAAAGAACAATAAAGATTACCTTTATAATCTTTATCTTGTTCTCAGCAGACTTCTCTTTGGCATTTTCAACCTCTGTTTCCAAAAAGTAGTCTTTATCAAGAAATTCTTCATTCTGAAATAAAGCAACATCACTCATTTTTTTTACATCCCTCTTAATTAAGCTCTTTTTTATAGATAAGAAAGTGATTCTATACTAATTTCGTCACTTTCTGTACTTTTTTCAATGTTTTCTTCACCCCTGGAAGCATTCAATATAAAACCGCACATTGCCAGTGTTACAATAATTGATGAACCACCCAAAGAAAAGAATGGCAGCTGAATTCCAGTAGAAGGCAGCAAGCCACAAACAACCATAGTATTTATAATTGACTGAACAAAAATAACCGAAACACAGCCAAAGCTTGCATAGGCAGTAAATCTATCTTTGCAGTTAAAAGCAGTTTTATAACCACGGTAAGCAAAGAACAAAAGTGCTGCAAAATAAAGCACTACTCCTAAAAAGCCCATACCTTCAGTCCAGCCGGCAAAAATATAGTCAGACTGAACTTCCGGGATACTGTGAATACGCTGAAGTCCAGTTCCAATTCCGCTTCCCCAAATTCCACCAGAAGTAATTGCACGTTTAGCTGCAAGAGCCTGGTAGTTTACGTCTGTTGCATAACTGTCAGGGCTAATCCATCCAATAAGACGTCTTAAACGATAAGGTTCCAGAGTAATCATAAGGAAAACTGATGGTACCGCAAGCAGAGAAAATGGAATAAGCCACATCAATTTAGCGCCAGACACAAAAAACAAAAGAATTCCAACACCTGTAACAAAAACAGCTGTAGAAAAGTCTTTCTGTGCAAGAATAATCAAAACAAAAAGGAAAAGAATAAAAACGCAAGGAAAAACATTTTTATCTTCAGGATCTTCCAAAGCTTCCTGTTTATCAAAATAATTTGCCAGGAATAAAACCAAAGCAAACTTCACAAGTTCAGATGGCTGGAAGGTAAAGCCGGCAGGCATTCTGAGCCATCGTCTTGCACCATTTTTTTCAATTCCAAGAGGAGAAATAAAAGTTAAAATACAAAGGACAATGGCCAGAATAACAATTATAGAAAGAGCCTTTCTTGTTACCTTCATATCAACCATCATAAAGCAGGCAAAAAGAACAAAGCCAACTGCAGAACAGATAAGCTGTCTTTTTACAAAATAAAATGGATTATTATCAAATACTTTTATTGCATAATTCTGTGTACATACAAATAATGTAAAAATTCCAAGGCCCCACAAAAGCATAATAGAAGCAAAAAGCCCCATATCTACCTTGTGATAATTCTCAGAAGGCTTATTAGCATAAAATGCAAACTGATTCATTTCCTAAGCCTCCTCTTTCACCAGCAGAGGAACAAGTTTTTCCAATTCCATACTGTGTGAACCCTTTAAAAGAATTACATCATTATCTTCTGCATAAGAATTAATTTCTCTGGAAATAATGCCAAAAGTTCTCTGACCACCCTCTTCGTAATAAAAAGAATTTTCCTTCTTAAACAAAACAGAATAGGCAGACTTCATTTCTTCACCAATTAAATATACATAATCCGGTGAAACTTCATTTATTTTCTCGCCGATTGCCCTGTGAGTCTTTTCCGATTCAGCTCCCAGTTCCTTCATATCGGCCAAAACAAAAATCTTCTTTCCAATCTTTTTAAGACCATCGCAGAATTCAATTACCTTAGACATTGATTCATAATTTGCGTTATAGCAGTCTTTTATAAGAATTGCGCTTCTGCCATTTTTCAGGCAGACAATTTTAGTTTCCATTCTTCCAGAAACAGCGCTTACATTTTCAAGTCCGCGTTTAATTTCCTCGTCTGTAATGCCTATCTCTTTTGCGCAGGAAACAACACTCAAAGCGTTTATATAATTATAATCTCCAGAAAGTGGAAGAGAAATTTCTGTATCATTAATCTTAAAATCTGTACCAAAAAGTCCCTTATCTTCTACAAAGTGAACATTATAATTTGCGGCAGAAGCCTCTCGGCCATACTTTACAACCTTCCCTTTTACATTCTCTACACAGAATTCTCCGTAAGAGTCTGTTTCTGGAACAAAAGCAGCGCCAGTAGAAGGAATATAATCAAATGACTTACGCTTTTCTTTAGCAATGTTTTCGCGGCTTCCAAGAATTCCAATATGAGCAGTACCAATATTTGTTATAATTCCATACTGAGACTTAAATACTTTAGAGATTTCCCCAATTTCGTTTACACGGTTCATTCCCATTTCAAGTACGCAAACCTTTTCGTTACCGCGTATAGAAAAAACTGTTAATGGAAGTCCTGTCTCAGAATTAAAGTTTCCCTTAGTATAGGCAACTCCATCATCACCAAAATGTGCCTTACAAACAGCAACCATCATTTCTTTTGTTGTAGTCTTTCCGCTTGAACCAGTAATACTGATTCTTATCATATCTTTGCATACTTTTGTAGCGTAACATTCAGCCGCATCCTGCAAGGCATGCAAGGTATTTTCTACTGCAACAAACAATACATCAGGATTTTTTTCCTGAAGTTCTTTATACAAAGCTGCATTCTTTTCAAATTCAGAATTATTTATAAAAACAACAGAAGCGCCCTTTTCAATTGCCTGTGGAATATAAATATGACCGTCCTGTTTTTCTCCCACTAAAGGAATAAACAGAGTACCTGCAGTAACATTACGGCTATCAGTCTGCACAGAAGTAAAAATACAGCTTTTACAGTTACCTGCATTTTTTCCTTTTACGCTTTCTAACAATTCTGTATATTCAAGCAAAGAACTCATTCTTTCTCTCCTGTCATTTCCACACGAACAATATCTTCTTTTTCAGCCTTGTGCATTCCCAGTTCTTCAACAGCCATTTTTTCTATTCTGTCTGCACTAGAAAGTATAGCTATATCACTTACAAGCTTCTTATTTTCCTCAATCAGTTTTTCCTGTTTAAGCTCCAGGGCGCGAACCTCTTTTGTAAGATTCGTATACTGCTTAGCCTGTAGAGCATAAAGACAGAGCATAAATGGCACCGAAAGCACCAGAATAAGAATGCCAAAACGCAGCAAAAAATCCTTAATCTTAAACTTCATACTAAAACCCTTCTACACCATCAAGTCTGTAATCATTTGCGTCGCAAATCTTGCGCACAACTCTAAGTTTTGCACTACGAGAAGGAGAATTTACTTTTACTTCCTCTTCTGTAGGGCAAACAGGCTTTCTTGTAATTATTTCAGCGCATTTTTTGCCACCGCAGCGGCAAATTGCAACTTCAGGAGGGCAAACACATTCCTTACCCAAATTTCTAAAATAATTCTTAACAATTCTATCTTCCAAAGAATGAAAAGTGATTACCCCAAGCTTTCCACCCTCATTGAGTGCGTTAAATGCATCATGCAAGGCCTTTGGAAGCCTCTTTAACTCTCCATTTACAGCGATTCGCAATGCCTGGAAAGTTCTAGTTGCCGGATGAATATTACCGTAGCGGTAATTTGCAGGAACAGCGTCCCAAATTATCTGAGCCAGAGCCTTAGAAGATTCAATCTTTCCACCCTGACGAGCTTCTACAATTGCACGGGCAATTCTGCGGCTCAATTTTTCTTCACCGTAAAGGTAAATCAAATCTGCAAGGCGCTCTTCAGCCAATGTATTTACCAGATCAGCCGCAGACTCGCCTTCACTGCTGTTCAATCGCATATCAAGTTTTTCATCATTTCTAAAAGAAAAGCCCCTGTCAGACTTTTCATAATGAAAAACAGAAATTCCCAAATCAAAAAGGATAATATCAGGCTTACGGTCCCCAACCAGAGGCTGAGCATTTACAGAATAAGAAGCGTAAAAATCCTGGAACCATCCGTTAAAAAAGTGCATTCTGTCTCCAAAAGGAGCCAGACGTTCTTTTGCGCGAGCTTGAATTACACGGTCTGCATCCAAACCGATTATATTAAGAGAAGGATATTTTGTAAGGAAATTAAAAGAATGACCACCTTCGCCCAGAGTTGAATCAACCATAAGCGCATTTTTAGCATATGGTTCGCCTACTGGAGAAAGCAATTCAAGACACTCATTTAATAAAACCGGAGTGTGTACGATTTCCACGTTTTTAATCCCACCTTTTGCTTAAAATCAAAAAGCGATATCGTTAAACTTTTCTGCTGCCTCACGGAATGAAGCTTCAGACTGCTCCTGATATTCGCTGTAAGTCTGAGAGTCCCACAATTCCATATACTTTGCAATTCCTAACACAGTACAGTCTTTGGAAAGATGTGCGTATTCTCTCAGTTCGCGGGGGATGGACAAGCGTCCGTTTTTATCAAATTCAACGTCTGCAGCAGATGCAATAAATCGTCTGATTACAAGCATACTCTCGCTCTTCATCATAGAAGCATTGCTCAGAAGTTTTGACTGAAAGGATTCCCATTCATCAAGTGTAAAAAGCCATAAGCAGCGTTCTAAACCTTTAGTGACAATAAGTACATTTTGATTAAGCGCAGCCCTTAGCTTCACTGGGAACGAAAGGCGCCCTTTATCGTCAATTGTATTATTGTATTCACCAGTTAATAGATTCATACCCACTTATCACCACTTTTTACCACTTTTTCCCACTTATTCACCATTTTATACCAAAATTTACTAAAGTCAAAGACTTTTTTAACAGATAATATAAAAAATTGTTAATTTTTTAATTATTTACTTATACGGTTAAATACTATACTTTATTTAAGTAACAATATGACTTTTTCCACCATAAACGAAAGCAGCCTGCACAATACCCTCAAAACTATCTACTGCGAACTCTACGAAGGCCAGACAGAAGTAGAAACAGAAGGCCATGTTTACGACATTGTTACTAAAAAAGGAAACATAATTGAAATACAGACAAAAAACCTTTCAAAACTGCTCCCCAAAATTCAGGACGCAATTTCAAAAGGACACAATGTAAAAGTTGTACATCCAAATATAATCAGAACAAAAATAGAACTATATGATTCAGAAGGTAAGCTGATTTCCCGCCGGACCAGTCCAAAGAAAGGCTGTATTTATGACATTTTCCACGAACTGACAGGCATATACCCCATCCTCTTAGACAAACATTTTTCCTTAGAAATAATTCAAATTAACTTGATAGAAAAAAGAACAAGAACAGAAGAGACTGTACAATCAAAAAATAAAAAAAGAAGATTTAAGAAGAACTGGAATAAAGAAGACAAAGCCTTATCAGAAATCTTAGGAACAATTATTTTTAACTCAGCAGAAAATTACCTGGCACTTTTGCCTTCTACCCTTCCAGAAGAATTCTGCGCAAAAGACTTAGGTAAAGAATTAAGACTAAACAAGGAATTACCGGCAAGAATCAGCAGCAATCCTCATATTATACTCTGGGTTCTAAGCCGAATGAATCTGATAGAAAAAACTTCAACAAAAAACAGAAGCAGATATTACAAAATCAAAAAGGCATAAAAAAAAAGACCGGAAGTTTAATTCCGGTCTTTATATATTAACGTTTCAAGTAAGATTACCAGTTATCTACCATATCATCTTCATCTCTATTCTGAAGATCATACAAGTCTGTAACAGCTCTAATATCATCAAGGTAAAGATAATATGTACCGCGAGCTTTCATTGGATTACAATCTACACGGAATCCAAGAAGACGAAGTCCAGGTCTATCACCATAGTAAGCACTGCTCTGAACAATTCCATGTTCTCCATCTGGACTTGGTGGAATTACACAAGTAAGCTTCTTCCAACCAGAGAAACCAAGATTTCCCATGTAAAGTTCATAATAGCGGCCAAAGTAGTCCTGAACAAGGGCAAACATTTCATGATCCTGATTACGACCACAAACCCACATAGAAATAGTTTTAGCTGTTCCTTCAATTGGAATTGGTCTTCCAGACTTAATTGTAAAAGAGTTCTTACCACGACGGAAGAAATCTACTCTTACACCGTATACCATTGTATCTTCATTTTCTTTACCTTCATCTTCTGCAAGAGGTTCCTTCATTGCAGGAGCACCTTCAAAAAGACGTCCAGTAATTACACCATCATCAGCAGAAATATGAACATTCCAAGAACCTTCACGTTCAAACTTATCAAGAGAAACTTCACGAAGTGCAGAAAGAGCAGAATCTGCTCCAACATTTTCTGGATTTGGTTCTTCAAGGCTAGCCTGAGCAAATACAAATCCTACTGCAAAAAGTGCAAGTACGCTAACTGCAAGTAACTTTTTCATTATTCTTCTACCTCCGAACCATCAGAATCTGCAAAAACATCCTTAAGTTCATAACCATCATAGATATATGAAAGAGAATTTGAAGTGTATTTAAGCTGATCAAAGAAAATCATAAAATCATCAACATATTCTTCTGCATCTGATCTAACTCTAAATCCAACAAATGACATGCTTGTAGGACCAGAACGAAGATGAGACTGCTGCTGAATCCAGCTTGGAACATTGATAATAATGTTTCTCCAACCATGGAATGCAAGACTTCCTGCAGGAAGTACACGAACAGTTCCAGAAGCATCACGAACCAAAAGTTCAAGATAGTAATTATAGTTTGAACCCCAAATCCAGAAATCAATTGTAGAAACGATTCCTGTAAAAGGAATTTCAAATGCCTTGTCATCCTTTACAGGATAAACTTCAAACCAGTTATCACCCTTTCTATTGTAAGCAGTCTGAATACCAAGAGCCTTAAGTTCTTTGTCTGTTCCCTTAAGAAGCTGTCTCAAAGAATTTGGAGCACCATTAAAGTAGTTCTGCTTTGGATATCCCTCAGCAACAAAACGACTCGAATTAATAGCCCAGTCCCAACTGTAAGCCTTTCCATCATACAGATAATTCTGCTCATTCGCAGAATCAAAATCGTCCATTACAAATGTCTCAATGCTTCTTGAACTAGGCTGTGCAAATACAGGCAAGCCAATCACAAATAGACATGCAAGACCAACAAAGACTTTAAGTCCCCTTTTCATGCAAAACTCCTTGAAACTTTATCAACCTGATAAAAATAATATTAGTTAACTATTTTATCGGTACAATCAGTCAGAAATATTATTATTTTTAATTATATTTCCTATATAAATCTTTGTCAAATCCCTTTTTGTTTTACCTGAAGGATTTAGTCATTGAATTTTTAGTGACATTAGATTATTATTTTATCAAATCTCTTTTATAAAAGGATGTTAATTATGTCTAACATTATTAGTTACAAGGATCTCGGCCTCGTAAACACACGCGATATGTTTGCAAAGGCTATGAAAGGTGGATATGCAATTCCTGCATATAACTTCAATAACATGGAACAGATGCAGGCGATCATCATGGCTTGTGTTGAAACAAAATCTCCAGTTGTTCTTCAGGTTTCAAAGGGAGCTCGCGCTTACGCAAACGCAAATATCCTCCGCAACATGGCTCGCGGTGCTGTAGAATATGCACACGAACTCGGATGTGATATTCCTATCGCTCTTCACCTTGACCACGGTCCAAACTTTGAAGTAGCAAAAGACTGTATCGACAACGGATTCTCTTCAGTTATGATCGACGGTTCATCACTTCCATATGATGAAAACGTTGCTCTTACAAAGAAAGTTGTAGAATACGCTCACAAATACGATGTTACAGTAGAAGCTGAACTTGGTGTACTTGGTGGTGTAGAAGAAGACGTTGCTGCAGAAGAATCAAAATACACAAAACCTGAAGAAGTAATTGACTTCACTTCTAAGACAGGATGTGACTCTCTTGCAATTTCTATCGGTACTTCA
>JAEEGH010018772.1_pt1 | contig 14578 bp, 15 predicted proteins | sample 9134181 | NCBI WGS metagenome assembly JAEEGH01 (sample SAMN16246544, study PRJNA631951) | gut metagenome | biome: gut microbiome; feature: rumen; material: DP-attached | host: Bos | place: Iran: Karaj | collected 2018-10 | reverse complement strand
TCGCTCAAAACTTGAAAAGCATTATAAACAGCTTCTTCTGTTCCCATTTCAAAAACGTTAAAGGTCATAGTTTCCCACTTGTATTTATGTACTATATCTATATCACAAGGATTTTTCGCTTCTGCCAATGCCAAAAAACCTTCCCCGTCTACAGATAGCTCACAGTGCTCATAAGCAGTGTTGTCTTTGTTTTTAAACTCACGAGTTATTTCTGCTCCAAAAGCTTTGCAGTATGTTTCTGCTGCTTCAAAACTATTTTTTACATATACCTGTGTATAATTCTTCATCGCAACCTCCGCAAATTCCGATTTATCTGAATTTTTCCAGACGAACGATACGTTCTCCGTCACAGACAACATACATATCATATACTGTTGGGATCGAGCAGGAAGGGGATCACGCCGGTATACTGGATTCCCAACTCGTCCATGTGGGGCTTGCCGTTTCCATCTGTCACGACGATCTTCTTGAAGAAATCTCCGCTTTTGAGCAGCGGAGTGATCTCCTGCTGCTTTTTCTCGTCATCGGAAACACTGAGGGCCGATTGGATATAGACCCGATTCATACCCATATTCACGACGAAATCAATCTCGTGGTGTTTTTCGGCCTTTTTACCGTCCTTGCTCTCGGCATACCGGATCGCACCCACGTCAACGTTGTAACCCCGAATCTTCAGTTCGTTGAAGATGATGTTCTCCATCAAATGCGTCTCTTCGATCTGCCGGAAACCCAGCCGGGCATTTCGAAGGCCCACATCCGTGGCATAGTATTTCATGGGGGATTCAAAATAAGCTTTTCCTTTGATGTCGTACCGCTGGGCCTTCTCGAAGATAAATGCGTCCTCCAGGATGTCCAGATACTTCTTCACCGTCTTATCAGTGGTGTGCGCGTGATTGACGGAATTGAGCGTATTGGCCAGCTTGCTCGGATTGGTGAGGGAGCCTACGCCGGAGGCGACCACGTTGATCAGGTTCTCAAGATATGCGTCCTCGACGCCGTACCGCTCAACCACATCAGCAATATACACGCGCTCAAACAGGCTGGACAGGTACTGAGTCTTTTCATTTTCATTTGGCTCCAGCACCGCCAGGGGCATCCCGCCATAGACGATGTACTCCGCCCACGCGTCAGACTTTTCCAGACCGGAAACGGCATAGTATTCAGAGAAGCTGAGGGGATACATCCGGATCTCGCTGCCCCGGTCCCGAAAATTAGTCGCAATATCCGTGGAGAGCATGCGGGAATTGGAGCCGGTCACGTAGATGTCCAGATTCGGCTTTGCCATCAGATCATTCAGCACATCATAGAAGGTTGTGTAGGCCAAGTCGTGATCCTCTTCGGCGATTTTGCTCAGGTCAGCGTCTTCACGTTTGACCTTATAGGAGAGCTGGATCTCATCAACGAAAAGATAATAGTCGCCCTCACCATCTAAGTGATTGATGACATACTCATATAAGGCGTTTGGGTTGCGGTATTTTTCAAACTCCTTTTGATCCAGCGCGATTTCTATGATGTGATCCTGACTGACGCCTTCGCCCAGAAGGTAGTCCTTAAAGATATGTCTCAGCAGATAAGACTTTCCACAGCGGCGAAGCCCGGTGATGATTTTGACCTTACCGTTGTGCATCTTGGAAATCAATCTGTCCAGGTACAGCTTACGTTCAATTCGTTTCATAACGTACTATTCCTCCGAATTACTGCGACATTCTCATAAATTCGGCATATTATATACTCGATTATACCACAGCGCAGGTGCGAGTCAAGACGAAATAGCTCGATACTCTCTGGAATCCGGCGGTACAAAAACAGAGGGCGCTCGGCATCTCAGGCCGCGCCAGATTGTTTGAGGCAAAGCAGCGCATCAAGGAGGTCAACCGGGAGCGGCTGAGAAATGCAACTGGTCATGTATGAAGAAAAGAACCGCATTCTCTATCAGAAACAGAAAGAGCTGTTGGCAACCTTTCTGGAGAAAGGGGCCATTTCAAAAGGACAATACGAAAAGAGCCTATATGATCTGACAGAGAAGATGGGGACAATTATCAACGCCGACTCGGTATCAAACTGAGCCGGCGTTCATATTGTCATATTCATTTCTTCTGCCTCACGGACAGCACATCGAAATCCTCGAACATAACGGAACGGACAATATCATCACTTGTCGCCACTTCTCGCCAAGTGGCGACACTTTCCGAAACAGTTGCAGGAAGGGACTTTGTTTTTGCAGGAGTGTTGCCAGTGATTCTGTACGATGATATGATAAGGTGTATCTGGCAAAACCATATGACCAACGGGGCCGTTGCGAAGCTTGCTATGCTGCAGCGGCCCCGTTGCAGTATTCAGTATTACACGTTCTCCTTCGGCCGCTCAGTACCGGACACCATCCCAATAGAGCGGGGAGCTGACCTCAGCAATCTCCGGCAGATTCACATCTCGCAGCGCCCACTTGAGGAACTCCGGCACGCCGGTTCGGTCAACGATATAGCCGATGTGCTCCTTGCCGCCTGGGGCGTTGGGATCGATGTATTCCTTCACATATTCGTAAGTGTTCAGGACGATCTTGATGATGCTCTCCTCGTCGCACCACTTGATGAAGTTCACGCCCATGCGCGGATTCTTCTTGCCGGTGCGGCCCAGCAGCGTCAGGCGGTAATACTTTTCCCTGCTGCGCGTCCATGCGCTGTCCGGGCAGGCCAAGACGCATTCGCCGCAGCCGATGCACTTTTTATGATCGCGCTCCGGACGGAAGTTCACCAGAGTCAGCGCACCGACGGACTTGCTCTGGCACTTCTTCACGCAAGCCCCGCAGCTGATGCAGCGGTTGGGGTCGAATTGCGGCAGCGTCATGCCGATGATGCCGAAATCGTGCATCCGCACCTTGGCGCAGTCGTTGTGACAGCCGGTGAAAGCGATCTTGAAGTGCAGGTCATTGGGGAAGACGGCCTTTTCCATGCGCTGGGCGAAGGCGGAGGTGTCATAGCAGCCATAAGGGCAGACCCGCGCGCCGATGCATGCGTTGATGTTCCGGGTTCCAGCCGCCGGGTAACCGCAGTTGACCTCCTCCTGGTTGATCTCCAGCCCCTCAATGACAGACTGGAGCAGCGCGTTGACCTTCGGCATATCTTCAAAGTCGATGCCGGGGACCTCAAAGCCTTGACGATTCGTGATGTGGACGGTGCCGTTGCCGTACTTCTCCGCGATCTCCTGGATGATGGCGAGGAAGCGGGCGTCCATGTGTCCGCCGGGGATGCGGATGCGAGAGGCTGTCTTGCCGCGTTCCTTGGTGACGCGGAAAGCGTTTTTCTTCAGTTTTGCGGTATTCATATCCATCTCTGCGCGCCTCCTCTCAATCCTGAAGCTGCTTGCCGACGGCATAATTGAACACCGGGCCGTCCTTGCAGATATAGGTGTCATTCACGCGGCAGTGACCGCACTTGCCGAGGCCACAGCACATGCGGCGGGATTCGTCCACCCACATATGCGTCTCGGGGAAGCCGGTCTCTGCCAGCGCCTTTGCTGCGAATCTGATCATGGCCGGCGGGCCGGCAATGATGGCCTCCGCCGAGGCAGGATCGCTGATCTTCAGATCGGGGATATACTTCGTCACCAGGCCGATGCCGTACTCCTCCGTGGGCTCACCGACGTCCAGCGTCATGGTGATGTCCATGACCTTGCGCCATTTGGCAAAGTCCGCGCGGAAAAGAATCGCGTTCAGGTCACGGAAACCTGCAATGACATGGACGCCTTTTGTTTCATCCATATGCTCGGCGAAATACTCGATGACGCCGCGCACCGGGGAAACGCCGGTGCCGCCCGCGACGATGACAAGCTCCTTGCCCCGGTACTGGTCGAGATCGAAACCGTTGCCGTAAGGCCCGCGGATGTAGATCTTATCGCCGACGTTATAATTGAAAACCTCGCCCGTGACGTGGCCGACCCTGCGGATCGTAAAGTCCAGAATGCCTGGCGTGATGCCGCTGACGGAAATCGGTGACTCGCCGTACTTGGGGATGGATATCTCAAAAAACTGGCTGGGCTTGACACTGAGGGCGTCGTCATAGCTCAGGCGGAAGGTCCACTCATTCGCTGTGTGCCGGACGATCTCCTTCACCTCGGAGAGGACGGGGATGTAGTCGTTATTCGGCATTTTCGGACACCTCCTTCATAGCGTCGCCGAGGCGGTTTACGATACGGGAGAACGAGATGTATTCGGGACAAACGTCGTCGCATCGCCCGCAGCCCACGCACATCTGGAATCCACTGCGCTTGTTGAAATCGTAGACCTTGTGCAGCACCTTGTAGCGCATCCGAGCGCTGTAGTTCTTCCGGTAAGTGGAACCGCCCGCCATATCTGCAAATCCGTCCACCATGCAGGACGCTTGCACTCTCCGGCGCTCGCCGGTCTTCGGGTTATCCTGATAGAAGATATCCTGCATGGAAAAGCAGGTGCAGGTGGGGCAGGAGAAGTTGCAGCGCCCGCAGGCGATGCAGCGTTTGTCATACTCGTCCCACATTTTGCTCTTCGCCACGGAGAAATCCAGGTTTTCGGGAATACGGACGCGGGTCTTGGTCTCTGTCACATGGGAGGGTGTGACCTCGGCCTCCGTGCCGCCCTGCTTGCGCAGCAACTCTGCCCAGTCCGCATCCTTGCAGTCCAAGCGCCAGCCTGCACCGTCCGACTCGATCGAGAGGTCATAGTTCTCGCTGACGTTCGTGCCCATGTCCACGCAGAAGCAGCTGTCGAAGCATTTCGTGCAGCCCATCAGCACGAACCTGACGTCTTTCCGGCGCTGTTCATAGTAGTAGTCCGGGTTCCCGCCGCCGCGGTAGATCTCGTCCAGGCGGCGCACCGCATGAAGATCGCAGCTACGCAGGAAGATGACTGCCGGCTTAGCCGCCGGCGACGGCTCCGTCACATGATCCTCCGTGAAATAGAACAGCGTCTGGCTCGGCGGAAGCAGCAGTTCCTTGAAGGAGAAGCGGCTCTTTTCGTCGAAGACCACGTCGTCGATGTCCGTGATCTCCGCATAGCGGACGCAGTCGGTGCCGGTGAAGGCCCCGCCGCCTTCAAAGCGAACAGGGGCGACGACGCGATACGTCCGGCTCAGCGCACGAAGGAAGGAATTGACTCCCTCGGTACTGCAAACAAAGCCCATCGGCTCACATCCTTTCCTTGGTATATTTCTTATCATAAAGAAATAATTAGCAAAGTTCAGTTGCAACAGCAACAATCAGATAAATAATTAACGGTCAATGTGCTTTATTTGTGTTTTACCTTTACTCGTTTTTGGCGATTTCAAAATGGTTTCGTCTGACGATAATGAGCCCGTCCTGCTGCATATTCGACAGTTCTCTGGACAGTGCCGAACGCTCGACGTTCAGATAATCCGCAAGCTGCTGGCGGTCAAAGGGAATGTCAAAGTCGATTTTGTTTTTTTGGAGTGATACGGAGTTCAAGTAGGCCATGACACGGCCCCGGATGCTTTTCGGCGCGGTGTGAAAGCTCCTTCCGGAGAGGTGCAGGTTTTTCTGGGAGGAGATGCGGAGCAAATTGCCGATCAGCTTGACCCGCCACGGAGAAATATCCTGCTGAAGAAGGTTCAGACTGCCGATCCTGAGAAAGAGAATATTGCTTTTTTCGTTTGCGATCACATCCACCAGCATCGGCTCGTCTTCCAACAGCGCGTAGGTCTCGGCAAAGGTTCCACCCTTTTCAATGTGGCTGAGGATCGTCCGGTTGCCCCAGACGTCGTTGCTCTCGATGGTAACGCTCCCTTCGAGAACCAGCCCCATGTGTTCGCTGACGTTTCCAGCATACAGGATCGTCTCGTCCTTTTCGTAGGTTTTCTCCTTCGCGGATAGCGCGGACAGCGCAGCGGCAAGCTCCGCCTCGTCCATCCCGCGAAAAAGCGCGACTTGCTGTATCACATCCATTTGCATCCTGCTTCCTCCAATTCATTGCTATTCGTTGCTATAGCAACATACAGCTTATGGCGATTGTACTATACTGAACGCAGAAAAGCAAGAGAACCCGAAGGAGATGACCAAAATGATCATGGAAGGGTGTCAGGGCAAGCCTCAGATACAGGTGCTGGAAAAGACCTGTCCTCAGTGCGGGCATGAGATTGAGATCTTCACCGTGGATACGGAGGCCGTCTGCGAAAACTGCGGCTTTGTGATTTACAACGACACGCTGTCCTGCGTTCAGTGGTGCAAGTATGCCCGGAAGTGCTTCGGCGATGAAGCTTACGAAAACCTGATGAAAGCCGCTGAGCGGCAGAAAGAACAAAAGAAGGAGGCGGCGATATGATCCGGAAGATCATCCATATTGACGAAGAAAAGTGCAGCGGCTGCGGCCTGTGCGCCGGAGCCTGCCATGAGGGAGCAATCGAGATGGTTGACGGCAAGGCGAAGCTGGTGCGGGAGAACTTCTGTGACGGCTTCGGCGACTGCCTGCCGGCCTGCCCCACCGGTGCAATCACTTTTGAGGAGCGGGAAGCGTCGGAATATGATGAAAAAGCGGTCAAGGAAGCAAAGGAGAGGAAGAACTTGGAGGAGAAAAAGCACAAACCCCATTCTGGCGGCTGCCCCGGTTCTGCCGTCGCACAGTTTGAACAGCGGAAAGAAGATGCGCCTGTTCCTGCCGGAAAGCCGGTTTCCCGCCTGGCGCAGTGGCCCTGCCAGATCAAGCTGGTGCCGACGCAGGCGCCGTTCTTTGACGGGGCAAAGCTCCTGATCGCGGCGGACTGCACGGCTTACGCCTACGCCAACATGCATGAGGAGTACATGAAGGGCAAGACCACGATCATCGGCTGCCCGAAGCTGGATGGGGTGGATTATTCTGAAAAGCTGACCGCAATCATCCGGGATAACGACATCCAGAGCGTGACCATCGTGCGGATGGAGGTCCCCTGCTGCGGTGGACTGCAGTACGCGGCGGAAACGGCGCTGAAGGCCAGCGGTAAGTTTATCCCGTGGCAGATCGTGACGATTTCCAGGGATGGAAGGATTATGGATTAAGGAGGATATGGAAAATGGACAGAAAAATGTTTTGTTTCCAGTGTGAGCAGACAGCCGGATGCAAAAGCTGTACCGGCGGCGCAGGTGTTTGCGGCAAAAAGGCGGATGTTGCTGGACTGCAGGATAAGCTGACCGGCGCACTGATCGGTCTTGCACGAGCGACGGAAGGTAATACGCAGCCGACCGAAAACACATACAAGCTGCTCATCAAAGGCCTGTTCACCACCGTCACCAACGTGAACTTCAATGAGGCCACGATTCAGGCGCTGATCGACGAGGTACATGCGGAAAAAGAGTCGCTGGTTCCCTCCTGCTCGACCTGCGCGTCTCCCTGCGGCAGAAACGACGACTATAACATGGCCGGTCTCTGGGACGCCGATGAAGATATCCGTAGCCTGAAATCCCTGATCCTGTTCGGGATCCGCGGGATGGCGGCCTATGCTTACCACGCAGGAGTTCTTGGTTATTCGGATAAGGCTGTCAATGAATTCATCGCCAAGGCGCTCTTCGGCATCGGTGAGGATTGGGGCATGACGCAACTGCTGCCCATCGTCCTGAAGGTTGGTGAAGTCAACTTCAAGTGCATGGAGATGCTGGATAAGGCAAACACTGAGACCTATGGCAATCCTGCCCCGGTCACGGTGCCTCTGATGGTCGAAAAGGGCCCATTTATCGTCATCACCGGACACGATCTCTATGACCTGAAGCAACTGCTTGAGCAGACGAAGGACAAGGGGATCAACATCTATACCCATGGCGAGATGCTCCCTGCCCATGCGTATCCTGAGCTTCGGAAGTATACTCATCTGAAAGGCAATTTCGGCACCGCCTGGCAGAACCAGCAGAAGGAATTTGCGAATCTTCCTGCGCCGGTCCTGTTCACCACCAACTGCCTGATGCCTCCGAAAGCCAGCTACAAAGACCGCGTGTTTACCACAGAGGTCGTTTCCTATCCTGAAGTCGTACATATTGGAGAAGACAAAGACTTTACGCCGGTCATCGAGAAGGCTCTGGAATTGGGCGGATTTGCTGAAGACACGCAGTTCACCGGAATCAATGGCGGAACCACTGTCACTACAGGTTTCAGTCACAGCGCTGTTCTCAGTGTTGCGGATACTGTCATCGAAGCCGTGAAAAGCGGTGCGATCCGTCATTTCTTCCTTGTCGGAGGCTGCGACGGTGCGAAGCCCGGTAGAAACTATTACACCGAGTTTGTTAAGCAGGCTCCTGCAGATACGGTCATCCTTACGCTGGCGTGTGGAAAGTATCGATTCAATGATCTGGACATTGGTACGATTGGAGGATTGCCCCGTATCATGGATATGGGACAGTGCAACGATGCTTATAGCGCGATCCGTGTCGCAGTGGCTCTCTCGGAGGCCTTTGGCTGCGGTGTCAACGATCTCCCGCTTTCCATGATTCTCTCTTGGTATGAACAGAAAGCAGTATGTATCCTTCTGACGCTCCTGTATCTCGGCATCAAGAACATCCGGCTTGGCCCTTCACTCCCGGCGTTTATCTCTCCGAATGTATTGAACTATCTTGTTGAAAACTATAATATTGCTCCGATCAGCACACCAGAACAGGATTTGAAGAAGATCCTGGGATAGGTTTTGATTGACAGCAGTAAGGAATAATCGACACAGCACACCCTGGTGATCCAAAAACAACGGACCACCAGGGTGTTTTTCCAAAATAACGAAAGAATGTGGAACCCATATTATGCCAACGCACTTCTTTAATTAGCCGTCACATAACGGAACAGAGTTAGACTGCCTTATATGTAGTCCTTGATTTCATCAGGAAAAACTTCTTATGAACTGTCTCAATGTCTTCTAAACTGTCCGTACCAATATATAGATTGGCAGATTGAAGGACTTTCTTGACCTCTACGCAGATGTTTTCTGGACTATTTCGCGTAGAAATGCGTTTCAGCAGAATCCCTCGTTTCACGCAAAGGTCTTTAGCTACCGCAGAAAATGCCGTATTTTTCTTAGTCTCTCTATCGTCAACGATTATCGCAAGGCTCAGTTCAGGTATGTAAGCGTCAATCATAATGCCCAGCCGTGCCTCGCTGTCCAGCTCAACATTCAGGCCATTCATTGAGCAATACTGCATTATCAACAACTGAGGCAACAGGCTCTGGAACTCTTTCTCACAATAGACACATCCGGCTGATAAGAGTGCCCTGTTTGCCACCGCATCCTTCCAGGAATGGCCGAACTGACACTTCCACCAAACCGACTTCATAGAATACCTTGACACATTCTCCGGCTTCACTTCCCCATTCTTGTCATAATCCCACTCCTCTAAGAGTTTCGGGTCTGTGGTTGCCAGATCGTTAAATTCTGCAAGAACAGCTCGGTCAGCACATACGGGGCACTTTCTCCCCTTTACCCTTGATTTGACAAGAGACTTCCACTCGTACCCGCATACGCCGCACTTCCACCACACGTTTCTTCTTGATTTGCTGTTGACCATATCCGGTCTAAGCTCACCATTACGATCAGACCATTCATTCGCCAGGTCTGGATGAAGCGTTGCAAAGTCGTTATACCCTTTGAGAGTAAGAATATCAGAGCAATACGGGCATTTACTCCCATAAGAGCGTGTTGAAATGAGAGTGAACCATTCGTGCCCCCTGGCACATCTCCACCAAACCCTTCTGTTCGCAAACTCTGTCACTTGGGATGGCAATAGAGGCAAGTTCCTATCGGACCACTCCTCTGCCAGTTCAGGGCGACGGCTCTGAAGATCATTAAAGCCGGGAAGCACAATGTTGTGAGAGCAAAAAGGACATCCTGCTCCAGCGACCCTACTTCTCACTCCAGCCGCCCACTCATGGCCACATCGTCCGTGCCAAAGGACTTTTTTATGAGTTCCCGGTCCAACCTGAGTTGGTTCAAGTGGAGCGTTCTTCTCCGACCATTCAGCAGCCAGGACGGGATAAAGCGTTTTGAAATCGTTTATTCCCGGTATAATTCGCGTATTGGCACAGATGGGGCACCTCTCCCCTGCCGACCTTGCTTTTGCGCTGGTTTGCCACTCATGGCCGCATGGTCCAATCCACCAATACAGTTTATTTGAACCATAAGCAACATCATCCGGCGTCAACGGGTCATTTCGCGGGGACCACTCAGGCACAAGTTCCGGGTGTTTGCGAGCAATGCTGTTTTCCATTTCGACCGCTCCACTTCCTATATATTATAATGTAGTATAGTGGAGCTGTTTGCTTTTGAGAAATGTGCGAATCCAGTCCTCACTCCAATGCCTTTACAACTGGATAGCGCATAATGGAACAAACAAATGCCGAGAGGTACGGGTTCAATCCCGTACCTCTCGAAATCATTTCAACAAAGATTGCTTCTACAGCTCACTCTTATCTTTGATCTTACTGAGATCCTCCAGGGTCATTGCCTTGGCACCCTCTTTAGCCTTAGCGCCGTATGCCGCCATTTCTTTCATTTTCAGTTCGTTCATGGCGTCTACATAGATGTTCATGGTCGTCGAAACGTCAACATGGCCAAGAATATCTTGAATTACTTTCAGATTAACGCCCGCCTCACACAACCGAGTAGCGAAGGTGTGTCTAAGAATATGGCAGCTAAAGTTCGGCAGAAGGACGGGATTAGATTCAAAGCCCTGTTCCAACAGAATCTTATCATTACAATCTCTTGCAATCCTTTTGATTGCCTTGTTGAGATTGCCCTGATGAACCACATAGCCATCACGATTCACGAAAATGAAGTCTTCGTAACCGTCAATCCTCGCCGTGCTCTTGACCCCGCTTTTTTCCTGGAACTGACGTTCCATCTCAAAGGCTTCCCGTACTCCTTCGATCATAGGGATGGTTCTCTTGCCGGCGTCAGTCTTGGGGGTGTTGATGCTGAAATACGCTCCGAGATCATCGCGGTGATTGTAATACACCAACGTATGGTTCACACTGATTAAGCCGGTATCGAAGTCCACATCGCGCCACCTCAACCCCGTAATTTCTCCCACGCGCATACCTGTATTGAGCATGATAAAGAAAATCGGATACCAATGCCGGTACTTCTCCGTATCTTTCATGTAACTGAGAAAAAGCTCCTGCTGAGTTGAGCTCAGGGCCTTCTTCTTTTCCACCTCCTGGCCGTGTGCGAGCTTGAGCTCTTTGAGCATCTTATCGCAAGGATTGGCGCGGATATAATTGTCATCGACAGCTACCTGAAAGACTTGATGAAGGACATTATGAATGTTGTCCAATGTCGAGATCTTCACGCTCTGCGTGTCAACGAGCCCGTTATAGAACCGTTTCACGTCAGACTTTAACACCGCGACCACCTTTTTCTTCCCAAAGGTCGGCATGACGAACATCTCATACATGTAGATGTAGTTTTTGAAAGTGCTGTCCTTGATTCCTCGCTTCAACTCTTTCCAGAGGTTGAAGCAATCATTGACCGTGAGGCCCTTCACGTCAGTTTTAATGCCATCACGCTTGTCGGCTGCGAGGTCAATCTCCATTTCTCTGAGCTCATCGAGCGTCTTGGCAAAGACCGAATGGCGCTTACCATCGTTTGTCGTCCAGCGATACTCATATCCGTTCTGCTTCTCAGTCTCACCCGTTTTCAGTCGCACATGATGACTATCAAACCGGACATTTCTCTTTTCTTTTCTCGCCATTTGAGTTCCTCCTTCCTCATTTCTTGTGATGTGCCCAATAGGATTCGGGCTCTGTTATTTGTGCGAGCCAAGGGCTTCCACCTTGGCCCGCACATGCCTGAGTTAAGCCAAAAGGCAAATAATGAGGTACTCTTTTAACCTTCCTGGTCGAAGCCCTTTTTGCACCTCCTCATAGAATTGTGCTTCGAGGATACCGAATCCAGTTCTGTTTGCCAAATGTGCGAATCGCACCAACAGCGCCAATTCGTATACTTGACAAGAGGTTAAATCGAATACGCATTGTTCAGATACTCTAAGAGTTTATCCCTCTTGAACATTCTCTTGCTGCCATTCCAGAGAACAAAGTCGCAGTCAGGATCATCGCTGATGCTGCACAACTTCTGCCGCCCAATTCCGGTATAATCAGCCGCCTCAACGAGCGTCATGATAGGCTTATCCTTCAAAAGCACCTGTTTTGTCTGATCTATCTCCATATAGCACCTCCTCATAGATCTAGGCTCACACGAAGAGCCGTATCAACGAGAGACATTGTTTTCTTATCAGCTCGACCGACTTGACAGATAATGCGTTCCCGATCAATTGTTCTTAGCTGCTCCATCAATGCGATAGAACACTCAGTTAAGCCGAACCGTTCACCAATTTCAACGTGTGTAGGCTGGGTGCTCTTTTTCGTTTTGCTCGTCAGCGGCACTATGATCGTGGTCGGACTATACTTGTTCCCGACATCGTTCTGTACGACCAAGCAGGGTCGCACTCCAGATTGCTCTGAGCCTATCGTTCCGCCGAGATTAGCCAAAAGAATGTCTCCTTTTTTGATTACCCCACATTTCGCATTATTCATCGTCCTCCTCCTTTTTTGGGTGTGAGCATTGCCTTCACCCCCCTACCGCAACATGCAAGGCCAAAAAACGACACTCTTTTTCAATTTTCTTCAAAGAAAACTTTGACGTATTTCTCAAATTGTTCTTTCCACCGCTGAACCGTCCTGATGGTTGTGCCGTATCTCCGGCTTAGAATGAAAGTAGCTTCCGTCTTCATTCCGCAGGTATAGAGCTCGAATAAATCAACGGCCCAGGGATTCCACTGTTTAAGCTCTTCCAGAAGCATTTTCATTCTCAGCCCGCTAATAACCACTTCCTCCAGATCAAAGGAGTCCGCTGCTGTGTCCCCATAGGAGCAGTTCGTTCCGGGTATCTTCTGATCGAGCGATACTGCTCGGTAGTTACTCTTGAGTTTCTTCTTCCTGGTAGTTTCAACGTACTGAGAATGCCATTTGTCGTACTCTCCTTTGGAGGTCTCAATAAACATTCGGTCGATTTCTCCGCAGTCCTCAAAACTGTCGCAGATGAAGTACCTTCTCTTCGATTTCTCTCGATGGCGATTCTCTTTGAGTATCCGGTCCCATTCTCCAATGGTCGCGGTGCGAAGCCCTGCTTTCGGGTTTTGGGGGTCAACATAGACCAGGAATGTGCTTTTCATGTGTTTCCTTTCCGCCTGGATGCGGAAGGCGAAGAAGTAACACGGCAGAAAAACACAAGCGGTTCTGCTAGAAGTACCGCAGCCCCGCTTTTTTGCCTGATTTGGGCATAGGGCATCATCGGGTACTTCCCCACGGAGCTCTGAGAGAGTTCCGTGTCTATGTATCCTTCGCCCTATTGCAAATCAGGCTAACGATATTTGATTCAACTCAGCCGTTCCCCGGCCTCGTTGTGAGTTCATGTTAGCCCATGCGGAAGAAAATCAACAGGTCAATAAATGACCCCTTCCATAAACGAAAACGTAGGAAATATCAAGGGATTCCACAATCGGCCAGTTCAGGCCGATTGGCTTGAAGATGCCGAAACCCATTGAAAACTCTAAGAAAACAGAGGGGGTCAAAAAATGACCTCCTCTGACGAAAAAAGTTGAGAAAAACATTGGCCTTAAATCATGAATGACGCCTCAGTTCAAATCGAACGAGGCGTCAATTCATTCTTGTGTTTATTGAACAGAATCATTATCTGCAATCTGTGCCGCGCTTTTCTGCGCGCTTGCGCTGAGGAAATACCGGACTGGCCGCTTATACTGGCGAGCGGTATCTACGATCCGGTAATATTGCTTATGTGAGAGGGCGTTGGGCTGAATCCAGACAACATCTACATGTCGGATGATGGAAGTATCGAACACATAATCCTTGCTGACAAAGCGAATGTTCCCGGTTAAGAGCTTCTTGATTGCTTTGGTCCACGAATCATGTCCACCGAAGACCAAGGTATCCCGCTGTACGGTGTAGGGAAACATACCCGTGTCCTTGGCTGGTTCATCTTCACCTGCAAGTTCTTCTTCATTTTGACGAAACACCAGTTCTCGGAGATCTGCAAGCTCGCGGTGCTCAAGAAGTGCTTGAGCTTTGTTGTCTTCGAGCGACTTTCGTGCATCCCGTGCCGCCTTTTCTGCATCGTGAAGCGCCGTTCGCAGGCGCTTGATTTCCTCGCGGTACGCAGCGGTATTATCTTCCCCGGTCTCCCCTATCGTTTCCTGTGCACCTTCATCATCAAACTCTTCATCCAGGTTTTGCGCAATGCGCTGACGCCGGGCATGGGCCAGAGCGGTCATAGTCGAGAGCAGGTATGCCATTTCATCATCTTTTACGCCGTATTTGCTCAATGCTTTCGTTCTGCGGTCGTAGAGGTGCATGTTTCTTGGCAAAATGCAGCCGGTCTCTTCATATAGGAGCTGGCTCATACTTCTTGCAAAGTAGTCATCCTTGCCACGGTACTTTCTTTCGTTCCAGTCCGGAATATTGCTTTTCTTGCCCTTATATTTGAACTCATTCGAGAAAGCATCATCCTCTTCATTGTATCCTGCGATACCCCAAGGCAGGCACTCGGTAACCTCTTGCATCAGCCCGAACCCTACA
>JAEEGH010018770.1_pt1 | contig 14579 bp, 10 predicted proteins | sample 9134181 | NCBI WGS metagenome assembly JAEEGH01 (sample SAMN16246544, study PRJNA631951) | gut metagenome | biome: gut microbiome; feature: rumen; material: DP-attached | host: Bos | place: Iran: Karaj | collected 2018-10 | reverse complement strand
GGGGAAGGCTGTTTTTAAGTAACACAAAAGCCCACCCCGTGCAATGGAGACTATTATTTTGCGCAAACCAAAAGGCTCCCCTGTGCAAGGGGAGCTGTCGAGGTTTACCGAGACTGAGGGGTTGTTTTAACTCAATACACCCTCATCGGAACGATCAGGTAGATAAACGCGTCGCCCTGGACCGGACGGATCACGCACGGTGAAATGGGGCTGTTGAACTCCATATAGACCTTTTCATCCGTGATGTTGCGGAAGATGTTCATGATGTACTTCGGATTGAACGCGATATCGATCGGATCGCCGACCACGCTGACTTCCATCGTGTCCTCGCCGCGGCCGACAAAGCTTTCCGCGCTCATCGTCAGAAGATCTTCTTCGAAATGCAGGATGATGCTGTTGTTGCCTTCGCGGGCGATCAGCTGCGCGCGGTCGGTCATGGAGAGCAGTTCCGCCGTATCGACCAAAACACGCGTCTTGCAGTCCTTCGGGATGATGCGTTTATAATCGATATAATTGCCGTCCAAAAGACGCGCGGTAAGCTTGGTGTCGTTGACCTGAACCGTCAGATGCGTCTGCGTCATCTGCAGCGTCACGTCTTTTTCGGTCTCCTCCGCCATTTTGGAAATCTCGTTGAGAACCTTTCCCTGCACGATCGTCCGCATTTTGGGGAAATCCTTGTTTGCGTGCATGGCGGTCAGCGCAAACTGGAACGAGTCGGTTGCGACAAACGTCAGAAGATCGCCTTCCGATTCGATCAGCGTACCGGTCAGAACCGGACGGGAATCATCCTGCGCGACGGCAAATACGGTATGATCGATCATGCTCTTGAGCTTTTCCGCGGGAAGCGTGATATCGAACGCGTCGCCCTTGGTCCGCATCATCGGGAATTCATCGAATTCGATGCACTGCAGTCTTTGACGCACGCGGCCGCTCTTGATCTTCAGAAGATTGCCTTCCTGTTCGGCTTCCAGCTTGCCGTCCGGAAGCTTGCGCAGGATTTCCGAAAGAAACTTGCCTTTCAGCACGCATTTTCCTTCTTCCTCGACCATTGCCGGAAGAAAGCATTCTTTTTGGAACATCAGATCGGAACAGGTCAAATGAATGCCGTCCTGTGACGCTTCGATCAGAACGCCGTCCAAAACCGGCATTGTGGATCGAACGGGCAGCGCTTTGATCACGGAGAGTACGCCCATGCACAGATCTTCGGTTTGCATTGTGAATTTCATAGGTTTTCCTTTCTTCCGGTTATCCACCGAACAGGCGAGAATCTGTTTCTCATCTTTTTATTATTTCAGAAGTCGTAACAGTAGCGGGTGTGGAAAAGACGGGCAAGTCGGATTTTCGGCTCTCCGACGCTCTTTTTCCTGTGGGAAAGACGTGGTTGATCGGGTGGAAAAGAACCGTCCTTTTCCGTGTTGTCCACACTTTCCAAACTATCCCAAAACCGTTCGCTTTACAAATCCACAATTTGTGGATGATTTTTACCCTTCCCGGATACGCGTCTTGATGCTTTCCATCGTATCGCGGAAGGACGGATCCGTGTCGATCATCTGCTCGATCTTGTTGCAGGCGGAGATCGCCGTCGTATGATCGTTGCGCTCGAACAGCGAGGAGATCCGTTTATAAGGAAGACTCAGCATCGTATGACAGAAGTACATCGCGATCTGACGCGGCATTACAACTTCCTTATCGCGCCGCTGCGACATGATGCTTTCGAGAGGCACCGAATAGTAATCCGCGACGGTTTCCTTGATGCGGTCCGGCGTGATCTCGATTTCCTTTTTCTTCGGAAGCATCTCCTTCATCGCTTCCTTCGCAAGAGACATCGTGATCGGAAGCCGGCGAATCGTTGCGTATGCAATGACGCGGTTCAGACTGCCCTCCAGTTTCCGGATGTTGTCGACGATGTTTTCCGCGATGAAGTTGATGATCTCGTCGTCGATCTCCACATGCTTATTTTGGGCGCGGTTGCGCAGAATCGCGGTACGCGTCTCGAGATCCGGCACCTGAATATCCGCGACAAGTCCCCATTCAAACCGCGAGGAAAGACGTTCCTCCAGCGCTTTGATCTCCTTCGGCGGACGGTCGGAACTGATGACGATCTGTTTTCCGGCGTTGTGCAGGGTGTTGAAGGTGTTGAAGAACTCCTCCTGCACCGCCTGCTTGCCCGCGATAAACTGGATATCGTCGATCATCAGTAGATCGACGTTGCGGTACCGCTGCCTAAATTCCGTATTCTTGCCGGCGCGCAGCGCTTCGATCAGGTCGTTCGTGAACATTTCGCTCGTGACGTAGACGATGCGGGCGGACGGATTCGCTTCCTTCATGGCATGTCCGATCGCGTGCATCAGATGCGTTTTTCCCAATCCCACGCCGCCGTAGAGGAACAGCGGATTGTACGCTCTGCCCGGCGCCTCGACGACCGCGACGCACGCCGCGTGCGCAAAGTTATTGGATTTGCCGACGACGAACGTATCGAACGTATACTGCGGATTGAGCGTCAGCGAATTCAGAGAACCTTCGTCCGACGCGACGCGGATGAAATCCTTTCGCTGGGACGGGATGATCAGAAGAATATCGAGAATATCGGGATCCGCCTTCTGCACCGCGCTGCGTACGTAATCCATATAGTATTCCGAAACCGTATTTTTCACGACGTCATCCGGCGCTTCCATCACCAATATGCCGTTCTGCACCACGACCGGCTCGAGCACGTCGATCCAGCGGTGGAAGGTCACGGCGGCGATTTGCGGACGGATGCCTTCCTTGGCAAGCGCCCATGTTTTTCTCAGTTCTTCCATATGATCCCCAATCTATGACGAAAAAACCCGCGGTCTTTTCGGATGCTTTTCTACCTCTATTATCATAACAGATTTTATCCCGCTTGAAAAGGCTTTTTTTCCGCGCTTTTATGAATCAGGAAAGATAATACATCGGGTTGTAGGGAATTCCGTCGATCAGCAGTTCATAATGCAGAATAGGCGTTTCACGCCCCTCCGGCACCGGCATATAGGCGATAATGGAACCGCGTTTGACGTGCTGTTCGAGCTCCACCGCAACGTTTGCACACGAGGAAAGACGCGAGATGAATCCGTTTTCGTGACGAATCTCGATCACAAATCCGTAGCCGGGACGTTCTCCGCAGAAGATGATCGTGCCGTCCTCCGGCGCGACGATGCGCATTCCGCCCGCGGCGCTGTAATCGACGCCGTAATGCATGGAACCGTAACGCATACCGAAATAGCTGACGATCTGCGCGCGCACCGGCGCGACAAACGACAGCGTCCCCTTCGCCTTGCCCTTTCTGCCTTCTCGCTGACCGGGCTCGCGGTCAGGCTGCGCGGAACGGTAGGTGCCGACCAGAATCGATTTTGTCGTTGCCGAGGAGATCTGACGGTTCAGCGTCTCCGTGTCGGACGTTGCAAAGCCGTCCTTATAGAAAAATTCCGAAAGCGTCAGCGTACGCGAAGCCGTTCCTAAATGCAGAAACAGCCGCGTGCCCTCGGGCAGCAGATCGGTCCGCTGCATCTGCACGTCCGGCATCACGACCGCAACGGATGCGCGCTCGACGGTGCGCTGCACGGAGATCAGCGAACGGTTTTTGTTGAGCTTGGAAAGCGCGGCGTCGAAGGACAGGTATTCCACGGAACCGTCCGCCGGCGCGGTCGAGACCGAGGAAACCAGCGTCGCTTTCAACAGAATGCAGTTTTCGTCGATGTTTTCATAGGCGCACTGCTGATAATAGGTGCGCAGAAGGAGCTCCGCCGTTTCGCGGCTGTCGAGCGCAAACAGCGCGTCGCCGTCCGAAAGCAGATTGACCGCGTTTTTCGGCAGCACGGGCGCGGGCGTCTGGATGATGTGCACCGGCGTCGGGGCGGGCGAGAACGCTTCCACCGAGTCCTGCTGCTCCGTGCCGGGCGTTGCGGTGATCAGGGTGCGCGGTTCCAGAACGGAGAGCTTCGGCGCGGCGTTTTTTTCGAGCAGCGCAAAGACTGCGACGAGCAGAACCAGCAGCGTCGCAAAAACCGCCATCCACAGCAGTCGCGCTTTTCCGTCCTTCATACGGCTCTCCTTTCCTGTTTTTTCAGAGTATACCACAATTCTTTGCAAAAGAGAAACGGAACGCGCAAAAAAATGCATGATTTACACAAAATTCATTCGTTTGATGGTTTCAAAATGGAAAAATATATGGTATGATAATGTTGAATGAATATAGACAGTATGGAAGTCTGCCTGTATACGCAATAATGATATGGAGAGGTGATATGCATGTCACATCTGACGGATGAGGAACTCTACTACTTTAACGAAGGCAAAACGCTGACGGCATACCGTTCCCTCGGCTGTCATCTGGTCGAGAACAACGGAGAAAAGGTATGGCGTTTCGCCGTTTGGGCGCCGAACGCGCACGGCGTTTCGGTCGTCGGCGACTGGAATTACTGGAACGCGGACGCTGACCGGATGGTTCCCGTCGGATCGACCGGCGTCTGGGAGATTCTGATCGGCATCGCGAAGGAAGGACAGCTCTACAAGTACGCCGTGAACGGCGCCGACGGCTGCGTGCAGATGAAGGCGGATCCGTATGCGCAGCGCTGCGAGCCGCAGGGCACCGCGTCGATGGTCTATGAGGCGCAGCCGTTCCCGTGGACCGACGATGCGTACATCGCTTCGTGCACCAAGCGGCACAACGAGCCGATGAACATCTACGAATGTCACCTCGGTTCCTGGAAGAAGGGGCTTTCCTATCGCGATCTTGCGACGGAGCTTGTCGATTACGCGGTCGATATGGGGTATTCGCACATCGAGTTCATGCCTCTGATGGCGTATCCGTTCAATCCGAGCTGGGGCTATCAGGTTACCGGCTACTATGCGCCGACCACGCGTTACGGCGCGCCGGACGATCTCAGATACCTCATCAACCGCGCGCACGAAAAGGGCATCGGCGTCATCATGGACTGGGTACCGGCGCACTTTACGCGTGACGCATACGGGCTGGCGCGTTTTGACGGCACGCCGCTTTACGAGCATCCCGACTGGCGCCGCTCCGAAATGAAGCAGTGGGGCACTCTCCTGTTCGACTACGGCCGCACGCAGGTGCAGAGCTTCCTCGTATCGAACGCCTGCTACTGGCTCAAGGAGTTCCACATCGACGGTCTGCGCGTCGACGCGGTCAGCTGCATGCTGTATCTCGATTACGGCCGCAACGACGGCGAATGGCTGCCGAACGTCTACGGCGGTCACGAGAATCTCGACGCGATCGCGCTGTTCAAGAAGATCCGTCAGGCGATTGCGGACATCCCCGGCAACAAGATTATGATCGCCGAGGAAAGCACGGCGTTCCCGTGCGTTACCGACAAGCACGGCGACAGTCTCGGCTTCGACTACAAGTGGAACATGGGCTGGATGAACGATATGCTCACCTACATGCACATGGATTCGCTGTACCGCAAGTGGCATCACGACAAGCTGACCTTCTCGCTGATGTACGCGTTCTCCGAGCATTACATCCTGCCGTTCTCGCATGACGAGGTCGTGCACGGAAAGCTCTCGATGCTGAACAAGATGCCCGGCGATTACTGGCAGAAGTTTGCGCAGCTGCGCCTTCTGTACGCGTATCAGATCGCGCATCCGGGCAAGAAGCTGACCTTCATGGGCATGGAGATCGGACAGTTCATCGAATGGCGGTTCGACGAATCGCTCGACTGGCTGCTGCTCGACTATCCGAAACACGCGGAGATGCAGCGCTTCGTCAAGGAGATGAACCACTTCTATCACCGCACGCCGCAGCTCTACGAGCGCGACGACGACTGGAACGGATTCGAATGGATCACGGTCGACGACGCCGTACATTCGGTCGCCGCGTTCGTCAGAAAGGACAACAGCGGCGAGCCGCTCCTCTGCGCGTTCAATTTCACGCCCGTTCCGTGGGACGATTACTGCCTCGGAAGCGAGAAAGCCGGCACCTATCAGGAGGTCTTCTCGACCGACGCGCCCTATTTCGGAGGCGCGGGCATGCATTACAGCAAGCCTGCGCAGACCGTGGAGGAACCGTTCGACAAGTTCCGCCATCGCGTGCATGTCAAACTGCCGCCCTACGGCGCAGTTTTCTTCCGGTTTACACCGAACAATAACGAATCCGAATCGAAAGGAGCGCTTTCATGAAAAAGAAAATCGTCTGTATGTTGCTAGCCGGCGGACAGGGAAGCCGTCTCGGAGTTCTGACTTCGAGCATGGCGAAACCCGCCGTGCCGTTCGGCGGAAAGTTCCGCATCATCGACTTTCCGCTCAGTAACTGCGTCAACTCCGAGATCGACACCGTCGGTGTTCTGACGCAGTACCGTCCTTTGGCGCTGAACGCGTACCTCGGTACCGGTCAGCACTGGGACCTCGACCGAAGCAACGGCGGCGTGTTCGTTCTTCCTCCCTATATGACGGAGCATGACGGACGTTGGTATTCCGGCACCGCGAATGCCATCTGGCAGAATCGCTCCTTTGTCGATCAGTACAATCCCGATTATGTGCTGATTCTTTCGGGCGACCACATCTACAAGATGAACTACACGAAGATGCTCCGCTTCCACATCGAGCATGAAGCCGCGGCGACGATCGCGGTATTGCGCGTGCCGTGGGAGGAGGCGCACCGCTTCGGCATCATGAACACCGACGAAGACGGCAAGATCGTTTCGTTCGAGGAGAAGCCCAAGGAGCCCAAGAGCAACAACGCCTCGATGGGCATCTACATCTTTAACTGGAAGGAGCTTCGCAGCTACATGGAGCGCGACGACGCCGATCCTTCGAGCGAAAACGACTTCGGCAAGAACATCATCCCCGCCATGCTGAACGCGGGCGAAAAGATGGTCGCCTATCCGTTCGAGGGATACTGGAAGGACGTCGGAACGATTCAGAGCCTCTGGGAAGCGAATATGGACATGCTCGGCGATCCGCCGGTGCTCCAGCTGGACGATCCGTCGTGGCGCATCTACACGCGCAACCCCGTCATGCCCCCGCACTACGTCGGCACCGAAGCGTCCGTCGTCAACTCGCTCGTCAGCGAAGGCTGCGTCGCGCTCGGCGAAGTCGAGCACTCCGTGCTGTTCTGCGGCGCATCCCTCTATGAAAACACCGTCGTCAGGGATTCGGTCATCTTCCCCAACGCCGTCGTCGGCGAGGGCTCCGTCGTCCACAAGGCGATCATCGGCGAGAACGCCGTCATCGGCGAAAACGTCCGCATCGGCGATCCGCTCAAAGAGGGCGAGGTCATCGACAACCGCCTGACGGGCGATATCGCGCTCATCGGCAACGATGTCAACATTCCCGCAGGCACCGTCATTCCCGCAGGCGCGGTCGTGACGCAGCAAACCCTTGCACAGTTCGTGAACGGAGGTACAAACGCATGATCCAGGATGCATTCGGCTTGATCTTTACGGGCGAAGACAACCCCCTGATGCACGATTTGACGCTGAGCCGCGCCGTTGCCGCCGTTCCGTACGGCGGGCGCTACCGCGTCATCGACTTCATCCTTTCCGACTTCGTCAACTCCGGCATCTTCACCGTCGGTCTCATCACACAGAAGAACTACCATTCGCTGATGGACCATCTCGGCACCGGCAAGGAATGGGACCTCAACCGCAAGCGCGGCGGTCTGTTCCTGCTTCCGCCGTTCTCGACCAAGGACAACACCGGCGTATACCGCGGCGACATCGACGCGTATCATTCGGTCATGCAGTTCGTTCGTCATTCGAACCAGAAGTATCTGGTCCTGTCCGGCTCGCATACGCTGTTCAACACCACGTTCGAGCAGATCCTGAAACAGCACAAGGAAACCGGCGCGGACATCACGATCATGTACAACGAGGATCCGGAGTTCAATCCCGAGGAGCAGAACCGCGATCTGAGACTGCTGTTCGACGAGGACGGCAGACGCGTGCGCGAACTGGAATGGAATCCCCGCTACCCGAGATCAAATTATCGTTCGTGTGAGATCATTGTGATCGATAAAGCGCTGTTCGAGGACCTCGTGGAGGAATCCTACTCGCGCGGCGGTCTTGATTTCGTGCGCGACATCCTGCTGACGCATGTGCATGAGCTCAACATCATGGGCTGGCGCTACGACGGCTATGTGGCGCGGATCGATTCGGTCAACACCTATTTCAAGCACAATATGGAGCTTCTGAAGAAGAAGGATGCGTACGACATCTACAACATGAAGCATCCGATCTACACGAAGGTCAAGGACGAGATCCCCGCGAAGTACGGCGAGCATGCGGATGTGCACAACGTCGTGATGGCGGACGGCTGCAACATCGACGGCACGGTCGAGAATTCGATCCTGTTCCGCGGCGTCACGGTCGAACGCGGCGCGGTCGTGAAGAATGCGATCATCATGCAGGGCGCGACGATCCGTTCGGGCGCGAAGCTGGACCACGTGATTCTCGACAAGGGCGTTACGGTCACCGAGGGACGCACGCTGAACGGCTATGAGGGCATTCCGCTCGTATTCCGCAAGAATCTGACCATCTGAGTCGGAGAAAAGGAGTCACCATGAAAATTCTGTTTGCTGCAAGCGAGTGCTTCCCGTTCATCAAGACCGGCGGGCTTGCGGACGTTGTCGGCTCGCTGCCCAAGGAGCTTGTTGCGCAGGGCGCCGAAGTCTGCGTTATGATCCCGAAATACCGGCAGATCGACGACTATTACGTCAACCGGATGCAGCACGTATGCCACTTCAATCTGCTGCTCGGCAGCTATTCCGTATTCTGCGGGATCGATCTCTGGGAGCAGGACGGCGTCAAGTTCTACTTCATCGACAATCTTGCGATGTTCGGCGGCGACAAGGTCTATACCGGCGACGAGGAGGAGGGCTTCCGCTTCGCGTTCTTCTGCCGCGCTGTGCTCGAATCGCTCAAGCATCTCAACTACTATCCGGACGTCATCCACTGCAACGACTGGCAGACGGGACTGATTCCGGTGCTGCTGAACGACCAGTACCGCAACCTCGACGGCTATCGCGACATCCATACCGTCTTTACGATCCACAACCTCAAATTCCAGGGCCTGTTCGACTGGAAGCGCATCAACAGCGTGCTCGGTCTCAACGAAGGCTATTTCTCGCCGAACAACCTCGAATTCTACGGTTTGCTGTCGTTCATGAAGGCGGGGCTTGTGTTCTCGAACCGCATCACGACGGTCAGCCCGACCTATGCCGAGGAGATCCGCACCGGCTACTACGGCGAGCGCCTCGACGGTCTGCTTCGTGCAAGACAGAACGTACTTTCGGGTATTCTGAACGGAATTGACGTTATATCGTTCGATCCGAGCACGGATATCCAGATTCCGTATCATTTTAACGCGGAGGACACCTCCGGTAAGAAGCTGTGCAAGGCGGCGCTGCAGGAGGAGCTCGGTCTCGAAAAGCGCGATGTGCCGCTGATCGGTCTCGTTTCCCGTCTGACTTCGCAGAAGGGACTCGATCTGATCACCTGCGTGCTGAACGACATCATGCGCATGGATGTGCAGATGATCATTGTCGGCACCGGCGACGCGTACTTCGAGAACGCCTTCCGCGACGCGCAGTACCGCTTCCCCGGCCGGTTTGCAACCTGCCTGCGGCACGACGAAAACATGGCGCGCAAGACGTACGCGGCCTGCGATATGTACCTGATGCCGTCGCAGTTCGAGCCGTGCGGACTTTCGCAGATGATCGCGATGCGTTACGGCACGATCCCGATCGTGCGCGAAACCGGCGGACTTCGCGACAGCGTCCTTTCCTACAACTGGTATACCGACGACGGAAACGGATTCAGCTTCCATGACTACAATGCGCACGATATGCTGCACGTTCTGGAGCATGCGGTCAACTACTGGTATGACTATCGTGACGTGTGGGCGCGCATGATGAAGCGCGCGATGAAGACCGACTTTTCTTGGGCGGTATCCGCACGACGCTACATGGAGCTTTACCGTAACCTGCTCGGCATTCCGGAACCCGCGCCCAAGCCCGTCCGCCGCAGAACGACGCGCACGACGGACACAAAGGCGCCCGAAAAGCCCAGGACGGCAAGGAAGCCCGCAGAGAAGAAGACCAAATAAGCATCGATCGGAAAGGGACCGCAGACGCGGTTCCTTTTTTCGTGTTTCACGTGAAACATCAAACGCCGCGCAAAGCCGTGTTTCACGTGAAACATCGTCCGTATGCTTGCAAAATGCGGGGCGGTATGCTATGATGGTGGCTGTAAAGGAGTACGTATGGCAAGAATCATATCCATTACCAATCAAAAAGGCGGCGTCGGCAAAACGACGACCGCAATCAACCTTTCCGCATGCGTTGCGCAGACCGGTCGGCACGTGCTGCTCGTCGATCTCGATCCGCAGGGAAACAGCACGAGCGGGCTCGGCATCTCGAAGAAAAAGGACACGGCATGTAGCTACGACGTGCTGATCGACGATTATCCGGCCGCGGACGCGATCCGGCATACCATGATCGAAACGCTGGACGTGCTGCCGTCGCGCATCGAGCTTGCGGGCGCGGAGGTAGAGCTTGTCTCGATGCTTGCGCGCGAACAGCGGCTGAAGCAGACGCTGAAGCCGGTTCGCGACCGTTACGACTACATTTTCATCGACTGTCCGCCGTCGCTCGGCCTCTTGACGCTCAACGCGCTGACCGCGTCGGATTCGTTGCTGGTTCCGATCCAGTGTGAATACTACGCGCTCGAGGGGCTTTCGCAGCTGATGAACACGGTCAAACTGGTGCGCAGAAGCCTGAATGACACGCTCGATATCGAAGGCGTCGTGCTGACGATGTTTTCCTCGCGGCTGAACCTGTGCGTGCAGGTCGTCGAGGAGGTCAAGCATTTCTTTAAGGACAAGGTTTACAACACGATCATCCCGCGCTCGGTTCGCATGAGCGAAGCGCCGAGCCACGGGCTGCCGATCACGCTCTACGATCCGAGAAACGTCGGCGCGCGGGCGTATACGAGCCTTGCGGAAGAATTCATCAAACGGGAGGAAGGAAATGGCTAAGAAACAGATGGGCCTGGGACGCGGGCTTGACGCGCTTTTGGACGATCTTGACGAAAAAGCACCGGAAAACGAAGGTTCTTTTGCGGTCAGCCTCTATGACATCGACACGAATCCGGATCAGCCGCGCAAAACGTTCGATGCGGAGAAGCTCAACGAGCTTGCGGCCTCCTTAAGGCGCCACGGCGTCGTTCAGCCTCTGCTGGTGCGTAAGAACGGACTCCGCTATACGATCGTCGCGGGCGAACGCAGATTCCGCGCAGCGCGGCTTGCGGGTTTGAAGACCGTGCCGGTTGTGCTGACGGACGCGAACGACGACGCTCTGATGGAGCTGTCGCTCGTCGAAAACATTCAGCGTGAAAACCTGAATCCGATCGAGGAAGCCGCCGCGATCAAGCTGCTGATGCAGCAGCACGATCTGACGCAGGAGGAGGTCAGTGATCGCGTCGGCAAGAGCCGTCCGGCGATTGCGAACGCGCTGCGCTTGCTGACGCTTTCTAAGCCCGTGCAGACGCTCGTCAAGGAGGGCAAGCTCTCCGCCGGTCACGGCAAGATGCTGGCGGGCGTTGCAAGTGCGAAGCTGCAGCAGGAGCTTGCGGAAAAGTGCGTGAAGAACGACTGGTCGGTGCGGCGTCTCGAGGATGAGCTGCGGTTTGCGGCGATGGAGAAAAAGCCGAAGGCAAAGCCGTTCGAACCGTCGGTCGAGTTCAAAGCGGCGCTGCATCGGATGCGCAGCGAGCTCGGCACCAAGATCGCCGTGCAGGGCGACGAGCAAAAGGGCAAGCTGATCATCCATTACTATTCGAGCGACGATCTCGACCGCATCTATCGGGTGATCGTCGGCGAGCCGGAAGAATAACGTTATATCGAATATATTAGCATAGAATAACGCGGAACCGTTCGGCTCCGCGTTTTGCGTTCGTTTTTCTTCGCTACCGGCTCAATATGGCAGGTCTGATTCTATTTCTCATGCCCGGCTTTCCAAGCCTTGATCTGCTCGAGCCGCTCCTTGAAGCGCCCCTCGAGTCCCTGTTCGGTCGGTTCGTAATAGACCTTGCCGAGCAGCGAATCCGGCAGACAGCGCATGTCGGTGATCTTCTCCGCATAGTCGTGCGCATACTGATAGCCCTTGCCGTAGCCGAGCTCCTTCATCAGCTTCGTGACGCCGTTGCGGATGTGCAGCGGCACCGGCTCCGCAAGCATCTGCTGCGCATCCTCGCGCGCCCGCATATAGGCGACGTCGAGCGCGTTCGACTTCGGCGCAATCGAGAGATACACGACCGCCTGCGTCAAATGCACCGCACATTCGGGCATGCCGATCAGATGGCACGCCTGATACGCCGCAACCGCAAGCTCCAACGCGCGCGGATCGGCAAGCCCCACGTCCTCGCTTGCAAAGCGCGTGACGCGCCGCGCGACGTACAGCGGATCTTCGCCCGCTTCGAGCATGCGCGCAAGCCAGTAGACCGCCGCGTCCGGATCGGAATTGCGCATCGATTTGTGCAGCGCCGAGATGAGATTATAGTGCTCCTCGCCGTTTTTGTCGTAGAGCAGCGATTTTTTGGACGTGCATTGCTCGACCGTGTCGACCGTGACCGTCGTGACGTCGTTCTCGTACTCGCCGTTTAGGACCGCCATCTCGAGCGTGGACAGCGCCGTGCGCGCGTCGCCGTTCGCAAAGACCGCGATCATGCGAATGACGTCGTCCGAAATCACGATATTTTGATTACCAAACCCTTTCGGACTCGAAATAGCGCGTTTGAGGAGCGTGACAAGATCGTCCTCCGAGAGCCCTTTCAGTACAAATACCTTGCAGCGCGAGAGAAGTGCGCCGTTGACCTCGAACGACGGGTTCTCGGTCGTTGCGCCGATCAGGATGATGCTGCCCTTTTCGACGAACGGCAGAAACGCGTCCTGCTGCGCCTTGTTGAAGCGGTGAATCTCGTCGACAAACACGATCGTCTTTTCACCGAACAGCCGGTTTTCGTCCGCCTGCTGCATGACGGTGCGGATCTCCTTGATGCCGCTTGTGACCGCGGAGAAGTTGATGAACTTCGCCTTGGTCTGGTTGGCGATCACGTGCGCAAGCGTCGTCTTGCCGACGCCCGGCGGGCCCCAGAAGATCATCGACGACACCGCGTCCTGCTCGATGATGCGGCGAAGGATCCTGCCCGGTCCCAAAAGATGCGACTGCCCGACGATCTCGTCGATCGTTTCCGGGCGCAGCCGCGCCGCCAGCGGCTGTCCGATCTCCGCGCTCAAAAGCGTGTGCTGTTCGTTCATGGTCGTTCTCCTTCGGGTTGCTATTTTTTATTATACCAAATCCTGCGTACAAAGGCAACAGAAAAAGCCCCGGAATCGGGGCTTTCTGGTTTATGTCGGGATCAGCCGAGCTTGTTGGAAAGGTCTCGGAGTGCGTCGGTCATGGCTTCCTCGAAGGTCGGATGCGGACGCATCGCCTTTGTCATGTCCTCGGGCGTGAGACCGTTTGCGATCGCCTCGCCCCACGCGCCGATCATGTCGGACGCGTTACTACACATCAGCTGCACGCCGAGGATTTTGCGCGTTTCGGCGTTTGCAAGCACCTTCATAAAGCCGCGGTCGCCGTTTAAGATGATCGTGCGGCCGTTACTGAACATCGTGACCTTGCCGACTTTCACGGGAATCTCCGCGTCCTTCGCTTCCTGCTCGGTCATGCCGACGGACGCAATCTCGGGGCGCGTGTAGACGCAGCTCGGAACGATCGAGAGATCGACGCCGTTCGGTCTCTTTGCGATCTCGTTGACCGCATAGAGCCCCTGCGCGGTCGCGACGTGCGCAAGCTGGATCTTTGCCGAAACGTCGCCGATCGCATAGACGCCGGGCATCGAGGTCTCGAAGCGCTCGTTGACCTTGATGCGCCGGCCTTCCATTTCGAGGCTGACACCCTCGCCGAACAGACCGTCGGTATAGGGACGGCGGCCGATCGCGCAGAGCACGACCTCCGCTTCGGCGCTTGCGGGCGCGCCCTTGGACTCGAAATTGACCGAAAGCCCGGTCTCGGTCTTCGTGACCGACTTGACCATTGCGCCGGTGAAGATTTTGACGCCGCGCTTTTTCATGATCATGGAAAGGTTCTGTCCGAGCTCTTTATCGAGCAGCGGCAGCAGCCGGTCGAGCCCTTCGACCACGGTGACCTCGACGCCGAGGTCGTTGAAGAACGTCGCAAACTCCATGCCGATGACGCCGCCGCCGATGATGACGATCGACTTAAAAGGCGCGACGCCGTTCAGAAGCTCGTCCGAGGTCAGTACGCCCTCCAGATCGAGACCCGGGATCGGCGGACGCGCGGGCACGGAGCCCGTCGCGAGCAGGACGTTTTCCGCGGTATAGACCGCGTCGCCGACCGTGACGGTATGTTCCGCCGTGAGCGTGCCGGTTCCTGCAACCACGGTGACCTTGGCGCTCTTCAGAAGTCCTTCCACGCCGCCGCGCAGCTTCTCAACGACCTGCTGCTTATAGGCATAAATCGCAGAAAGATCAAACGCGGGTTCGCAGACGACGCCGAGCGCCGCGCCGTTGTTCGC
>JAEEGH010018769.1_pt1 | contig 14580 bp, 16 predicted proteins | sample 9134181 | NCBI WGS metagenome assembly JAEEGH01 (sample SAMN16246544, study PRJNA631951) | gut metagenome | biome: gut microbiome; feature: rumen; material: DP-attached | host: Bos | place: Iran: Karaj | collected 2018-10 | reverse complement strand
TAGTTTCACCTACTGTACCGAGGATGCAAATACAACAGAACAATATAGGAAACGGGACGATCGATTGCGAACATGCGCCGGATTAAGTCCCCTGACAATCGTTGAGGAAAGACGATATTCTTTCAAAGGATTCTGTCTACCATGGAAAATGCTGAAACAGCTGTGGAGGAGCTGACCTTCGTCCTCCTATACCTTACAAGAATGAAGGAGGAACATGGAGGGTACATCAGCTGGAAGGGATATGACTTCCCGACACTGGACAGGCTGGAGGAAAAAGGACTGATCTGCCAAAGAAAGAACAAGACGAGGGCCAAGTCTGTTCACATCCCCGAGGAATCGGTCGCCAAGGCGAAGGAACTGCTCAAGAAATACGGAGTAGAAGATTGGACCTGATGCCCGTCTGCTTGTAGACTGATCGTATCCCTGCCTAAATCATTCCGTTCCGAAAACATTAGCCAATCAGAACGGGAACGAAGTAACGGGTGCCCCGCGGACCCTCCGGAACCCGCTTAAGGCAATAGCCAGACATCGGAAATCATGGTAACTCATGCCCCGTATGCCGGTATAAGCTCGGTAACATGTCTCCCGATTCATCTTTTATCGCTGCCTTGAAGGAACGCTCCGAAGGAGGATGACGGATAACGTTCAGTAACTCTCTTTTTCCAGGAACTCCTTGAGCGAACAACAGATTATCCCGGTTTCGGTGACCCCGCGGTAAGCTCCGGGCTCCATCATGACCACGAATTTCGGGAAGCTGTCCGGCATCTTGGCGAGATTTCCGAATTCCCTGTCGAAGGTCTCTTTACTGTCGATAAGCGAACAGGCCTGGATGTAAAGCCTCGAACCGTCCTTGATGGCCACGATGTCTATCTCCCTGCCGCTATAATCGCCGACATACACCTCGTAGCCCCTGTACATGAGTTCGGTGAAGAGGATGTTTTCCATGTGTCCGGAGATGTCCTCTGGCCTGTATCCCAGCATCGAATGCTTCAGCCCCAGGTCCGTGGCATAATACTTGTGTTTATTCTCGAGGATCCTCCTTCCTTTGAGATCGAAAACGTTGGCACGTATTATCAGGTTCGCTGCTTCGAGATGCCCGATATATTCGTTTACCGTATCCACAGTTGTCTTTGAACCCGTCGATCTTATGGTAGCGCAGATGTTGTTGGAAGAGACGTAATTGCCTATGGTGGACAGGATCGTACGGTATATGTCCCTCAAGAGCACGTGATTGCGTATGTTGAACCTCTGTTCGATGTCTTTCGAAAGGATCACTTCCGTGATGTCCCTCACGGTCTGCATGCAGGATCTCTCAGACATGTCCGAGATCCACAGAATGGGGAATCCGCCTATGCGCATGTATCTGTCCAGGACGTCCTTTTCCGGCAGAATGCGTTGCGCAAAAACCTTGCATTCCGCATACGACAGGGGAAGCATGCGTATGCGATTGTACCTACCCCCGAGATGGGTAGAATACTCGGACGAGAGAAGATTGGCATTGGATCCTGTAAGATAGATGTCGAACATCTTCCTGGCGATGAGATCGCGTATCGCCAGCTCCCATTTCTCTATGTTCTGGATCTCGTCCACGATCAGGACATTGTCGGTTCCTTCACGACATTCCGATTCGATGTAGGAGAGGAGTTTCTCCCAATCGTTCAGATGGAAGAATTCGTAAAGCTCCGTATTTATGTAGACGACATTGGCATCGGTCAGATGCTGGCGGTATATCTCCAGCAGGGTCGATTTTCCGCAGCGGCGAACGCCTGTTATGACTTTAGCGTTACCATTGCCGACGAACGGTTCGATCTCAGCGAGATACCTGTCACGCGATACCAAAGATCCTTCCATAATGCTCCATGCCATGCTTTGTATTAAAGTGTTATGATTTTATCATTCTATACAATGATAAATTATTCTATAACGTGATTTATATCATTACATAAAATGATATAATCTCTCATATCCATGACAAACTGGTAAAGCAAATCTGCCCCCGTCCGCGACCGCCCGGCGTTGACCGATCCTCCGGTCAGACCCTCTCCAGGCTTCCGGGGTCTTTCATGAAATCGATGACGTTCATTATCACGATCCCTTTCTCGTTCACATGGGGCGGAACGTCGTCCCCTACCAGCACCACCTTTTTGAACGCGTCGTTCATCTTCAAGAACGGCTTGAGCTCCTGCATTTGCTTATCCGGCTAGTACATCCTGTATGCGGATTGCAGATAGATCCTGTCGCCGCCCTTGTTCGCGACAAAATCGATCCCCAGCTGCTTGTATTCCCTTTTCCCGTCCTTGTAGTCCCGGATGCCGATCACGCCCACGTCGACGGAGTATCCCCTGTATCTCAGCTCGTTGTAGATGGCATTCTCCATGAGGTGATTGTACTCGTTCTGTCTGAAGCCGAGCTTGGCGTTCCTCAGACCGAGGTCGACTGCGTAGTATTTGGAAGGGGTGTCGACGTACCAGTTGCCTTTGAGATCGAATCTTCTCGACCTCTCGAAGAGGAACTCATCCTCCAGGTGCGAGATGTAGTTGGATACGGTGGCCCCGTCGACTTTGATCCTGAGGCCCTGCATCGCATCGGCAGCCGATCGTGGAGGACGTGAGCATCACGAGAACTTTTGATGGAGGTGGAAGGCCGACCGAGGAACATCTGCCCATGCCCCCAACAACCTAACACCTAACAGGAAACAAGGATTCGCAGGGAGGGACGTCGGAGTCGCCGCATCCCGATGGAGGAGCGAAATAGGCCGGAAGCGACGCGCCACGAAGAAGGGCGGGACGGCGGAGGGCCCGCCGCCGTGGTTTGCCCGCCGGGGCCTCCCCCGGCGGGATGGTCTCAGGAGGTCTGGACGAGGACCTTCCCTGATCCCTCGAACGTCTTGCCTGCCAGAGTGGAGGCGGACACGGCGATCCTGCCGCCGTCCGGGTCCTTGAAGGAGTACCCGAAGAAGGCCTTGGGGTCCACGTCGGAGAGGCCGTCGGAGAACGCCACCTTCTGGAGGTCGTTCCCGGTGAAGGCCCCGTACCCTATGCTGGCCGCGGAGGACAGGTCGACGTCCGTCAGGGCGCACCCGTAGAACGCGTGCTCCCCGATGCTCCGGGCGTCCCCTATGAAGGCGTGAGCCAGGCCGGAGCATCCGCTGAAGGCGCTCTCGCCGATGTCGAACTGCCCGTCGCCGTAGACGGTGTTGAGGGCCCTGCATCCAGCGAACGCGTAGCCCCCTATGGCGGTCCCCTCGCCCACCATGACGAATTCGAGGCCGGGGCACTTGGCGAACGCCTTGAAGCCGACGTCCACCATGCTGTCGACGGACGTGATCGCGGCGTCGCCCATGAACGCCTTGGCGCCCACGGAGGTCACCTTCCAGACGAACCCCAGGTAGCGGACCTCGCCGAAGACGGTGACGTCCTTCCTCGAGGCGCCGTCGGCGAACCCTATCAGGACGGCCTCCTTCGCGCCGGCGCTCTCGGTTATCCTGTAGGCGTAGTCCCCGGCGCGGAAGGTACCGCCGGCAGCGGGCACGTACACCTCCAGGCTGGAGCTGTCCCTGCCGGTGAACTTGTGGCCGCTCATGTCGATGGTGTATCTTTCCGAGGCGCTGCCGTCCTCCCAGCGGAAGACGCATCCGGAGAACGAGTCCGGCTCCGTGGACAGCCAGAAGCTGGGGAACACGATGTAGTCGAGCGAGGTGCATCCGGAGAACGCGCCGCCGCCCACGTCAGTCGCCGTGACGCCGTCCCTGTCCTGGAACTTCAGCACCTCCAGGGTGCTGCCGGAGAAGGCGCCCTCGCCTATCCTGGTGACCGAGGCGGGTATGCTGACGTAGCGGAAGTAGGATATCGGCCCGCTGTCGTGGTCCGCCTTGAGGGCCGCGCCAGCATTCTGGAACGCCCCTGCGGCGATCTCCGTGACGGTCGAGGGTATGACCAGCCTCTGCTTCGAGGCCGGGAACTTGAGGAGGACGCCGGCATCCTCGTCGTAAAGCACTCCGGCGATCGAGGAGTAGGCGGCGTTGCCGGAGGAGACCTCCACGGACCTGAGGTACGGGCTGTCGAGGGCCCCGTCGCCTATGGACGCGACCGAGTCGCCGATGGACACGGAAGTGACGGTGGCGCATCCCGCGAAGGCCGAGTCGGCGATCGAGGTCGGCGCGTAGGGCTCGTCGCCGTTCTCCACGGAGGAGGGGACGGACAGCGATACGGGGGACCCCTCGAAGCCCACGGCGGACACCTCCCCGTCGGACACTATGCGGTAGACGACGGAGTCGACGACGAAGGTCATCGGGCGCTCCCCGAAGACCGCGGTGGCGGTCATGGGCCCGGTTACCTGGACGGAGGGGACCTCCCAGCGGAGGAACACGGGCATGGAGTCCTCCCCGGGCGCCGCGGGAGTGGCCTCGACGGCCTCGTCCCCGACGTGGAGGACTCTGCCCTCGGCGTACACCGGCGCGCTGTAGGGGGCGTCGACCGAGCCCTTCGAGACCGCGCCGCTGCCCTCGACCTTGATCGTCACCTCGAAGGTCCTCTCGGTCGCCACGATGCTGGAGGCGATCACGCAGCCGCCGGAGATCGAGTGCTTCCCGTCGAGGAGGGGGACTCCGTCCATCGTCCATCCGGAGAACGAGTACGCGTAGCGCTCGTCATCCTGCGGGACGGGGTTGGTCAGCCTGATCCCTCCTAACGCCAGGCTCGTGCCGTCCACTACTGCGACGGTCCCGGACGGGACCCTGAACGACATGCTCGTCGAGCTCCCGCTCGCCTTGGCCACGACGACCTCGACACTGATCTTCTCGTCCGAGACGGGCGTCCTGTCGAACACCGCTGTGAGGGCCGTGTCCGTCCCTGTGGCCCCGTCCACGAGGCCGGAGGCCTCCCAGCGGACGAAGCTGTAGACGTACGCGTCCGCCTTGGCCGGCTCGGCGGTCACGACGGTCTCTCCCAGGGATATGGTCGCGGAGGACATGTCCTCCAGCAGGGCGGTGCCGTAGGGGACATCCGCGACCTCGGAGACGGAGACCGTCCCGTAGCCGTACGGGGACGCGGAAACCTGCACGGGATACGTCCTGACAGCGGCGTCGAACACGGCGGTGTAGGACTCCTCCCCGGAGGCGGGCACGGGTTCAGGGCTCCATCCCGCGAACTCGTACGTGTACCGGTCGGTGGGCTCCTTTGTCAGGCCGTCGTGCGACGGCGTCACGCCCTTCCTGGCGAGGGTCGTGTCGGCGAGCGCCCCGGAGTCGTCCAGCCAGGAGATCTCGAACGACTCGTACAGCCTCCCGTCTCCGTCGCCGGTGAACGTCCTCCCCCTGAGCGAGCCGGCGTCGGCGGCCAGCAGCTCACCCTCGCTGTAGAAGTCCACGCTGAATACGTCCATCCCGACATTATCCAGTTTGTCGGAGAAACTGATGTGGGACAGAGCGAGGCAGTCATAGAAGGCGTTTTCATTCAAATCCACTACTGATTGGAGATCCATGTACCTCAGCGAGGTGCAGCCGTTGAAAGTGTTGTCGCTTATGTATGTCGTATGGGATATGTTTATCTCTTTCAGCGAGGTGCAGCCGCAGAAAGCGTCGGCCCCCAGTTCCGTCGCATTCGGCAGGTCTGCTGTCTCCAAGGATTGGCAGCCGTAGAAGGCATCGTTACTCACGGACGTTATCGTCCAGCTGGACCCCCCATAGCTCACGGTCCCGGATACCTGGGATGGGTTCCCTTCGAAGCCGACGATGTCAACATACTTCGGTTTCGCAGCGCTGATTTTGAGCAGGATATCGCCTTCCCCGTCCGGGCTTGCGACGATGAATCCTTCGTGCAGGAAGCTTCCGTAGCCCACGAACTCCTTGCCGCGGAGATGGTCGGCGTCGGAGGCTATCGCATCCCCTTCGCTGCGGAACTTCATCTGGAATGCATCCGTCCCGACGATTGCCAGGCTGCTGGAAAACCTGACGTTTCTCAGCGAGAGGCAGCCGTAGAAGGCCCCGTCCCCTATCGACACCGCTTCCGGCAGGTCCACGAACTTCATGCAAGTGCAGCCCTTCAAAGCATTGTCCCCCACGGAGACCACGGTCCAGTCGAACCCCCCATAGCTCACGGTCCCGGATATCTGGGCGGGGCCCTCTTCGAAGCCGACGATCCCGACGGAATGGGAGGCGTAGTCCGTCACCCCGTACAGTATCTTGCCTCCGCCGTCCGGGCTGTCGGCGGCGAAACCCTCATGGAGGTCGCCGTTGCCCGATCCCACGAACTCCTTGCCGAGGAGGGAACTGGCGTTAACGGCCAGCAGCTCGCCCTCGCTGTAGAAGTCCACGCTGAATGCCTCATCCTCGACATTCAGCAGGGATTCGGAGAACTTGATGTGGGTCAGCGCGTTGCAGCCCTGGAAGGCGTAGTCCCCTATATAGTCCGCCTTAGGCAGGTTCACTTCCTTCAGGTTGCTGCAGCCACAGAAGGCACTGTAAGCCACGTTCGACGCTCCTGACAGATCTACGGAAATCAGAGACTTGCAATTCATAAAGGCGTTGCTGATCATGGAATCGACAGTCCATATGGACCCGTCGTAGGACACCGTTCCGAAAATGTGCGTGGGGTTGCCTTGGTAATGGTCGATGTATACTTGTTTCATATCCACATATTCCACTTCGTATGTTATGCCGTCCACGGAGAACGCATCGTATTCTGACAGCGCTTCGGTACCCTCCGCGATGGAGACGGTCGCCAGGGCCGCTGCCAGAGCCAGCGCCAAGACGACGAGGGCCCTGGCCCCTTTGAAGTTTGCATAGCACTCTTTCATAAGGTCCCCTCGCGTTGCGGGATGATAATACATGCGAAGGAGTGTGCGGCTCCAGGGAGGCCGTCCCGCCCTTCCCAGTCCGCGTCCGCCCCTTCGGGCCCGTCGGTCCGACTCACTGCTCTTCCACGGAGGCCCGGCAGGGGTTAGTTTTAACCCTTCATAACTCTATACGTATTTTTCTCTGGGAAGCTATCCCGTTGGTCCGGCTGTCGAGCGCGGCTACAGGCCCCGATTGAAGCCCGCGCCGGGATGCGGCCATCCGCCGGGCGGTCCCTGCCTTTCAGGATGGCGGTCGGCGGGGCGCCAAGCCTCTTCATGCGAATGACCCCGAGGCTGTTCATCGACCTGTCGTCCTCGTTGTCGGCTGCCGCCTTCAGGAAGCGGCGCGCACACCCGTAGCAGGGCTCCGCGTTCCTGCGTGCATGAGCTCGTCGCCGGCGGAGTGGCATCTTAGGACGGTCCCGATGTTCCCGAGGCCAGGTCCATGACCACAGGGCTGTCGCGAGAGCGATGACGAGGGTCTGAGATGGCAACAGATATGACGCACCAATGCGCTTCCGTCGACGACGATGAGAAGTCTCAACAAGTGGATCCTGAACTCAGCGATGGTCGTCGCCGCGATAGCCCTGATCCCGGAGCTGTGGCTGATCTACGAGTGGCTGTTCGACAACATAGGGCTGCTGAGGGAGCTGTCATCATATCTGGGCATGGGCTACGACACGCTGTCGATAGGCGGCGCCCTTTTCATAGTCCTGGGCGTGATGAGCATGATATTCGTCAAGATAGACGACGAGATGCCGGAACCCGGAAGCCCTGTCCCGTTCATAGGTTTCAGCGGACAGCTCAGCCCGGTCCTGAAGAGCTGTCTGAAGCTGCTGCTGCGCATGCTCCTGGCGTTCTTCCTAGTGTTCCCTCTTCTGCTGGCCGTAGGCATGGCCCTGGCGCTCGCCACGATGATGCTGTTCATATGGGCCGCCACGGCCATCTACTACGTCACAATGCGCAGGCACAGGGATTCCGACGAGCGGCAGTACCGCGAGAACACCTCCAGGTTCGTCTGTCCGGAATGCGGGAAGGTCTTCGACAGACCCGACTACCGCCTCGAATCGACGGTCGTCCCGGGCCTGAAGCCGAGCATATTCGGAATAAAACGGATCGAGACGGAGACGAAGACGTTCGACTGCTATGGGTCGGCCAGCGGAAGGAAGCTCATAGAGCAGTCCTGTCCCGGCTGCCGTGCGACGGTCGGGACGAAGGAGGGCAAGCCCTGGGTGCTCACCATCGCCGGAGGGCCGGGCTCGGGGAAGACCAGCTTCGCGTTCTCCGCGATAGGGGGCATGATGGGTTCCATGGGCAACGACAACGCGTCCTCGGCGAGCCTCTACCGCAGCGAAGACGTCTCCGCGCTCTCGATGTATCGCGGCGGGCGCTGCCAGCCGACCGCGCAGAGCCTCCGCGCATCCCACATCCTGTGCTTCGAGTCAAGCCGCTTCGTCACACAGAGGATGGCGTATCTCTGCGACATAGGAGGCGGCTACTTCCTCTCGGGCGGGTCGGAATCCGACCTTCAGCCACAGTACGCCTACAACGACGCCATAGCGTTCGTCGTCGATCCCTGCGCAGAGGACCCGGCGAGGAAGGCCTCCGAAGCCTATTACGGATTCATGGAAAGGTACCGCCGCCTCAACAGGATGGACGCTTCCAGGACCATCCGCACGCCGATCGCCGTCGTCGTCACGCATGCCGACCGGCAGGGGGCGTTCCACGGAGTGCCGGACGAAGGAGTCAGGGAGGCGATGGTCGGAAGCGGATTCTTCAATCTGGTCAACATGATCGAGAAGGACTTCTCGTCAGTGTCGTTCTTCGCCTGCGACGCCACGAAGGAGGGCGGGGCCTCCGCCGCCATGAGGCATCTCTGCAGGATCACGGGATCGGGGATGGAGGACTTCTTCCGAGGCCCGTCCCGATAGTCCGACATGGCTTCACGGCGTCTCGCCGACGGATTCGCCCCAGTCCCTTATCCCGTATCTCTCGAGCAGCTCCCTCGCCTTCTCGACGGATTCCTCAGGGATCCGGACGGACTTGCATCTCGTCTTGTTCCTCCCCTGCGATATTAGCCCTTTCTCCTCCAGGCGGTCCAGGACGATGAAGTCGTATCCCTTCCAGCTGTCGTACCCCTTGAATCCGGTCCTCATCCTGGCCAGGTACAGGAGCATGAACGTGAGCTCCTCCATAGCGGTCTCCGCATCGATCTATGCCATGTCCATCCATTCTTGACCCCGATATAAACATCCTTGCGCATGAACCTGAATCTGTGCTTCATGGTGGAATCGAGGTCCTCCAGGCCGGGGTCGGGTTGCAGCCTTCGAAGAGCTCAACGGCGTATCCGTGCTCCGCGGACGAAGGGTCGTTTCACGCCTTCATATATTTGCTGTACGCCAGCGCTCCGCCGCAGTCCTCAGGAGGCAAGGGGCCTGTCAGGCCCTCGATCCTGGGGCTGACCACCTCGTCGTTCGCGTTTTTCAAGAATCCGATGTCGTGATCCCAGCAGTATCCCATGTCACAGGTGCGGGTCATGCGGCGTTTGCCGAACTTGGAGGGCCTGTCGCGGTCCATCGTCAGGATTTCCTGTTGCCGAGCGCCGGGTCGCAGACGTATTTGTCCGCCGGCATGTCCTCCCGACCATCCGAAAACTATCTGGATGGCCCTTTCGAGGTTCAGGAACGATATGTCCCCCGGTATCCTCAGGACCCTCGTGCATTCCGGCTCGCAACCCCTCAGTGCGATCCTGATCCTGCATGCGTTGTGCATGCGCTTCCTGATTTAAGAAACATAGACACCCCTTTATCTCCCGTATGCCCTCTAGCTTCTTGAAGGAGGGGTGTCTCTGTCGGTGCCGGAGGAAAATACGAGATGGGGGTCCGATGCGTTGGTCCTCCGTGTGGAGGACGGGATCTACCTGGAGGACATAGGCGGAGGGCTGCACCTGATGAACGGGAAGACGGATTAGCGGACCCGTCGGGACCAGCAGGATGGATGCCAGCGAATCATCGGATGCCCAATAACGGTCCGGAAGCTGCTATTGTCGCCGCAATAAGACCGATTGCCGAGTAAGAATAGCACCATTGGGAGGGGATGGGGCTGCCATACCATCATAGCGTTATAGCAACGGCACTGGGCTGACTTCTAGCAGAGGACAGGGCGAAACTTGTCCGGTCTCGACATAACGAATCAGAGCATGATAATGGATGAAAGGCGGGGCGGGAGCCCCTTTTTGTTAAGGTTAAGCTAGACGATGCAGAGGGGTCACGCGCTAAGGACGAGCTCCCCTCCCTCCCCGGCGAACACCGTCTGAGAGCACATGAAGCCGCTCCGGAACAGCTCGACCGCTTTAGATACTTCGTCCATTCTGAATCCCTGGCCGGTACCATGTGAAGCCGTAATAAGAATATCGGCTTATTCTTTCAGAAAGGAATTCGTACACCTCGTCGAAGAACGGCGCCGGGATCCTGACCTTCACCGCAGGCTTCACCGATTTCACCTTCATTGATATCGTCTCTTCCGCTTTTTCGGGGGTCAGAGATTCCACCCTGTCGTAGGTGACGTCGCACCCCGGCTCCATGTCGCAGTCTATGCCTTGGTTCACCGCCGAGAGCTCCACGGCGTCCCTCGCCAGCATCTTCACGAGGCTCGGACCGGACACTTCCAGGTCCAGGCGCTCTTCGAAGGACGGCTCCCTGTAGCGGACGGAGGCTTCGGACACGCAGAACAGCATCGTGCGCTTGCGGTCCAAGTGCAGCCACGCGTAGCCGTCGCTGAGGTGGACGAGGTCCTGGACGGTCCCCGCGTCGAAGGCCTTCCTGCAGTCCTTGAAGACCTCGTCCGCGGAGAGGTCCGATTCCCTGACGACGCCGGCGGGCCTGGGCTTCTCCTTCTTGAACAGAGCCATGCTTCGGGATGGGTCTGTAGGATATTATAGCTGGTCTTAGAGGATGCGGCGGATTCGGCAAGTTGCAATCTGAGTAGTCAAAGTGTTGCAATGTGAGTAGTTGACTACTCAGAATGTAATTATACCTCTATCGTCATGACATTCCATGGAAGAGGGCTACCTTCCTAGGATAGTGGACGAATACTTCAGGTCGAGGCTGAACTCGGCCGGGGCGCTTCTCATAGAGGCCGAAATTCTGCGCATGTAAGTAATTCAGTCCTTGGAGATCGCAAGGCGCCTGAGGTCGCATACCTCGACGCCCGAGATCGGCTCCTCCGGGACATCGACCCCGAACAGCCAGCATCGTTCACACACCCACACCCATGCACCTCGCGCAGCGCGTATATATCTATCTTAGTTGGCCTAGAATCGGGATTCTCCCCGGCTAGGCATGTGAGGTGAACCGGGCAACCGAGCTCGTCCCAGACCCTTGGATCGCCTCGGCAGCCGATTGCGGAAGACATGAGCATCACGAGAACTCTTGATGGGAATTGAGGGCCGACCGAGGCACATCTGCCCATGCCCCAACAGCCTAACAACCTAACAGGAAACAAGGATTCGCAGGGAGGGACGCCGCAGTCGCCGCATCCCGATGGGGGAGCGTCCAGGCTGGCGCCCGTATACATCGGCCTACTCTCCGAGATGTCGGGAGCAGTAGCCCAACAGCCTAACAACCTAACAGCAAACAAGGCGCCGGAGGGCGGGACGGCCGGGCATGCCCCATGTGCTTCCGCCCGAGCCCCGGAGGGTCGCGGGCCCTACCCCAACAGCCTAACAACCTAACAGCGAACAGCAGCCGCACCGCCCCCTTACGACGCTTCGTCCCGTTCCGAGCGGATGTTATTAGGTATGTAATAACTTCTGAGGATATTGACGAAAATATCTATTATATTCGATTGATAAGATATAATATGTCATATACACAGCCATAATCGTTTAGAAAACACCCCAAAAAAACCCGCGGTGGGGTCAGGCGACATCTTGGATGACTCATCCAACCGAGCCGGGAAGACCCCGGAAGGCGAACAGACGGCGAAAAACGGTTATTAATAATGTAATAACTTGAGGGATTTTATCAAGATGAATGATAATATCTAATCTGAATAGATACATTGTATACTTATTATTTGTCTAAACCGCATATATGGTGCGGAAAGGCCGAAAACCATTGAATTCGAAAAGAGGACATCTGGACAGTAAGTCGAGCGGACCCGTCGGGATTCGAACCCGAGTCCGAGGCTCCGGAGGCCCCCATTCTATCCAGACTATACTACGGGTCCATGAGAAAAATTAAGATGTTTGGCCGGGAGACCCGGCAGGTTCACGGGAACCTCAGTTCTGGTTGAACTCGGTGTATCCGCAGCGTCCGCAGGCCTTCCTGTCCTTGTGGGTGGCCATGAAGACTCCGGGTCCGCACTTGGGGCAGACGGGCTTGGTCCTGACGAGCTTGCCGCCCTCGACCTTGTAAGCGTCCCTCTTGGTGTAGGCCTTCTTCGCTGCTGCTTTTCCTGCCATCGGAATCACTCCTCCGCTGCGGGAGCCTCGGCCTTGGGGGCCTCGATTCCGTTCCTCTTGAGGAGGTGCTCGCGGTCGTACTCGAGAGCTGCTTCCATGCTCTCGTAAACTTTGGCGTATCCCTTGGACATGCCCCTTCCGTAGACGGACTCGATGTGGTCAATGACGACGCAGTTCCTCTTGGACTTGAACTTCTTCGCGACTTCCTCTGCGACTGCGTTCCTTCCGGGAGTGGTCTCGCCGGCGTGGTCGATCGTGAAATAGACCTCGGTCCTTTTCTGAAGAGGGTTCTCCCTCTGCTGGGTTATCTCCATTTTCATATGGTTTCCTCCATTCTAGCGGCCAATGTGGCGGCCTTCATTTGGATGGCCTCGTCCGTGGTGACGAGCATCATGCACCGTCCGGGCCATCCGTAGACGATCCTCGTCCCCAAGGGAGCGTAGAGGATGCAGGGCAGCAATGCCAGGTCCTCCTCCCCTTCGACGAGTATCAGTCCGCTTCCGGACCCCTCGATGCTCCTGCGGATGGCATCGGCGAGCTCCGCCGATATCGTCCCCGCAGGGCTGACGACCCTCTCCTTGGGCTCGTCCTCGACGAGCTCCGCGAATCCGGTCATCTCACGGCGCTCGGTGAACCCGTCGTATATCGACAGGTCCGGCCTTATGCCGTGCTCTCTGAACGTCAGGGATACCACGTCCCCGACGGTCACCAAAAGGTTTCCTCTGCTGAACGACTCCAGGTCGGAATCGTACAGCTCATTCCCGATCGGTTCCTTGAACGCCTGCCTCTCGGAGGCGGGCAGCACCAGGTCCCTCTCGAACATGAGCGTCAACGGACCTTCAGGGCATACATCCCGTTCTTGGATATGCCCATGGTCTTCGCGATCTCGGACTTCTCGAAGTCGACGATCGCGAGATATCCCTGCCAGTCCTTGGTGAGCGGGCTGTTGCAGTATTTGCAGGTGGTCTGCCCGGAAGCCTTCAGTTCGACGCTGTCGAAGAGAGACTTGCAGTTCTTGCAGGCGACCAGGTTCTTCACATCACTCATCGGCTTCAGCTCCTTTGCTCTTCTTCTTGTTGTCCTCGTCCAGCCACTGGAGCTTTCCGAGTCCGGTCTGGCGCATCGTGAGACCGATCTTGCTGTCCTGGGGGTCCTTCTCGTTCAGATCTACGCTGACGATCCTAGCCCTTACGACGTCTCCGACGGCGAGGTGCCTTCCGCTCTCCTTTCCGACGAGCCTCTGGTTGGACTCATCGATGTCGACGCGGTCGTCCATGACCTGGCTGACGTGGAGCAGACCGTCCAGAGGTCCGAACCTTACGAACGCTCCGAACTTCACTATCTCCACCACGTTGCCTTCGACGATCTCGTCGTTCTCGGGCTTGAACACTATCTGGTCGAACATGACGGCCTGATGCACCCCTCCGTTTCCGTGGACGATGCGGCCAGGACCCACGGGCCTGACGTTCTGGATGAGGACGGTGAACGATTTGTCCTCTCCCAGCCTGCCCCCGTATGTCTCCCAGGTTAGCTTGTCGACGATGCTGTCGATATCCTCGCCCAGCTCCGCAGGCGGGATGCAGACGAGCCTCTCGACGTCCTTGATCATGGTGTACATTATCGGTCCTCCTCTTGAGCAATAAGGATTTGGTATTTAATGATAGAGCAAAGGGGAAGGGTCCCCTCCGCTGGATCACATGTCGGGGAACTTCTCGTCGTACCTCTTCTTGCAGATGGCCACCATCTCCTTGGCGGCGTCGGCGTCGAGCATCTCCTTGGCCTCGGTGACCTTTCCCTCGAGAGCCTTGTAGACGGAGAAGAAGTGCCTGATCTCGTCGGTGAGGTGCTGGGGGAGCTGGGTGATGCTGTCGAAGTCCCTGAAGTGGCGGTCCTTGGTGGGGACTGCGATGACCTTGTCGTCCTGGTCTCCGCCGTCGACCATCTTCAGGATTCCGATGGGCTTGCACTCGACGAGGACGTTGGGGAAGAGGGTCTCGGAGCAGAGGAGGACGACGTCCAGGGGGTCTCCGTCGAAGGCGTAGGTCCTGGGGATGAATCCGTAGTTCCAGGGGTACTCGGTGGAGGTGGAGAGGACCCTGTCGAGGGCCAGCAGGCCGGTCTCCTCGTCGATCTCGTATTTGACCTTGCTTCCTTTCGGAATCTCGATTATCGCGGTGAACTTCTCGGGGGTGACCCTGTCTTTGGAAAGCTCGTGCATGATCATTGTTACCACTGAGGCTCGTAAAAGATAGGGTATATATCAGATATGCGACCGGACCGGT
>JAEEGH010018768.1_pt1 | contig 14580 bp, 13 predicted proteins | sample 9134181 | NCBI WGS metagenome assembly JAEEGH01 (sample SAMN16246544, study PRJNA631951) | gut metagenome | biome: gut microbiome; feature: rumen; material: DP-attached | host: Bos | place: Iran: Karaj | collected 2018-10 | reverse complement strand
TAATCACTGGGACGAATATATCGCGGTACCACCCGGTTTCCGTATTTAATACGACTCTTAATTTAAGCTTAACGCGCCCTAAACGTCATTTCTTAATTATGAAAAGCATGTTCGGAAATGCGGCTCCGATGTGAATTTCGCTTTCCTTCATTGACTTTGGAAGCTTTCAGCCAAGGGCTTCCAATCTCTGGATAAGTATAAAAGAAACTACTGTGCATCTTCATTGCCTTTATATTAAATTCAAAACAAGAGGCTTGAACTCAAGCCTCTTGTAAGTTTAGCACATGTCAAATTTCATGTCAATTATTTCCAAAAGCTCCACATATTTTTTGTCTGATCCATAATTCTTTGCAAATCCTAAGTTTTTTCGGAATTGATTATGCTGTTGGGATCGTTTACCGTAACGTTTCCGTTGTCGTCCACACCGGTTAAGACAATATAATGACCGCCCGTTGTAAAGTCACCGGCTTTTACATTACAGATAATAGGATGACCCATGGTCAATTCCCTTGTGATATGCTCTTTATCAAAAACAACTTCTTTGCTCTTAATTCCAAGTTTCGCAGGCACTTTTGTCATGGCCGACCAATCGGTTCCGCCGCCTTTGGTCTTGCATCCCAGGTTTTTGGCAAGAGAAGCCATTTTATACGGGTTATACTTTGTGTCCCCCGTAAGACCCGTATAAACCATTGAAAGGCAAGTTGGACCGCAGCCGTTTACCGCCAAATAATCATCATCATAGATAATGTAGCCCCATCTCTTATCCCATTGTAAAAATAAAGGTATTTCACCTTCTACTATATCTCCCGATATATCAATTTCAGTATCTTCCGGCATATCTCCCGTGTATCCCGTAACAAAGTCTCTGGCCTCTTCATTTTTTTCGTAAAGATCTAAAAGGCTTTCCGGAATGTTTTCATTAATTGATGCTGAGACATTTCCCCCGGCAATATTGCCGGAATAAAGCTCACTTTCAACTACGGATGCTTCCACAATTTCCTCGGAAGATACCGCATCATGCACATCTCGCACGGTCTTTATAAAAACCACCAAAACACTGATAACTACCGCCAGCAGAATAGCAAGGCGGAAGCATGCTCTGACCATATTAATTTGTCTTTTTGTTAGAGCGCTATGTCTTCGTCTTCTTGACATTTATCCCTTTTCTCCCAATTTTATAAACCACTGATTATTAAGAATTCTTTAAAATATAGTTTTTTAAAGCATTGTATACTTCATCTTCCCCAGGAGGACAACCTTTAATGCAAAAATCAAAACCCGAGGTACAATTGCCTACGCCGATTTTGCCGCTTTTACCGCGATGCCCCTGACCTATGGCTATTTTGTCTTTAAGTTTATCAAAAAGTCCTTCGCTTTTAAGTCTGTCCAGAGCCGGAATCAACGATGCGTAACATGCGCTGCATGAATCAACATCCTCAACCGCATAAGAAACATTAAGGACTCTGGTCCTTTTATCAAATGATTCTTCGTCGATAATCTTTTGCTTTAATATATTTTCAAAGGAATCTTTCGAATTCTCTCCGATTACGTATATATCCGCATTTTCAATATCTGTGCTGCCAACGCCCAAGTCCCCGGCAAGTTTAACATACGGCACATCTTCCACCCTATAACCCAAAAGCTTGCAAACGTAAGAATCCACAAGGACAGGATCCTTTGCAGTCATAATGCAGTTTTTAATTACCGGATTGCCGCCTTCTTCGAAATCCAAATCGCCGCAAATATGGTCTATAACAATAAAGTCCTGTTTTGCGATGTGAGCCAAATGGCCGATTGGATTATGTAAACCTCTTGAGTGAAAGCTCCTTTTTTCCTTGTTTGGAATAAGACCTTTCATGTTCTTAATGGCGCATGTAATCTTAGTTTGACAATGACCCTTTAAGACAGGCACATTAATCATGAAATCCACCGTGTCCAAACAGTTACAGACAAGGATTGTTTCATCGCCGTCTTTCACCTCGTGAAAGCCGTCCTTTTGCGCATCTACAATCTTAACATCATACTTGGCCGCCAAGCTGTTATAGCCGCAAACTTCAAAAGCAACTTCCGTTTTGTCCCCTATCCATGAGCCTTCCATAATAGTTATATTGGAAAAGCCGTTATCTTTAAGATATCTAATTATGCCCTCAACCACTTCCGGATGGGTAGTTGCACCGTAAGAGGCCGGTGTGGGAGTAACAAGATTAGGCTTAATGCCTATTCTTATTTCTTCTTTTGGCGTAAATTTACACTTTTCCAAAATCTCACCTTTAAGGTTTGATTCATTAAGAAGCGTAACAGTATTTTTTATATATTCAATTCCATATATCTTGTATATTTCTTTCGATTTCATCCAAAAAACCCTTAAATGTTGTGGTGTACTACCGCGTGTAGTACACTGTAATTACTATATCATTTATAAGCAGCGGTGTCAACCTGATGATTGGCTTTTAAAGATAAAAAACCGCAATTATAGGGAAAAATTCCAAATATACACAATTTTGTCTTAGTGATTTACAGTGTGATTCCTTTGAAAAAGGTGGAAAATTTGTAAACAATTGCGAAAATTTCGCTATATATTGAATTTTCGACTCTTTTGTGCTATTATTTATGTAAATTAAAAAGATATAACATTCCCTGGAACGCAAGGTTCTCCATATTTTGAACCTACACTAATTTGAAGGGATACCTAAATCCTTGATCCGCTGTCACGCCTGGATCGGAAGCTTACGCATTACGCGAGCGGTTGGAAGGCAAAAGATCATCTGCGGTAACCCACCTAGCCATCGCTAGGACTCAAAATTGAGAACGGTGTTTCAGGATTAACATTCAAAAACCTCGGATTCAAGTAAATCCGAGGTTTTTATAATGTATATATTATTTATTTTGGAGTTCTTTTACTTTTTGAACAAAGTCTGCAATGGTATTTAAGTTGCCCGCATCCGGAATATCAATTGTAACACCGAGTCTTTCTTCTATTTCCGATATCATTACAATCATTTTCATTGACTGGTTTGAAAGGTCTTCACGAATGTCGGTCTGTGGCATGATTGTGGATGCATCAACCTCATATCCTGCCGCAGCACATTCAATAACTGTTTTTGTAAGCTCGTCATCCGCAGCTGATGATGCGGCAGTGCTTGACGCGCTTGATGAAGAAGTGCCTGCGCTCATGGCACCGTCAGCGGCTACTCTTTCGCTCATACCTTTAAGTTCCAATACCTTGTTTGTGAAATCGGCAAGAGTATTTAAATTGCCCGCATCGGGAATGTCGATTGTAACACCGAGTCTTTCCTCGATTTCCGATATCATTACTATCATTTTCATTGACTGGTTTGACAAATCTTCCCTGATATCGGTCGCCAAAGTAATCGATGAAGCATCAACTTCATAACCTGCTGCCGCACAATCAATAACTGTAGCGGCAATTTTTGATACTTCCTCAGACATTGCGCCCACGCCCGCAGTTTGTGATGAATCCTTATCGTCCGAAGCCGTATCTGCATTTTTTGCCGGCTGTGCCTGTCTTGCGAGTTCTTCAGGAGAGTCTTCATAGTCTTCCAAAACCCACGCAACAACCTTTGTGTCTTCGCCCTGTACAATGTATGGCTTAACAATTACATTTTCTAGATTGTCATGAAGTTCATCATATTTTTCCGCATCCACGTGAACCAAAGATGTGTCGTAAGCATCCGCGCCATCGATTGATACGGCAATCGGAATATAACCGCCGTTTTGGTTTTTCCATTCAGTCTCGGGAAAAACCTGAAGAGGTGGGATTATTTGCTTAACATGTGCTCTTACATTTGTAAGGTCCACCCACTCTGTATCCAAATTTCCGCATTCGTTACATGCAAGGTAAGGCGGATATTCTATATGACCGCAGGCCGTACACTTTCTGCCAAGGACTTTACCTTCTTCCAAGGCATCATAATATTTTTTTACGATTCTTTCCATTTCAATTACTTTCATCTTCAATGCCCCTTTCTAAAGTTTTCTTAAGATAAGGCAAAGGAGATTCTGTCCGCCGCCGAATCCTCTTATCATAGCATGTTTGATTTCGTGGTCTTTAATCTGATGTTCATCGGCTTCGCCTCTCATCTGCATAACGGTTTCGTAAATATCATGCACACCCGAAGCCGCAGCAGCGTGTCCGTAGTGGCAGCGACCACCGTTTGTTTGAACAGGTCTGTCGCCCTTAAATGTACATCTGTCATCAAGCATATATTTCCAGCCTTCGCCCTTTGGCAAGTATTCACATTCTTCAGCAGAAAGAAGCTGTTGCGCAAGGAAGAAATCGTTTGTCATAAACAAGTCCATATCGGCGCCCGTAAGGCCTGTAAGTTCTCTAACCTGTTTATAGGCGTTTATTGTTCCGATTCGCTCATTTTGAGGATTTGCGTATTCAACGCAAGAGTGACCCACACCAAGTACCTCAATAGGGTGGTCTGTATATTTGTAAGCCATTTCCGTAGGCATAACAACAAATGCACCTGCACCATCGCAACGCTCTTCAAAATTACTTACCCTTACCCATGTTCCAAGCTTAGGGTTGTATTTTGAATGCAGGTATTCTTCAGCTGTTTCCATGCCCGATTCGTGAGCTTTATCGGTATAGTCTTTGCCAAAGTTTAAGCTTAAACCGTTGATTGAAGCCATATGTCTTGCATTAATTGACATTTTTGTAAGCACCTCATCAACCTGTTCGTCACTCATGTTATGTTCTTCTTTGTAAGCCTGTAACCAGGATTCAAAATGGAAAGGAAGTATGCCTTTTGTAAAAAGGTTATAATCTCTTGTCATTGTTGAACAAAGTGTTTCGTGGAACATTGCATCCGTTCCGTAACGTCTTTCGGTAAGCACTCTCGTTGGATGAGCTATGGAATAAGGCATTTCCACACATCCCGACAAAACCGTGTCATATGTACCCGAAGCAACCATTGCAACCGCTGTTTCCAAAGCCACATATCCCGTTGCGCATGCTTCACTTTGATGAATAGATGCCTTTCCTTTCATTCCAAGCCAGTTTGCAACATGCATATTTGGAGTGGCAAAGTTACTTGTCCATCCCGGACCTGCTTGACCATGTACGAAAAAGTCAACATCTTTTCCGTTAATTCCCGCATCTCTCATTGCTTCTATGGCTGCATAACCAAACAATTCACCTTCGGTGATACCGTTAAGATTCGGATCGTCTTTTGTTCGTCTGAACGGTGTAACACCCACACCTACAATTGAAACACTTCTGCTGTAGGGTTTAAGTTTTGGAATATTGTCACTAAAACTCATATTTCGTTCTCCTTCATATATTCAAATTTTGTTATGATTACTGAAAGCCTGTTTATTACTAACCTTAATCTTTATACATTGAGTTTAACAGTATCAATCAAGCTTTGGTTTATATAGGCGCAACAAAAAAAGTGCACCATTTGTATAATGGTGCACAAATAATTTTGTTCTTGTCAGCCTCACTCTTGTATCTCTTTTGCTATTTCATGTTCTATTTCTTTAATTGTTTTTCCGGTTTCTTTGGCTATTTTTGCCAGGTCGTCGTATTCGAATTTGCGACGTTCCACCCCGTATCCTTTGGAATATTTTACTCTTACATCTCCGAAGCTGCTGCTTACGATTTTGACATTTCTGTCCATGGTGTAACGTCTGTAAACATTTTCACGCACGCCCAAGGTTGTGGTGTGTTTGAAAATAATATCAAGCATTTCTCTTTTTTTGTCTTGATTGCACATAACGCAAAGCAGCACACCGGGACGTGATTTTTTCATTCCCACAGGGATGGTATAAACCTCCAATGCTCCCGCTTCAAACAGCATATCCATTGCAAAAGCCAATTTTTCCGAAGTTATATCATCCAAATTGCAGGAAAGTTCAATTATTTCCGAACCTTTTTCTTTTGCCTCGCCAAGCATGACCCTTACGCAATTTGCCATTTCGAAATCTTTATTACCCATGCCGTAACCATATTTTTCTATGGTTATTGCAGGCATATCACCAAAGCTGTCAACGAAGTATTTAAGCAATGCCGCACCGGTCGGTGTGCAAAGTTCACCTTTTATTTCTCCACCGTAGATTGGAACATTTTTTAAAATATAAGCCGTAGCCGGTGCAGGAACAGGCAATATGCCGTGAGCACAATGAACATGACCGCTACCCACATGAACCGGCGATGCCATTACACAATCCAAATCCAGTTTTTCCATCAAGCTGCAAACCATCGTTACATCGGCAATTGCATCCATAGTCCCCACTTCATGAAAATGTATTTCGGACACCGGAGCATCATGAGCCTTGCTTTCTGCATCGGCAATAAGTTTATAGACATTTATTACATCGCTTTTAACTCTATCCGAAACTTTAAGTGAATTTATTATATTTTCAATATCAGCCATACTTGCGTGATGGTGCTCGTGATGGTGGTGATGGGTATCATGGTCGTGCTCTGCGTGATGATGATCATGATGGTGTTCTTCATCATGAGAGTGATGATGGTCGTGACTATGTTCCTCCACACCGTCTATAAGCACTTTAATATGAGTTCCCGTAATCCCGCATTTTTTTGCCTTTTCTGCAATTATTTCAACATGCGGAATTCCTATATTATTCATTTCCTTGATAAATGCTTCTTTGTCATCAATGAGTTCCAAAAGGGCTGCCGAAAGCATATCACCTGCAGCTCCCATTCCCAAATCCAAATAAAGTGTTTTCATATTATGTTAACTCCTATTTCAAATCCATATGATTAATTCTGCTTGCAATACATGCGGCTCCGAATCCGTTATCGATATTTACCACCGAAACAGCATTTGCACAGGAATTAAGCATTGATAAAAGTGCCGAAACACCGCCAAAAGATGCACCATATCCCACACTTGTCGGTACGGCAATCACCGGACAATCCGCCAGTCCTCCGATTACACTTGCAAGAGCGCCTTCCATGCCTGCAATGGCAATTATAACAGTGGCATCCATTATTTCTTCCAGATGGGACATAAGTCTGTGAAGCCCCGCAACTCCCACGTCGTAAAGTCTTACAACCTCGTTCCCCATAACTTCCAATGTAATGGCTGCTTCCTCAGCCACAGGAACATCGCTGGTTCCGCCTGTTGCAACAACTACTTTTCCTATGCCGTCAGCCTTAGGAAATTTGCCATATACGGCAACATTCGCCTCTCCAAAATAGTTTATATCCTTGGCCTTTTTGACTTCATCTGCTTTTTCCTTTGAAAGTCTGGTAATCAGGACGGTTTTCTGACCGGCATTTTCCATGGTATCCAGTATTTTAACAATCTGATCGCTTGTTTTTCCTGCTCCATATATTACCTCGGAATTACCCTGTCTGATTTTTCTGTGTAAATCTATTTTTGCAAAATCAATGTCTTCATAGGGATGCATCTTTAGTTTCAATACAGCATCATCCACCGACATTTTGCCTTCCTTTACCGCTTGTAAAATATCTTTGATTTCACCCTTCATCAGCTTCAAATCACCTTCTTCTATCTAAAATTTCCCAAATCCAAAAGGACATCATCAAAATGCTTTTTAAGTTTGCTTATGACTACCGTTCTTTCATTTAACAAGCGCGACAAATCATCTTCTCTTATCTGGATTTTCGCACTGTTATCAAATACTCTTATTCTGAAATCCGAAAATCCAAGATTCATCATAAAGCCCTCACACTCTTCCACTTTTTTAAGAGTTGATTCGTCTATTTTCTGACCTGTTTTTATCCTGGTTGCAAGACAGGCATATGCAGGCTTGTCCCAGGTAAAAAGCCCCGCTTTTTTTGAACGTATTCTGATCTCATCTTTTGTAAGTCCACACATTTTAAGAGGTGACAAAACCTTCATTTCCGCTAAAGCTTTCATGCCCGGTCTGTCGCCTGCGTCATCGCTTGCATTGGTGCCGTCCGCAATCACATCATATCCATCTTCTTTTGCTTTTTTTATGATAGTTGAGAAAATGGCGTTTTTACAATAGTAGCAGCGATTTGGCGGATTTTGCACAATCTTTTCGTCTTTTAATACATCAACGTTTATGATTTCCATAGCCACATTAACTTCTTTTGCAAGCTTAACAGCGTCTTCAAGCTCAAACTCCGGCTGAAATTGTGCTTTCACATAATAAGCTTTTACATCAGCTCCACATTTTCCGGCTTCGTAAATAAGGTATGAAGAATCCACACCTCCGGAAAAAGCAATGGCTATTTTGTTGTTTTCTTTAAAAAACTCTTCTATTGTCATTTTTAACTCTATCTCTATATATTATTTAAGCGGAACCATGGTTCCGCTTAAATTTATCAGCTTTTATTTTTCTGTTTTAAATAACGCCTTTTTAACCACTCCGCTCGGATCTTTAATAAGAAGCACAACAAGCCATATAATAAGGCCGAGTGCAGCTACACAAAGTCCCAAGAATAAGTCATTAATCATTTCACTTGCTTCAGGCAAAAAATACTCCGCGCCTGACTCGGCATATTCCATTATGCCATCCACGAGCCACATAAGTGAAGCACCCCAATAAATAAACATAAGGGTTGAAATATAAAGCTTTCTCATTTTTTCGCTGTTATACCAAACAATTGTAGTGATTATAGCAGCAAAAACCGCAACGAGTAATGTCATGACTTACGCCTCCTCTTTTGCAGTATGAGCCTCTTTTGCCGCTTTTTTCTCATAAGATGAAACCACAGCACAGACAATTGCCCAAACGCCGGTAACCAATGCTGCCATTGTTATTCCGTTTCTTGCTATTTCTCCGAGCATTCCGGCTACATCACCGTTTTGTATGGATGTAAAGAACGGAAAATAAGGAACGACTTCGCCGTGCCATACATGCTCGAATATAAGGAGTGCCGTGCCTCCCCAAAGCATTTTATTTAACCAACCGAGTTTTCTGGAAAACTTGATTTTTGCTTTTTCAAGGCCCTTAATTTGAATATCTTCTTTAAGCGAAGCTTCGCAATTTACAGCGGCAAGCTCAGCCTTCTTTTCTTTTGATTCAACAACCTTTTGAACAACCGTAGTAACCACAGCTTCAACCGCAGGTGCAACAAAACATGCCATAGTTATACCTCCTTAACACCTAAATCTTTTCTTATTATATCAAAAAGCCTTTTTCAAATCTACAATTAAAATTGTGATAATTTGGTGTCTAATATAACTATGGCATTTCATGTCTTAAAATATTTATTCTATAATTCAATTTTTACGGAGTATGCTTTTTCCCCTTCCACAAATCCTCTTAAATAAAGGGCACCTTCTTCAAGTTTGTATTTTATGTCAACCGTACTTCCGCCCCTTATTTCATGGCTATACTCAATCCAAATGGATTTAACGGGATGTTCGTTGATGTATTTTTCTCCCAAAGCCGAATAAGCCCATTCGAGGTAAAAAGCATTATTAACGTGACCGTTAATGTCAATTTCCGAATCTTTAACTTCGTGTTTAAAAGAAGAATCGAGATTATCCGGAAAATCCATGCTAAGCTTTGGAATCGGCATATCATCATCAAACTTAACAACCGGAATTGCCTTAATATCTTCCGGTATATCCGTTTGACTCCTTGTTTTTCCATCAATTATGGTAAAGGTTGATGATACTTCCACAAGTGTATTGCCCGCTTCATCCATAAACTTAAAACGTCTTGTAAGCAAGCCGTATTTGATAGCTCCCGGCCAGCTTTTTAATGTTATGGTCTCATCCTGTTTTGGCATGCGATTAATATTAATCTGCGACCAGCAAATAACCCAAAGTGTTCCGTTTTCCACAAGCTTAATGGTATCTATACCAAGCTCCTCAACGTGCTTTCTCGTTGCCGCCTCCATGTAACGGGCAAGATCGCCTATCGTACCGTTTTTATACGAATCACACTGTTTCTCATCAAAAACTATTTTTTCTTCATAAACATCTCTTGACATATTTTACTTTTCCTTTTTATTTTTTGCCCGGTCTTTTTATTCCAAGGAAGAATACAAATCCCACCGCTATTGCGGCGATAAAAAGTATAATCGTCGAAAAATAAGAACCGCTCATATCATATAATTTGCCTGCTATTGTGGAACCAAAGGATGCAAATAAAAGGTTTGTGTTAATAACAGGAAAATTCATCGCAAAGTTTTTTCTTCCGAAAAAGTCGCTTATTATAGCCGAGTTTGTGGGAGTAACACCGCCGTATCCGATTCCGGCAACTATAAAGCCCACAACAATAAGCGCAAAATATCCTGTTGTCAAAGCAAAGATTATAATAACTCCCGCTGCCGCAAAAATAATCATATCCAATATCATCGTGAATCTATAGCCTGCTTTATCAAACAATGCCCCAAAGAAAACTCTTCCGATTCCGTTAAATATTGAAATAAGTCCGACAACCGTTGCAATGCTGCCGGCAGCAACTTCCGGTCCTACTTGGGATGCGATTCCGCTTGCCTGTGAAACTATAATAAGTCCCGCAGCGCTGATTAAAACTGCCCAAATGTAATAAAGCCAAAATGCCGGACGTTTTAACATTGTGCCGGTGCCTATTTCTTCTGCCGGTTCTCTGACAGTCTTTTTGGAATTTGCGGGAGTCGGAGCCTTAAAATCATCTCCCGGTTTTTTGATAAATATACCGCAAACAGCCAATACAATCAAAAGAAGTATTGCTATAAATTTAAAGGAATCTCTCCATCCACCGATATAATCCGGAGTATAAGCCGCATAAAGCTTGCCCACCAAAAAGCTTGAAATTCCAAAGCCCATAAGAAGTATACCGCTTATAAGACCTTGTTTGTCCGGAAACCATGCGCACACGGTTCCCATGACTGCCGAATATGCAAAGCCCGCAGCCAAGCCTCCCAAAATGCCGAATCCAAAATAAAGCATTCCGATTGATGTTATGTTTGCGCTAATCAAAAAGCCCAGGAACATAAGGATTGCCGATATCCAAATGAAAAACCTTGCTTTGATTTTTTTGTTTAAGAAGCCTGCTATAAGGCCACCCACGCAAAACATCATCATTGTAAGAGTAAAAGTAAGAGAAAGCTCTGCCTTTGTCCAATCCGAAAACTCGGCGGCTATCGGATTTGCCATTACGCTCCACGCGTACACAAGGCCTACGCAAAGGCATATAATAACGCCAACAATCCCATAGACCCATCTGTTAAGTTTAGTCATATTAAAGTCCTCCTTATTTGTCGAATGAAAAGCCGTCCCACACAGGTTTTCCCGTGTATTTTTTCGCTTTTTCTTCGCCTTTTAAAACTCTAATTGCACCAAACCCTAACGCTTCCGTCTCAAAACTTCCGGGATATATATAAACTTTGGCAATCCATGAAACGCCGTCTGTAATACGTTTAACAAGTTCTTCATCTCTTGCCATTCCGCCTGTAAGCAATATCCCGTCTACCTTACCCATCATAGCACCTGCCATCATGGATGTCCACTTAATCATACCATAAACCATGGCATCATATGCAAGTTTTGCTCGCTCGTTACCATCTTTTATCATGGCTTTTACTTCACGTAAATCATCCGTACCGCAATGTGCCAAAAGTCCGCCTTTTGAAGATGCATATTCTTTTACTTCTTCAACGGTCATGCCTTTTTTAACGCACTTAACCACATCATCGATGCAGATATCGCCGGAACGGTTTGGAGACATAGGCCCCTGTCCGTCTCCCGCTCTGTTGCCGTCAATCATACGTCCTTTCTGATGTGCCGTTATACTTGTACCACCGCCAAGATGTAAAATAACATAGTTGCAATCCTCATATTTCTTGCCCATAAGCTCGCTATGGTGAATAGCAACCTGCTTCTGGTTTAAAGGATGGGACTTTGCCGCTCTGTAGATTCCGGGAATACCCGTCATTCTGGCTTCATCGCAAAGCTCATCTGTTGGCATCGGATTTACAAAAAATGCCGGAACGCCCAACTGTTTTGAAAGCTTGTATGAAATAACAATGCCAAGGGTTGCGGGATGACGAATTCCGGCAACATCGTTGGATGCATGTTCGTAAACCAAATCGTCTATTTCGTAAGTGCCGCCCTCGCAGGGATACAAGCCTACTCCACGACCGGAAACGGCATTTATTTTGCTGATATCAACATCATTTTCTTTTAACGTATCCAGAATCAGTTTTGTTCTTATGGGTTCCTGCTCGGCAAAAGTTTTGCAGTCCGCAAAATCTTCTTTGTGATGATCTATCTCTTTATTCAAAAGCACTTTATCAGCTTGTACAAGTCCGATTTTTGTGCTTGAAGAACCGGGATTGATTGTAAGTACTGTATAGTTTTCCATATTATGTTAACCTCTTTATTTTTAACTTTTCTTAAGCAATTAGCTGAATGTTTTTTGCTTAGCCCTTTATTTTAATTAAGCTTTAAGATTCTTTGCCTGTACGGCAAGCAAGGCCATATTATCATAAGCCAAAGCTTCGTCCATACCTCTTGAGCAATCAAGAATAGGAAGTCTGAATCCTTGATATAATGGACCGTATGATGTACATTTCGCGGTAAACTGAATTAATTTTCCGCCTATGTTACTTGCGGATGCGTCAGGGAAAATAAGAACATTTGCCTGTCCCGCAACTTCCGATGGTCTCTTAACCTTTTTCTTGCCTACTCTTTCAATAAGAGCCGCATCTGTCTGGAATTCTCCGTCGATTTTAAGATCCGGTCTTAATTTTTGAGCCAAAGCAACAGCATCTCTTACACGTTTTACAGGTGCACTCATGCCACCGCTTCCGTCTGTTGAGTATGAAAGAAATGCACATTTTGCTTCAATTCCCGTTACTGCTTGGAAAGTCTCGCAAGAAGCAATTGCAATACCCGCATGCTGTTCAACTGTTGGTTCGATATTAATAGCACCGTCGGCAACGCCGATAAATTTGTTCTTTTCGCCCTGGAACTCTTCAAGTTCAAGAATTTGAATACCTGACGCGCTTGCACAGTCTTTGTTAAGACCTATAATACTGCTTGCCGCAAGAACAAATTCGTATGTTGTGGTATCGATTCCCGCCATCGTTGCATCGACCTCGCCGACCGCTTCCAAAAGGCAAGCAAGATAAATAGGATCTTCGATACGTTTTGCTACGAAGCTCTTTGGCATAACCTTATTTGGAGATGCATCGTATTTTTCAAGTAACTCCTCTTTGTATTTTTCATCTTCAACATCAACAATTCTGATTCCTTTTATGTCTGCTCCGATTTCGGCCGCTTTATCATTTATTTCCTGAGTTTTTCCCAGAAAAACGATTTCCGCCAATCCGTCTTTTTGTATTTTTGAAGCTGCCTTAAGCATAACCTCGTTGCCGGTTTCCGGAATGGCTATACTTTGTTTATTCTCCTTAGCTTGATTATAGATTTTCTCAATAAAACTCATAATTCTCGTCCTTTCAATGGTTTACATGATTTTGGAAGAAGCGACCTTGAAATCAAGGTCGCTTACATTAGGAAATAGGTCTAAAATAAGGTTATATCCAAAACTATTAAATGGCATATAAATTATTCGGAAACGGCAATTTCTTGCCATCCTTCAGGTTTAAACGGATATCTCTCGATAGGAATACGTTCCGTAAAGATAGATGGTTTTCCATCTTCTCCTTTTTCAAGAATTACCCACTTAAGCCAATTCTTATCATCACGTTCAGGATAATCCAAACGGTTGAAACAACCACGGCTTTCTTTTCTGGTCTTAAATACCATAAACATCATTTCAAGCATGTCAATCATAGTACGAAGCTCGATTGCTTTTGCAAGATAATGACCGTTGGCCTTAGGTAAATGAATCATATCCTTGTACTGATTTCTGATTTCACCCAGTTCTTTGATAACCTGTGTCATGGTCTCGTCTGTCTTGTTAAAGCTGTATTCCGGTTTTTTAATCAAACGTGAAATGTAACGAATTACATGATCGGGTCTGAACTCGCCTTTGTAGTTGGCCGGTTCGTAAATTCTGTTACGGAAGAACTCAACCTGTTTCTCGTCAATTTCGCCAAGCTTGGAATCATCAATGTATTTTGCCAATGCTTTTGCAGTCATCAAGCCTGTCTTAGCCGCAACACCGAGTCCGTCGCCGTGTACCCAGCTTCCGTGAGCCGAGCCTGCCGTTGTCATCTGACCGATACCCCAAAGGTGAGGAACCGTGGTTTTTCCTTCCACATCTATACGAAGAGAACGTATGCTGACACGATAGGAAACCGATACCTCCGGCTTAGGATTTGTAAGGTCAATATTTTGATGGTTACGAATAAATTCATCCAAATCAAGTCTTTGTTTCATTTCGATTCCATGGAAGAATCCATCGGCACCTTCATTCAACTTGGCAAGCTGTGTAAAGTCCGCAATCAATGGGCCGTTACCCATTTCCAGCTCTTTTGCCATACCTCTGATAAGGTTAACATCCAATTCTTCAAGAGAATGAGAATTGTATTTTTTAAATATATTTTCGCCCTTACTGTTACAAACAACCCAATGAACACCGTAAAGGAAGTTACCCGTGTTTCTGTATACAAGATCCCATTCCGTAAGATGTTCAACATTACGAAGCTGTGCTCCCGCTTCATATGCTGCGGCATAACCCGTTGCAGGC
>JAEEGH010018766.1_pt1 | contig 14581 bp, 10 predicted proteins | sample 9134181 | NCBI WGS metagenome assembly JAEEGH01 (sample SAMN16246544, study PRJNA631951) | gut metagenome | biome: gut microbiome; feature: rumen; material: DP-attached | host: Bos | place: Iran: Karaj | collected 2018-10 | reverse complement strand
AATAGGATGAAAAGGATTACAGCCCCTCTTTTAAGTTAGATGATACTGTTTCGGCTGAATTTGCTCAGGTTGATGAGACATCGTACCGTATCTGGGACAGTTATACAAAATTGCTTACATTATCAGAAAATATGTTTCTTTCCACATCGTCAAACATAGAAACAAATATCATTGGTGGTTATGGATATTGGTGCGGATATGGAGTAATAACGAACCATATTGTTATTAAGGATTCAATATAAATCATCAACTTATTGCGGAATTTAACTTGCATTTCGGCGTAAAACATGCCAAACGACAACTTTTTTTTAATAAAATGAAGTAAAATCTTTCTACTTTAGAAAAATAATCGTACCTTTGCAGTCCGAAATTGTATAAACATATAATTAGTACTAACCATAAACACCCAAAATTATGCCAAACGGAAAGAAGCATAAGAGGCACAAGATGTCGACGCACAAGCGTAAGAAGAGACTGAGAAAGAACAGACATAAGAGCAAGTAAACAACTTCTCAGGCCTAAAAGGTGACAGCACTTAGCTCCGTCACCTTTTTCTTTGAAAGCAGGAATGGACGTAACGAGCGAACTTTACATCGACGTACAGCCGAAGAAAATCTCTATCGCGCTGACCGAGGACAAGCGACTGGCAGAGTATCAGGATGAGGAACAGAGCGTTTCTTATTCTGTGGGTAATGTGTATCTGGCTAAGGTCAAGAAACTCATGCCCGGGCTCAATGCCTGTTTCGTGAATGTCGGTCACGAACGCGATGCCTTCCTGCATTATCTCGACCTTGGCTTGCAGTTCGCTTCTTATGCCAAGTTCCTCAAACAAGTGCAGAGCGACCGCAAGAATCTCTATTCTTTTGAGAAGGCTACCATTTTGCCGGAACTTCCTAAGAACGGTAGCGTGCAGACGACTTTGCAACAAGGTCAGGAGATCCTCGTCCAGATTGTCAAGGAACCCATCAACACCAAAGGTCCTCGCTTGAGTTGCGACCTTTCTTTCCCCGGTCGCTTCCTGGTCTTCGAGCCTTTTGGCGACAAGGTTTCCGTCTCTACCAAAATCAAGAGTAGTGCCGAGAGGGCTCGCCTCAAGCAAGTCGTCGAAAGCATCAAGCCCAAGAACTGCAGCATCATTGTCCGGACTGTGGCTGAGGGCAAACGGACGGGCGAGTTGGATGCCGAGATGAAAGTCCTCGTGGCCCGTTGGGAGAGCATTCTCCGCAAGGTGCAGCAAGCAAAGGATTTGCCGATGCTTGTCCACGAAGAGACGAGCCGCGCAGTTGCAATGCTTCGCGACCTCTTCAACCCGAGTTACGAGAATATCTACGTCAACAATGCCGATGTCTATAAGGAGGTTCACGACTATGTCAGCCTGATTGCACCTGAAAGGGCTGGTGTGGTGAAGCTCTACAAAGGCAGTCTGCCCATCTTCGACAACTTCGACATCACGCGTCAGATTAAGTCAAGCTTTGGCCGAATTGTCTCCTACAAGCACGGAGCCTATCTTATCATAGAGCATACGGAAGCCCTTCATGTGGTGGATGTCAATAGTGGCAACCGCACTCGCAATTCAGATAGTCAGGAAGCCAATGCCCTCGAGGTCAATCTCGGGGCGGCAGATGAACTCGCCCGTCAGCTCAGGTTGCGAGACATGGGTGGCATCATCGTCGTGGACTTCATTGATATGAAGTTGGCTGAGGACCGTCAGCAGCTCTACGAGCACATGTGCGAGCTGATGAAGCGCGACCGTGCCCGTCACAATATCTTGCCTTTGAGCAAGTTCTGCCTGATGCAAATCACCCGTCAGAGAGTGCGTCCAGTCATGGATGTGGCAGTCGAAGAGGCTTGTCCCACTTGTCAGGGCACAGGCAAAATCAAGAGCAGCTTCCTCTTCCACAAAGTCTTGGAGGGCAAGATAAAGTTCCTCTACTACAGACTTGGTATGAAACGGTTCACCCTTCATGTGCATCCCTATGTTGCCGCTTACCTGAATCAGGGCATCTTGAGCCTGTATCGGAAGTGGCAGCTCAAGTATGGTTTGGGCGTGAAGGTCATTCCAAGTCAGAAGCTTGCCTTTCTTCAGTACGAGTTCTACGACAAGGACGGGCAGGAAATCGACGTGAAGGAAGAAATCGAAATCCGATGAAAAAGAAAGCCTCACCCAAGCCCTCTCCCAAGGAGAGGGGGATTCACCGCCGCTTCATCCTTGCTACTCAGGGGCTGTGGATGCTTTTGTTTATCCTTTTGTGTGCAAGTTCCTCTGTCTCCGTGCAGGCCAAGAGGGTACGTACTCTCCGCCTTACATCTTATAATATACAGCATGGCGCAGGTCTCGATGGTAAGATTGACCACGCTCGACAGGCAAAGATACTGCGCAAGGCCCATGCCGATGTGGCTGCCATTCAGGAGGTGGACAGCGTTACAAAGCGCAACGGAGGCCTCTATTCCTTAGAAGAGATAGGCCGCAAGGCAAAGATGTTCAGCACCTTTGCCCCTGCCATCAAGTTCCAGGGCGGTAAGTACGGCATTGGCATCCTCAGCAAGAAGAAGCCGATAAGCGTGCATCGCATACCCCTGCCTGGTCGCGAAGAGCCAAGAATGCTCTTGGTGGCTGAGTACAAACATTATGTTGTGGCCTGCACGCATCTCAGCCTGACCGACGAGGACCGCATGGCAAGCATCCCAATTATTGTGGAAGAGGCCCGCAAGTGGACGAAGCCTTTCATCCTGACAGGCGACCTGAACGACGAACCCGGCATGCCTTTCTACAAGGAGATGCAGAAGCATTTCCTCTTCCTCAACCCGTCTTACGACAAGACATTCCCAGCCGATGTCCCCAACATCTGCATCGACCACGTGGCTCTCTTCATGCCAACGCCCGAAGCGACGCTTTCCTTCTATCGCACTTGGGTAGGGGAGGAGACGTTCTCCGACCATCGTCCGCTCCATGCGAAGATAGGTCTTTGGGAATGAACACTAATTGTACACTCTTTTTCTTGCGTAGAGTCGCGGATTCTTTATACCTTTGCAGCATCAAACCATTAAATGTATTGTTATGAATAATCTGATTGTTGATGCTTGGCCCGTTTGGGGAATGGTGATTGCCATCATGACTGTTGTGTATCTGCTTTGGCCGTCGAAACTTATGAAAAAGAGTGAATACGCGACGTTCTTCCTCTGTTCCTTCAGTATTTATTGGCTGTTGATGTTGCTCCTGCATATTTATTTAGGGGGCTTCCATCACAAGACTTCTTTGACGGGCACAATGTTTCTGGCCTGCTTCATTCCCTGGCTGACCGTCACACACCTGTTTTGGCCTTTCAAAGAGACCAAGCGAAATCCGCAGTTCACCTTCTTTTCTGTGGCTTTTACAAGCATCTCGATACTTTTTTTAGCTGTCGCATGGATACTTGTGCAGTTCAGCAATATGTGAAGAGACTGCTTTTTGCAGTCTTTCTTTGTTGTTGTGCAGGCTGCTACGCTGAGGTCCCATTTGCGGCGGACAGCAGTAGAGAAACCTCTGTGCAGGCTTCCGTCTCCCAACTCTTACAGAAGCAGGAAGATAACTTCAGGGCATCTCAGCGCCGCTCCAACCGCTTCGTGGCGACAATCGTAGCTGTTCTTATCGCCCTCTTGCTCGTGTCGTTGGCATTCATTCTCCGTCTTGTTTTGCGTCAGAAGGATAGTGAACTCGACCGACAAAAGCAGAACCTTTTCCACAAAAAGAGTGTTCATGGAATTGACGTCTCGCCCGAAACGATGACAATGCGCAAGCGATGTGCTGCCACGGAACTGCCTACGCAGGACGAGTGGCAACGCTTCCAGACGATGATTGACAGCCAATGTGATGGCTTTGCCCAGCATCTCTCGTCAGTCTATAAGCTCAGCCTGCAGGAGCTCCGCGTTTGTCTCCTCATAAAAGCGCAGTTCAAACCCTCCGAAATTGCCATTCTGACGGCTCATAGCAAAGAGGCAATCACCTCCACCAGACGCCGCCTTTACAAGAAGATGACAGGTCTCGACGGCACGCCCGAAATGTTGGACGAAATGATCCTACGCGTCTAGTCCGAAAAATCCTCGTGTGAACTTTGTGAAATCCTCGTGTGGTTTTTGCAAGGTTGACTGGTGTCGACTAGAGGCGGGGCGGTTCTTTCTTGCTGGTCACCCTGATTATTCCGACAAAATGTGCGATATTCTGAAGGCATCTTGTAGCGATTCTGCAGGATAGGTTCGATTTTATTTTGTATTTTACTTGCTTATTCGTAACTTTGCAAACGAATAATATCATTTTCCGCACGATGAAAAGAATACAGATCATAGGGATACTTGCTATTGTACCTATCATGGGACTTTGCTCCATGACGCAGACAGTCTATCAAGCAGTACCTGATACGGCAAAACTGCGAAGCCCTTTCTCGAAGCGCGACCAGATGGCCTTTCTGCATCCCGACCTCATCTTCTATCCCGAAACGTGGTTCCATTTCATCAACACCAATATCCGACGCGAAGGCATCACTCGCGACTTGGAGGCTATCGCCTCTTCGGGCATTCAGGGCGTGCAGTTCTTCCACGGACAGCAGGGTGACACTAAGGAATGGCCGGGCACGGAGGAACATGTGAAATGCCTGAGTGCGGAATGGGAAGAACTGGTGAAGCATACGGCCGAGGAGGCGCATCGTTTAGGACTGCGTTTCAGCTTGCAAACTTGCCCGGGTTGGGCGATGAGTGGCGGTCCTTGGATTAAACCAGAGCAGGCAATGCGCCACTTGAGTTACTCGTGGACGCATATTGTGGGCGGCAAGGAAGTGGATGTAGAGCTGTCCGTTCCACAGAAAGAAGAGTGGCGAAATTGGCAAGATATCGTAGTGCTGGCTTTCCCCGCTCCACAAGGCGATATAGATGGGTACTGCCAGATAGAAGAGGTGGAGGCAGAGGAACATCAGGAAGACTGGAAACGACTCCTCGGCGGCGAGAAGGGCTTCAGTTTCACTTTGCAGCCATCGGTAACCGAGCGAAGCAAGGCTCGCCCCGTTGCGGGTGAGCGAAGAGGTGGTATTCATCGCGTTCGCGTCAAGTTGCGGAATGCTGCACGAGTTCGTTCCATAGAGTTCAATCCCATCGACCGCTTCAATCACGAGTTCGGCGTTCAGCCCGACATTCATCTTCGCGTCCTGACACCCAATCAGACTGTTGCCCTCGACACAGACTTTCCTCACGGCAATTGGCAGGACATCGACAAGACAATGACTTTCGCTCTGCCCGACAATCTGCAGGAACAAGGAGAGTACATTCTCGAAATCTCAAACCTGCACCCCATGAACCTCTCTCGCTTACGTTTCTCGACAGCAACCAGAGGGCATAATTGGGAGATGGAGGCAGGCTGGACTTCGCGCACTTTGTTGAAGCTTCCCGAGAATATGAACGAGGATGGAAGCAGTTTCATCAAACGAACTGATATTGTCAACCTGACAGACAAGATGACGAGCGACGGAAAACTTCGCTGGGCTGCTCCAAAGGGAACATGGATTGTCCTGCGCATTGGGCATGTGAATACGGGGCAACGCAACGGACCTGCGCCTGAGGAGGCTACGGGTTGGGAAGTGAACAAGCTCGACTCTGCTTTCGTCGCCTATCAGTTCCGCAGTTACATAGGAAGACTTACCGACGGACCGCTGAAGGGGTTGGTAAACAATATGCTGATGGACAGCTGGGAGTGCTCGTCGCAAACTTGGACACGATACATGCGACAAGAGTTCCAAAGTCGTCGCCACTACAATCTCCTCACCTGGATGCCTGCTATCTTCGGATGGGTAATAGACAGCCGCGAACAGACAAGCAAGTTCCTTTCCGACTGGAGACGCACCATCAACGAACTCTTCACCGACAACTTCTATGGTCAGATGTCTCGTCTGGCTCACGAGAAAGGCATGACAGTAAGCTACGAGACTGCGGCAGGTGACATCTTTCCTGGCGACCCGATGGAGTTCTACAAATATGCCGATGTGCCAATGAATGAGTACTGGCAACCCCTCGGACATTGGCTGGCAAACCACAACTACAAGCCCATTCGGTGCACGGCTTCTGCTGCCCGAATGTATGGCAAACCACGTGTCTCGGCAGAGAGCTTCACCTCGTTTGATTTAACATGGGACGAACATCTCAGCCAATTGCGCGAAGTGGCTAATCAGAATATGGTGGAGGGCGTCACACATACCGTCTTCCATACATATACCCACAATCCCGATGCAGATCGCTACTTCCCTGGCACTTCCTTCGGAGGTGGCATCGGCACCCCTTTCCTCAGGAAGCAGACTTGGTGGCCCTTCATGCACCATTTCAATACCTATCTGGCTCGCTGTGCCTTCATGTTGGAGAGAGGACTGCCTGTGAGCAGCGTCCTATGGTATATTGGCGACGAGATAGAGCAGAAGCCTGATCAGTATGCGCCCTTCCCCGAGGGGTATGCATTTGACTACTGCAATACCGATGCCTTCCTGCATCGAATCACCTTAGAAGACGGATGTTGGACAACACCCGAAGGCATCCGCTATGATGTGCTCTGGGTTCCCGACACAAAACGCCTTCTGCCAGAGACCTTGAGTAAAATGCAAGCGATGGAGATGCAAGGCGGGCGCATCATCAAAGATGTTCCCATTGCGGAGCTGAGAAGTGCATTCGAAGCTTTAGGCCTGAAGCCCGATGTAAAACCCACGAAGCTTCGCTGGCTTCATCGCCATACAAAAGGAGCAGATTGGTACATGATTTGTCCACAGCAAGAGCAGTCGTTCAGTGGTGAGGTCGCTTTCCGGCAGAAAGGTCGTGCTGCGCTTTGGAACCCGATGAATGGAAGCATCCAGCCCGTAGATACTGAGGTCGATGGGGAATATACAAAGGTGCGTCTGGACTTGCATCGAGGCGAAATGTTCTTCTTGGTGTGGCTAAAAGGGCACGGATCACGGGGCAAGAGGCAGGGGAATACCTCTGGCTCTGACAATCCTGCTCTCTCCCCCTTGTCCCTTGCTCCTTTAAAGTGGACCCTCATTTTCCCTGAAGGATGGGGCATCGACAATCCGCTTCAGTTGACGGACTTGAAGGCTTGGAAAGACCTGCCACTCAGCGATGAGGGACGAGCATTCTCTGGTACGGCTACTTACGAAACCTCAGTTCAAATCGACCAAAAGGTACGAGGTCGCGAAGTCTTGCTTCGTCTTGGCGAGGTGGAAGAGATTGCTGTTGTCAAGGTGAATGGAGAAGTCGTCGATACGCTCTGGGCTGCTCCCTATCAGACTGACATTGCTTCCTTCCTCCGTCAGGGCAATAACTCCATCACAATCGAGGTCACCAGTACCTGGTTCAATCGCCTTGTCTATGATGCGGCTTTGCCTGTGGAGCAAAGAAAAACATGGGTTATCCATGGGCCTTCTTCCAAAGAACATTTGCGTCCGTCGGGTCTATTAGGTCCCGTGGAGATTGTTATGAAAGAAAAGAAACGATAAACCAAAGTTATACATCAGGGACTTCGACAGGTGGCATAAATGGCATCCGGGAAGTGAAAGTCATGACATTTGCTACAAATTTCCCTATAATAAATATAATAATGTGGAAATAAAGCGTAAATTTGCAGACATAACCAAATAAATAGCTCAAAATGTCGTGTCAAAAGAGTTCTAATCGTCTTTTCCTTCTCCTCATCCCGTGCCTCATGTTTCTGCTTGTGTCGTGTCAGTCGGGACTTGCTGAGCCAGAAGGTCAATGCACAGTCACCTTCTCCGTCAGCAACTACAGGCAAGTCAGTTTCGATGACCTTTCGTCCTCAGGAATGAGCAGAGCCGAGAAGATATATATGACATTGGCCAATCTTTCGCTCACAGTCTTTGATGCGGAAACAAACAAGCAAGTCATTTCGACCATCTTGCACAAAAGCGTTGACTATGAAGCCAGTAGCACTTTGGCCAAGACATATTCCAAGTTCTCTGTCAGCCTTCCTTATGGCCGTTATCGTGTACTTGTACTTGGCTATAATGGCTCTCGTGCTTGCAGCATCACCTCTCTCAATCACATCTCGTGGGAAGAGAATTACGTGCCCAACACCTTCCTCTATTGTGAGGAGTTCACGCTTGACGAGAGTACTAATCTTAACAGAGACATAACCCTCAGGCATGTTGTGTCAGCCTTTTGTGTGACGGCTGAGGATGCCATTCCTGCCAACCTCAAGAAGATGCGGTTCATCAGTACGGCAGGAGGGACAGTGCTCGATGCCACGACAGGCTTCACTCCTCAAAGCACAGGCAGAACCTCGGAGATAGCTGTGCCTGACAGCCATTTGGGCAAAATAGACACTTTTACTGTTTATCTCTTTTTACCAGAGGAACAAATCACGACGAACTACACCATCCAGGCACTTGACAAGAATAATGCAGTGTTTTGTGAGAAGCATTTCAACGATGTGCCGCTTCGCATCAACTATCTGACCGAGTGGCATGGCAAGGCATTCGAGCAAGGAGAAGTGGAGACACCCGATGCACAAAGCAGCTTCAACATCTCATGGGACATAAACTGGGCAGATACGCTTAGACTTAACGGGGAATAGAGGCATCAGAACTTGATGTGACCATCGAAAGGAACAGCTCATGGATGCGAGTGTCGGCGGTCAGTTCTGGGTGGAAGGCCGTGACGAGCATGTTCTTTTGTCGTGCGGCAACAGCTTTGCCTTCGACCGTCGCGAGGATTTCGACCTCAGGTCCGGCCTCTTCAATATATGGAGCACGGATGAAAGTCATGGGAACGCGTCCGATGCCCGCAAACTCCTCTTCTGTATTGAAACTCCCCAACTGCCTGCCGTAGGCGTTTCGGCGAGCTGTGATATCCATTACATCGAGGTGATTCCTATCAAGCATGATGAGGCCCGCACATGTTCCGAGCACAGGAAGCCCGTCGAGAATGGCTTGTCGGAGCGGTTCGAACAAGCCTTCGTCCTTCATAATGCGCATCATCGAAGTGCTTTCGCCACCAGGAATGATGAGGCCAGCCCCCTCCCCGCTCCCCCTTTGGGGGAGTGCCTCAATGCCTCTCACAAGTATTGTTTCAACCCCAAGCAGCCTAAGCATCTGTTCATGTTCTCCAAAAGCTCCTTGAAGAGCAAGTATAGCAATCTTCATAACCTTCTTATTATTCAATAGACAATTGGGTCCTCCCCTTTGGGGGAGTTAGAGGGGGGCCTTATTTCCCCCGCTCCGCCATCAGCAATTGAATCTCGCTTTCGTTGATGCCTACCATCGCTTCGCCGAGGTCTTCGCTGAGTTGCGCCAAGACGGCAGGGTTGTTGTAGTTCGTGACGGCCTTCACGATGGCTTGGGCACGCTTCTCGGGATTGCCGCTCTTGAAGATGCCGCTGCCTACGAAAACGCCTTCCGCACCGAGCTGCATCATCAAGGCTGCATCGGCTGGTGTTGCCACACCGCCTGCTGCGAAGTTCACCACGGGCAGTTTGCCGTTTTCGTGAACAAAGCGTACCAAGTCGAAAGGCACGCGCAACTGCTTTGCTGCCTCGTAGAGCTCGTCGTCGTTGAGCGAGACGAGTCTTCTGATTTCGCTCTGCATCAAGCGCATGTGGCGGACGGCCTGAATGATGTCGCCCGTGCCGGGTTCGCCCTTGGTGCGTATCATCGTGGCACCCTCGTTGATGCGTCTCAGCGCTTCGCCCAAGTCCTTTGCTCCGCAGACGAACGGCACGCGGAACTTCCGCTTGTCGATGTGATAGACATCATCTGCGGGAGAGAGCACCTCGCTCTCGTCGATGTAGTCAATCTCGATGGCTTCGAGTATCTGCGCCTCAGCAAAATGACCGATGCGGCACTTCGCCATCACAGGAATCGTCACGGCATCCTGTATGCCTCGTATCATCTTCGGGTCACTCATGCGGCTCACACCACCAGCCGCACGGATGTCGGCCGGTATGCGTTCCAATGCCATTACTGCGCATGCCCCGGCAGCCTCGGCAATACGTGCCTGCTCGGGTGTTGTCACATCCATAATCACGCCGCCCTTCAGCATCTGTGCCAACTGGCGGTTCAATGTAGTTCTGTCTTCCATATTCCTTCTTTTTGTAGTTAGAGGTAGTTATAAGAAGATATGCGTCTAACGACGCGAAGATAGAGGACGATACATCTGTCTGCTGCCAAAACGAATGTCTTCTATCTTCTTCTATCTCCATCTATCTTCTTTTATCTTCTTGTTTTCCGCTGCAAAGGTAAGGCAAGACAAGCAAACGCGCAATCATCCGTTCCCATTTGGTAAAGCGTTGCTCCGAAGAAGACAAGAGTTCCCTCGGCGACGAGCGACATGTAATTTCCCCCAATCTTTATAAAAAAACTTCAATCCTTATGCTGTTTATCTTCTTTTTTTCATATCTTTGCAAGCAGAATAAGTGTTTCACTGTTCAATGTTCAATACAATAAAGCCTATGGCATAAACAAAGGGACTAAGACATTATAGACAAAGAAGCGTCCGCTTGAATCTTGTTTCCGAAAATCTGCAAATTAAAGGAACAACCAAGAGTAAAAGTGAGGATGCTCACGTCGGTCTGCGTGGGCGAGGTCGTATATGGTGCATAGGTGTTTGGCGATACCTCCGAGACGTAGACGAACGAAGTTCACGTTTTTTTGTAGTCCTAACCAAAGCGGTATCGAAACAAACATCTAAAACAATAAGATTATGAAAAAGATTCTACTTTTCAACTTGCTTCTGGCAATGACATTCGTGGCAACAAGTCTAAAGGCAGCAGATGGAGATGTGTTCACCCATGATGTAAGAGTTATCAATAATTACGGAACTACCACATATGTTCCGATGCGCTTTAAGGTAATAAGTGAAAGCAATAAAACTTGCTTTACTTTTGCAACTTATGATGAGATTTCCCACACTTACGGTCCTGCTATAAATACAGGAGATACATACGGTAAATTGATTATTCCAAGTGCTGCAAGGGGATATACTGTAATAAAAATTGGTGATTATTCGTTTGAAAACTGCCGTTTCAATGAAATAGAGATTCCTAGTACTATTAGCTCAATTGGGGAATATGCTTTTCATCGTTGTACTTCATTGAATACCGTCAATGTGCCAAGCAAAGTTTCTTTAGGAGATCATGCATTTGATGCCTGTTCTGGCATGAAATCCATTAGCATATCTTGTGATGTGATTCCATGGGGATGTTTTGTTAATTGTAGTATTTTAGAGACGATAAACCTTCTTTCTCCTGTTAAGCATGTACAACCTGCTGCTTTTATTTCTTGCAATCGTTTGAAACAGATTACTTTTCCCGCAGGGTTAGAGGATATTGGTGAGTTTGCTTTTTCACAATGTTCAGATTTAGAGACTATTTTCTTCCCACGATCCTTAAATAGCATTGCTTCTACAGTCTTTGTCGACTGCTCCTCTCTGCGCAACGTTACCATTGCGCGAGAAACCCCACCTACAATAACTGAGAATGAATCGGATTATGCTGCCAGCAATCTTTTTAGTTGGAGTCCTAATGCGACTTTGCTAACAGTTCCAGACAGGACAAAGTATAATTCCGCACCTTGGACTCAGTTTTCCGAGATTAAGTCCTTCCTTCCGACGGTTGAGCAGACAACCACTTATGCTCGTTGTTACATCAATGGCAGCAGCGAATATAATGCTTTAGGATTGTTCATGGGTTCGAACGATGCGATAAAGAACATCTTGGATTTGAAAATAGATGGTGTCCCTAAAGTGCCTGTAATGGAAAACAGTTATCTGATTCTTACCGACAATTTGAAGAATATTCCTTTAGAGGTTAGCTATGTATTGAAGACCGACGATGGCTTTCAACCTTATATCCATCACTACCACCAAGTGAACTACGGCATCAGCATTAATGGCAAGCAAATGACTTCGGTCGATATGTACAACATTCCTTGCCTGAAGAGCGGAAAGGCACACTTCGAAGACGAGAGAAGCGGTTACTACTGGGCAAACAAGCCGACACTCGTACTCGAGAATGCAACCCTTGAATGCGACGGAAGTACTGGAGTGAATAATGGCCACTATGGTTCCACATTCAACATTAAAGTCGTTGGTGATTGCACCATCACAGGTAAGGGCGAAATGTTCAATCCGCTTTACCTCGATAGCGAGACAAGCACGACGATTAAAGGCGGAGGTACACTCAATCTGATTTCTGCAAACGAGGGCGGCAAGGCTGGTGACGCCATCTATTCAGGAATGGAAGCTCGTCTTACATTAACAGACTATACAACTTTGATAGCAACAAGCATAGACAATTCAGGCTATTGCGATGAGGGCGAAGGACGATTCACGATTGATAGTGGCTATTTCTGCGCTTATAGCGAAAAGTCGTATCCACTCTGGCTTCCCTCGCAGCTCCTCTTAGGCCAAGGTGTAGATTTGCGTTATCCCGTTGGCGGTCAGGTTTGGGGCAATTATGTATATGGTGCCGATGGAGCACCAGTACAAGGCGGCTGGGTTATGTTTGGATACGACACTCAAGTAATGGACGAGTTGATAACAGGCGTATCTCCCCTCGGGGAGACGGAAGAGGGGGCTGCCATCTACAACCTTGCTGGTCAACGCTTGAGCAAGCCTCAGAAAGGCATCAACATCAAGGACGGCAAGAAGATAATGAGGAAATAGGAGATCACGGGCGAGAGGACTGTGTCATAATTGACGACCACGGATTGCACGGGTTTTACGGATTGTCTGAAGTGCTGATTATCAGCAGGGCTTAAATCCGTGAAATCCGTGCAATTTGTGGTCAAAGTAGTTGGTTGTTTCTTGTGAGAAGAAAGGAGTAAAGAAACGCGGCGAAGGGGGCTGTAAAACGCCGCATGCGGCGATGGCAAATTCCGCGTGCGGCGTTGGCAATCCCCGCGTGCGGCGATGACCATTTCCGCGTGCGGCGTTTTGGCTCCCTCCAACTCGTTGAAAATGAGGATGGGAGAGGAGGGGTGTGGTGCGGACTATTCAATCGTCCGGGTTTGCCTCTGCCGGCACTTCGGCAAGCTCGCTCCCGAACAATTTCAACTTTTTTTGTCTTCTTGCACATTGTCTCATATAAATTTACTATCTTTGCAGTCGGAATTAAAGCACATACAAGTCTATGAAACGGTTTTTGATTTATCTTCTCGTCGCTATGATGTCGGTCGGCGCAGGTGCGCAGGCTGTTATGGAACATCCTTGGAAGGGCAAGCGTGTGGCTTACTTTGGCGACTCTATCACCGACCCGAACAACGAAGGCTCGAAACTCAAGTATTGGCATTTCCTTCAGGACTGGCTCTCCATCACGCCCTACGTCTATGGTGTCAGCGGCTGGCAATGGAACAGCATCCAGCGCCAGGCCGACAAGCTCAAGGCTGAACATGGCGATGAGGTGGATGCCATACTCATCTTCATCGGCACCAACGATTACAATGCAGGCGTACCCATCGGCGAATGGTTCACGGAACGCCCGGAACGTGTGATGGCGGGCATCGGCGAGCCGAAGCACATGGTGGACCGTCGGCATCGCTTCCCTGTGATGTGCGACTCAACCTATCGCGGACGCATCAACAAGGCGCTTGATTATGTGAAGCGCCTTTATCCGACCAAGCAGATTGTGATGCTCACGCCCATCCACCGTTCGGACTTCCATGCCGGCGACAGAAACTGGCAACCGCGTGAGGACTTCACCAACAAGTGCGGCGAGTACCTCGATGCCTACATCCAGTCCGTGAAGGAAGCCGGCAACATCTGGGCTGTGCCTGTGATTGACTTGGCCGCACTCTGCGGCCTTTATCCTCTGATGGACGAGTATGCCCAGTTCTTCAAGGACGCGAACGACGACCGCCTCCATCCCAACGATGAAGGCCACCGCCGCATGGCACTCGTCCTCAAGCAGCAACTCCTGATGCTCCCGATTTACTGAAAAAAGTCTGTACTCGCCGGTTATCTGTTCCTTTGTGGTAAAGAGAAAAAGGATAGTGCGATGATGCCTACATTCGCTTATAGAGACAGAATGGTAGGAATTTATTGATAACCGCAAGAACATGCCAGCGTTTGGTGACATAGACTTTTGACTTCTTACGGCGGATGGCGTTGCGGATTTGGCGAGCGACCTTGTCGACGGGCATTACCCAAAAGAGATTGTCACCTTTAGCCATTGCAGTATCAACAAGGCCAGGGCGGACATCAGTAACGACAATCTTGTTTCCTGCCTTAAATGCTTTTTTGCGCAGGGCTTCCATATAGTTGATTTGGAAAGCTTTCGTTGCACTATAGGCAGGCGCCATTGGTTCTCCGCGTAAACCTCCAGCCGAAGTAATGGCCACTAGGTGACCGTGATTTTGCTGTTCAAAGAGATTGTAGAGTGTGTCAATGACGAAAGTCCAGCCCATAACATTGGTTTCAGTTGTCAAGCGTTCAATAGTATAGTCGAGGGAAGGGTTGAGGTCTCCCGTGCCAGAGCAAATGATGGCAAGGTCGATGTTTCCTAGTTCTCTGTAAAGTAAATGGATTGCTTGCTCTATTTCGTCTTGTTTGGTGATGTCAGCTGTAGCAG
>JAEEGH010018762.1_pt1 | contig 14583 bp, 8 predicted proteins | sample 9134181 | NCBI WGS metagenome assembly JAEEGH01 (sample SAMN16246544, study PRJNA631951) | gut metagenome | biome: gut microbiome; feature: rumen; material: DP-attached | host: Bos | place: Iran: Karaj | collected 2018-10 | reverse complement strand
CGTTGCCGTTCAGCGAGGCCTCGGTGGCGCTGATGCTGACGATGGTGAAGCTGTACTCGCCGCCGCCGTTGGGGTGTACGGTGAGCACGTTGCCGTTGACGCTCCAGGTGAAGTTGTCGTTCTCGCTTTGTCCATTGTGGAGTACGTCACCGGTGCCGTTGGCGTTCATCACGAGCACCATGTCCTGCGGGGTCACATCCTGACCATTGTAGGTCATGTTGTCCACCTTCCAGTTGCCCACCAAGCTGTTGCTTTCGTTATTGCCCGGGGTGGTGGGTTCGGGGTTGTCGGGTGTGCAGGCGGCAAAGCACATCATCAGTGCTGCTGCCAGGGTGAAAAAGAGTCCTTTTTTCATGATGTCATTTTTTATTGGTTAAAAAATATATGCAATAACGTGGAAGATGGTTGTTTATTGTTGATTTAACATATATTATGATATGTCTATTGGGCCGTATGCTCCATCGGTACCACCTTGCTGTGGTCAATGCCGAAGGGGTCGGGCGGCTCTTCCGGCGAGTACTGCTGTGTGTTGAACGCTGAACTGTCCTTGCGGTACTCGAGACCTTTCTCGGGACGCTTGCAGTCGCTCATGTTGTCCTGTATGCGCTCGATTTCCTCGGGGGTGAGGGCGTGGTCGCTGTCAATGAAGCGGTGGCGGCGGAAGGGGAAGGCTTCGGCCAACTCGCCGCTGTAGTAGAAGTCAAAACCGATGGCACCGAAGGTATATTCGCGGTCACCCACAGTGATGTGGCTGCCACCTGGCATGGGGTCGGGCTTGGGCACCGACTGCGAGAAGCCCACGTTGAAGAGGGTGAAGAGGATGTCGGGGCGGTCGCTGATGTCGTAGCCCGCACGGCGCCATTGCAGCATGGTTTGATGCAGGATGCAGCCGGTGTAGATGTAGCTGTAAAGGTGGTTGCGGTAGTCGACGAGGCGGTTGTAGCGTTCGGTTTCGTGGTCGTCGGTGGTGAAGTCGAGCAGGTGCTCGTAGGCGGGTCCCATGTAGTACTCCGAGGTGGGGTCCTGTAGGTGCTCCTCCACGGCGGCAGCGGTGAAGTCTTTGATGCCGTTGACACCGTAGCTGAACTGACTTTGCACGCTCAGCACCTTGACGGGACCGAGGTACTTCTTGAACATCTCGCGCTTCGAGTTGAAGAGGCGGATTTGCTCGCCGATGAGGCAACCCACGATGAGGCGGGGCTCCACGCCGGTGAGGCGTCCTGCTTCGTGGATGAGGGCGCTGTCGCGCAGGATGGCATCCTTCAAGGCAGGCCATTCGGGACCGGTCATCCAGGGGATGACGTTAACAGTGCAGAGCGTGTCGATGTCGGGGTCCATATAGATGCCCGCAGCGGCCACCATGCGGTCGATGAGGAAGGGGTCGTCGCTGACGGTGGCGGCTTTCAGGATGAGGCGCGTGTTGACGGGGTAGTGGTGCGACAGCGCGGCCAGACGGTCGAGCTGCTGGGCCCACTGCTCGTCAAGCTCTTCGGGGGTAAGCTCGGCGTCTTTTAGCCCCTGCATTTCGCTGACCGACATCAGGTAGCGGTAGTTCTCGTCCACCGCCCCCTTGTTGTTGGTCACGCCCAGCTGGTAGAGGCCCCAGGCACCTAAAATGGCGACACCTGCCAGCGCAAACAGCACCAGCAGGATGTCGCAAATCTTGCGCCACAAGGGACGGCCTTTGAAGTCGAGCCAGAGGTTCATTTAGCTACTTCAGGTTCGCTAGCCAGGGGATGCTCTCGAAGAGGGTGACATCCATGGCGATGAACACCAGCGCACCGGCGATGTAGCCGGCCAGCGCGAGGAGGGAGATTTTCTTGAGGTACCAGATGAAGTCAATCTTCTCCATACCCATGACGGCTACGCCGGCGGCGGAGCCGATGATGAGCAGGCTTCCGCCGGTACCGGCACAGTAGGCCAGGAACTCCCAGAAGGGGTGGTTGGGCTCGAAGATGACGTTGGCGCCCGTGATGTCGTACATGCCCATGGCGGCGGCCACCAGCGGCACATTGTCGACCACCGACGAGAGGACGCCGATGATGAGGTCGATGAAGAAGAATCCGGGGGCTTCGGTGCCGAAGACGCCGTTGAGGCCTGCGGCCAGGCTGGCCAGGATGCCGGCCACCTTGAGGCAGGAGACGGCCATCAGGATGCCCAGGAAGAAGAGGATGGTGGGGGTGTCGATATGTTCGAGGGTGCTCACCGCTGTGGGCAGCTTGTGGCCATCTTTCTCATACTTGCGGCTGATGATTTCGGTGGTCAGCCACAGCACCGCCAGGCCGAAGAGCATACCCAGGTATGGGGGCAGGTGGGTGATGGTCTTGAAGATGGGAACGAAGATGAGTGCGCCGACACCCATGAAGAGGATGAGCTTGCGCAGATGCGCCGGTACCTCGACACCGCTGTGGCTGTCTTCCGGACGCTGGATGTCGCCCTTCAGCGTGGCACCCACAATGAGCACCGGTACCACCATGCAGACGAGGCTGGCGATGATGGTCTTCACCATGATGTTCACCGTGGTCACCTGTCCGCCAATCCACAGCATGATGGTGGTCACGTCGCCGATGGGGCTCCAGGCGCCGCCTGCGTTGGCGGCCAGGATGACCATGCCGGCATAGAGCCAGCGCTCCTTCTTGTCGGCGATGAGCTTGCGCAGCAGCGCAATCATCACGATGGCGGTGGTCATGTTGTCGAGCAGGGCCGAGAGGAAGAAGGTGAGGATGCTGATGACCCACAGCAGTTTCTTCTTGTCAGTGGTGGTGATCTTGTCGGTGATGACGCGAAAGCCTTGGTAGTCTTCAATGAGCGTCACGATGGTCATGGCGCCCAGCAGGAAGAAGACGATTTCGGCCGTCTCGCCGAGGTTTTCTACCAGATGGCTGCTGATGTAGCCGTGCCAGGCCTCGCTGTCCATGCCGGGCTGGGCGATGGCGCCGCAGAACACGAACACCGTCCACAGCAGTGTGCCCAGAGCCAGCGCCGTGGCGGTCTTGTTGATTTTGAACGGGTGCTCCATGGCGATGAAGAAGTACCCGATGATGAAAATGGTAACAAGTGTTACAACCATAATATTAAGTTTTAATTGTTATCGCTTACTCTGCTTCTGCATCTGCTCGGCCTGCTTCTGGAGCTCTTCCAGGCGCTTGGCGAAGCTGCTCTTCTTCTTGCCCTTGCCTTTGTCGCCCGCGTGCTTCTTGTCGTAAGCCGCCATGTGGGCGCGCACCTTCCGTTCGCTGGTGAACTGGCGTATCAGTATCATCACCACCATCGTGAAGCTGATGGAAATCAGGTAGTAAAGGTTCAATCCCGCGCTCTGGCTGTTGAAGATGAACAGCATCATGAACGGCATGAAATACATCACTAACTTCATGCCCGGCATCGACTGCGTCCCCGCCTGCTGCTTCATGGTGTACCATGTGTAGAAGAACTGCACGCCGAACATCAGCAGGCAGAACAGCGACATGTGGTCGCCATAGAGCGGTATGTTGAACCCGAAGTCGAGTATCGAGTCATAGTTCGACAAGTCGTCGCACCAGAGGAACGGCTTCTGCCTCAGCTCGATGGCGATGGGGAAGAACATGAACATGGCCGTCAGGAAGGGCATCTGTATCAGCACCGGCAGGCAGCCCGCCATCGGACTGTAGCCCGCCCGCTTCTGCAGCGCCATCATCTCCTGCTGCTTCTGCATGGCCTGCTCCTGCTTGGGATATTTCTTGTTCAACGCATCCATCTCGGGCTTCAGTATGCGCATGATGGCGCCGCCCTTGTAGCTCTTGTACACCAGCGGCAGCAACACCAGACGTATCAGCAGCGTGAAGACGATGATGATGATGCCGTAGTTCCAGTTGAACTTCTCCAGGAAGTTGAACACTGGCACTATCAGGTAGCGGCTGATGCTCTTCGAGATGAACGTCCAGCCCAGCGGCAGCATACGCTCGTAGCCGCGGTGCATGGCACGCAGGTCGCGCAACTTTGTCGGGCCGTAGTAGAAGCCCATGTGCAACTGCGGATGCTCCGCGTCGTAGGCCAGCCCTATCAGCGCCTGCATGTCGGTCAGGTAGTTCTGCTCGCTGCAGCCTTCGTCGGTCCTCACCTCCAGTTCGGCATTCTCAAACTTGGTGCCCTGCTCGGCATTCACTATCGCTGCGAAATACTGCTGCTTGAAGGCCACCCACTCCAGCTGCGTCTGCACCTGCTTGCCCTTGTCCTGGCCCATGCGCAGGTTGTCCACCTTCTTGTCGGTCGGGCCTTTGTAGTAGATATCGGTGTAGTAGCGCTCGCGGTCGCTGTTGCGGTTGCTCTTGCCACGGCTGCCGCTGTTCACCTTCTCCTGCCGCAACATGCGGTTGCGCCAGCTGAAATCCATGTAGGTCGTCTTGCTCACCACCTCGCCCAGGCCCACAAAGTCGATGTCCATGTCCACCTCGTAGCTGTCTCCATGCACCGTGTAGCGGAACTCAAGGTAGCGGCTGCCGTCGGCATGCAGGCTGTCGGCGGCTATCGGGGCGCGGAAACTCACTTCCACGCTGTCGCCGCTCGCCACATTCCACATTCCGCTCTCCGCCGCCTCGCCGTTGACATAAGGCGTGAACACCAGGTCCTTCGTGTTCACCACGCGCTTGTCCGACGTGGGGAACACCAGGTTCATATTCTCCTTGTTGGGCGAGATGAGCACCAACTCGTTGCTGTCGTAGGTCATATAGTCCTTCAGCACCACGCGGTCCACGCGGGCACCCAAGGTGTTGAATTGGATGGTCAGCTTCTCACTCTCCACGGTGAGGTCGCGGGCCTCGCCCTGGGCAGCGGCGTTGAACACGCCCATATCCTGCACCTTGCGCTGCGGTGTCGCCACCGAGGTGTCGCCCGCCGCGAGCAGCGAGTCCACCTTCGCCTTTTCCGCCGCTATCGAGTCGGCCACACGCTGGGCCTCCAGGTTGGCCTGCACCATGCTGTCATACACACGCTGCCGTTCGGCACGTTCCTCCGCCGACGGCGACACCCACCACATATATCCCACGAAAATACCGAAAATCAGTACCAGTCCGATGATAGATTTCTTATCCATTGAGTTTTTCTATTTTGCTATTATTCATTGATATGCAATACAATATACCAGTCCAGCCCTTATGGGTTGAAACTGCAAAGATACTAAAGTCGCCCGATATGGCCAAATTTATTTTCTCCCAGCCACTTCAGCACACTATCAGTGGCGTGACCATGTCTAGAAATGTTAAAAATTTAACAAAAAGTACAAATTATTAAAATCAATAAATTATAAGCAAATCTACAAAATGCTGTTTTTTAGGGTCCTGTCCGGTTCCCCTCCAGTCCCGCTCCGCTCCCCCTCCTATCGACTTCGGTCGGGTTGCGAGGAGGGGGCGGAGAGGGACCCGGGAGGACCCCGTGGGAGGAGGTCGGGGGAAGTTAAAAGTTAAGAGTTAAAAGTTAAAAGTGAGAAGTGGAGGGGCGGGATTTTTTGCAGGGCGATATACGAAAACGGGGGCGGCGGCGTTATAGTGATTGTGAAAAGATTAGGACTTTTGGCATGGCTTGTGGCGTTGCTGCTGGCGGCACCGACGGCGTCGGCCTACGACTTCTCCGCCCCGGCGCCCGGCGGACAGACGCTCTACTACCGCATCGTGACGGGTGGGGTGGAGGTGGTCTATCCGGCCAACACGGTGCAGCCTGTCAACGGCTGGTCGGGCTACGACCGCCCCACGGGTGCGCTGGAGGTGCCCTCCACGGTATTCCATGGCGGCGTGACATACAATGTGCTGGCAATCAGCAATCACGCCTTCTATGGCTGCACGGCTCTCACTGCGGTGACGGTGGGCCAGGGCCTGAGGGCGGTGCGCAACAACGCCTTCAACGGATGCTCGGGGCTGCGGACGGTGGTGCTCCCATCGTCGGTGGACTCGCTGGGCACGACGGCGTTCGGCAACTGCACGCTGCTCGACACGCTGACGGTGCGGCGGACGCTACCGCCGGCATGCCCTTCGTCGGCTTTCAACAGTGTGCCTACCTCCACGGCGGTGCTGATGGTGCCGTGCCAGTGTGCGGCGGCCTACGGCGCCGAGTCGCCCTGGAGCCTCTTCGGTACCATCAGTGAGGAACCCTGTTCGGTGACGCTGACGGCGCTGCCCAACCATGCGGAGCGCGGCAGCGTGAGCGGCGGCGGCCTCTATCTGGTGGGTGCCACGGCAACCCTCACGGCGCAGCCCGCAGCAGGCTATTTCTTCGCCTGCTGGGGCGACGGCGACACGCTGAACCCGCGTCAGTTGATAGCCCTTCAAACGGAGACCTATGTGGCCCACTTCTTCGCCCTGCGCCACGATACGGTGACGCTGACGGTCACACAATACGATACGGTGCATGACACGGTGTACGACCTCCGGCCGCAGGTGCGGCTGACGGTGGTGAGCGGCGACGCCTGGCGCGGCCTGGTGGCCGGCAATGCCACGGTGCCGGTCGGCACCGTGATAGAGGTCGCCGCTATCCCGCTGGAAGGCAGCCGCTTCGAGCACTGGAGCGACGGCGTGACCGACAACCCGCGGCGGGTGACGGTGACGGAGAACATGACCCTGACGGCCTCCTTCGGCGCCTCGACGGGCGTGGAGGTTGCCGCGGCCGGCGACTGGCGGGCCACGGTGGAGGGTCGCCGCCTGACGGTGGAATGCGCCGCCGGCGAGACGGTGCGGCTGTTCGACGTGCAGGGACGCTGCCTGGCGCAACTGCCTGTGCCGTCGGGCCGTTGCACGACGGTGCTGCCCTCGGCGGGCGTCTTCCTGGTGGGCGTGGGCACCGCTCCGGCAAAGAAAATCATAGTGGAATAATAAAGACAACAATATGAAACTGCAATTCATGGGAGCCACCCGCGAGGTGACCGGCAGCAAACACCTGATAACCACCAAGAGCGGCCTGAAGATACTGCTCGATTGCGGCATGTACCAAGGCAAGGGTCTGGAGACCGATGCCATGAACCGCGACCTGGGCTTCACGCCGTCGGAGATAGACTACCTGATTTTGAGCCATGCGCATATCGACCACAGTGGCCTGATACCCTACATCTACAAGCTGGGATTCCGCGGCACGGTGCTCTGTACGCCCGCCACGCGCGACCTCTGTGCCATCATGCTGGCCGACGCGGGCCGCATCCAGGAGCAGGATACGCACACCTTCAACAAGAAGCGCAAGGCGCAGGGCCTCGACGCGGTGGAACCTATCTACGACGAGCAGGACGCGCAGCAGTGCATGAGCTGCTTCATCAGCGTGCCCTACCACAAGAAGTTCAACATCGAGGGCGAGGTGACAGTGGAGTTCTTCGACGCGGGCCACATCCTGGGGTCGGCGCTGGTCTACCTCGAAATCAAGGAGGGGCGCCGCAAGATACGCCTAGGCTTCACGGGCGACATCGGACGCTACGGCAAGCAGATACTGAAAGATCCGGAGCCCTTCCCGCAGGTGGACTACCTCGTCATGGAGAGCACCTATGGCGACCGTCTGCATGAGAGCATGGAGGATGCCGAGCAGGAGCTGCTGATGGCGGTGCTCGACACCTGCACCAAGAAGAAGGGCAAACTCATCATTCCGAGTTTCGCCATCGGAAGGGCCCAGGAGATAATCTATGCCCTCGACCGGCTGGAGCATGTCAAGCTGCTGCCCGACATCGATGTGTTTGTCGACAGCCCGTTGAGCGTCAGCGCCACCAACATCATGAAGCTGCACACCGAGTGCTTCAACGAGGATATAGCGCGCTACTGCCAGACAGACCCCGACCCCTTCGGCTTCGACCGGCTGCATTACATCCAGAGCGTTGCGGAGAGCAAGACCCTCAACGTGCGCCACAAGCCGTGCGTCATCATCTCGGCCAGCGGCATGATGGAGGCAGGTCGTGTGAAGCACCATATTGCCAATCATATAGAGGATCCCTCGACCACCATCCTCTGCGTGGGCTACTGTGAGCCGAGCACGCTGGGTGCCAAGATTATGCGCGGCGACGAGACGGTGAGCATCTTCGGTCAGCCGCACAAGGTGCGGGCCGAACTGCGGCGCATCGAGTCGCTGTCGGGTCACGGCGACTATGAGGAGATGATACGCTACATCGGCTGTCAGGACAAGAAGAAGGTGAAGCGCCTCTTCCTGGTGCATGGCGAGGAGGAGACGCAGCGCCATTTTGCCGAGACCCTCGGCAAAGCCGGCTGGAAGCACATTGGCATCCCCGCATTCCGCGAGGAGGTGGAATTATAAAGTTTAGTAGGTCAGCGTGATGCCCAGACAGGCCAGGATGGGCAGCTGGTTGACACGGTCGTGCGTGGCACGGTTGAAGTAGAAGATGTTCTGCCGGCTGTAGACGTTGGTCACGCTGGCGTTGACTTCGAGCAGCGACCGTTTGCCGAGCGAGAACTTGCGTTTGACGCCGAGGTCGAGGCGGTGGTAGTCGGGCAGACGACCCTTGTAGAGTTCGGCGTAGTGGATGCTGTACTGGCCGTTTTCTTGCGTGTAGTCGCTCACAATGCCGTCGGCGAAGACCAGACTTTGGTAGACACCCTGGGTCTGGGTGAAGGGGTAGCCGCTGCCGTAGCTCCAGCGGGCGCTGAGCTCCCACTGGCGCTGCTCGCCGAGGGCGTAGGTAGCCAGCAGGTTCACCGTGTGGCGACGGTCATAGTGGGGATTATAGGTCTGCACCTCGTCGGTGCGCTGCACATAGCCCAGCGAATAGGTGCCCCACACATAGAGCCGCTCGAGGTCGGCACAGACGCTGACATCGAAGCCCGTAGCAAAGCCTTTCTCAATTATGAAATCGGTCATCAGGTATTCGGGTTTCGAATACAGGCCGTGACTGTATACAGGATCGCTCGAGTCGTACATCTTGTTGCGATTGGCGTTGATCAGTTGGTCGAAGTACTTGAAGTACAGCTCGCCGTTGAGGGTGATATGCTCCGTCAGGTCGTACTCGGCGCCGAACACAGCATGCGTGGCCTTCTGTATGTATGAATTGATAGTGTCGCCGTGGAAGGTGTGGGTGACACCGAGGTCGGCCGAGCCAGTGAGGAATCCGTTGAAGAGGTTGACGATATCGTTGTCGGAACGTGCATCGAGGAACACCTGGCTGTAAAGACCACCGACAAACTTGAATCGCAGTTTCTCTGTGACACTGTATTTACCTGCCAGACGCGGCTCGAAGCTGGGCTGGTTGAGACTAGCATAGTATACGAACCGCACACCAGGGTCGAGCATCAGCCGCGCGTTGCCACCGGGACCTTCGCCAATGCTCCACTTGTAGGTACCGTAGGCCGAGATGTTGGTAGAAGGTTTCTCCTGCGCAGTGCTGTAACCATACTGGTTCACATAGCGGTAGTTGGTATTGTAGCCTTCCATGCTGAGGCCGTACTTCATCTTGTTGCCACCGATGAAGTTGGTCACCTGTAATGTCATGTTGAAGCCTCCGATGTCGCTGTGCTTGTCCTGATGCGAGCCGTCGCTGAGGGTGATGCCGTAGTTCGAGTAGGCCAACGAGCCCTCGAGGATGGCCGACGCACCAGTGACGAGGATGAAGTTCATGCCAGCGCCGTAGTTCTGCCAGTGGAAGGTGTCGATGGCCTGATAGCCGTTCACCTGGTCGTCGAAACGGAAACCGAAGAGGCTCATCTTGCTGCCCGTGCCGCTGTTGAGCGACAGCTTGCCGTAGAGGTCGAGATAGTCGAACGGCAGGCCGCCCTCGACATAAGGATACAGTTTCTTCGAAGTATATGAAAGGTAAGAGTTCTTGGCACTGAGCAGGTAGGTTATCGAGGTCTTCGACTCGTTGCTCTCCCTCTTCAGCGGGCCCTCGAGAATCAGGCTGGCGCCGAAGGTGTTGAGGCCTATCTTGCCGCTGTGGTGCTTCTTGTTGCCGTCGCGGGTGGTGATATCCATCACCGACGACAGCCTTCCGCCGTACTCGGCACCGAAGCCCCCCGTATAGATGTCGGCATTGAGGATGATGTCGGTCTCGAAGATGGAGTAGAGGCCTATCGAGTGGAAGGGGTTGTAGACAATCATGCCGTCGAGCAGGCAGAGGTTCTGTATCATCGAGCCACCGCGTATGTAGAGCTGTCCGCCCTGGTCGCCAGTCGAGCTCACGCCTGGCAGCACCTGCATATACTGTGCAAGGTCGGCCTGTCCGCCGATGGAGGGCATCTGCTGTATCTGGCTGGCGGTGATCTTCTCCACGCTCACCTGCGTCTGCATGCGGCGTTCCTCTATGCGGCTGTCCTTGATTTCCACAGCCTCGAGCATCGTCGACGACGGCTTGAGGCGAATGCTCTTGGTGACGGTCTTGCCGTTGGCGATGGTGATGGTCTCGGTATACTCCTCGTAACCTATGTATCGCACCCGCAGGGTGTAGGTGCCTGCAGGCACACGGTTGATGAGGAAGAAGCCGCTGATGTCGGTGGCGCAGCCGTACTTCGTCCCATCGAGCACCACATTTGCAAACGGTATAGCCTCGCCGTTGCTCTCGTCAAACAGCGTACCACGCACGGTTCCCTGCGCCCATGCCCCTTGTATTCCAAACAAAACTAGAAAAAAGAAAAAAAATATTCGCTTGGTTGCCATATATCGGTATTGTCTAAACTTCTTATCTTCTTTAACTCCGCAACTCTCCTAATGAATTATCTTGAACACAAGTTCCTTCAGTATCTCGCCGTCGGTCACCGTTCCGCTGTTGCGGACGCCCTTGCTCCGCAGGTCGGCCTCATACAGGTAGCCTATGCACGAGGCCAGCTTGCCGAGGCTGTAGCTGGAGGCCGCCTTGGCGTAGTCCTTGACAAAGACGGGCGCGCAGCCCAGTTCCTTGGCGGCGTCGCTCTTGTTCTCGAGCTGGTGGTATATCATTATCTTCAGAAAGTAGCCATAAAGCAGTGCCAGCACGGGCTGCAGGGGGTTCTTCTTGGGATTGGCGGCGAAATAGTTGACGATGCGGTTGCACAGCACTGCGTCGCGACGCCCGATGGCTCCCTGGAGCTCGAAGACGTTGTAGTCCTTGCTGACGCCTATCTGCTGTTCCACCAACTCGGCGGTGATGGCGTCTCCAGCTTTCAGCAGGGGGTATAGCTTCGACAGCTCACCGGCAATCTTGCCGAGGTCGGCACCGAGGAACTCCACGAGCATCGTCGTGGCCTTGTCGCCGATGGTGAAGCCGTGCGAGGCCACCTCGGAGCGTATCCACGCAGGCACCTGGTTGTCGTAGACCTTGGGGGTCTCGTAGACCACGCCCAGCTTGTCGATGGCCTTGTAGACCGCCGTACGCTTGTCCATCTTCTTGTGGCGGTAGCAGAACACCAGCACGGTCTGTTCGGCAGGGTGCTGCAGGTATGCGGTCAATATATCCCACTGTCTGAGGTCTATGTCCTGGGCCTCCTTGACCATCACCAGGCGCTTGGGCGACATCATAGGGAAGGTCATGGCATGGCCGATGACGGTCTTCATGTCCACATCGCGGCCATAGAGCACTTTCTGGTCGAATTCGCGCAGCGACGGGTCGACAATGTGCTCCTCCATCCAGTCCGAGACCACGTCGATATAGTGGTTCTCCTCGCCGGTGAGCAGGTATACGGGCTTGTAGCGGCCCGCCTCAAGGTCTTCAATCAGCTGTTTTTCAGTTATCGCCATAGGTCTTCCATCCTAAAAGGAAGATACAAAGATACGAAAAAACTTTGATTTGCCAATACAAAAAATGCACCTAGGCCGCCCCTCAATCGTATCGGGGTGGATGGGGGGTGGACATGGGGTGGAGTTGGGGTGGAGTTGGTATGGAGGGGATGGTCTTTTCGGCCTGACAGTCAAGCACTTGCACTGCAACAACACATCTAACACACTGTAAACGTGTCGGGTATATGCCATATTAACATCTTTTAACATACCTTTAACACTCTGTATGGAAAAATAGTCGTACTTTTGCAAATTAATTTAAATTAACAATAATTATGCAAGAGCCTACCAGATTGTTCGACCTGCTCCAGTGGAGAAAAGAGCTCCACCCCGAGCGTCCTGTGTTCAAGTACAAGGAAGATGGCCAGTGGAAAGACCATTATATTGACGAATATATCGAGAAAGTCGACCTTATAAGCTATGCACTGATGCACCTCGGTGTGAAGAAGGGCGAGAACATCGGCCTCATCAGCGCCGGCCGTCCCGAGTGGAACTACGTCGACTTCGGCGTGCAGCAGACGGGCGCCGTGCTGCTCCCAATTTATCCCACTATCAGCGAAGAGGACTACCAGTACATCCTCAACGACGCCGAGGTGCGCCTGCTGGTGGTCGAGACACCCGCTTTGTACAAGAAAATCACCAATATCCGTGAGAAGCTGCCACACCTCGAGAACCTCTGCACCATTGTGCCGATGGAGGGTGTGAAAAGTATGGACGACATCTACGAGATTGGTCGCCGCTACGTGGCCGAGCACCCCGAGGCTCCGCAGAAACTGCAGGAGATGAAGGACGCCCTGACCATCGACGACGTCTGCACCATGATCTACACCAGCGGCACCACAGGCGTGCCCAAAGGTGCCATGCTGACGCACCGCGGTCTCATCATGAACGTGCAGGAAATCAAGGGCAGTCCCCACCCCAGCTGGTGGCGCGCCCTGTCGTGGCTACCCATGTGCCACATCTACGAGCGCATGATGGGCTACCTCTACCAGTGGCTCTGCTTCGAAATTGCCTATGCCGAGAGCATCGCCAAGGTGGGCGACAACTGCAAGGAACTCAGCCCCCACATGCTGGCCTGCGTGCCGCGCTTCATCGAGAAGGTCTACGACAAGATCTTCCGCAAAGGCGAGAAGATGACCGGCATCAAGAAGAAAATCTTCGACTGGGCCCTCGACCTGGCCTTCCAGTACGACCTCGACGAGTCGAAGCTCTCCTGCTGGTACAAGATTCAGAAAGCCATCGCCGACAAGCTTGTATATAAAGAGATACGCGAGGGCATGGGCGGCCAGCTCGGCATGCTCGTCAGCGGCGGCGCCATCATCCAGCCGCGCCTCACGCGCTTCTTCTCCTGCGTGGGTCTCGACCTCTACGAGGGCTACGGCCTCACCGAGTGCTCGCCGCTCATCGCCGTGACCAACAGCAACAAGAAAGGCCGCCGCATCGGCTCCGTGGGCTTCGCCATGCGCGAGATTGAAGTCCGCATCGACCCGCAGACCAACGAGATTCAGTGCCGTGGCGGCAACGTCATGAAGGGCTACTACAACAAGCCCGAGCTCACCGCCGAGGCCATCGACAGCGAGGGCTGGTTCCACACCGGCGACACCGGCTACTTCGACCCCGACGGCTACCTCTTCATCACCGGCCGCACCAAGAGCATGTTCAAGACCTCGATGGGCAAATACATCAATCCCGAGGTCATCGAAGAGAAGATGAAACAGGCCCCCTTCATCCTCGACATGATGGTGGTGGGCGACGGACAGAAGTTCGCTGCTGCCCTCATAGCCCCCGACTTCGACATGCTAAAGGACTGGTGCAAGCGCCACGGTGTCACCGCCTCGACTCCTGCCGAGATGATTGCCGACAAGACCGTCATCGCCCGTTACCAGAAGGTGGTCGACAAGTACAATGCCGAGCTGGGTGAGACGGAGCGTGTCAAACGTTTCGCCCTCGTTGCCGAGCCTTGGACCGAGGCCAACAAGATGCTCACGCCGACGCAGAAGCTCATCCGCCGCAACGTCGCCGCCGCCTACCAGGAGCAGATTGACGCGCTGTTCAAGTAACGGCGAATTATACGAGCCCCGTAAGGGCGAGACATTCTAACCGTGGGCGTAACCCACGGTAGAAATATAAAAATCCACCGAGCCCCGTAGTGGCGACACAATAGTTATCGATGTGTCGCACTTACGGGGCTCGGTGGTATTATGCTATTATCTGCGGCGGCGGGAGTGGCTTTTCTTCTTGTCGTCTTTGGTGTGCTGGGAGCCTTTCCTGCTGCGTTGGCTTTTGCCTTTTGCCGACGGAGATACCTGCGTAGCCTGTCTCCTCCCCGCGAGGACGCGGTCGTCTTCGTCGACCAGGTCGAAGTCTATCTGTTTCTTCAGCAGGTCGACCTTGCGGACACGGATATGGACGGGATAGCCGAGCTTGTAGCAGCGGCCGTGGCGACGCCCGATGACCTGGTAGTTGTCTTCGTCGAGCATGTAGTAGTCGTCCTTTAGACTACCGATGGGTATCATGCCCTCGCACTTGCTGTCCTCGATCTCGGCATATATGCCCCACTTGCTGACGCCGCTGATGAGGGCGGGGAATACCTGCCCCAGTTTGTCGGCCAGGTATTCGGCCTGCTTGTACTTCACGCTGGTGCGCTCGGCGTCGGCGGCTTTCTTCTCCATGACGGAGCAGTGGCGGCAGTAGTCCTCGTACTCGTCGGCATTGACCGACTTGCCGTCGTGCAGGTAGAGGTCGAGCAGGCGGTGCACCATCAGGTCGGGGTAGCGGCGGAGGGGTGGGGTGGAGCGGGTGTAGTAGGGGAAGGCGGGGCGGTAGTGGCCAATGTTCTCGGTGCTGTAGTAGGCCTTGCTCATAGTGCGGATGGCGATGGTGTCGACC
>JAEEGH010018761.1_pt1 | contig 14583 bp, 14 predicted proteins | sample 9134181 | NCBI WGS metagenome assembly JAEEGH01 (sample SAMN16246544, study PRJNA631951) | gut metagenome | biome: gut microbiome; feature: rumen; material: DP-attached | host: Bos | place: Iran: Karaj | collected 2018-10 | reverse complement strand
CGAGAATCCAGTTAAGTATTGTACTGCTAAAAGTTCAGTTCGAGGCGGCTATTCCTAGCCGCCTTATTTTGTACAGCATCATGCGCGGACTCACGGAGAGGTCGCGGCCTGCGGCGCTCATGTTGCCGTCATGGCGGCGGAGCGCTTCGCTTAGAATTTCACGTTCGTAGCTGTCCATCAGCGTTGTAAGTGGGCTGTTGCCTTCGGGGAGTACGGAAGTGCCCGACGTGACATCGGTTTGTAGCGTTGGCGGCAAGTCGTAAGCGTTGATGCAGACGTCAGTCGTCGCGAGGCAAGCGTGTTCTATGCAGTTTTCAAGTTCCCGCACGTTGCCTGGCCAATGGTAGCTCATCAGCATGTCGATAGCGGGGGAGCTTAACCGCAAAATTTTTTTGCCGTACTTGAAGTTCATCTTTTCGATGAAATGGTCTGCCAAAAGCAAAATGTCCGTCTTGCGTTGCGTCAGTTCCGGAAGCGAAATTTGGAAAATGTTCAAGCGGTAATAAAGATCTTCGCGGAATTTTCCGTTCTGCATCATGGCTTCGATGTTTTTGCCGGTGCTGGCGATGAGCCGCACGTTACTGCGCTGGACAATGTTGCTGCCGAGGCGCTTGAAACTTTGTTCTTGAATGAACTGCAAAAGTTTTATTTGCGCCGGGAGAGGCAAGTCTGCGATTTCATCCAAGAAAAGAGTCCCGCCGTTAGCTTGCTCCGCCTTGCCGATGTGCCTGTTGGTGGCTCCCGTGAACGCTCCGCGCTCAAAACCGAAAAGTTCGCTTTCGAATGAATTCGCTCCTTCGGTGAGGGCGTCGCAGTTCAATGCGACAAACGGGCCGCCTTTGCGTTCCGAGAGTTCATGGATGCTCCGCGCAACGTATTCCTTGCCGGTGCCCGCCTTGCCGCGGATGAGGACCGTTGCACCCGTGGGGGCGATTTGGCGCACGAGTTTGCTCACTTCGCGCATTTCTCTCGTATTGCCGATGAGTTCGCCCGGGATGCCTTCGATGATGTTGCGGATTTTTTGGCATTCCACTTCGTGGAGCGCTTCTACCGATTCGAAATTCTTTTTTAAAATCCCCTGAATGCTCTCTAGAAGTTCGCTACGCTTGCGAACCTTTTGGATTTTCTCGACGATGGCCGCGAAAGTCGTATTTTCAAGGGCTTCTATATCCATTTTGATTTGAAACGCTCTGTTGCTGCGTCGAGCCGTTTTTAGGCGACCCGACGCAGCTCTAGGAGAGATGAACGGCTTTAATATAGTAAATAATTTGGGTTTTGTTTTACAAAAATGTAATAAAATGAAGATTTTTTACAAAAATGTAATGAAAATGGGCGGAAATAGGTGATTTTGTACAGTGCAAAGCTCAATTTTCGTTGCTAATTTTTGCGCAACTAAACAAAAGGTCGGTAATAAAGCCGTTTGCCGTCATCCTGAACGATAACTTTTAAAAAAGACTGGTAAAAAATGAATAATAGTCGTAATAAGGCCATCTACGATATCGCAACTTCCCCTGTGGGCGGTTCCATGCCTGCCGCTCCCGTGAACGTCGATTTCTATGGTGAAGATGTTTTCAACGCCGATGCCATGCGCACCTACCTTCCGAAAGACATTTGCGAGAAGCTTCTCGCGACGATTGACGAGGGTATGGCTCTTGATCCGAGCATCGCGGGCGATGTTGCTCACGCCATGAAGCGCTGGGCGATGGATCGCGGCGCAACGCATTTTACGCACTGGTTCCAGCCTTTGACCGGTTCGACTGCCGAAAAGCACGATAGCTTCCTTGAACCGTCCGGTTGCAAGGCGATTATGATTTTGAGCGGTAAGAATTTGATTGTCGGTGAACCGGACGCCTCCAGTTTCCCGAGTGGCGGACTCCGTTCAACGTTCGAAGCTCGTGGCTATACCGCTTGGGACCCGACGTCGCCTGCGTTTATCAAACGCCATGGCAACGGTGCAACACTTTGCATTCCGACTGCTTTTTGTAGCTACACTGGCGAAGCTCTCGACAAGAAGACTCCGCTCCTTCGCAGCTTGCAAGCGCTTTCCAAGTCGACTCGTCGCCTCATGACCTGCTTCAAGGCTGGCCCGAAAAAGACGACGGTCACGCTTGGCGCCGAACAGGAATATTTCCTCATTGATAAAAGATTTTATCTGCAACGCCCGGACTTGTATCAATCCGGCCGCACGATTTTCGGTGCAACGCCTGCAAAGCACCAACAAATGAATGACCATTACTTTGGCAGCATCCCGAGCCGCATCTTGAACTTTATGAACGATGTGGAAAAGGAACTGTGGAAGCTTGGCATCCCGGCAAAGACACGCCACAACGAAGTGGCTCCGGCTCAGTTCGAACTCGCTCCGCTCTTTGAAGAAGTGAACCTCGCTTGCGACCACAACATGCTCGTGATGGAAACGCTCCGCAACGTGGCTGACCGCTACGGTCTCGTTTGCCTGTTGCACGAAAAGCCGTTTGCAGGCGTGAACGGTTCCGGCAAGCACAACAACTGGAGCATTTCTTACGGCAAGGGCAATTTGCTCAATCCTGGGAAGGACCCGCATCAAAACGCCGTGTTCCTCACCGCCATTTGCGCCATCATGTATGCCGTCGATACGCATGCCGATTTGCTCCGCATGACATGCGCAGGTGCCGGTAACGATCACCGACTTGGCGCTCACGAAGCTCCTCCGGCAATTATCTCCATTTACCTCGGCGACCAGCTCACCGACGTGATTGAACAACTCGAACAAGGCGTGCCGAGATCTAGCAAGCAAGCCGGCGCCATGAAGCTTGGTTCCGATATGCTCCCGCCGCTCCCGCGTGATGCTACCGACCGCAACAGAACTTCTCCGTTTGCGTTTACCGGAAACAAGTTCGAATTCCGTGCACCGGGTTCCAGCCAAAGCTGCTCTGAACCAAACGTTGTTCTGAATACGATTGTTGCCGAAGCGTTTGACATGATTGCCGAACAACTCGAAAAGTTGGATGACAAGAATTTCCACACGGGCCTGCAGAAGATTCTGCAAAAGATTGTGAAGGAACACAAGCGTATCCTTTACAATGGCAACGGCTATACCGAAGACTGGGTGAAAGAAGCCGAAAAACGCGGCCTCCCGAACATCCGCACGTCAATGGAAGCGCTCAAGGCTCTGACAAAAGAAGAAAACATCGCGCTCTTCGAAAAGTATGGCGTGATGAATCGTGCCGAAATGGTTTCGCGCTACGAAGTGAACAGCGAAGATTTCCACAAGCGCATTCACATCGAAGGTGAAGTCGCTCGTGACATGGCAAAGAACATCATTTTGCCGCGTGTTGTCGAAGCGTATTCCAAAGCGCTCAAGACAAACGAAATGGCGCTGAACCAAGGCTTCCCGGGACTCGATGGCTATGCCAAGAGCATCGGCAACGGCATGACCCGATTGATTGCCGCGATTGACGTGATGGAAAAGTCGCTGAACGGCCTCCACGAGGGCATCGTTGATGCGATTGCCGCCCTCCGTAAGGAAGTTGACGGCCTCGAAAAAATCGTCCCCGACGAACTCTGGCCTCTGCCGAAGTATCGTGAGATGCTTTTCATCTATTAATGAAAAGCGTCAGCTGCGCATTGAAAGGTGCTCGTACTTTTGTACGAGCGCCTTTGCTGTTTCTAGAACCATCTGCTTCAACTTTTTCGGCTGTTCAACCGTCGCAATATTCCCGTAATACATCACCCATTGCTTGAGTAAATCGTTCACTTCAACCTTCATCGTCACGCGAATCTCGTCGCCAGGCGCATCTTCCATCTTCATGCTGCGATGGTACGGACGCTCCTTCAAAAAATTCTTGGCATACTTCGGGAAATAAATGACAACCCTTTCTTCTTGCGGGTTCTGCTCACCCAAAAGCAGCGAGCCCGAACGGATTCGCTTGCGCAGCGATTCAACCACTTTCGGATTTTCTTCAAAAGTTTCCTTCAGCAATTTCACCGATTCGATGCGTTGCAATTTTAGTGCATAAGTTTTGTCGGGGTGGTGCTGCGAAACACAACCGATGTAAATATCGCCTTGGCTTATCGCGACCATCAGCGGAATGCGTGGTTTGTCGGTGCGATTTCCCCAGTTGTCTGTATAAACTATTTTTACCTTTTGCTTTTTGCGGATGGCGTTAAGAATAATCGGCAAATTCTTGCCCACGTTCTCGTCGTAACCGGGAGGCGTCCCCATAAAGAGTATGCGCCCGTTCAGTTCCTTCGAATAGCACTTCAATGCGTCTTGTTGCTTTGCGGGCAAGTCCTGCGTGATTCTCTTGGTGAGGTCTTCGATAAGGCTTGACGTTGCCGGGTACAAGTTCGCGATGCGTTGCAAAAAGACGAAATGCAAAACCATGTCGCCGAAATCCGGAAACACAAGTTTACTTGCTCGGTCCAGTGCCACCCCATAATAAGTCTTGCCGCTATCAATAATACGTTGGATGTAGCCGCCTTCGAAATTTACCAACGCCTGCATATCGCGCTGCACGCTCCGCAATTCGCTTTCGGGAATATCCAGGTGCCGCATAATGTCTGCAACGCTATAACGATTGTTATAGTGCGCCATCAGGTACACAAAAATTCGCAACATGCGTTCGCCACGCCCAAGATTTTCCATAAAAACCTCGTTTTATGTCATTCCCCTAACGGGGCCTGACTGGTTCGCCTCGGATATAGAAACATGCAAGCATGTTTCTGCGTCACTCGGCTCCTTTGTCATTCCCGACTTGATCGGGAATCTCCTTTTTTTAATATATATAAATCTCGCGACATCTATTGTCGCCCGACAATACTATATTTCTTTCTATGCCTACGTTCACCAAGTACATCCAAAACGAAGAACACTATTCCGAAGTGATTTCCCGTATTGCAACAGTCCGCGAAACGCTCTGGATCGGCACCGCCGACATCAAGGATGTTTATGTGAAGCAAAACGGCGAATCGATACCGTTGCTCGGACAAATCGCAGGATTGCTCAAGCGCGGCGTAGGCGTGCGACTCATTCACGCCAAGGAACCCGGCCCGAATTTTCGCGAGGATTTCGACCGCTATAAGATTCTTGCAACCGACCTCGAACGCGTCATGTGCCCGCGAGTGCATTTCAAGATGATGATTTTCGACCTCGAAACCGCCTACATCGGCTCTGCAAACTTGACTGGAGCCGGCATCGGCATGAAAAGCTCCCTCCGCCGCAACTTCGAAGCGGGAATCCTCACGAATGACCCGCAAATCGTCGAACCCGCCATCGAACAATTCGATACGCTTTGGATGGGTGCTCACTGCGAAAAATGCGGCCGCCAGGAATTCTGCGGAGATAAGATTAAATAGTTGAATTGTCATTCCACTTCGTGGCCTGACTGCTGCGGCTCGGCAATAAGAATGAGTTACTCATTCTTGCTGCACTCGCCTTGCTTGTCATTCCCGCCAGAGCCTGTGCTGAGCGAAGTCGAAGTAAGCGGGAATCTCCTTTATAAATATGTAAGCGACAGCAATTGTCGCATCGTGAACCTAAATTCATGATGTCCCCCTATAAAAGGAGTGCATCATGAATAAAAACGAAAAACTTGAAATCGCAAACGTCATCAGCGATTTTAGAACGGCCTTGGAAACATTGGATCGCTATGACCACCAGCAACTTGAAATTCCTAAGGGTGGTGACTACAGCGAAACGAAAGGTGCCATAACATATGAACTCGCCATGGACGCCATCGGCGTGCTCAAGGAAAAGTTCCGCGACAGTGGCATCTTCGGCATTGAAAAAGATGCGTCATTCAAAAGTTCCCTCGGACAAATCTACCAGACTTTCGACGGCAAGGACCTTTACCCGACTGTACAGATGAAGGCCGCAATGCTCCTCTATCTGCTTGTCAAAAATCATTCCTTTGTCGATGGCAACAAGCGCATCGCCGCATTCATTTTCTTGTGGTACATGTCTCGCAACGAATTCCTTTACCGTGTAGATGGCTCCAAAGTTTTGAGTGATGGCGCTCTCGTCTCACTCACGCTGCTCATTGCTGAAAGTAAACCCGAAGAACGCGAAACCATGGTCAAACTTGTGGTGAACTTGCTTGTGTAAATGCAATATCATAACGTCATTGCGAGGCCCAAAGGCCGTGGCAATCCCAAGATAATTTAAGGAGACCTTTATGATAAACACATACTTTACAGATCCGCGAGATGGCGAAACATACCGTACAGTCAAAATTGGTAACCGTATCTGGTTTGCAGAAAACTTGCGGCATAAATGCGAAGGTGCGCAGGCATATATCGGTGGTTACGGTTATTTGTGCTTGCATGGTGAAATTCCGCCGTATAATTGGGATTGCGATCCCGAATTCAAAAAATATGGCTTGTGCTATTACTGGAAATTTGCTGAAAAGGCTATTCCCGAAGGTTGGCGTTTGCCGGACAATGATGATTGGCGTGACCTGTTTTCGGCCATCGGCGCAAGATGCGAATTGGGCGAGCATGGTGCCGAAACGTATGTCGGGGCGGCTCATGCGTTGAAGTCAAAAGACGGCTGGGAAGAAGATGAAAGGTATCATATCCGTAAAGGCGAAGACTCGTTTGGATTTACGGCATATCCAGCAGGTTGCATGGAAGAATTTGGCTTTTGCGGTGCCCGAGGCCAACACACCCGTTTTTGGAGTTCCGTTGGGCGAAATAGGTGGGCATATCGTGTTTGGATAAACTATTACGAGGATGATGTTTTCCTCGAACGTTTTTGGAACGATTTCTCCTGCGCCAATTCCATCCGCTGCGTGAAAGATTGCTGACGACATTAATTGTCGTGCGTTGAATCTACATTCTTGATAGTCTTAACAAGCGAGGAATTATGACTATCAAAGAATATTTAAAATTATGCTGCCTGACACGCATTGCAAAAGGCGATATATTGGATGCGAGAATTGCGGCTGCTCTTGCAGAGCGCCCCCTTTGGGAATGGGTTGAGGACTCGCAGCGGATACTTGGGGATGTGTGGAATAAAATCATCGATTCAAGCCCTTATCGTAAACTCAAGTGGAGTTGTAGAAAGGATACTTCGTATGTTCTTGTGTATAACGATGTGATGGAATATCAATCAGACGATGGTGATGACCCCATAACGAAGGAACGACTTCATGATTTTTTTGACGGGTTTAGGACTGATGAATGGAAATCTCTGTCATGGCTCTCTAACCTGCCTGAAAGCCGTATAGAAAAGACGGTCAAAGTTTATTCTAATGGCGTTGTGGAGTATGTCGAGAACAACTCGATAAGCGGCTCGCTAAGCTTTATGCTGATTCCGCTAAAAATCTGGAACCGGAAGTGAGCGTAATTATGATAAAAGACGTTTTATTTACAGACCCGCGTGACGGCGAAACATACCGCACCGTAAAAATTGGCAATCAGATCTGGATGGCCGAAAACCTGCGTTTCAAATGCGAAACCCTGCTTTATTGCTGGGAACGCGTACCAGGCGTAATTCCCGAAGGCTGGCATCTGCCCACAGCCGATGAATGGCGGATAATGTTCCTGCGCGTCGGAGCAAAATTTTCTGGAACTGTCGATGGCGAAGACGCCTATGCCGGTGCCGCAAAACTGCTGAAATCCGCTGACGGCTGGATGCTCGATAAAGACCTCCCGCGAATAGTTCCCGCAGGAGAAATCCCGGACCCGTTTGGCTTTAGCGTGCAACCCTCGGGCGGAGTATCGCATGGCAAATACGCAGAAAATGGTAGCTCAGCAACATTTTGAGCCTACGACAAGTTTGATCAACGCCCCTACCGCGTACAATTCTACAACTTCTCGGATGACGCCTACATCGGCAGCCCCGCAAACGACATCTCCTACGCCTGCTCCATCCGCTGCGTAAAAGACTAAAATTATATTTTAGTCCATTATAATGAACTATTTTCTGTATTTTAGTCCATTTTGCTAAAGGTTCTGAAAAAGTGTAGAAAACACATTTTTGCACTCATGCCCCGAAAAAATTTGATTATATTACTGAAAAAAGAGGTTTTCATAAGGTAATCGAGTTTTTGACATAAGTTTGAGCTTTGCTCTTGGCTTTCATTCAGAATCGGCAAAATTTTGTTTCACGGAAGACTAAGTGCACTGACTCGCGCCGTGTGGCGTGGGTTTTTGCGTTTATTCCGTGATGGTTTTGCCGAACCTTGAATGAGTAAATTGCACGAACTCCACGCTTTTTTTGTGGAGTAAAAACAAGCCAAGGACCGGCGACAGCATTTGTCGTGGGTCCGTTTTATATTATGGATGGTCGGCAAAACCAAAGGATAAACGTGAGGACTTATGGAAAATGTGAAAGATTGGGTGTGTGTCGCTAGTCACTTGATTCTTTTGCGGTTGGAATCTAGCTGAAAGAATTTAGGTCGGTTGTATGCTCTTTTGAAAAAATGGGGATATATTTCTTTTTAAGAAGGAGAAGCAAATAAATCTAAAAGAGAATTCTTTGTATGGATGGAATTAAACATGATTTATTATGATGATCTCTTTGGATGAAAAATGAATGTTAAGGGAAATACTTCTATGGGAAAAGAAAAACAATCTAAAGAAAAAGTTCTTTTGAAGCTTCTTCAAGAGAACGATTCTTCAGTTAATAGTTTAACTGTTGATACTGAAAAAGATGAAACGATTAAGGGTGTTGCTACTAGCAAGGTTGAACGTTTGTTTGATTTTGTGAAGCGGTATGGCCCTGCTGTTGTTGATTTTCTTAAAGAGCAAAATAAAGGCGAAAAAATTTATTGCGTAACCAAAAAATCCATGGAACGTATCGCGAAAACAAATTCTCATTTTATATCTAATTCTGCAAAAGATGCTCTTGCTCCTGTATATCGAAATGCTGAAGGTAAGATTGTTGGACATGCTGATTTAGAAGAACGTTTTTTACCTTCAGGTAATCCAGCAATGGCTGTGGCAATGGCTTCGTTGTCGCAACAATTAGCTAAAATTCAAGAACAGCTGGAAATCATGCAAGAGTCTATTGATGATATATATCAAGGACAATGGAATGATCGCTTTGCGAAAAATGATGCTGCGAAAAACGAATTATTTATTGCGTCTCATATTGAAAATGATGCAATGAAAAAGCATTTGATTGCCAATGCCATTGATTTATCGTGCTCTGGTGAAAATGAAATTAGTCGTTCTTTGAAAGATGAAGTTTCTAAATGTGAAAACTTGACAAAGTGGGACTCTGTGAAAAAAGCGAAACAGCAAATGGAACGGCTGATAGCACATATTCCAGCTTTGTTTGAATCTTGGCAGATAAAGCTGCTTTTGCTTCAGGAGTCTGAAGAATTTTCTGCGCTTGCATTAGAATCTAAAAGAATAAAAAATGAAATTCAAAGTTTTTTTACAGAAGAACGGTTGAGTGCTTTACAAGATCAAACTCATGGAAAAGAGGGCCATTGGACAAAGTTTTTTAAAGAAAAAATAGATTCATCTGTAAAAGTATTGTCAGCGATTGAGCTGCAATGCGATAACATTATAGACTTCAAAAAAGATCAATTTTTAATAGGAGGTAATCAATGAGTACTGCTGATGATAGAGAATTTATTAGTAAAATGAAAATAGTGGGTGCTGTGGTTGGTGCCATAGGAAGTGCCATAGGAGGCGTGTTCATTAAGAAAAATAAGGATAAGAAGAAAAAAGATAAGGATGAGGATAAATAAAGAGATGTAATCTTTGGTTTGTCAATAAAAATGCGTTCCTAATATATTGAGGATGAAGATGGAAGAAAATGAAAAATTAAGATTCTTGCAAAAAGAAATAAATCATCTTGCTTACGATACTTTTGCTGGAATTGCTGGTTATAAGGAATTTTCTGTTCCCTGTATCCCTCGTATATCGCCACAATATTTGAAAAATAGGTTTGTATTACTCGCTCAGGAAACCGATACCTGGTATCCAAATTGGGGACACTTTCAGGAATTTTCTCAATCAAAATATGCCGAAGTGGAGAAAATATTGTATGAAGAACGATATGATGATTTTTCAGAGTGGGCTGCGAGTACTTATCCTGGTGCTTTTTGGGAATTTACGAGAAGCTTGTATGAAAATGGAATTTTAGAGGCTCCATTACATGAAAAAAAATGGCTAAGTCATTGTTGGATGAATCTTTTTTGTATTGAAAAATGTAAAGACAAGAAAGATGATTCTGGTCGTCCTTCTCGTCATATAGAGCTTGCAGAAAAAGTTATGAATGTGCAGAAAAATCTAGTGTTTCAGATTTTAAAATTAATAAAACCAAGAATTATTTTAGCAACAACAGGACATGCAAATGATTGTTTTTTGTTAAAGAATGCGTTAGGAACGGATCGTAGTCAAGTTGAATTTAAAGCAGTTGATAATAAAGAAATATATGAAATTAAACATATTACAGAGATTGAGATTTATGATGAAAAGAATCCTTTGCATGGTGTAAAAATTCTTCGTACGTATCATCCAAATTTTTTCTCTAAACGGATTAATAGGAGAGACAAGATGGTTGAAATAGGAGAAAAGGTTTCGAATATGGGGTTATCGAAGGCTGCTTATTATCAACAAGTTCTTTTTGAAGTATTAAAAAAATGGGTTTCGTAAAATGTCTGTAGTTAATTTTGATTCAAAATTTCAATCCATCCCCTTCTACAAAACTCACCCTTACATGATGCCGTTTGTGGGAAATGATTACGAATCTTCGAATCATAAAAAATTATTGGTAGTTGGTGAAAATCACTATATGTGTGAAAATTCTACAATTCATCATAAAATTGATGATTGGTATAATCAGCCGAATTTGTCTGATGCTGAAGTGGACTTTTGTAATACACAAAATGCTTGCGAAAAACTATGTAATTCGTTTGTAAAAATGCTTAATGCATTTCTAAAAAGGATCTATAAGAGCTCTGAAAATGCTTTACAGGAAATTGCCTATTATAATTTTTATTTGCGGCCTGCAGATTATAAGCAAAATATGAAGAGCCTGTGGAAAAAGTTTGAGGGCGCAAAGAAGGATATGAATTGTGCTGTAAATGTATTTCCTAGAATTTTTGATATTTTGCGGCCTGATATTATTGTTTTCTTGGGTCAAACGGTTTGGATTTGTGTTAATTCGTATTTGCGAAAGGAAATGTGTGGTAATTTGGAAAATATTGTACATACTTATTCACCGTCAAGATATGCTTGGCACAGAAGTGGAAAGGGAAATGTGCTTTCTGAAAATGAATTATATGATTGGCTAATGAAAAAATGGTTAATTTAAGTATAGAACAACATTTACAATTGGATATCGATCAAAAAGAGTGCGGAGAAAACTCTCTATGACTCCACAGGTTCAACAACTTTACAAAGACCTTTATGATATGGCGAATTCTTTGCCCAATAGTGTTAAATTTGGTATTATGCCTACACATTTCGTTGGTCCACGAGGTCATTTTAAGAAAGGGCTTCCGATGTTTATTGGCAGAGATGCAAATGGTCTTAATCAGGTAAGAATACCATTAGTGGATGATTATGAATATGATGAATTAAAATGGTTAAAGGCAAAAGAAGATGGTTATTATTATAACAAATCTCCGTTTTGGAGAGTTGTTGGCCATGTTCTTGAACAAATACGTGAAGAACCTTTTGGGGATGATATTTACCATGATTTTTATTGGAGTGATTTATACAAGATTAATTTTAGAGAGAAAAAAGGAACTACAAAAAAATTAAGAGATTTTCAGATTAATAAATGCGCGCAGTTGCTGCTTGCCGAAATGGATGATTTAGAGCCGTGTATTTCTATTTTTTTGACAGGTATAAATGAAGACTGTCGTAGTAGAAAAGGTGTTGGTAGGTTCTTTGAACGCTGGGAACCTCGTGGACAACTGAAGTCTAAAAACGAATCTACGGGCGAATTTACCCTAGTAGGTGATTCTGGAAAAGCGCACCGCTGCATTGTCGTCCCACATCCGCAAGGAAAAGTTCAAGAAGAAATAATACAGAAGATTTGCTCCCTGTGGAAATAAACGTCAAAAAAGGTAGTCTTTCGACTACCCTATTTGAATGTTTTTGATGAGGTGTCAGGTATTGAAAAAATAAGAAGATGAAAAGGTAAGCATGGAAAATACAAACGAATGGACTCTTCAAGATATCGCCAATTGGTCTGATGGCAAAATAAAAATTCCTGCTATACAACGGGGACTTGTATGGAAACCATGGCAAGTTGAATTATTGTGGGATTCTATTCTAAGAGGTTTTCCAATAGGATGTTTTTTGCTTTCTAAAAATTGTGATGGCACATATGATTTGATGGATGGACAGCAACGATTCAATGCTATAACATGCGCTTTTTCACCATTAAAGGACGATTCACAGTCTGAATTATGGATTGATATAGATCCGGATGCTTTAGAAACAACAAGATTTTTTTGGATTAAAGTGACGACTATTGCTCATCCTTGGGGCTTTGAGAACAATGATGAATGCAAGGTGCTGTCCGCATCAAAGAGACGAAACGCTTTAGAAAAATTCGGAAAGGCTCCACACTTCAATATTTATCACGATAATAAAAAGGACAATCTCACTCTTTCAGAGTCGTTCCCTTATATGGCGAAAGCCCCGATTCCGCTACACTATATGTTGGAAGCTTGTAATGATTCAACGAATGAGGAGGACTTTGCTGAATACGTTCTCTTCAAGGTTAAAGAATCAAATCGTAATTTTGCAAAGAACAAGCTTGTTTACGACAGGGAGAAAATCAAATATTTTTACCCTGTATTCAAAAAAGTTAAACAGTACAAAATTTACTCAAATGTCATAAACGTTCAAAACATAGATATAACTGATGATCGGCAAGAAGATGCTTCGAACCTAGAAATACTTTTCAATAGACTAAACCGAAATGGAACCCAAATTACCGCTGATGAACTCAAATATTCCGCAATAAAAGTGTATTGGCCGGAAATCAGAGACAAAAACAATGATTTGGCTCAAGGAATCATGCCTCCGGAAAGACTTGTTTTGGTAGTATTTAAATTAGTTTTAACTGAAAAGAATAAGTCTTTAAAAAATGAACCATCCATCAAGCAAATTAGAGCCTTTGCTGGAGATGCTTCTATCAAAAATCTTGTCAATTGTAAATACGAACAGTTCAAAAGCTATTTTGAAAAAATTAATGATTGGTTGGGTGTTGACAAAACTATTGATTCAACACCAATAATTCTTCGTTCTAGAATCATTAATAATTCTCCAGACCTATTCTTTTTGTTGGTCTTCATGGCTAGCAATTCAATAAATCTTCTACAAAAGGAGACTGTGCGGGCATTTGTCTTTTTCATGCATTTTTTTGTAAATAGTAAATTGCATAAACAAATAATTGAAGGCTATATACAAAACAGTTATTCTTCTAGTCCAGAGCCCTTTGAAAGTATTTTATATACGCAGATTGCTAATCTCGTGAACAACAATAATTTTATACCTGCTTATAAAAGTAATTTGCGTCTAGATGAGAATGCTATACAATCTAGTGAAAAATGGTCTGAAAATACATTTTCTTCACTCTCCTCACAGCAAATTTTCAACTACATCAAGTGTAATCGTGAAATACTCCTATTTGCTCAAAGGCGTTTTTTAAATAAGAATTTTGATAAGTTTCTTTCAACAAGTGGAAAAGTATGGGAAGATCACAATGTTCCATGGGATTACGATCACATTGTTCCCCAGGAATGGATCGCTAGTCAAAGGGGTGGGGCCATCCCGTTTTGCAAGCAATGGCTTAATACCATAGGAAATCTTGCTGCCATTCCATTTGAAGCCAATCGCTCTAAAAGTAATAATGGCTGTTGGGAGTTTTATGAAAATAATACCGAAGAACTTTTCTTTGATAAAGATTTTGCTGAACAACAAATTAGAAAAAAAAATCTAAAAGAAGAATCATGTGCCATTAAATTCGCGAATTTCACTTTGCAGCGAATGCAAAAAATATACGAGCAGTTAGACAATATCCTCAAGCCAATAGATTTCAACAATGTATTTTGGGGCAATAATTATATTGTTAAACGAAAAATATTTTTTGAAGAAATTGAAAAAAGTTCAAAAAAGACCACTTCAAAGCTTTATTTCAATGGAGAAAATGATGCCCAAATTTTACATCCATTAGATTGGTGCAGACATTGGATTTCTATCGGATACAAAATCAATAATAAATATTTCGTCGCAATAACATCTCAAGTTGGCACGTTGAATATGGAAATAGGTGTCCGAAAAATAAACAAAGAAGATTCTGAAAAATTGAATGTAATGGGTGCGTTGAAAGATTATACTGTTTATGATAATAACCCTTATTGGTTTATCTGTAAAGAAATTCCAGCTGATACAGCTGTCGAAATAATTGTCAAAGAACTAGAGATGTTGGAAAATTTTGTATTGGACCATTTGTCAGAAAATAAAATGTGAGAAACTATTGACTTGATTTTTTTTTAGACAACTTCTCGCACGACATTAATTGTCGTGCGTTTCTTTTATATTGCATGGTGTAAAATAGAGGTTAAAACCATGCAGTTACATTACGAAAATACAATCGAAAATTACTTTAAAAATAAGCGTGAAATG
>JAEEGH010018757.1_pt1 | contig 14584 bp, 12 predicted proteins | sample 9134181 | NCBI WGS metagenome assembly JAEEGH01 (sample SAMN16246544, study PRJNA631951) | gut metagenome | biome: gut microbiome; feature: rumen; material: DP-attached | host: Bos | place: Iran: Karaj | collected 2018-10 | reverse complement strand
GTGCCGATACGGCTAAGAACGACCTGGCTAAGGAGCTGCAGGGCTGGTATCGCCCGGAGCTGATTGCAGCTGTGCAGAAGGAGGAGAACGACCTGCTGACGGTGCGCAAGGTGCATCGCCGCATTTTCTCGCCGATGCTGGATGCCAAGGGCGGCATTATCTCGCATTACGACGGTTATTTTATGACGTATGCCCGCGACATACGCTGGGACTGGCGACTGCTGGCTGCCCAGTGTTATCAGGAGTCGACTTTCGACCCGCGTGCCGTATCGTTTGTGGGGGCTAAGGGACTGATGCAGATTATGCCTGGCACAGCCGACCATCTGGGTGTGCCACGCAGTCAGCTGTACGAGCCTGAGACGAACATACGTGCGGCGGTGAAATATATCGGACAGTTGCAGAACACATTCTCGGATGTGCGCGACCAGTATGAGCGAACCAATTTTGTGCTGGCCAGTTATAATGGTGGTGCGCACCATATTCGTGATGCGATGAACCTGGCTAAGCGCGACGGCCGCAACCCGCACCGCTGGAGCGAGGTGGCGCCTTATGTGCTGAAGCTGAGTCAGCCCCGCTATTATAACGACCCCATCGTAAAATATGGTTATATGCGTGGTTCGGAGACGGTGGATTACGTGCAGCGAATCCGTCAGCGCCATGCGGGTTATCAGGGTGTGAAATCGCCTCACATGGGATTCCACGGAGTAGGCAAGCCCCGCAAAGCCGATAAGCGAAAAAGCAAATATGATCTTAAGGATTAGGCACGGATTACACGGATATCACGAATTTTATTTTTGGCACGGATTACGCGGATTACCACGGATTAATTATATTCGTGAGAAAATCCGTGAAATCCGTGTAATCCGTGCCTAAAAAATATTATTTCTGAACGGGAATCTTATCCACGCGCTTCTGGTGGCGGCCACCTTCGAAGCTGGCGGTGAAGAACTCGTCCATAATCTTGCGAGCCATGTTATTGTCGATGAAACGGCCTGGCATTACCAGTACGTTGGCATCGTTGTGCTGACGGATGAGATGTGCAATCTCGGGAATCCAGCACAGTCCGGCGCGCACCTGCTGGTGCTTGTTCAGGGTGATTGAGATACCCTCGCCACTGCCACAGATGGCAATACCGGGATAAACCTCGCCACTCTCGATACCCTCGGCCAGTGCGTGTCCGAAATCGGGATAGTCTACACTGGCATCGCTCCATGTACCATAGTCCTTAACGGGATAACCCTTCTCCTCCAGGTACTGGAGCACAAACTGCTTTAAAGCGAAGCCTGCGTGATCGCAAGCAACTCCAACTGTTTTTACTTCCATAGTCATATAAATTTAAAAGGCACGGATTACGCGGATTACCACGGATTAATTATATTCGTGAGAAAATCCGTGAAATCCGTGTAATCCGTGCCAAATTATTTATGCCAACAGGGCTTTAACCTGCTTGTAAACATTCTCGCCGGTGAAGCCGAGCTTCTCGTCGAGCACCTTGTAAGGAGCTGAGAAACCGAAGCTCTCCAGACCCCATACGGTACCGTCGGCACCTACCAGACCCTCGAGGTTAACGGGCAGACCAGCGGTGAGACCGAACTTCTTAACACCTGCGGGCAGTACGCTCTGCTGATACTCCTTGCTCTGGCTGCGGAACAATCCCTCAGAAGGAACGCTAACCACGCGAACCTTAACGCCATCCTCGCGGAGCAGCTTAGCACCAGCCTCGAGGGTAGAAACCTCGGAACCTGAAGCCAACAGGATTACATCGAACTTCTCATCGCTACCAGCTACAACGTAAGCACCCTTAGTGGCCTGGTTGTAGTCGTTGCCCTCGGGCAGCATGTCGATATTCTGACGAGAGAAGATAAGAGCTGTAGGAGTATCAACATTCTCCATAGCCATGCGCCAGCAAACGGTGGTCTCCTCGGCATCGGCAGGACGAACTACCAATACAGAGTTCTTACCGTGGTGGTTCTTCAGCTTCTCCATCAGACGGATCTGTGCCTCCTGCTCAACAGGCTCGTGGGTAGGACCATCCTCACCTACGCGGAAGGCATCGTGAGTCCAGATGAACTTAACAGGCAGCTCCATGAGGGCAGCCATACGTACGGCGGGCTTCATGTAATCAGAGAATACAAAGAAGGTACCGCAAGCGGGGATAACACCACCGTGCAGAGCCATACCAATGCAGCAGCAAGCCATGGTGAGCTCGGCTACACCAGCCTCGAAGAAGGCACCGCTGAAGTCGCCACGAACCAGGTCGTGAGTCTTCTTCAAGAAACCGTCGGTCTTATCTGAGTTGCTCAGGTCGGCTGATGCACAAATCATGTTGGGAACCTGCTCAGCGAGAGCTGACAGAACAGTAGCGCTGGCACCACGTGTAGCAGCACCTGCCTTCTGCTCAACCTTGCTCCAGTCGATAACAGGAGCCTTGCCGCTGAACCACTCCTCGAGCTGCTTGGCCTGTACGGGGTGACCCTTAGCCCACTCAGCCTTCTCGGCATAGCGCTCAGCTACAATCTTCTTCAGCTCCTCGGCACGCTTAGCGTACATCTCCTGAACCTCGGGGAAAATCTGGAATGGGTTCTCGGGATCGGCACCCAGGTTCTTCATGGTGTTGATGTAAGCATCGCCACCGAGAGGAGCACCGTGAGTAGCGCAGTTGCTCTCGTATGAGCTGTTGTCAGCCTTACGGGCACCCTTACCCATTACACAGTGACCGATGATGAGTGATGGGCGATCCTTCTCGGCCTGAGCCTTCTTGATGGCCTCGCGAATCTGGTCAACATCGTTACCGTTAATCTTCTGTACAAACCAGCCCCATGCCTCGTACTTCTTGGCGGTATCCTCGCAGGTAACCACCTCGGTCTTGGTAGAGAGCTGAATATCGTTAGCGTCGTAGAACATGATGAGGTTGTCGAGTCCCAGGTTACCAGCGATACGACCAGCACCCTGTGAAATCTCCTCCTGTACACCACCGTCAGAGATGTAGGCGTAGATAGTCTGGTTCATCACGTTGCCCAGACGAGCCTTCAGGAACTTAGCGGCGATGGCAGCACCTACTGCGAAACAGTGACCCTGACCGAGAGGACCAGAGGTGTTCTCGATGCCGCGCTCAATCTCGCGCTCGGGGTGACCTGGAGTTACTGAACCCCACTGGCGCAGGTTCTTCAGATCCTCGAGAGTGTACTTGCCGATCAGAGCGAGCTGGCTGTACAGCATTGGAGCCATGTGACCAGGATCGAGGAAGAAACGGTCGCGACCCTCCCATGCGGGATTCTCGGGATCGTAAACCAGGAACTCACTGTAAAGGGTGTTGATGAAATCAGCACCGCCCATAGCACCGCCGGGGTGTCCCGACTTAGCCTTCTCAACCATCGAAGCAGCAAGGATACGGATATTATCCGCTGCCATGTTCATAACTTTGTTGTCGTTCATAATGAATAATTAATTGAAAAACGTTAATTTTGGGGGCAAAGATACAAAATTATTCCGAAACTAATCACGGTTTCGGAATAATTATTTGATTTAGAGCAAAAAATTATTGTAATTTTACACTTATTGCTTGAAAACTCCTATCTCAACCTTAGTTTTGTCAGTCAAGGATGGCATTCGGCAGGTAACGGTACGCGTTTCGCCTGGGGCCAGCGTCAGGTAGTTGTCGCTCCAGTAGGCGGGGCAAATCAGCTCGCCCTGGTTCTTGGCTGTTAAGCGAATCATAAACGCCACCTTATCGGTAGGATTGCTTACTTGTACCTGGTAGCCATCGTTGGTGGGAGTGGTGGTAAGCTTTACATCGGTGGTACACAGGCTGTCGAGCATGGCATACGAGGCGTACTTGGTGATAGGGGTGTGTACCCAGGTGGTCTTGTCCCAATCGTACGTATCCTTCTCGCTTACAATAAAATACTCGTTGGTGATGTCGTCGCCCAGCTTCAGCAGCAGGAAGGCGGCAGGGGCCTGGGCCATATCGATATCAAACACCTTGGTTACCATGCCGGGGGCTATCTCAATCTCCTGGCTGTCGTCGGTGCTCTTGTCGCCTCTCAGCAGTTGCATGCGGGCTGTGGCCTTGGCGGGGTGCAGCGTCTCGTTAACGGCATACACGGCCTTGGTGTAGTAGTCGTAAATCAGCTGCACAGGGGCGTTGGCTTTCTTTACACCGTAGTAGGCGGCATTGGGCTGTTTGTAGTAGTCGTACAACTGCCAGTAAATGCCTGGGCGTGAGCTGTTCAGCATCCACTGGATGATGCCTGTGGTGTGGGGCAATCTTACTCGGAAACTCTCGAACATTGCCTTGGTGCTCTCGTAGTTCAGCATGTCGGCACGGCGCAGGTACTCGTCGATATCCTTGGCCTCGCTAAAGCGGTTGCGAATCACCTCGTTCAGCTGTTTCAGCGAGTTCATGTCGCTGCCCGATGCAGTACACAGAATATTCCAGCGCTGGTCGATGGGGAAGAGGTTGGGGCCTAACATCTTCTGCAGCGACTCTTTTACAGGCAACTGGGCGCCGATACCCGTCTCAGTATTGAATCCGAATGCGCCTCCAGGAGCATCTGGCAGATACCAGTAGCTGGGACCCACATACTCGTACGGACCGGCCATCTTGGTGCCTGAAGGACCAGATATCTCGCTCGTCTGATCCTTGGCCGAAATCAGGTACTGGCGATCGTCCTCGGTGCTCAGGAACTGCTGATATTTTTTCTCCAGTTCGGGCTTGGGCAGCATGTCGCTACCTACAAACCAGCCGATGATGGATGGGTGATAGCGCAGCCACATCACCTGATCCTCGAACGAACGGGCTATCAGGTCGATATTCTCTGGGCTCAGTATGCCGCCGTACAGCTCGTCGCAGGGCGAGCCGATATAGTCCTCCCACTCCCAGTGGCAGCTCCAGCCCACCAGGATAAAGAGTCCCAGCTCGTCGCACAGGTCGTACAGGTTCTGCGAGGTGCCCCAGAAACCCTCCAGGCGCACGGTGTTCATATTCATGTCGCGCACATACTCCAGTTGCTGGCGATTACTCTCGGGTGTGTCGCGCAGGTAGATATCATCGGTCCAACCGGCACCACGCAGCAGCACGGGCTGACCATTCAGCGAAAAGGCGCGGTAACCCTCGTCGGTGAGGTAGCTTTTTATCTCGCGAATACCAAATCGCACATCTTCGAAATCCGAAATTTTGTGGTCCTCGGCAAACTCAATGTGCAAATCACACAGTTCGGGCTTGCCCATGTTGTGGCACCACCACAATTTGGGCTTGTTGATATGTATTTCGGTGGGACTCACAAAGCGTTTCTTCTCGCCAGGAGCCAGACTTACGCGGTAGTTGAACTTCTGTCCGTCGGCAGTACCCTGCACGGTACCTTCGACGGGCTTGTCCGACAGGTTACGTAGTTCGGTGGCGATGGTGAGCCAGGCCTCGTTCAGCGTTTCGGTGTTTACACGCGAACGTACGGCTGAGTGCGACAGGGCCACATTGCCGCAGGTTTTTACACGCACCTCGCGGTAGATACCCATGTTCTCGTCGGCAGGGCGCGGATTCCAGTCGGCAAAACCGATGTTGGGTTCGCCGGGCTGTGCACGAAACACCTCAACCTCCAGCTTGTTCTGTTTGGCAATCTCGTTGGTTACATCAAACTCAAACTGTCGGAACGCGCCGTACATCTCCTTGCTGTTGGCTATCTGCTTGCCGTTAAGCCATACGTTGGCGCGGTAGCTGATACCATCGAAGTTCAGCACCGCATGTTCGCCCTCGTTGAGTGGTTGCAACTCAAAAGTGGTGCGGTACTTCCAGCTTTTATCAAACTGTGTTTTGTTAATCCTGGCATAGTCGTCGGCAGTAAGTGCCTCGGGTTCTATGCCGTTGGCAGTGAGCGTACCCATCAGGGTGCCAGGCACTTGGGCTGGTATCCAACCATCGGGTGTTTCTACCTCCCAGTTCATATCCAATGTCTTATGCTCGGTACATGCGGCAGCCACTACCGCCAGCATCCCCGCCGCCAAAATAGTTTTAAGTTTCATAAAAAATAATTTTCAATTTTCAATTCTCAATTTTCAATTAAAAGTGAGGCTCCCAGCATGGCAGCGTTTGGTAAGGTTGATGGCTGGATGCGGGTGGCAGCTACGTTCTCGGGGTAGGGGAAGGTGCTGAGTTGCTGGCGCATGGGCGCTTCGTAAAGTGCGAATGCGTTGGCTATGCCTCCACCGATGATGATGGCTTCGGGGGCATAGGTAAACAGCACCGCCTTCATCAGGTTGCCCACATGCGTGCCAAACTCCTGCCACACAGCCAGCGCCTCTTTGTCGCCAGCCAAAGCCAGCTTGGCAAAGTTAGCACCTGTGTCGCCATGCAGCTTACTGAAGAATCGGCTACTGCAGTAAAACTCGTAGTCGGCATCCAGATAGGGCAGCGAACCTATCTCGCCAGCCCCCGTGTTCACACCGTTATACAGCTTGCCATCGATGATGATACCTGCGCCAATGCCGGTACCTATCGTCAGGCCCACCATATTCTGTGTGCCCTTGCCCTCGCCATAGCGCCAGGCACCCAAGGCAAAGCAGTTGGCATCGTTGTTAACGGCTACGGGCACACTAAAGTCGTTTTCGAGAATCTCCTTCAGGTGTACCTCCTGCCACGAGGGGATATTAGCCACGTTATATACGATGCCCTGCTGGCAATCTACCACCGAAGGCACACCCACACCAATGCCCGTTACCTCGGGGCGCATCAGCTGGGAAATCTGTCGCTTCAGTTGGGCAAGCACCACCTCCTCGGGCTCCTGTGCGGGGCAGGGCTCTATCACGGTATCAACCACCGTGGCGCCATCGGTCAGTCCAACACGCATGTTGGTACCGCCTAAATCAATCGCTATTTTCATCTTTATAGGTTACGTTTGCTTGTTTCAAAATGTTACGATAATAGGCCGAAACATCCTTCCAATGGTAGAAGGGGTAGCAGTCGGTTGGGATGGGGATGGATGTCTCGTTCTCGTTCATCAGGAATTTAACCAGGATATCATCCGAGCCCTGCTTGCGGAAGAAGATGAGCTGCACGTTACCTGCCATGGGGATGAGTCGGAACAGGGCAAATGTGTTATGCAGATTCTCCATATCCTGCGTGCCACCCAGGGCCTCTTTTACACCTAATATATATGAGAAAGGTAGCAGCACGCTGTCGTGACCGAAGCGCAGGCGCACCTGTTTCTTACCCGAAGCTATCATGAGGTCGGCCTCGTCGAGGAAGTTCTTCAGCAGCGGATAGATGGCGTAGTAGTTGGGGCGCGAACCAGGCATCAATCCCTCCCACAGGCACCAGCTGGCATTGTAAACATAAAAGCCGTCGATAAGTTCGTCGGTGGTAAACAGGTCGTTGAACGACAGATTCAACTCGGGCAGACAATGCATGTTCGAGGCGATGTTCCATAAGCCATCAGCCAGCTTGTAGCCATCCACAAAACCTTCCAACTGTTTGGGATCCTTAAACAGCATCTGCATCTGGTAGCGTCCGTTCAGCTTTTCGTGGCGGAACTTATCCAGTTTGTCGTACAAGTGTCCGTCGATACCTTTCTTGGGGATGAAAATACTGTCGTTGGGTATCAGGTAGTACATATCGTGTTCGCTGGCATCCATTGTGATGCTGAGCTTTGGATTCATGCTCTTCAGCTCCTGACAGAAATTAGCCATCGAGAGCATGCAGCGACGAACGGTTGATGAGTTGGCTTTTACCTCAACGGGCTGCATCAGCAGTTGTGGGTAGTTGGTAGCCAGTCGGTGGGCTATGCCCTGATGCTGTCGGGCACCCAGCTTAGTCAGGTCGCCATCGCGATGCCATGCATCGGCAGCAGCCAGTTTTACACGTTGCAGCACTTCTACGCCTTTGGGTGTAAGCCAGCCGCGCGCCTGGGCGGTATCCATCTTGCCAATCACGTATTTGTAGGCATCGTCGTCGGTCATATAACGGGCACCGTGACGGCCGTAATGACTCACGTAGAATGGTTCGTAACCTGCAGGTGCAGGCGTTACTGTTCCCTTGGGCAGGGGGTAATTACAATAGTTGCCGGTAGCCAACTCCATGTTAGCCAACAGTTCGGCCTTTGATGTCTGGGCCTGCATGGGCGCACAGAGCATCGTAGCTGTAAAAGCACAGATAAAGGTTTGTTTTAAATGATTCATAAACTGTTTTGAATAGTTGATTTGTGGCGCAAATATACATTATTTTTCTATAAGGTGGTGCATTTTTTTAGTTTTTTTTGTATCTTTGCCGCCACATTATATTAATAAGGTATAAGGATTATGAAGATAGCGATTGTACAACACGATATACCCAGTAGCAATTTTTTAAATAATATGGACCGTTTGGATCCGTTGTTAAAGCAGCAGCCAGATGCCAATCTGTATGTGTTGCCAGAAACCTTTGCCACAGGTTTTATGGCCGAGGGCTATGTAGGTGGGGTGGGTGCTCCGTCTCACTTCATGCTGCAGTGGATGGCGTACCAGGCCATGCTGCATAATGCCGCCATAGTAGGTAGTGTGGCAAAAAAAGATACAGAGGGATTGCTGCGTAACCGCTTGATTTTTATGCATCCTGATGGCAAGTACGATTATTACGATAAGCGCCATTTGTTTACGTTTGCCGGCGAAACCAAGGATTACGTGCCAGGCGATCGCCGCGTGATAGTAGAGTGGGGTGGTGTGCGTTTCCTGCTGCAGGTGTGCTACGATTTGCGATTCCCTGTTTTCTCGCGTTCGCGTGGTGATTACGATGCCATCATCTATGTAGCCAACTGGCCCGAACAGCGTCAGGATGTATGGCAAACCCTGCTGAAGGCGCGTGCCATCGAGAACCAATGCTATGTGATAGGTGTGAACCGTGTGGGGTGCGATGCTGCTTGTAAGTATATAGGTGGTTCGGTGGTGATAGATGCCTATGGCCGCACCATCGCCCAGTGTACCGATGGTGAGGAGGATATTGCTACCGTTGAACTGGATATGGAACAGCTGCAGCGTTTCCGTAAGAAGTTCCCTGTGCTCGACGATGCCGACAAGTTTAATGTTCTCTGATGCTTTTCGGTTCTACGTGTACCGCTATGTGTGTGTCGGCGCCGTAGTGCTCGCGTAGAATGTTTTCTACCTCTTCGCTCTTGTTGTGAGCCTCGCGCAGACTGATGTCATCGTCCATCAGTATGTGCAACTCTATGGCGTAATGATTGCCTATTCGACGCGTGTGCAAATCGTGTGGCTCTGTAACGCCAGGTATCGATCCTGCCAGCTGCAGAATCTCGCTCTCAACCTCATCGGGCAGCGAATGCTCCATCAGGTCGCCAATGCCATTACGCAGCAGGTCTATCGCCACCTTAATAATAAATAGGCCCACGATGATACCTGCCATGGGATCGAGCACCGTCCATCGTTCACCTAAGAAGATGGCGCCACCAATGCCGATGGCTGTGCCTATACTCGACAGGGCATCGCTGCGGTGGTGCCAGGCGTTGGCCTCTACTGCCTGCGACTTGAGTTTGCGGGCCTGCACCATCGAGTAGTGGAACACCGCCTCTTTCAGAATAATCGAAAGAAGTGCAGCCCATAGCGCCAGCATGCCTGGGGCTTTTAAGGGTTCGCCCTGTGCCCAAGCGATAATCTTGGTGAGTGCGCTGTACACAATGCCTACAGCTACTATCAGTAGTGCCAACCCAATCAGTGTGGTGGCCAGCGTTTCGTATTTACCATGCCCGTACTCGTGCGATTTGTCGGTAGGTTTGCCGCTGATGCGCACAAACACCAGCACAATGATATCTGTGACAAAGTCGGACAGCGAGTGCACCGCATCGGCAATCATTGCCGCACTATGTCCCACAATGCCCGCCACAAACTTAAACAGCAGTAGCACCACATTTACGGCGCCACCAACCATCGTTACCTTATATATCTCTTTATTTCTTTTCATTGTAGTGCAAAAGTAGTAAATTGATAGCAAATAGCAAAAAAAACTGCGATTTATTTGTCAGATAGAAATAAAAACATTACTTTTGCAGCGCAAAATTAAATATTCGGGGTGCTGAGGCATGTGCCAAAGCTGAGAAAATACCCATAGAACCTGATACGGGTAATGCCGTCGGAGGAATGCAATATGAAAGTAAGGATTAACAACAAACAACACGAGACGCAAGCCAAAACTGTATCCGAGCTTGCCGCCCAATTGCAGTTGCCCGCCAAAGGTGTGGCAATAGCTATCGATAATGAGTTGAAACCGCGCACTACTTGGGATGACACCATCCTGCAAGAGGGCGCCACTATCACTATTATCAAAGCTGCATGCGGGGGGTAAGGGCTATGTTACAGTTTATATCTCACTACACCGATAAGTATAGCTATCTGGACAGCATCCGCCTTGCCTTGCAGGGTGGTTGCCGATGGATACAGCTGCGCATGAAGGACGCTACCGACGATGAGGTGCGCCCCGTTGCGATTGAGGCCCAGAAGCTATGTAAGCAGTATGGCGCTACGTTTATTATCGACGATCGCGTGGCATTAGTAAAGGAGTTGCAGGCCGATGGTGTGCATCTGGGTAAGAACGATATGCCCATTAGCGAGGCACGCCGCCAGTTAGGTCCCGATTATATCATAGGTGGAACTGCTAACACCATCTGGGATGTAAAAGCCCACTATGCGGCTGGTGCCGACTACATTGGCTGTGGCCCCTTCCGCTTTACTACCACCAAGCAGAAGTTGTCGCCGGTATTAGGACTGGATGGTTACCGACGGATTATCATCGAGATGCGTGCGGCGCATATCGACATACCCATTGTGGCTATCGGCGGTATTACCAAGGATGATATCCCCGCCATACTGGCAACCGGCATCACCGGCATTGCCCTGAGTGGTACGGTGCTAAGGGCTGCGAACCCCATTGACGAAATGAAACACTTAACAAACATAGTTAATCATGAGTAAATTAGTAATTGCAGGACGGGAGTTTAACTCTCGTTTGTTTCTGGGCACAGGCAAGTTTAACAACAATGCGCTGATGGCCCAGGCTATCGAGGCTTCGGGATCGGAGATGGTTACCGTTGCCATGAAACGTGTGGAACTCGACGATAAGAACGACGATTTGCTGACACACATCACCCAGAACCCCAACATACAGCTGTTGCCCAACACCTCGGGTGTGCGTAATGCTGAAGAGGCGGTGTTTGCTGCCCAGATGGCTCGCGAGGCCTTTGGCACCAACTGGTTGAAACTGGAGATACACCCCGACCCACGCTATTTGTTGCCCGACTCGGTTGAGACGCTGAAAGCCACCGAGCAGTTGGTAAAACTGGGCTTTGTGGTGCTGCCATACTGTCAGGCCGACCCTACGCTGTGTAAGCATCTGGAAGAGGCTGGTGCTGCTACGGTAATGCCACTGGCTGCTCCCATCGGTACCAATAAGGGCTTGAGAATGAAGGATTTTCTGCAGATTATCATCGACCAGGCCACAGTGCCCGTAGTGGTTGATGCAGGTATCGGTGCTCCCAGTCATGCTGCCGAGGCGATGGAGATGGGAGCCGACTGCGTGCTGGTGAATACCGCCATTGCCGTAGCAGGCGATCCAGTAAAAATGGCCGATGCCTTCCGTCAGGCTGTGATTGCAGGTCGCCAGGCCTACGAGGCAGGCTTAGGTGCTATTGCCGATTGCGCCGAGGCATCAAGCCCATTAACCGCATTTCTTAATGTTTAAAGTTCAAAGTATGATAAATGATCACAAAGCTTACGCACAGCGTGAGAAATTCTATATGCAGGGCCAGTTGTACCCTGATGTAAAGGTGGGTATGACTAAGGTAAACCTGACCCCCACCGTAACCCGCGATGACGACGGTAACCCCCACATGGAGCCCAACGCACCAGTATATATCTACGATACAAGCGGACCTTATACCGACCCCAACTACACGGTTGACCTGAAGAAGGGGCTGCCCCCAATGCGCCAGCAGTGGATAGCCGATCGCGCCCAGAAAGGACAGGGTATTACCCAGATGGCATGTGCCAAGGCAGGCATCATCACTCCCGAGATGGAGTACGTGGCTATTCGCGAAAACATGAACTGTCAGGCACTGGGAATCGAGAGTCATATCACCCCTGAATACGTACGCCAGGAGGTGGCTCGCGGACGTGCCGTTATCCCTGCTAACATCCATCACCCCGAGAGCGAGCCGATGATTATCGGACGCAATTTCGCGGTGAAAATCAATACCAACATCGGCAACTCGGCTACTACATCCAGCATCGACGAAGAGGTGGACAAGGCCGTATGGTCGTGCAAGTGGGGTGGCGATACATTGATGGACCTCTCTACGGGTAACAACATTCACGAAACCCGCGAGTGGATTCTGCGTAACTGTCCTGTACCCGTTGGCACCGTGCCCATCTATCAGGCTTTGGAAAAGGTGGATGGCAAGGTGGAAGACCTGACCTGGGAGGTGTATCGCGACACGCTGATTGAGCAGTGCGAGCAGGGTGTGGATTACTTTACCATCCATGCCGGTATCCGTCGCCACAACGTGCATCTGGCTGATAGTCGTTTGTGTGGTATTGTGAGTCGTGGCGGTAGCATTATGAGTAAGTGGTGCCTGCTGCACAATAAGGAGAGCTTCTTATATGAGCACTTTGATGATATCTGTGATATCGTAGCCAAGTATGATGTAGCCCTGTCGCTGGGCGATGGTTTGCGTCCTGGTTGTACTGCCGATGCCAACGATGCCGCCCAGTTTGCCGAGCTCGACACCATGGGTGAGCTGGTGGTACGTGCCTGGGAGAAGAACGTACAGGCCTTTATCGAGGGTCCCGGTCATGTGCCCATGCATAAAATCAAGGAGAATATGGAGCGCCAGTTGGAGAAGTGTCACGAGGCACCTTTCTACACCCTCGGACCTATTGTTACCGATATCGCTCCAGGCTATGATCATATTACCAGTGCCATCGGTGGTGCGCAGATAGCCTGGCTGGGAACTGCCATGCTCTGCTACGTAACCCCCAAGGAGCATCTGGCTCTGCCTAATAAGGACGATGTACGCGCAGGTATCATTGCCTATAAGATAGCTGCCCATGCTGCCGACCTGGCAAAGGGACACCCCGGTGCTACCATCCGCGATAACGCCCTGTCGAAAGCCCGTTTCGAGTTCCGTTGGCGCGATCAGTTCCACCTGTCGTTGGATCCCGAACTGGCGCTGCAGTATTTCACCGAGGCTGGTCATACCGATGGCGAGTACTGCACCATGTGCGGACCTAACTTCTGCGCTGCCAAGCTGACACATGACCTGAGGAAGCTCAAGAATTGACAATTGATAATTGACAATTAATGGAACTAACGAGTGAACAACGCAGGCGTTATAACCGCCACCTGATACTGGAAGGTTTCGGGCCCGAGGCACAAAGCAAACTGCTGCAGGGCAAGGTGCTGATAGTGGGTGCAGGGGGCTTAGGCTCGCCTGTAGCCCTGTACCTGGCAGCAGCTGGCGTAGGCACCATCGGTGTGGTGGATGGTGATACCGTGAGTATTACCAACCTGCAGCGTCAGGTGCTGCACAGCACCCCCGATGTGGGCCGACCCAAGGTAGAAGTGGCTCGCGAACGTATGCAGGCCATCAACCCCGATGTGTGCGTTGAAACCCATGAGTGCTATCTGAGCGAGACCAACGCCATGGAGCTGATACAGCCCTACGATTTCATCATCGACGGTACCGACAACTTTGCCACCAAGTATCTGGTAAACGATGCTTGCGTGATGCAGGGTAAGGCCTTTACCATGGGTGGTATCAGCAAGTATTGCGGACAGCTGATGACCCACGTGCCTGGTTCGGCCTGTTACCGTTGTCTGTTCCCTGAGCCCCCTGCCAAGCAGGATGTAGAAACCTGCGCTATGGTAGGTGTGTTGGGCTCGATAGCCGGCATGTTAGGTACCGTGCAGGCCACCGAGTGCTTGAAATACTTAGCTGGGGTGGGTCAGTTGCTCACCAACAGCATGCTTACTTTCGATGCCCTCAGCATGCAGTGGCAGCGCTTTGGTTTTGCCCAGCGCCCCAGCTGCGAACTCTGTGGCACTCATCCTTCGATACACCAGTTGAAGGAGTATGCTTTCAAACCCTGTAAATCAAAATAACGAAAAGATGTTTAGTGACGAACTTAAAAACATGAGTTGGCAGGAAACCACCGAGCGCATAGCCAGCATGACCGATGCCGATGTGCGCCGTGCCTTAGGCAAGAGTCGCTGCGATGTGAACGACTTTATGGCCCTGCTGTCGCCTGCAGCCGAACCTTACTTAGAGCAGATGGCCCGACTCTCGCGTAAATACACCGAGGAGCGTTTCGGGCGCACCATGTCGATGTTTATCCCGCTGTATATCACCAACTCGTGCTCCAACTCGTGTGTGTACTGCGGCTTTCATCGCGAAAACCCTATGGCACGCACCATCCTCACACCCGAACAGATTGAGGACGAGTACCGTGCCATCAAGCAGTTGGCACCTTTCGAGAACATCCTGCTGGTAACCGGCGAGAACCCAGCCAAGGCGGGAGTGCCTTATCTGGCTAAAGCCATCGATATTGCCAAGCG
>JAEEGH010018753.1_pt1 | contig 14588 bp, 10 predicted proteins | sample 9134181 | NCBI WGS metagenome assembly JAEEGH01 (sample SAMN16246544, study PRJNA631951) | gut metagenome | biome: gut microbiome; feature: rumen; material: DP-attached | host: Bos | place: Iran: Karaj | collected 2018-10 | reverse complement strand
CCGGAAGAAAGTATTGAAGTGATATTGGAAGGTAACGAGGGTGGTCTTAGAAATCATGAACAAAAACATAAAAATATTTATCTAGAATATGGAAATGATACATGGAATGTATCTACTACAATTTCTCGTCGTATGACAAGGAAAGATCTATGTAAAAAGATAAAGAATGAATATTGGGCATCTGTAGAATCAAAGTTTAGATACATGTTGAATTTGCAAAATGCGTGGGATGATGAAGACGAAAATAATGTTAGTCACGAAAGAATTAATGTCAATTTAGAAATTGAAAAATTAAAAAAACAATGGCAGAATTCAAAATGTGAATGAGAAATAGAAATGAAAAAAGTGATTTTGTTTATCTGTTCTTTTATGTGTGCTTATTCTGCTCCTATAGAGTTGTGTGCTTCGTTTGAATGTGAAGATTGCTATTCCATTCACGTTTTAAAGGCTGATTCGCTTGTGAAAAATCAATGGGTATTTAAAGATTCTGTTGAATGCGAATGTGGTATGTGGCTTTCTCCCTCTTTTGTGATAAAAAATTTGCCGGGAAATTTTTTATCAGGAGCGGGTGGAGGCTGTGTATTGATTGATGGGAAAAGGAAGAAAATGAAAATGCCGTCGATGCCTCAAATGTTTCTTCGACAAGGGGATGTTGTTTATACGGCGTATACGGATAATGCTAAAAAGGAAATTTCTTCTAAATTCAAACAAACCCTAGATTTTTACTGGAAAGTCCGTTTTGAATGCCAAGGCAATAGCGCTAATGATACGACTGTTTTGTATAAATTAGATGCTGTTCTTGTTGGTGAATGTCAATAATTAGGATGCAATGCTCGCATCCTAATTCCCAATTTCGAACTCCTAATTACTCTAACTATTCCGCGTCAGCTTCGATAGGCACGAATGCGTTTTGACTGTTGAAGTTTTCCGGCAAATCCCAGTCGTCGTCCTTGGGCATGGCTGCTTGCGGCTTGGGCGGCTGTGGTTTCGGCGGTTGCACTGTTGCCGGTTGCGTGGTCGGCGCGGCGGTTCCTTGTGCGGTTCCGGATTGTGCGACCGGTGCTGCGCCTGCCTGCGTTCCTGCAGCGGTCTGCTTGGGCTGTGTCGCGGTAGAGGCTTCTGCGGCGCGTTTTGCGGAGTCTGCCTTCATGACTTCCGAGACAGGCCTTGCATCAGCTGGGATGGCCTGCTGTTGCGTTGTCTGTGCGCTTGCCTGTTGTGCGGATGCCGGCTGCGTTCCTGTGCCAATCTGCGTTCCGGTTTGCGGGGCGTTCGGCATCGGCAAGCTCACGACAATTCCCGATTTGGCAATCGTTTCGGCGGCAAGCTTCTGGACTTGCGGCGGCGTGAATCCCGGCACGTCGAGCCACGGCAATGGGCGGCCTTTTTCGCCGTTCACGAGGGCTGCACCCGTCATCGGATCGACCGTCAATTCGCCGCGTTCGTTTGTCAGCATCAGCGGTACTTCGCCGGTCGCTAGCATCGAAATGTCGAGGAAGTCGATTTGGTTCGGGAGCCCGAGAATGTCAATTTCTTCTTTGGCGAATGTCGCCCATTGCGGTAAGCCACCCGAAGCGCCTGCAATACGTGTGCGTCCCGATTTCAAAGGCTTGTTATCGTCAAAGCCCACGTAGCTGCCAATTGCGATAACGGAATCCAGTGCAACGCCGTTCTTTTCTTTGACGTACATCGGGAGCGCACCCAAGAAGGCCACGTTCTTGTAATCGTTTGTTGTACCCGTTTTGCCCATGACAGGGTAGCGGAGCTTCGATTTTTTGTCGGGGCTATAGACGCTGAGGGCCGAAACCTGGCTATGTGCCGTTCCGTTCGTAAACACGGAACGCAGCATTACGCCCATCTGCGTTGTCACGGTATCGTCGAGCACGGTCTTCGATTCCATCTTGTTCCTGAAGATGACTCGTCCGTCGCGGTTCCTGATTTCCTTGATAAAGCAGGGTTCTGTCCAGTCGGCGTCCTTGCACTTGAAAACTTTGCCCGTGAGGATTGTCTGGTAGGCCGTGCTGATTTCGGCAATCGTAATGTCGTTCACGCCGAGCGGCATGCTGAACACTTTCTGCAATTTTTGGCGAATACCGATTTCTTTTGCAAATCTCGCATAGTCTGCCATGGCAAGCGCACGGCGGTAATCCGGCCAGTAGCGCAGATGTTCCATGGTGAAGTAGTCCGCATCGCTGTCGATAGGTTCAATCATTGCGTTCAAACGCTTGAAATCGGCGAGCGTGAAGTTTTCTATAAGTTGTACGGAATCGAGCGGCTGGAGCTTTGCGGATTCATCTGGGTCCAGTTCCTGGATTTCGCGGGCACGCCAAATTTCGGAATAACGCTTGAAGTTGTGGTTTATGTATTTGGTGAGTTTCGGGTCTCTCTTCGCTTGTTTTATGCCGATGTCGTTGAACGTTCCGTAACGGAGGTTCTGCACGGCGTTTGCTCGGAGCTCCTTGCCATCGTTCATGTAGCGCTGTACGAGTGCGTCACGGGCTTTCGTAAATTCGATTTCGCGCTTGGTTTCGTCTTTCATCATGAGCCCGAACTTGTCGCGCAAACGTTCGACGAAACGGATTCGTTCTTCGCCGGCTTCACGTGCGAATCCGTTCTTGCGGGCGACTTCCTCGAATTCCTTGTCTGAAAGCTTGTCCAAAAGATGTTCCAAGAGCCAGATGCTCGCGATGTTTTCGGAACGTGTCGCTGCCCAGGCGATGCTTACGATGTCGCCTTTGTTCTTGTGGTCCGGGCGCGGGAAGTAGAACTGGTTCCCGTACTGGAAAACGTTGAATTCGTTTTCGAGGTTGTCGAGGTAGTTCCAGTGATATTGCAATGCGAGCGCGTAAAGAAGAGGCTTCCAGCTAGAACCGAGCTGGCGGAGCGCCTTGAAGCTACGGTCAAATCCGGTGTTGTGGAAGCCGCCTTGGCTTGCGAGCACCTTGCCGTTCTGGATGGCGACGAGCGCACCTTGCAGCACCGGTTCAGTTTCGATTTTGCACGGGGCGTAACCGTCGATGGGCGTTTCGTCGATGATGCTCACGAGGAGGATAGCACCCGGCTTGAGCTGTGTCGCGAGAATCTTGTTCACGTCGCCACCGGCGAGCTTGGCGAAGTCGTTGACGGCCTGTTCCGTGACAATGCCTTTCAGTTGTCCGAAGTTCAGCTTGAGCGATTGCAGCCTGCCGGTCGTGTCGAAGAATACGCTATCCACGGCGCCGTAGAGGTAGTCGCCCTTGCGTGCGTTGCGGGCCCTGTTCGCGAACTGCGCCTTGGGGAGCACAAAGCCGCCCAGTTGCAACTGCAAGTTGCTGATGTTTGTCTGCAAAGCGCGCTTGGCAGCGTCCTGAGACTTGGCGTTCAACGTTGTCGTGATTTCGAGCTGCGCCTTGCGCCAGTCCTCGATGCCTTCCTTCTGGAAGAGGTCGTGGAAGAAGTCGCTGTCGAGGCGTTCTTCCAAGCGTTCGAGCGTCGTGCTCATCGTGAAGCGGAAGTTGCCGTGGTTGAATTCCAGCGGCTTTGCGAGCGCGGAGTCCATTTCGGATTGCTCGATGTAGCCCTCTTCGACCATGCGTCCGAGCACGTACTTGAGTCTCGTTTCGCCGCGTTCGAGCGCCTTTAGCCTGCGCTCTTCGGTACGTTGGATGAACGGATCGTAGTTGAACGGCCCCTTGACGGAACCCGCAATAAATGCGCATTCGGCAAGAGTCAAGTCCTTGAGTTCCTTGTTGAAGAAATACTGTGCCGCGATGGCGACACCCTTGCCTGTACCCGAGACGTGGAACTGGTTCAGGTAGAATTCCAAAATGTCTTCTTTGGAAAAATGCTTTTCCATGCGGAGCGCGTTCAAGAATTCTTTGAGCTTTTCCTTGACGCTGCGTTCTTCGCGGCCGAAAATGTTCTTGACCGCCTGTTGCGTGAGCGAGGAACCGCCCTGGATGACATGGCCTGCCTTTAGGTTATTGAACATGGCGCGCATGAACCCTTTGAGGTTGTAGCCGTTGTGGGTCCAATAGCGGGAGTCTTCGGCCGCGATAAGGGCGTTGATCAGGTTGACCGGGATATCGCCGTAAGGGACATAGACGCGGTGGTTCGCATCGAAGAATGCACCCAGCAGGTTTTCGCCGTCTTCGTAGAAAACGCGTGTTTCGCCGGAGAGTACTTGTAAGATGTTGGCGCGGTTGAACAGATTGTCCGGGTCGCGTTCCGGGAGAATCTTGAATACGACGATATAGAAGGGAATGTAGCAGATGAGGGCTACGAGAAAGATGGCGACAATAATTTTGACGAACTTATGCATGTTTTCGTAAATTGCTAACTGTTAACGACTTACAAGATATAAAAGTTTTGGGGAATTGTCCTACGGCAATGCCTCTATCATGTAAAAAATAGGCTTATTTGTATGGAAAAACGTTGATTTTGCCCGTTACCCCTTGAAAAAAAACTGAAATTTTGTTAAAATTAGTGTCCCCAAGATGGGAAGATGGCCGAGCTGGCCGAAGGCGCGTCCCTGCTAAGGACGTATAGGACTTAATCCTATCGCGAGTTCGAATCTCGCTCTTCCCGCTGAAAAGCCCCGAGTCGAAAGACCCGGGGTTTTTTCTAATAACTAACGACCAATGACTAATGACCCGTGACTAATATCCAAAAAACAAAATAATTATATATTGATGATATGAAACAAATTATTCTTTTGGTTTTGTTTGTTCTTGGGGGTATGTGTTTTGCGGAACCCGATTCACAGGCTGAATATGTGTCCGAATCGAAGCAGGAAGTTGCGCTTCCTGCATATCAATCTGACAGTGCTTTTTTTGCAGATAGTGCCGCGTATTACGAAGCGTTGGCGGTTCGTTACAAAAAGGACGGTGATTATTTGCTGAAAAGCAGCTCCAAACACGCAAAAATTGGGGCTGTCATGGCCTTGCTTGGAGGTGCCGGAACATGCATTATACTGGGCAAAGCGAGGGGTGCCTCCATTGAAGGTGGGGGTGCTATTTTGGTATTCCCCTTGGCGCTTACGGTGGGTACTGCGTTTGGTGGAATCATTATGTTGTCTATTAACGGCATTAGGCATGGCAATGGTTGGCGAAAAATTCAGCAGTCCGAAGAATATTCAAAGACTGCGGAACAGTACCGCGAAAAAGCATGGAAAGAAAGATATCGAAGGTCATCGCAAATGATGCTTCAAATTATTCCGGAAATCAATCCGTTCAACAAAACGGTCGGAGCCAGGCTTGCACTAAGTCTATAACAAACGTGCCGGGCGAATCGCTCGGCGTTTTTCATTTTGTGTAAAAGTGCTTTCTAAATTGGCACGCTTCGCGTGCATTTAGCTTGGCTCGGATATGCTCGTTCAAGCAAGCTTGACTCGCGCATCGCTCGCCTTTTGACGCTTTCAGCGTCCGTGGCTTCGGCTCAAAAATGCGAAAACAAGTTTTCACGCTTTGTTCGCCTTGCTCACTTTTACTAACTTTGCCCTGTATGAAAAACTATTCCATCCCTGAAGAAGTATTTTTGAAAGCGGCCAGTGAATACGGCACTCCGCTTTGGCTCTATGACCGTGCGACTATTGAACGCGCTGTGAGCGACGTGAAGGTTTTTGACAATGTGCGTTTTGCGCAGAAAGCTTGCCCGAACCTCTCGATTGTGGCGCTCATCAAAAAGCTTGGCTGCGTCGTGGATGCGGTGAGTGCTGGCGAAATCGTGCGTGCGCTCAAGGCTGGTTTCAAGGGTGGTCAAGAAAAGGGCAAGGTCCCGGAAATTGTCTATACTGCAGATATCTTCGACCGCGACGCTCTTGAACTCGTGAAGAAGTACGACATCCACGTGAACGTAGGCTCTCCGGACATGATTCAGCAGCTTGCCGATTTCGGCGTGAAGAGCGAACTTACGCTCCGCGTGAATCCAGGCTTTGGTCACGGACATTCGAGCAAGGTCAACACGGGTGGCCCGCTCAGCAAGCACGGCGTGTGGCACGAACAGATCAAGGACTGCATCAAGCTGGCGCAGAGCAACGGCATGTGGATTACCGGTTTGCACATGCACATCGGTTCCGGTTCCGATTTTGAACACCTTTCCAAGGTTTGCGATGCCATGTGCGACGCTAGCCGCCGCCTGGGTTCCCACCTCCGCACGATTAGCGCGGGTGGCGGTCTTCCGATTCCGTACCACGAAGAAGACAAGGCAAACCGCATCGACGTGAAGGCTTATTACGACCTCTGGGACAAGGCCCGCAAGAATATCCAGCAGAGCATCGGTCACGAAGTCCACCTCGAAGTGGAACCGGGCCGTTACCTTGTTGCAGAAAGCGGATTCTTGATGGCCGAAATCCGTGCGGTTAAGAAACAGGGCGATAATTTGTTCTACCTCTTGGATGCTGGCTTTACCGATCTCGTGCGCCCGAGCTTCTACGGCAGTTACCACGGCATTTCCATTATCGCCCGTGACGGTCGCGAACTCAACGAAACGGTAGATGCTGTCGTGGCAGGCCCGCTTTGCGAATCCGGTGACGTGTTCACGCAGGAAGAAGGCGGCTTTGTCGTGACGCGCAAGCTCCCGAAGGCAAAGGTCGGCGACTTGTTGATTCTCCATGATGCCGGTGCTTACGGCGCTGCCATGAGCAGCAACTACAACAGCCGTCGCTACGCTGGCGAAGTCATGTTCACGAAGGGCGAACTCAAGGTCATCCGCGAACGCCAGACTTTTGAACAGCTTTTGCAGAACGACAGAATTATCGAATTATAAACTTCGCATAGCTTCGTTTCTAATTCAATAATGAAGTTGGCGTTGTATTGCGGTGTTGCATAATGCGTCATGCTGAGTGGCGAATAGCCGCGAAGCATCCAGTTAAGGCGCTTGTCATCCCCGCCTCTTTATCCTGTCATGCCCCACTCCGATGTCTTTGACTACTTGCAGCTGTGTTGCTTAGTAGTCATGATCCGCGTATGGGGAGGGCATCTCCTTTTTATAACGAGAGGGAGTATGACAGACTCTCTAATTTACTACTTTTGCTCCCGGAAATAGAATTATGGGAAACTTACGCGCGATTCTCATGCCCATCGCAATCCTTGCGGGCATCCTCATTCCTCAGGCGCATTTTCTGTCGCCGCTCTTGCCGCTCACAATCGGCATCATGATGTTCCTTACGTTCGTGACGAAAATTCCGCCGCAGACGCACGGTTACACTTTTAAAATCGAGGCACGAGCTTTTATCGCAAGCCTTGTCATCATTGCTGCTCTTTGGGGAATTGTCGAACTGTTCCACCTGCCGCGCGAAGTATTGCTTGGCGGTGCGATTATCGCGCTTTGCCCTCCGGCAAATGCCGCTCCTGCGATGGCGAAAATGCTTGGCGGCAGTGCGTCCTTGGCGCTCAAGATTTTCCTCAGCGGAAACTTGATTGCGTGCTTCAGCATCCCGGTAGTCTTTGGCTACTTGACTGGGACCGAGGCTAACCTTTCCGAAATCGCCTGGAAAATCTTCAACACCATCCAGCCGATTATCAGCATCCCGCTTGCGTTTGCATTCGGGCTCCGCAACTTTTATCCGGAACTTGCCGACCGCGCCGCGAAATTCCAGAAATACACCATGTTCGTCTGGACATTCTCTGTGTTCATCATCCTTTCGAAGGCGAGTTTCGACATTCGCGAGATGGGCTTTGCCGACTTGTGGAACAGCGGAAAGCTCCCGCTCATGGCCGCAGTTTCGCTTGTGCTTTGCATTTTGCAGTTCTGGCTCGGTTGGGCTTGCGAACGTGGCCGCCGCCCTATTGAAGGCTCGCAGAGCATGGGTCAAAAGAACACGACGCTTGTCATTTGGGTGTCTAGCCTTTATGCGGGCCCGGTCGTGGCGCTTGCCCCTACATGCTATGTCGTGTGGCAGAACCTCGTACTCAGCTACATGACCGCAAAAATAAAACCGAAGAATAGTTAAGTGTTTTGAGTTTTCCCCTTGCTTTTTTGCCAAGGAACTGTTTATATTTGTATCAAGGGGATTTTGTTATGGGGATTCCAAAATACATATATCTGTTTATTGCGCTTGTCGTAATTTTGTTTATATCGGTTTTTATCCAGGATTGGGTGGTTTTTTATCAATGCGGTGCCGTTGATTCTTGTTTGAAGGGTTCAAGTCATTATCAACATATCACGAAATCTCTCATTCCGGTTATTGCTGCTGTAATGACTTTTTTAATCGGGAAAAATGCAGTCGGGGTCAGAGATCGCCGTTTTTTGCAGGCTGCATTCATTATGATTGTCTGTGCTGATGCCTGCTTTAAAATTTTTCACAATTTTGTTATCCCGTTCGAAGAGAATACTGGGGAATTTATTTCGTTCGGAATCATCTTTTTCTTGCTGGCGCAACTTTTGCTCGTCTTCCGGCATACGCGGGTAAGCGAAGAGGATCGGTCATTCCCGTGGATTCTGTTTTTCCCGCTGGCGGTCGCGATTTCGATGGCGGTGCTTTACTTGTTCGGAATTTACGATTCCATCATGTTCTTTGCGTCCATATCTTACGGGCCGTTCCTGTTTTGCTCGTTGTACGCCGCATGGAAAGCGTCGAGCACGGGCTTTTATCCAAAGAGGAATGCTCGGCAGATTAAGCTCGGGATGATTTTCTTTACAGTTTGTGATCTTTTGACGGGGCTTGCGCTTATTACGGGGCCCGACCATTCGGTCCGCGAAATTATTGCGGTCATTTCGAATAATTTTATTTGGTGTCTTTACACACCGGCACTTATTTTGCTTGCTTTGAGCGGCTATCGCCATGACGACTAGGGATTCGTGCCCGACGTCGCCTTGAAAAATTCTATTTTTCCTCTGTTCAAAGAGGTCAAAATGATTATTGATTTAAAGGGCATGGAAACAACCGTGCTTCCTAATTTTAAGGGTGGCGAAAAAGAGTACAAGGCCAAGATGTATTTTGACGGCAAAACCCGCATTATGCACGGTACGCTTGAACCGGGGGCTTCTATCGGCTACCATAAACATGAAACAAATAGTGAAATTATGTTCTTTGTCGCTGGCAAGGGCAAGGTGCTTTTTGATGACGGCGTGGAATACGTCGAGGCCGGTCAGTGCCATTTCTGCCCGAAGGGCCATTCCCACAGTTTGATTAACGAAGGACCGGAAAATCTCGTGTTCTACGCGACGGTGCCGGAGCTTGGATAAGTTTAATTTATAGGAGAAAAAATGTCTAAACTAATGCGTTCTATTTCTGGTATTCGCGGAATCGTTGGCGATACCCTCACTCCGCAGGTTTTGCAGAGCCATGTGCGTGCGTTCCTCGAAATCACGAAAGCGAAGCGCGTGGTGATTGGCCGCGATAGCCGCCCCACTGGCGATGCGATTGTGCAGTTTGTCGCGGGCATCTGCCGCCTTTCCGGCGTGGATGTCGTGGATGTCGGACTTTCGACGACTCCGTCCGTGGAACTTTTGACGACGCATTTCAAGGCCGATGCCGGCATCATCATTACGGCTAGCCATAACCCGCTCGAATGGAACGCTCTCAAGTTCCTTAACAACAAGGGGCTTTTCCTCGGCCCGGACGATGTCAAGCAGCTCTTTGCTCTTGCTGACGCAAACCAGTTCGCTTATCCGGACTACCGCACGATGGGCAAGTACGAGGTCGCCCCGGATGCTGACGGTATCCACATCGACGGCACGCTGAAGATTCCGTTTGTGGATGTCGAAGCTATCAAGGCCAAGCATTTCAAGGTCGCTGTCGATGCCGTGAACGGTGCCGGTAGCTTTATTGTGCCGCGCCTTTTGGAACAGCTCGGCTGTGAAGTTGTCCGCGTTCATTGCAGCCCGGATGGAACGTTCCCGCGTGGCGCAGAACCGATTCCCGAAAATCTCGGCGATTTGCGCAAGGCTGTCAAGGATAATGGCTGCGCTGTCGGTTTTGCCGTTGACCCGGATGCCGATCGCTGCGCTCTCGTTGATGGTTTAGGACAAAGTATCGGTGAAGAATACACGCTCGCGATTGCGACGGACGAAGTGCTTGCCCAGAAGAAGGGAAGTGTTTGCGTGAACCTCTCCACGAGCCGCATGAACGAAGATGTTGCCGCCAAGTACGGTTGCGAATTCAGCCGCGCCAAGGTGGGTGAAATCAACGTGAGCTTGCAGATGATTCAAAACGGTTGCGTCATCGGCGGCGAAGGCAACGGAGGCGTGATTCTCCCGGCGCTCCACTACGGCCGCGACAGTCTTGTGGCTGCAGCACTTGTTCTTAGCTGGATGGCCCACCACGATGGCGGCCCGGAAAAGTTCGTGGCCGAGAATCCGGCTTACGTGATGCCGAAGAAAAAGTTCGAACTTGGCGACAAGAAAGTCGCAGACATTCTCCCGAAGGTCAAGGCAGAATTTGCTGGCTGGAAGATGGATGAACGCGACGGCCTTTGGCTCGGTTCTGAGAAGTCCTGGGTGCATGTGCGTGCAAGCAACACGGAACCCGTGATTCGCGTGATTGCCGAAGCCCCGACTGCTGAGGAAGCCGAATCCCTCTGCACTAAAGTCGAAAAACTCATATAAGACCGCTCGGCTCTATTGCAACATAAAATGTAATGTCGCCTCGCTCTCGCGACCACGCCCAGTTAATACTGGGCGTTTTTCGCTCACAGAACCATCGCTATGCGGCGTTTCTCTTAGTTATCTGAGTTTTTCGGATGTTGGCGGTAACGTCATCCTGAGTGCGTAAGCACGAAGGATCCAGTTACATTGTTTGTTACGTTATCATCCCGGCCTAAGGTCCCTGAGCCTGTCGAAGGGCCGGGATCTTTTTTTTAGAATTGCGTAATGAATTCCCAGCCAGTTTCGGTTGTCCATACCTTGCCATCTTCGCGGGGGCTGTACGAGTGCTCGCCGTCAAATGTGCACCACTTCACAGGGAAGCGCGGATCGACGGTCTTGTAGTCGTAGCACACGTGCTTGCCGCCGGAGTATTCTTCGGCCTCTTCGCCACGAGCGTCGGTGAATTTTCCGTCTGCACCGGGCTTCCCGTTGTTCTTCAGGATCCTGTCGCGGGCACTGCGGCCGAGCTTGGGCGTACAAAGTTCGTCTCCCATGCCAACGGTTCCCATCCATGCGATAGGCAAACCCTTGTTCTTGGGCATGTAGATGACCTGGTCCATGGTCGCGAATACCACCACACCACGCAAGCGGTGCTGGAAATCCTGCGCAAGGGCGTTAGAGAACATAGCGCCGAAACTGAACCCGATGGAGAACACGCGTGAAGTATCGATGCAGAGATTCTCATTTAGGTAGGTGAGGAACTCGTCGAAGAAGACGTGGTCCTTGTCGTCCCCGCAACGCCATGGATTTTCTTTGCCGTTCTCGTCCGTGTATCCGTGCGGTGCCACAAAGATGGTGTTTTCCTTGGCCCCCTTTTGGTTGCGGAATCCGTAGTAGGCTTCCCTCGTTGCCACGTTCTTGGCGGAACCGCCCATGTAGTGCATACCGAACACAAGGCGGTAGGGCTTGTTCTTGTCGTAATTCTCGGGCATGGTGAGGTAAATTTCGTGCTCGATGCCGCCACCGGTGAACATGAAGTTATCCTTGAGTGTATTGTCCTTGCCGCAGCCCTTGCTAGGCGTGGGCGCATTGCCCATCGCATAACCGAATGCGTAAGTCTGCTCGCCGGGGGTTACGGAACTCGCCTTTTTGAGCTTCAGGGTTACAGTTGTATCAAGGTTCGGAATTGCGGTTTTTAACGTGTCGAACCCGGAAGCCGTGACGCGGAGCGAGTCTCCTTCACCGGGTTTCAGCAAGGCCTTATGGCCACGCTTGTCATTCGCCGCCCCCATTCCGGTGCTGCCGAAAAATGAACCGTTCGCAGTAAAGCGGACCGTCTCGATGGCGCTACCCACGCGGACTCTTGCAAAGTAAACGCCTTGGCCGCTCACGCCCTGCCTCAAATCGACCTGACCCGAACCGAATAAATCCTGTCGTAAGACCCGGTTTCCGACCATATCGAAAATGCTCACCTGCACAGGCGTGTTGCTACTTTGTGCGTAGTGCAGCACCCCGTCATTGATGCTGATGTGCCCGGGCCTGAAATTGCCAGAAGGCAGGGAAGTTTGGTCTTCCTGGATGGTGAATTTGCCATCTTTGTCAGTTTGTGTGGAATCTCCCTTGGCAAGGAGTTTTACGAGTGCGCCCGAAACGGGGGCTCCGCTCTCGTCTGTGACAGTTCCGGCCAGCTTGAACGCCGATGCCGTAGAAAACGCTGTTATCAGCGCAATAGGGAATACGAAAAAAAAGGCTTTTTTCATGATTAAGCTCCTTTCTCGTAACCCCAACGGCTTTCGATTTCTCGAATGCCAATATAGACAATATAATTTCTAAAAGAACGAAAAGAACGTGGTAAACAAAATTTTCTAAAAGTAATGCTTAAAATCGGCTGATTGGAGTTTTGATTAATCTTATTGATGGTCAGGTTGTTTGTTTTGGAGTAATGACTACAAATTAATTCCAAAAAAGGGCTCGCCAATCGGCGGGCCCTTAATGTTGGAGGTGTATGAAGAGGAATTAGAATTGTTCGAAAAACTTGTGGACTTCTTCGGGAACCCAGGTGCTTTCCCAGTTCCAGCCGATGCCCATGTTGCCGGTGTCGTGTGCGGTCCACTGGTGGTCTCCGGGCCAGCTGCACCATTTGACTGGGAAGCGTTCATCGACGTTCTTGAAGTCGTAGCAGACGTGTCCGGTGTTACCGTTGACTTCTTGCGGTTTTTCGCTGCTGGCGTCGGTGAAGTCGCCGTTGGCATCAGCCTTGCCGTTGCGCTTGAGGATTCTCGGGAGGGCGCTGTTCTTGGCGCGGTTGTAGTCGCAACGACCGTCGTTCTTGCCGTGAACGTTCATCCAGGCAATGGGCAGGTTTTTCATGTTGTTGCCTTCGGGGAGCCAGATGTTGTAATCGGCAACGGCGTAGGTTGCAGCTGCACGGACGCGGCTCTGCATGTCTTGCATAAGCGAGTAGCTGAACATGGCTCCATAGCTAAAGCCATTAATGAACACGCGGCTGGTATCGATGCAGTAGTTTTCGTTCAAGGTCGTGAGCGTCTGGGCGAAAAAGTCGTGGTCGCCTTGGCCCTTGTTCCACAGGCCTCCGATAGCATCCAGCGAGACGAAAATGTAGTCGCCATTCTTGTCGAGCACCTGTTGGCCGTAGTACGGAGTCGGATGGTCGTAGTCCGGAGCGTGGTGCACGAAGTCCTCGCCACTGCTGCCGTAGCAGTGCAGTGCAAAGAGCACCTTGTGCGGCTTCTTGTTGTCGTAGTTCTTGGGCAGGGTGATAAAGTATTTGCGGGTGTCGTTTCCGACTCTAATCTCGAACTGGTCGCCGTTTTCGACGCTCTTGACCTTTCTCAATTTGGAGTCGGTGCCGCAGCCTTTACTCGGGGTAGGATCGTTCTTCAATGCGTAACCGAATTTGAATGTCGGTGCGGGAGGAACCGTTTTCGTGAGTTTCACGTTGAGCGTGGTGTCGAGGGTGCCCAGCGGCACCGTGAGCGTATCGAAACCTTCGGCGATAAAGCGGATGGCTTCGCCCGCCTGGGCGTCTTTCATGAGGGTGGTTGCACCCTGTGCGCCGAGAGTGCTGCTGTAACTCCCGTCAGTCGTGAACTTGAGCGTTTGCTTTGCGCTACCGACGGCCACCTGTGCGAAGTAGCTGCCTCGGGCCTGAACCTTCTTGCTCAAATCGAGCGTACCGGAGCCCGTGAGCGTGCTTTTAAAAACCTGGTTTCCGAGGGAGTTGAAAATCTTCACCTGTACGGGCGAGTTGCTGCTCTGAGAATAAGAGAGGATACCGTTGTTGATACCGATATATCCGACGGAGTTCCTGAAGGCCGGATGGATGGCGTCGGTGGTGTCTTTTTCGTCTTCGTGGATGGTGAACTTGCCCTGGTCATCGGTCGTTGAGGTTTTACCTTCCTTAAGGAGACTTGCCGAGGCGCCTTTGAGGGCTTTACCGTCATTGTCAGAGACGGTCCCTGTTATGGTGTATGCTGAGGCGACCCCGCAGAATGCCAAAAGGCACGCCGTTGTCAAAAATTTGGGTGCTTTGATAGACATGTTTACTCCTTTTTCCCTATTTTACCATAAACTAATCTAAAGCGTATTGTGAAAAAAATTACACGTTAGGACTCCATATCTATGGATGAATTGTCTATAAAATGATTTTTACGGTTATGATAGAGTGAAAAAAAACGACCCCCGTGAAGGAGTCGTTTTTGGTAGAGAGCTGATTTATGAAATTCGGTTAGAACTGTTCGAAGAACTTGCGGACTTCCTGAGGAACCCAGGTGTTCTGCCAGTTGCCGTTGTCGAAGGCAGTCCACTGGTGAGGTCCATTCCAGCTGCAGAACTTGACCGGGAAGCGTTCGTCGACGGTTGTGAAATCATAGCAGAGGTGTCCGCTGCCACCGACTTCCTTCGGCTTTTCAGCGCTGGCATCGGTGAAGTTGCCATCTGCGTCGGCCTTACCGTTGTTCTTGAGGATGCGCTTGAGTGCGCTGTCACGAGCGCGGTTATATTGGCAGGTGCCGTCATTTTTGCCGTGGACGGCCATCCAAGCGATCGGCAAGCCCTTGTTC
>JAEEGH010018752.1_pt1 | contig 14590 bp, 8 predicted proteins | sample 9134181 | NCBI WGS metagenome assembly JAEEGH01 (sample SAMN16246544, study PRJNA631951) | gut metagenome | biome: gut microbiome; feature: rumen; material: DP-attached | host: Bos | place: Iran: Karaj | collected 2018-10 | reverse complement strand
TGTCGGAGGCAAGTTTATATTCCACTGTCCAACCCGTCTCAGTGAGGCCGGGCACCCAGTTGAGGGTGACAGAGGAGGAAGTGACGCCGCCAACAACGACGCTGGGAGGCACACAGGAGGCATCGCCACAGGGAGCCACAAAGACCACGTTGGGACGGGTAGAGGTGGTGGTGAAGGAAATGCTGGTGGAAGTGGGGTCGTAGTTGGTACCGTCGCCATAGGCATAGATTGTGGAACCTGACTGGTTGCTGGTGGCCTGCCAGGTGGTAGTGCTTGACCAGCTGCCGGTGTTGTCGTCGAAGGTGAGGACCAAGTTGTTTGTCATAGAGGGACGCACCCAAGGAGTGGTGAAGGTGAAGGTGTTCCAGCCATCATGGAAGGTGGGTGAACCTGTATAGACAATCTTGGAGCTGTCCATTACCACATAGTCACTGTTGCCGTTGAGCGAGGCACGGCTGGTGGTGTCGAGATAGATGGTGACATTGCGCGTGGTGTTGGGGCCTGAAACCTGATAGAGTTTGACTCCGAAGATGGTGTCGGTGAGTGCAGCCACATCGTTGTTGTCATAAAGAATCTGGCAGATGGTGTAGTTGTAATAGGAGTTGATGGGGTAGCTGGTGGCAGTGGCGGTACCGTCGCCTATCTGGATATTGCCGCCCACGTAGCATGTGGTGGTGAAGTAGGCACCGACGGGATTGCTGGCATCGCTGCTGCTGCAATTGGCAGTAACGGTGACAAAGTAAGTGGTGGTCTGTGTGAGGCCACTTATCTGATAGGAACGGGCGGTGTCGGGCACCGTGTAGATCATGCTGGAGGAAGCAGCAGTGTCAAGCACCGTGACGGTGAAGCTCTGCGGAGTGATTGCAGTGCCGTAGTCCCAGCTGACAATGGCGGAGGAGCCGGTAACGTTGCTTACCTCGACATCATACGGAGGATTGCAGGAAGCCAGCGGCTCGCAGCTTACATTGAGCAGGTAGCCGGAAGCGGTGTAGTAGTCGCTATAGCCGGAAGAGGCAAAACGGATGGTTGCAGCGCCTTCCAACGAGGCAACGCGGAATGTATCGGTGCCATAGAAGGAGCCGAGCACACGCCCACTGGTGCCCACACCCTCATAGATGATGAGCTCGCCATACATGGACGATGAGGAAGAATAGGTGTTGTAGCTACCCGAGATGACAACCGTCTGTGTGTTGTCGGTGGGATATACTATCACCGTGGAGGTCTGGTCATAAGTGTAGTTGCCATCCAGACCGCCGTCGTCGCAGATAGAACCGCCGCACATATAGACTGTGTCGGTTTGGTTGGTACGCATCACATGCAGGTTGGGACGTGCGGTGACGGGCCCCTGCCAGTAGCTGTTCATACCGCCGCAGATGGCGCGGACATAGAAGTCGTAGGTGGTATTGTTGTCAAGACCGGTGACCGTCACTGTGTCGGCATTGGCGATAACCGTATTGGTCACAACTGTGTCGGGATCTATTCCCGTAGCGCCATACACCACCTCCCAACTGCTGGCCAGGCTGTCTTGCCATGCAAGGCTCATCTGACCCGAGGCAGTACCTGTTACGTGAAGAGCCTGCGGGATGCCGCAGCTGCTCACCTCGCGGATGGTGATGTCGTCGATATAGGTGTAGCCATAGTTGCCGCCCAGACGTCGATAGACGATATAGCCTGTGTCGGTCGTGTTCAGGTTGGCAAACGACACCGTATATTCCTGCCACGACTCTGTCATGGTCATTGTGTCGACCCATACGGCATGGGCTATCGAGTCGAGGTTGGTCACATATCCCACCATCACGGTATGGGTGTAGTAGGAGGTGCTGGTGCCGCGACCCCAGAATTTGGTCTCGACGGTGTTGATGGGCTGCTCGATGCGGGGCGATGCAAAGGAGCAGTTGACTCCGTTGTTGTAGGCGTAGATATACACGCCATAGCCGCTACGGCCTGCCGAAGTGGAGATGGAGGGATAGGTTCCGCTCATCTCAAGGATACGCCAGCAGCTGGGGAACTCGCTGCCGTAGGTGTCGAAATTCTCCACCAGCGGGAGTACCGTGGTGCCGCAGTTGGTGCGGAAACTGAAATAGGTGCAGTTGCTGGTGTCGCCACTGGCACAAACGTTGTAGAGTCTGCCAGTATAGTAGGTGTTGGCATTGAGTCCTGAGAAAGTATAGGAGGTGTCATAGGCATTGTTCCAGGTGCTGTCCTGCTCAAGGTAAAGGGCATAGTAGCTGCCAGCAGAGGCTGCGTTCCAGCGGAGGGTGGCGTTGTTAGAGTCGATGGCGGCCACCGACGGGGTGCCGGGCATATAGAGGCAGGTGGGGGCAAGGCTAATCTCAATGTCGTCGATGTAAATCGAGCCGTAGTCACCTGAGTAGGTCGTTTTCCTGAGAATAATGTACCCGTGAGCAGCGGGGGCATTTTCGAACTGGTAGAGATACTCATCGTAGGTGGTGCCGAGATTGATGGTGTCAACGTATGTGGCGTTGGCTATCGAGTCGAGACTGGTAGTGTATCCCACTGCCAAAGAGGAGCCATAGGAGGTAGAGGACTTCCTGGCCCAGAACTTCAGTTGCAGCAGGTTCAAGTCGGTATATATCAAAGGCGTTGCCACCGACAGGGGGTTGTTGTAGCTGTACATGCGCAGGCAGTAGGAGCCTGTATGGCCATAACTGCTATAGGCACTGGGCGAACTGCTGCCGTTCTCGATGATAGTCCAGCAGGGAGGGAATGTGCCGCCCATTTCAAAGTCTTCCACCATGGGCAGCACCGGCATGCCGCAGGCAGTGCGGAAACTGAAGGGAACTGCCTCGCTGGTGTCACTGCCGTCGCAGGTGTTGTATAAGTAGCCGCTGTAGGCGGTGTTGGGATTCAGACCCGTAAAAGTATAGCTGTTGGTGCTGGAATAATACCAAGTGCTGTCATTGTTCAGGTATAGCATATAGCCCATCGATACCGAGGGAGCGCTCCAGGTAAGGGTTGCGCTGTTGGAGTCAACGGTGGCACTCGGTGTGCCGGGCATATAGGCGCAGGTGGGAGCCGTCGAAATTGTCAAGTCGTCAAGAAACAGAGTCATCTGTCCCGATGTGCTTCTTGTGGCGCGGAAAGCAATGCGGTGTCCGTCGCCTGTGTATTCCACCAGATAGACACGGTAGTGATAGTAGGACGACGAGCTGAAAGAGCCGGCATTGGTCAGCGTCACCGTGTCCACGGGGACAAAGACGCTGTCCTCCATCACACCCACCTCAAACAGAGTAGGTGCATAGGAGGCGACGGTAGAGGCATAGAAGTCCACCATCAGGCTGCTGGGGTCGGCAAATTCGCATGTCGCCGCCAACAACGTGCGTACACTCGAACCCGACGAGAACTCAAACTCATAATACACATTGCCGTTGCGGGCATTGCCCGACCAGTTGTAGGCGCAGGGGAAGGTGGCAAGACTGGTGGTGACACTCTCGTATGCCACCCAGCCTGTGGGTTGGTCACCGGTGGAGAGTCCCTCAAAACCGGTGGTATAGGGAACCGACTGATACGACTGTCCCCATGTTGCCAATGGCAGCACCAAGGCTGCTAACAACATGAATCTTTTCAATATATTTTTCATGATAAAACTCTTGCTAATTAATTATTGGACATAAAACCTGTGCGTGGTGTCAATCTTGTCGTTGTATACACGCAACAAATAGGCACCCTGTGCCAACCCCTCGACATCGAGCAGTATCTCGCAGTCGGCAGGGCAGTCTTTGGTGAAGGTCTGCAAGGTGCGACCGTCAACCGAAATGACAGACACATTCACGCGGCCTTCCACCCCCTTCAGGGCGATGGTTGTAGCCGTGCTGGCGGGATTGGGATAAACCTTCACCTGCATGACCTCCACACCGTCAATGCCCTGACGCTGACCTTCAAGCGTTGTGAAGGTCACCGACTTGAACTCGCTGTAACGGCCGCCTTCGCAAAGGGTGCGAACCTTGGCAGTGTAGGCGGTGGCAGAGTCCAGTCCCGTGATGTTGACATGGGGCGTACCCGACACAGGCAACACACCAATCTCGTCGCCCTCGGCAAAGCTGGCCAAGCCGTAGTACACCTCCCACTCGTCTGTCGAGCTGGTGCCGGCGGTCCAGTTTATCTGTGCCTCGTGGATGGCAGGGGTGGCCACCACATTGTTGACGGGGTAGCATTGGCTGGTGGTAATCATGATGGTGTCAGTCCAGTCGGAAGTATTCGAGGCATCGCACATCGAACGCACTGTCACACGGTAGTTTGTGCCGTGCGACAGTCCCGTCACCGTATAGGTATTGCTGGTAGCGGTGTAGGTGCGGTCATACGTGCTGTTGAACACATGCACCTCCCAGGTAGTGGCCGAGCCGCCCGAATTCCAATGGAACGTGGCAGTGGTATTGCCAATCTCGGTCGACAGCAAATCATACGGCATACTGCAACGCACGGTGTCCGTGGTGAAGTAAACCGTGTCGGACCAGTCCGAATAGCCATTCGAAGCCAGGGAGCAGTCCTGACGCAGACGTGCCATATACGATGTGTTGGGGGCAAAGGACGTGTATGTGTGGTTGGTCCCTAACGCAGGCACCATTGTCCACACCGTATCCGTCACAGTCTTGAACTCAATTTCGGCATGTCCCGAGCTGTACTGGTCCCACGCAAAAGTGGCCGACTCGTCAGTCACAAAACCCACACGGAAATTGCGCGGCACCATGCAGTGGTCGTTGAAGTTGAACACCAAGCTGTCGATAGCCAGGAAATTAATGCCCGACGACAGGAGCGGCTTGGTCAGGAAACAGAAATAACGGCCTGTATCCGTATACCCGGAGAAATCCACCGTGAAGCGGGCCATCGTGTCGGGCGAGCAGTAAGGAATTGCCAGCACCGTGTCCAACGGGGTGAAATTGCCCACCGGATTGGTCGGGTTCTTACAGATACCGATAATCAAATCCGAATTCAACGCGGCGTCGTTGCGCGACTTACCTGCGCTGAAGGTCACCTGCAGATGGTTCACCGGCAGGGTCGTGTCGAAGGGGTTCTGCAACACAGCCCATGTCTCACCGGTGCTGTACAGGTCGAGGACACAGGTCAGATACCCCCCATTGATGTTATACGAACCGATAGAAGGCTCGTTCGTCCCTTGGAAATGCCAGCAGAAAGGCTCCGTAGGAGGGGTCGTGTTATGTGGATAGGCCTGAAAATCCTCCCACCAAGGCAGAAAAACGATGGGTTCACAAGGTTTCCCCTGTGCACCAACCGACAACGGCAAGATAAACAAAGCCGTTATCACTGCAAAAAAACGTACTTTTTTACTCATAATCTATATTAATTAAATAAACAACTATTTCATTTCCAACAATCTATTTGGCTACGGCCGAGGAAACGATCAAAATATCAAAATACAAAGATACCTTTTTTTTGCTTAATATCAAAAAAATAATAACCACCCGACATAAATACATTAATATCCTACCCAACGCATCTTACAATTGACAAGTACTGGGCAATCCCTTTTTCATCGGCGAAGGCCGCAGCCGCGTGGAGAATGTCAAGTGAAAAAAAAGTCCATACCAATTGAAAAAACATGACAACGCACGCAATCTTCCATGAAAAACCGAGTAAACCCCAGACAGCAAAAAAGCACAAAATTTTGAACCACTGGCATTTATAATACACACCACCTTCCTAATGGATAATATGTAAAAAAAAATGCTTATATTTGCACCCATCAAAGTGAGTATTTTAAGCTTTCATGTTTTCAGTAATCTAAAATGCATTAAAACAACAAACAATATGAAAAACCAATATCTTATTACTCTCTTCCTTGCAACCTTGATGGCATTAACCGTCTCAAGCTGTAAAAAAGACCCCGTATCCCCCGACCCCGAGATACCTGAAGCAGCAACCGTAATCCTCAATGCCGAAATACAAAAACCGTTCAATGGATATGACAAGGACACATTCTGTTGGCTCAACGGCGACGAGGTGTACATCAACAATGCCGTATATCCAATCATGGACGCTTCCGGCACTTCTGCACGGATTGAAAATGTGGACTCAGCAAAAAGCTACACTGCCGTATTCCCTGCCAGCATCGTACCGGCAGGTACCCAGATTATCCCCCGGGAATATTTCTTGGTCACCCTGCCTTCGACACAGGTCTATCATACTGTGGACGGCATCCAACGTGTTGACATGCCAATGGGTGCATACCTAACCAAAGGCAACAAGCTGTCGTTTCATGTTCTATGCTCTATAATACGTATAACCATTAACAACCATCTCTCTAACGGGCTTTCGTTAGAAAGCATAGCCCTCTCTGCCGAGGAAGGCTATCTGAGCGGGACTGGCACAGCATACATACCCGGGTATGAGGATGACGATATCTTTTTTCCTTACGAATCTCCCAGAGGCTCTCATTCGGTGGCACTTTCCTTCCCTGACCCTGTTACGATAGAGCCTTCAAGCTCTGCTGCCTTCGATATTGTGGTGCCGGGGTTTTCTTACGACAATATCACCATCAAAGTCAACACCACCGGCGGGCATTTCTTTGAATCATTCCAAAACATTGAGTTTCATTCCATTCACGACATCGCCACAGCCACACTTAATGTAACAGAACTGCTTGAAAACCACGCCGAGTTGGTAGATGGCTATACATTTCATAACGCCATCCCCAGCACAGCCACAGCCGTAGTGTTTGAATACAACAGCAGCGTCAGTTCCGGCCGATTGCTTTCCACCCCCAACTCACCCCATCCCATATATGGCAATTTGATCGGAACAGAATGGCACGTGACGACATGCGACAACTTGATATACGCCAATCACGATTGCCATAGTATGTTTATGGAAAAAGAGCAACTCACATCTATAGATTTTGGAAGGGGGTTCAACACCTCGAGGGTGACAAGTATGGAAATGATGTTTTATAATAGTAGCAACTTAACTAGCCTTGACGTCTCCAACTTCAATACCTCGAATGTGACGGATATGAGTGGGATGTTTGATGGTTGCAGCCGATTGACAAACCTTGATGTTTCCAACTTCAACACCTCGAATGTGACGAGTATGCAGAATATGTTTCTCAACTGTAGCAGCCTGACAAGCCTGGATGTCTCCAACTTCAACACTTCGAATGTGGGGAATATGAGTGGAATGTTTGGCGCCTGCAGCCGATTGACAAACCTGGATGTTTCCAACTTCAACACTTCGAATGTGGGGAGTATGATGGGAATGTTTGGCGCCTGCAGCCGATTGACAAACCTGGATGTTTCCAACTTCAACACTTCGAATGTGGAGGGTATGCAGGGAATGTTCAGCTCCTGTTGGGGTTTGAGTAGCCTTGATGTTTCTAATTTCAACACTTCGAATGTGCGTTATATGAGCAGTATGTTCTATAATTGCAGCCAATTGACAAGTCTTGATGTCTCCAACTTCAATACTTCCAAAGTGCTCTGGATGGACCAGATGTTTTGTCGTTGCAGCGGATTGACCGACCTTGATGTCTCCAGCTTCAACACCTCGCATGTGGTTAAGATGGAGTATATGTTTTATGAATGTAGCAGCTTGACAAGCCTTGATCTTTCCAATTTCAACACGTCGAATGTGGTGGAAATGCAAGGAATGTTTGATGGTTGCATCGGTTTGACGAGTCTTGACGTTTCCAGCTTCAACACCTCAAGGGTCAATAATATGAACACTATGTTTTATAATTGCAGCAGCTTGACGAGCCTTGACGTCTCCAACTTCACCGCCACAAGTGCACGCTCGATGTATGCCATGTTCTGTGGTTGCACCAATTTGACAAGCCTCGACCTCTCCAACTTCAATGCTACCGCCAATACCATGCAGGCCATGTTTCGAGATTGCAGGAGTCTGACATACCTTAATCTCTCACAATTTAATATGAGATATTTGACTAATCACCGATATGGATTTGACGGAGTGGTCCATATGGGCAAATACGACATGTGTCTTAATCTTGCTATCAACTCGCAATCCTGCACTATCGTCTGCCCTCAATCTATACAATTGGAATTGGAGTACGGCACAGGTCTTCCCACTAGTGGGGTCACCTTCACCTGGCTTCGACCACCTTCTTCTCCAACTTCTACCAACGACTCAAAGCCTTCGAATAGTAGTCCCAAAGTCCTCAAATCGAAATAAACATACCAACCAAACGCTCTTGAGCTATCAAGCGCTCTGACATACGTTCCTTTTTCGTCTGACCAAGTGCGTCAACCAACACCTGCCGTGCCTCTATCTGCGCCAGGAGCGCTTGGGTCAGGCCATTGGAGTAAAGTATACAACGCAGGAACAACCGACCGACGTGCGTACATCACACCCTTCAGTGTTTTCGATTTCCTAACGACTTGTTTGGTTTTGCTTTCTCTCTTAGAAACAATGTAGAAAAAAAATAGAAAGTAAATAGAAAACAAATAGGATATAAAAGGCTATACGACTTGGGGTTAGCAAAGGCGTGTTTTAGCCTTTTCAGGGTGGGGATAGGATGGTATTTGTGGAGCTGGAGAAGAAAGGAACTGCTTGTGGCCGTTCCGCCAGCGAGCGAGGCGACGAGCCGAGGAGCGGAACACTCTCTACTTCTCCCCCGCTCCTCTTGCTTCCGACTCCATCCAGCCCACAAAAAAAGAGACCCCAAAAGGTCTCTTTCGTTTGTGGAGCTGGAGGGAGTCGAACCCTCGTCCAAACAAGTGACAGATGTGCTTTCTACATGCTTATCCTATGGTTGATTGTCGGGCCGGCTCTGGACACAGGCACCCAAGGCAGGCCTTAGTCTCTAAAACTTCATCAACGGCACGGGACCAACCGTTGACTATCCCGTACTCACGAGCACCTCCGGGTCACCGACCGACGGGCGGGGTCGGTGGGAGATGTCTTGTCCCTGCAACTGTTGCAGGGATTAAGCGTAACCTACTGTGCTTCGGTTAGGCAGCAAGAGCGTAGTTATTTTCGCCAATTATCTTTCTGCATCGGTTTTTAAGGCTGCTGATGCGTGAGCCTGCATGCTTACAAATCCCCCTCCTTGCTGTCAAAACCGGTCAGCCCCCGGTGGATTTATGTAGCAAAAAAGAAGTCCCCATTTCTGAGGACTCCTTCTAAACCATCTGCGGAGATTCTCCGCTTTGGCGGTCCGGACGAGACTCGAACTCGCGACCCCATGCGTGACAGGCATGTATTCTAACCAAACTGAACTACCGGACCGTTTTCACCATGAAAAAGACCTCTCTTTTTTTCTCAAATGCGGGTGCAAAAGTACAACTTTTTTCTGAATTAGCAAGCAAAATAACAAATATTTTTTTATAAAACATCACTTTCTACTGTATATCTGATTATTACAAAACAATATTTTTCTCCAATACCACCCCATACTCCCCTGCAAAACAGCCTAAGCAACCCTTTTTTTTCAAAAATTCATGCATTCCCGTCACACAAAACAGCACAATAGCCTCTCCTCCCAAAGAAACAAGCCTGACATTCTTCACAATACAGAAAAACGCCCTCCCCGACCATCGCCCAAACACCTCCAAGACCATAGCGACATACAATTTACACTCAACCCATCCACCCTCGACTGGGTGCGAAGTGCACCTTTCCAAAAGTCGGCCAAATCTCCAAGCTGGTTCCCGACAGTCCTACAGGACAAACACAAAAAAGCCGATGCATGTGCACCGGCTTTTATATTCGTGGAACCAATTATAATACGTTGCTCCCTTTCGGTCGCGACGCAATTACATGGCGTTGACCTTCTTCTGAAGTTTGGATTTCAGGTTAGCGGCTTTGTTCTTGTGGATGACGGAACGCTTGGCGAGCTTGTCGATGATGGAAACCATCTTGGGCAGACGCTCGGTAGCGACCTGTTTGTCCTCAAGGGCGCGGAAGTCACGCAGGGCATTGCGCATGGTCTTGGCGTAATAACGGTTCTCGACTCTTTTCTTCTCGTTGGAACGAATTCTTTTCTTTGCAGAAATGTGATGTGCCATAATTGTCTATTATACTTTCTTTATTGTTTTTGTAGTCCGTGCGGGCTTCGAACCCGCGATTTTAAGAATGAAAATCTTACGTCCTAGGCCAACTAGACGAACGGACCATTTGCCTTAGAAAAGCGGGTGCAAAATTACTAACTTTTTTTGGATTGGCAAAATATTTTTTCACTATCTGCTGTGGACAAGACGTGCAATCAATCCGTATCTGCCTGAAATCTAAAGCCTAAACGTTTACCTGTGGCCAATGATTTTTTATCGAAATTATTGCGCATCTCACCCACCGAAACCATCTTCACATCGTCATAAGGAGGTGTTAATAAATCAAAATTTGTGGTATATTCTATCGCCGACTCCACTATACTTTGCACTGACTCATTGCTAATCAGCGAGGTATTGAAGTTATTATACAGCATGCCCAGCTCGCGCTTGCCCTCGATAAAGTAGTGGTTTTCGCGGTTAACAAACACTCGGCCAATCATATACCCAAGGTCTTGGTCGCGCTGGTAGAGGAACGAATCGGCAAGGAAGTTGTATATCCTTATCACTCCGCAGTACGAGCGGGTGGTGTCCTCCCGGATATATGGCGACTTCATCACCTGGTGGTCGCGCGAGAACTCGAACACATTGGTGTGCATCACAAACACCAACACATCGCTGGCAAACCTGGCCTCGAATTCAAAGTCACCCCTGTCGGTGAAGCCAATCAATACATTGCGGTTCTCCTTCTGCGCCTGCTCTTTCAGCAGGTCTATCAATTCATGTGTGGTTTTGCGGAACAGCTCAAAGGCATCTTTCGTGGCATAATAGACCTGTCCCTTCAGGTCGTTTTTGTCAAACACCAGATTTTTCAACGATTCTTTTAATTCCATAGCATACTTTTTTAAAACAAATAATCGTGTGACGCACTCATTATAAAACACCTACACACCTCTTAAAGCTCTTCTGCCCATAGTGCGAACACAATGCAAAGATACGAATTAAATGGCAATTCTCATTTTTCAATCTTCAAATTTCATTTTTCTTTGTATCTTTGCAAATTCAAACACCCAAACAAACCCCTATTATGAAGAAATCACTTATTGCACTTTTGCTGCTTTCGCTCGCTGCTACCGCACCCTCGACAGGGCGCGCCTGCACCAATTTCCTCCTCAGTCGGGGGGCCACTGCCGACGGCAGCACCATGATCACCTACGCCGCCGACAGCCACACCCGCTACGGACAGCTGCGCTACCACCCCGGCGGCACCCATCCCGCAGGCGAAATGCTCAGCCTTTACAACTACGGCAACCTCAAGCACCAAATCGACATCCCTCAAGCCCCGCTCACCTACCGCGTAGTGGGTTTCATCAACGAGCACCAGTTCGCCATGGGCGAGACCACCTGGGGCGGAATCGCACCCCTCAGCAAGGGCAACCCCGAGGGCATTGACTACGGCAACCTCATCTACCTCGCCCTGCAGCGCGCCCGCAACTGCCGCGAGGCCATCCGCGTGATGGCCGACCTCGTGGCCACCTACGGCTATGCCGACGGCGGCGAGACCTTCTCGCTGGCCGACCCCAATGAGGTATGGCTCTTCGACATCACCAGCAAAGGACAAGGGGAGAAAGGCGCCGTGTGGGTGGCGCGCCGCGTGCCTGATGGCTACGTCAGCGCCCACGCCAACCAGGCCCGCATCACCCAGTTCCCGCAGGAACCCGCTCGCTGGCGCAAAGCACGCGGCAAAGGGCTGCACCCCGCCATCAGCAGCCTGCACCTCGACTATATCAACGAACCCGAAGTGGAATGCGTCTATAGCCACGATGTGGTCTCCTTTGCCCGCAAAAACGGTTGGTTCAGCGGCAAGGACGCCGACTTCAGTTATGCCGACACCTACAACCCCCTCCCCTTCTCCGGCCTCCGCGCCTGCGAGGCACGCGTCTATGCCTTCTTCAACCGCATAGCCCAAGGCATGCAGCGCTACGAAGCCTACGCCATGGGCAACCCCAAGGCCGAACGCCTCCCCCTGTGGATTAAGCCCGACCGAAAACTTTCTTCCCACGACGTGATGGAGCTAATGCGCGACCATTTCGAGGGCACCCCCATGGACATGACCCAAGATGTGGGCGCAGGTCCTTTCCACTGCCCCTACCGCTGGCGCCCCATGGACTTCAAGGTAGATGGCAAAGAGTACATCCACGAGCGCGCCATCAGCACCCAGCAGACCGGCTTCAGCTTTGTGGCGCAATGCCGCAGCTGGCTCCCCAACCACTTGGGCGGCATCATCTGGTTCGGCGTTGACGACACCTACAGCACCTGCTACTGCCCCATGTTCTGCGCCATCGACAGCGTTCCCCTCTGCTTCCGCGAGGGCAACGGCTCCATGAGCCGCTACTCGCCCACAGCGGCCTTCTGGCTCTTCAACCGCGTGAGCAACTTCTGCTACCTGCGCTACGACTCCATGATAGTGGATGTGCGCAACGTGCAAAGGGAATGTGAGAACTACTTCATCTCCCGCGTGGACAAGCTGAGCCCCAACACCACCCCCCAGCAGCTCACCGCCCTCAGCCGCCAACTGGCCGGCACCATGATGGACGAGTGGTCCGATCTGGACCAACTGCTGCTGACAAAGTATATTGACGGCAACATCAAGCACGTGAAAGACGGGCAGATAGAGACCACCCCAACGGGTGTAGTGCGTTTCCCGCAACAGCCCCCCTACCCCGACTGGTTCTACCGCGCTATAGTCAACGACCATGGTGAGGTGCTGCAGGTGCGCTAACCAGCGTCCCCACCCGCCATTCTCCCCGCCCAGTCATAATACAGCTGTTCCCCACTTGTGTCACATTTAAAAAGTGCGAAACAAGTGGGGAACAGTTTTTCGGGTGTTAGTTGTTGTTTTTGATGTTTTCGATGGCGGCGTCCAGCTTGCGGAAGGAGCGCACGATGCCCCAGGCGTTGAGCGAGAGCAGCACAACGCAGAGGACAATCCACAGGTAGAGGACCCACTTGTAGCAAAAAAAATCGAAACCCAGCGGGGGGCCAAAGAGGGGACCGAGGCAGATGGTGAGAGGCAGCTTGATGTAGAGGGTATAGTGGTGGTTGAAGCGCTGCAGGAGCGTCATGCGGTCGGCATAGGCGTTGACTTCGGCCACGGGACGTGTGGGGTCGAGGTGACGGATGGCGATGTACATCTGCACGGCTATCATCACCCGCACGATGGTGATTAGCTGCACTACGGCGTAGCAGACGAAGTAGGGCAGCGAGTGAACATAATAGGGAGCCAGCGCCGCCACTACAAGCATGAGCACTATGCTGCCGGGCAAACCCCAGTTGAGCCGCCAGCGCAGGTGGTCGTAGGCCGCGTGGGCCTTGTTGTGGGCGGAGAGGTCGTTGATATTGATTTCGCGCTGCCACTTCGGCGTTTGTGCAAGGCGGCTGTCGCGCAGTTGGTCCAGTATATCTTCCATAACGCTTAGGATTTTAGTTTGGATAGTTTTTGTTTCACGCGGTGGATGCGGACACCCACGTTGGTTTGCGAAATGCCGAGCACGGAGGCCATCTCCTCCTCGGTGGCGCCGTCGATGTAGAGGAACACCAACGCCTGGTCGTCTTTGGGCAGGAGGTCGATGAGGCGGTAGAGTTCGTCGTAGAGGGGCGCCGAGGGCTCGTCGGCGACGGTGTCTTCCATCAGGGGAGTTATCGGTGTGGTTTGCACCCGTTTCTTCTCCTGCCTCCAAAGGCTGATGGCGGTGTTCAACCCCACACGGTAGAGCCAGTTCTTTATCGAGCACTGCCCGTTGTAGCGGTCGCGGGTGCGCCACAGGTTGTAGAGTATCTCCTGGTAGATGTCCTTCTCCTCTTCGGCGTCACCGCGGGCAAAGGTGACACTGATGCTGTGCAGGAGGCGCTCGTGTTGCGAAAGCTGGGCTATGAACTCGTCGTCGATCATAGACGCGGGCTGCTCATGTTATACAGGCTGTCGGTGACGACGAGAGTAAGCTTGCCATAACGCATGTAGCCTTTGAAAGGCCCCGAGGGGTTGGGTCGCCCCTCATAGCGGTAGAGCGAGGCAGGGGCATTGGCATCATTAATACGGTACAGCGCATCGGCTCCGACGCTGTCGCGATAGAAAGTGAGGACACGGCCGTCGTCGAAACGGATTTGCACACTGTCGCCATAGAAACGTTGAGGGATAAGATAGGCGAATTCTCCAAGGTCGGCTGTGCCAATACCCCCTTGGACATCTACAACGCTGTCGGTATGCGCCGGTGCCGAGAGGGGATAGAGCATGGCATAGTTGCTGCGGACGGTGTCAACAGGCTGGAGCGACTGGATAGTGAGAGCGTGGTCGGTGCGGTTGTCGATGGCAAACTCCGAAGTGTGTGCGGGGTCGCAGGCCGTCAGCAGCAGTGCGGCCAACAGGAGGATGAGCGGTGTCTTTTTCATTGCAGTAAGTTTTGTTTACCTATAAAGACGCAAAAAAGCAGGATTTCTTACACACAGTGTATAAAAAATCCTGCTTCATAGGGGTATTGTTGCCTACAGGCGTTCTATCCAGTGCTTGATGTTCTGCTCGTCGTCGAGGCGGCACACCAGCAGGCTGTGGTCGC
>JAEEGH010018749.1_pt1 | contig 14593 bp, 8 predicted proteins | sample 9134181 | NCBI WGS metagenome assembly JAEEGH01 (sample SAMN16246544, study PRJNA631951) | gut metagenome | biome: gut microbiome; feature: rumen; material: DP-attached | host: Bos | place: Iran: Karaj | collected 2018-10 | reverse complement strand
GTCCATAAGATCAAAATCGTTTTTCTTTGAACTCATCTTTTACCTCGCTATGTCCTTTGTGTTGGGGAGTACGATCTTACACACGAGGTAACGGCCAAGCAATTGGTAAAATCAGGTTCAAAAACTTGACGGCTGAGCCTAAAAAAGCCGGACGCTTCCCCATGCGAGTACACGAGGGTCCGACCAAGAACCCGATCCAGAGACGACAGAGAAACGCCCAGCAGAAACGGAGACACAATGCTCCTGCTGGTATTTCGTGTTCGGGATCAAAAGATTTGTTGTAAACTTGGTCGGTTTTCGTGTACTTTTGATTGAAATACGGCTGAAATGAGCTTGAAACCGGCTTTCCGTTGGTCAGAAAAGCGATTCCAAAAATCAATTTACACCCTGTAACGTGAAAGTCAAGACGTTTTTCCGGCTTTTTCAGACAAAATATGAGGTTGATGAAAATTTGGACGCTTTTGCGTCCCGCTTCGCTGGGGGCGGCGTTGCCGCCTCGGTAAGCTCGCCGACGCTCGCACTTTTTTCTGACCGCGAGGCGCGATTGTAAATACTTTCAGAAAAGTTGCAACAGAAATGTAAATGGCATGCGTATGTGACGCTTCGCTAGGGGCGGCTGCGCCGCCTCGGTAAGCTCGCTTACGCTCGCACTTTTTTCTGACCACAAGACGCGCATGGCAGTGTTTTTTTGCCGGGGACACGAGCGTACGGCTGCAACTTCTTTCAATTTTGTTGCAACATACAGAACAAGGAAAGATGAGTGTTTTTTGCCGTGGATACGAAACTAGATTGCAACAACTTTCAATTTTGTTGCGGTAAAAAAAACGAAAGGAAAGGGTGCTTCGCTGGGGGGCGGCTGCGCCGCCTCGGTAAGCTCGCTTGCGCTCGCACTTTTTTATCTGATTGCGAGGCGCGCAAGCAAAGCTTAAAGGAAAGCAAAAGCTAACGTCAGGTTTTACGTTTATCGAATAGCAGGCTTAGGGGGGTGTCAGGCGTTTGGCTTTAGTCATTTATTTGGAAAGAGGAGTTTTTTCTCCTTCCCGCATTTGAAATTCGGGTTCGGCGTGCTATTGTATTCGTATTGATTCACAACCCCTTTCACTCCAAGCATGATTCATGGAGCTCACCCGTTTGCTCCGGGCGTCATTCGAGGAGTCCACACATCCACTCCAGGCACGATTAAGGAGTCCAGCATGCCCGAAAAGATCTATTTCTGCAACTTCCGCACGAAAATGAACGGCACTCCCCTCCCCGGCAAGCTCCACAACCTCATGGCGAAGGCCGGATTCGAGACGCTTGACCTGCGCGACAAGTTCGTGGCGATCAAGATGCACTTCGGCGAGCTCGGTAACCTCGCGTTCCTGCGTCCGAACTACGCGAAGGTCGTCGCCGACTTCGTGAAGCAGCGCGGCGGCAAGCCGTTCCTGACCGACTGCAACACGCTGTATCCGGGCTACCGCAAGAACGCGCTGGAACACCTCGAAACCGCCGACCTCAACGGGTTCGGCCCGCTCACCACGGGCTGCCACGTGATCATCGCCGACGGCCTGAAGGGCGACGATGACGTCGACCTGCCCGTCCCGAACGGCGTCCACTTCAAGACCGCGAAGATCGGGCGCGCCGTGTCCGACGCCGACGTGATCATCACGCTGAACCATTTCAAGGGGCACGAGCTGGCAGGCATGGGCGGCGCGATCAAGAACCTCGCCATGGGCTGCGCCTCGCGCGCGGGCAAAATGGCAATGCACAGCGACGGCAAGCCGGAGATCGACCGCGACCTCTGCGTAGGCTGCAAGATGTGCCTCAGGCAGTGCGCGAACAACGGCCTGGTATTCGACGCCGACGCCAGAAAGATGACCATCGACTACGACGCGTGCCTCGGCTGCGGGCGCTGCATCAGCGGGTGCCCGATGGACGCGATCCACGCCAGCTGGGGGCAGTCCGAAAAAGTCCTGAACGAGAAGATGGCCGAATACGCCGCCGCCGTCCTGAACGGCAAGCCGAATTTCCACATCAGCCTCATCTGCGACGTCTCGCCGAACTGCGACTGCCACGAGGAGAACGACGCGCCCATCATCCCCGACATCGGCATGCTCGCCGGATTCGACCCCGTCGCGCTCGACGTGGCCTGCTGCGACCTCTGCAACAGGATGCCGCGTCTGCAGGGCTCCTGGATGGACGACTGCGCGAAAGACGGCGACGTGTTCGACGACGCCCACGACAACACCCACTGGCGCGTCGTCGTGGATCATGCGATGAAAATCGGCCTCGGCACCGACCGGTACGAGCTCGTCAAACTCGACAAGTGAGTGATTATCGAGGCCGACATAGGAAAAGGGCTGCTACAAAACGGTAAGGTTTTGCAACAGCCCCTCCTACTCGATCCTGGAGGTTCTATCGGTAATCAGCCTGTGCTGTCAACGTTTTTTCGGCGGGGCGCCGTGCTTCTGCGTGCCGCCGGTCTTTGCTTCCTTTTTCTCAGGACGGGCGGTCTTCGCCGCTTCAACGCGGGGCGCGTCCTTCTTCTCCGGACGGGTCACGACCGTGCGGACGGGTTCGCGGCGCGGGGGATCGTGACGGACCACTACGGGTTCGCGGCGCGGCGTTTCGTGGCGGACCACCACCGGTGCGCGGCGGGGAGTTTCGTGGCGGACCACCACCGGTGCGCGGCGGGGAGTTTCGTGGCGGACGATCACCGGCTCATGACGCGGCGGTTCGTGACGGACGATCACCGGCGCGGGAGCAGGATGATGCTCGTTCAGGACGATGACCCTGTGCGGCCTGTGGTCCTGATGCCGGGGCGGAGGCGTCCATCTCGGCGGCGCCGCCGGACGCGGTTCCGCGCCGATCCAGTGCCAGATGTCGTGATAGTAGAGCCAGCCTTCATAGTACGGGATGTATTCATCCTCGTAAAGGATGTACTCGTACACCGGGAGCCCGATCGGTTCCGCGCCCGTCACGATGACCGTGGCCTGCGGGGTCGTGACGACCCGCTGCGCGGCGGCGACGACCACGGGCTGCTGCTCCACGACGACCGGCTGCGCGGCGGCGACGACCACGGGCTGCTGCTCCACGACGACCGGTTTTTCCACGATCACCGTCTTTTCGACGACCACCGGAGCCGGAGGGGGTTCCACGATCGCCCGCACCAGGTTCACGATGTCGGTCGCGAGCCGGATGCCGTTGGCCGGGGGTTCATGGTGCGTTTCGTGTGCGAAGGCAGCCGGGGTGAGGATTACTGCGGCGGTGAGCGCCGCGCCGATCGCGAGTGTCTTGTTGATGGTCTTCTTGGTCGTGTCTCCTATGGTGGGAGGTTGATGATTTCAGTCCGGGAACCGAATGTTCTTAACTTCCTGATAATACTATACTCCGAATTATTTGTTTGTCAAATGGGTTTCAAACATTTTTTCGATTTTTTTTGAAAAAAGTCGCGTTTGAGCTCAAAAAAGAGAAAAGAAAGACCGGATTTTCTCTTGACAAAGGGGGCTGAAACCGGATTACAGGTACTTTCCAGTCCAGGATTCCGGACAGCGGCGGATTTCTTCCGGTGTCCCGGTGAACACGATCCTGCCGCCCTCTTCGCCGCCTCCGGGTCCCATGTCGACGAGGTAGTCCGCGTGACGGATCACGTCCGGATCGTGCTCGATGACCACGACCGTCGCACCGTTCGCGATGAGGCGGCGGAACACGCCGAGGAGCGACTGGACGTCGAGCGGATGGAGCCCGATGGTGGGCTCGTCGAAGACGAACAGCGCGTCGGACTGGATGCGGCCCATTTCGCTGGAGAGCTTGAGGCGCTGCGCCTCGCCGCCGGAAAGGCTGGGCGTGGCCTCGCCGAGCGTGAGGTAGCCCAGGCCGAGCTCGTCCAGGACCGAGAGACGCTGCCGGACGAGCTTGAGGTCGCGGCAGAATTCGAGCGCGGTGCGGATGTCCATCGACATCAGGTCGGGGAGCGAGACGGCGCGTCCCGCCTTGTTCGCCAGCAGGATCTGGGCGGCGGACTTGCCGTAGCGGGAGCCGCGGCAGTCGGGACACGGGATATCCACGTCGGGCAGGAACTGCACGTCGAGGCTGATGAGGCCGGTGCCGTCGCAGGTCGGACAACGGAGGCTGCCGGTATTGTAGGAGAAATCGCCGGCCTTGCGGCCGAGCCGCTTTGCGTCGGGCGTGCGCGCATAAATCTTGCGGAGTTCATCGTGAACGTTCGCGTAGGTCGCCACGGTGGAACGCACATTGATGCCGATGGGCGTGGCGTCGATGAGCTTGACCTGCCGGATGCCTGCCGGTTCGACCTCGCGCACGTGGGCGGGAAGTTTCCGCCCGGCGAGCTTGGCCTGAAGTCCGGGAATGAGGCTCTCCAGCACGAGCGTGGTCTTGCCGGACCCGGAAACGCCCGTGACCGCGGTGAGGCGGCCCTGCGGCAGCTCCACGTTCAGCGGCCTGACCGTGTGGATCGCGTCCGTGGCGAGGCGAATATGCCCAAGATCAAACAGCTTTTTTTGGGGGCAGACAGGTGCGGGAATCGCCGGCTTCGCCCGCAGGAACGGCGCGATCTGCGAGGCGGGATCCGCGCAGATCTCCGGTACGGAGCCCTGCGCGATGATGCGGCCGCCGCCCGCTCCGGCTTCCGGCCCGAGCTCGATGATCCAGTCCGCGCCGGAAAGCAGCTGCGTGTCGTGGTCCACGAGCACGACGGAATTGCCGTCCGCGACCAGGTCCCGCATGACGCCCGTGAGCCCGACGAGATTCGCCGGATGCAGCCCGATCGAAGGTTCGTCCAGCACGTACAGCACGCCCGTCGTGCGGTTGCGGACCGCACGCGCCAGCTGCATGCGCTGGCGTTCGCCGGTGGAAAGCGTGGAGGCCGCCCGGTCGAGCGTGAGGTAGCCCAGCCCCAGGTCAAGCAGACGTTTCGCGACCGTGCGGAACGATTCGCAGATGCTCCGCGCCATCGGGCGCATTTCGTCCGGCAGGGAGGCGGGGATGCCGTCCACCCAGACGGCAAGGTCCGTGAGGCTCATCCGGCATGCCTCGTCCAGCGCGATTCCGCGCAGAAGCGGAGCCCGCGCCGCCTCGGAAAGCCGCGAACCGCCGCAATCCGGGCAGACGTCTTCCTTCAGGAACTTCGCCACGCGCTTCATGCCATTCTCGTCCTTGACGTTCCGAAGCGCGTTTTCGACCGTGTAGACGGCGTTGAAGAACGTGAAGTCCATCTCGCCGGACTCCCCGGTCTTTTTACTCTGATAGATCATGTGGTGTTTTTCGGGCGGGGCATGGAACACGATGTCCTTTTCCCGCGCGGTGAGTTCGCGGAACGGCACGTCGGTGCGGACACCCAGGTCGCGCGCCATGTCCTTCATCAGCGACCACATCAGCGACTGCCACGGGGCGACCGCGCCCTCGTCGATCGACAGCGAATCGTCCGGCACGATCGTGCTCAGGTCCACGTTCCGCACGATGCCCGTGCCGTCGCATTTCCGGCAGGCGCCCTGGCTGTTGAACGCGAGCTCCTCCGCGCCGGGGGCATAGAACCGCGCGCCGCAATCCGGGCAGACCAGCTCCTGTTCGGCGGCCACGGCGAGCGTCGGCGGCAGGTAATGCCCGTTCGGGCAGCGGTGGCTCGCCAGACGCGAATACATCAGCCGGAGATTGTTCAGGAGCTCGGTGCCCGTGCCGAACGTACTGCGGATGCCGGGCACGCCGGGACGCTGGTGCAGCGCCAGCGAGGCCGGCACATGCAGGATCTCGTCGACCTGCGCTCTGCCCGCCTGCGTCATGCGCCGGCGCGTGTACGTGGACAGCGCCTCCAGGTAGCGCCGCGAGCCTTCGGCGTAGAGGACGCCCAGCGCGAGCGAGGACTTGCCGGAACCGGAGACGCCGGCGATGCCGACGATGCGGTTCAGCGGGATGTCGACGTCGATGTTTTTGAGGTTGTGGACCCGCGCTCCGCGGACGTTGATGCTGTCGATCATGATGTGTCTCTGTGTTTTCCTGTTCGCCGTTCATTTTAATCTAGTGCCTCTGCCGTTTTTTTCAAGTGAAAAAACTCCGGTCCACTCCAAAAAGAAACGATGTCCGCCCATGCGGGGCGCACGTACTCTCGCGTCCGCGTCGTCTTTTCGAAGCGGATTCGCAGGTTTGAACCATCGACCGCGTTTGCATTCCTCCATGAACGGTGGTATATTACACAAAAAAACAAACTTCGGAAGGAGACGATATTATGCTGAAAGCCGGTTTGATCGGATGCGGAAACATCAGCGGGGCATACCTGCGCAACAAAGACGTGTTCCGGCACCTTCGCGTGGTGAAATGCGCGAGCAGGCGGATCGAATCCGCCCGCTCGACCGCGGAACAGTTCGGACTTCAGGCGGTCACGGTCGACGAGCTTCTGCGCGACCCGGAGATCGACCTGATCCTGAACCTGACCACGCCGGACGCCCACGCGGAGATCAATCTGCGCGCGCTGGAGGCCGGGAAACATGTCTACACCGAAAAACCGTTCGCGGTCACGCGGGAGGACGCCAGAAAGGTCCTGCGTCTGGCCTCGGAAAAAGGCCTGCGGACCGGCTGCGCCCCGGACACGTTCCTGGGCGGCGGACACCAGCTCTGCCGCAAGCTCATCGACAGCGGCGCGGTGGGGAAGATCTCCGGCGGCTGCGCCATTATGGCGAACCGGGGCCCGGAAGGCTGGCATCCGAACTCCGGGTTCTACTACCTGAAAGGCGGCGGCCCGCTGATGGACATGGGGCCGTATTACATCACGGCGCTGGTCAATCTGCTCGGCCCGGTGAAACGCGTCGCCGGGTTCGGCGGCCGCGCGGTCGATCTGCGCCTCGGACGCGACGCCAATCTGGGCAAAACGTATCCGGTGGAGGTCGACACGCACTTCGCCGCCGTGCTGGAATTCGCCTCGGGAGCCGCCATCAACCTGACCATGAGCTTCGATGTCTTCCGCCTCAGCGGGCAGATGGAGAACTGCATCGAACTGTGGGGGCTCGACGGCGCGCTCCGCACGCCCGACCCGAACACGTTCAACGGCGAGGTCCGCTTCGCGAACGCCGGCACAAAGGACGGCTGGGAGACGCCCGAAAACACGTTTATCTATAACGATAACATGCGCCTGATCGGGTTGGCCGACATGGCCGCCGGGATCGAACTCGGGCGTCCGCACCGCTGCAGCGGCGAACTGGCGTATCATGTGACCGACGTGATGTGGTCCATCCTCGAATCGGCGGAAACGCGGCAGACGGTCGCGCCGGAAAGCACGTGCGCCCGTCCGGCTCCCCTCCGCGAAGGGCTCGCCCCCGGCGAGCTGGACTGAAGCCGCGCCTTAAAAATGCGCCTCAGAACTTGATCTGGTATGGGTAGACGGCCGGGCCGTTGGAGGGACGACCCCAGCCGAACGATTCCGGGCGGTATTCCTTCGTCGGACACCCCACGACCACGAGGTAGAGGCGCTTGATATTGCCCGGATTTTTATAGGTTAAAGTCTTCTCGGCCTCGGAATTTGCGCCCAGATAGGTCGGGTTGTTGTCGTTGTCCACGGCCACGAGGCCGTAACGCCAGCCGATGTTGTCCTGCGTGGGGAGTCCCCGGAACTGAACCTCGACGGTCTGTCCGGCGGCGGGGAGCCTGATCTCGTCGACGTTGAACCCGTAGGTTTGCGGCGGATTGACGGGCCGGAGCCAGCCGTCGCCCGCGTCGCGGAGTTCGCTCTTCATCTCGCAGGCATAGCGCACGCTGTCCTTGCGCTTGTCGGGGAAATCGAACGTGACGAGGCGGCTGTAGCAGTCGAGCAGCTCGTCGCCCATCTTTTTGACGTCGACCTTGTACATCCGCATGTAGGTCTGCACGAAGTCCTCGCCGGGCCGCCCGCCGCGGAACATGTCCGCCATGTACGTGATGCCGTGCAGGAAGCTCCAGTATTCCAGCACGAACGGCGCGTGGTACATGTTGTCGCTGTGAAACAGGCTGAGGTGGATGCGCTGCTTGAAGTCCTGCCAGTGGTAGTTTTCGTCGGTGGTCCACTTCGGGTTCACGTTCCACAGCATCCACTGCGCGGAAGTCTCGAAGATGCCGCCCCCGCCGCCCTGCGAAAGCCCGTCGCTCGAAATCTGAATCTGGAAGCAGTGGCCGAGCTCGTGGGCGATGCAGTTGAGCGTTTTGTCCTGAATGCGGTTGGGCGCGACCCACAGCGCGCCGATCACGCCGTCGTAGGAGCCCCCGTAGGCGGTCCCTTCGAGCGAGTAGTTGATCATGACCATCATGCGGTATCGGTCGGCCTTGCTCCCCGGCTGGAGGAAGCCCATCATGTCGCGGTAGACGTTGTAGAAATACTCCACGCGCGAAAGCAGGTTGTCGAGGTCGACCGTCATCTTCTGCCCGTTCAGGGGAGGGGCCTTGCTCAGATCGTCGCCGAATCCTTTTTCCCAGAAGCACACCACGTTCGGAGTGCATGCCATGCGGTAGTAACTCCATTTGGAATCGCGGCTGGTGAAGTCGTTGTCGCGGAGTTCCTGCGGGATGTAGATCTCTTTCCCCTTCGGCAGCGTGTAGCCCGGCGTCGACTGGGCACGGGCCGTCGCGACGCCCGCGAAGATCAGCAATGCGATGAACAGACGTTTCATATCGGAAAACCTCTTTTTTCGGATGGTTTTTTGTTTCTGCCGGAGAACCGCCGGACGCGTCACGGGGTGATGTAGATGACGTTCTCCGCGAAATCGGTCTTGACCGGGAGGAACGCGAGTACGGCGCTGAGCTCGCCGATGAACTGATGGTCCCGCACTTCGAACTCGAAGTTGGTCAGGCTGGATTCCGAACCGTCGTCGAGGAATATCTCGGTGAATCCTTCCGCGAGGTAGAGCGTGCGTTCCCCGGCTTTCACCACATAGATGCGGCCCCGGGCGTATTTGAGCTGCGGGATCGGCGATTCGCGGCCGAATATCATCTTGTAACTTACAGGTACGCCCTGTTTGATCAGTTCATCCAGCACGGTGAGGATGGGACAGACGACGCCCGTGGCGGAATCGGGGCGGAACGGCTTGCAATAGGTCGGGAACTCAACCGGCTTCGAGCCGACGTAGACCGCGCAGGGCCTTGCGTTCGGATCGTCCAGCACGGGCGCGGGACCGGACCCGGACGCGGCGACGTATTCGACGGGCTTGAAACGGCCGGGCGGGATTTCATCGTTATACGAGCCGAACCCGCCGTCCGACAGATCGGCGGCGCGTGCCTCGATCGTCGCCTCCGCTTCGAACGCGGGCGACTTTATGTCCGGGGTGTCGATTGCGGCTGAACGCGCCTTGAGCGTGATCCTGCCCTTCTCGCGTGTGGCGCGGACGAATACGCGGTTCACGCCGCATTCCGCGAACACATAATTCTTGTGGATCACGGAATCCTTGCCGAACTTGCCGGAATTGTAGCCGCCGAGGAAGACGCCGGGACCTTCGAGCGTGAAGTCGATCCGGCGGGAATCGCACGGGCAGACGCGCCCCTTGTCGTCGACCACGGCGACGTCGAAGAACGCGATGTCCGCGCCGTCCGCAAAGAATCCGCTGGGGCCGGTTACAGGCGTGAGGCGGATCCCGGCGGCGGGTCCGGCGCTTTCGATGCGGTCGCGGGCGACGATCCTGCCGTTCGCCCACGCCACGGCCTCCACCACGCCGGACTGCGTCACGTCGATATTCGGGAAATCATACACGAATCCGTCGCGCGGCTTCGTGCATTCGGAGACTTTTTTCCCGTTCACGACGAGCTCGACCTTGTCGCACTTCGCGGCGAGGGCGTAGACGGTCTTCCTCGTCGGGTCGCGCCGGAGCAGGTTCCCGGTATGCTTCATGTACGTGCCGTCGTTTTTGCGTTCCTGATAGAAATAATTCGTGTCCGTGAGCGCGGGGTAGTTCCAGTGGCCGACGATCTTCACCTTCGGTACCTCGGAATGGTACACCTGCACGGCGTAGAACGTCCCCTTCGGGATGCGGACCGGGTCCACACGCCCTGAGGTGCGGCAGTTCTCGGAACCGGCATTGCGGCCGTGCATGTTGGAGTCGGACCAGACCATCATGGCGGCGCCGACGTAGCAGTTCGCCCCGGTCCCGCCCACGCGGTTGTCGTAGAAATAGGAATACCCGTCGATACGGTCGGCGAGCGTGCGGCTCAGGTCCTCCTGCGTGGCGTCCCACACGTCGTAGCCGTCCGTCTTCTTCGCGCCGGGGCCGAGCCACTTGTTCACGTAGTCGTAATCCGGCGGCGAGTAGCGGTCCCACGCGCGGCGGGGCGATTCGTCGCGCTTGTACTCGGTTTCCAGGACCGGCAGGTATTTGTTGAGCGCCTTCATGGATTCGAGCGCCTTCGCACCGTGGCGGTAGATCATGGTGCCGACCCATTCCGCCTCGGCGACCTGTTCCGGCGAGGAGATCGTGCGGCAGCCCATGAAGCGTCCGCCGTCGGGATCGAGGCGGCGTTTCAGCGCGGTCATCTCGCGCATGTGGGCGGGCGTGATCTCGTTGTTGCCGGCTGCCCAGAAGAGCACGGACGGCGAGTTGCGGAAGTAGATGATGGCGTCGCGCATGGCCTCCACGCGCTGGTTCCAGGCGCGCCCGGCGATGTCCTTTTCCTTGTCGCCGGCGGGGCAGACGGACACGATGCCGTACTTGTCGCCGGACCGGATCGCGGCGGGCTTCGGGGCGACGTGCATCCAGCGGATGTAGTTCGCGCCGGACTCGCGGACCAGCGCGGCGTCGAAGTCGTGCAGCCACTGGTTTGCCACGCCGATCGCAGCCCATTCGTCGGTGGAACGCTGCGCGTAGCCCTTCAGGTAGTACGGGCGGTCGTTGATCAGGAGTCCGCCGCGGTCACGATCGTATTCGACCTTGCGGAATCCGGTCCGGAGCCGGTACTCCTCGAGGAGCTCGTCGCCATTCCACAGCCAGAGCCTGATGTTGTAGAGGTCCGGGGTCTCCGGCGACCAGAATTTCAGCCCGGTGACTTTCTGTTTGAACTCGATGACGGTCGTTTCGGGCGAACGGACTCCGGTCGGCGCGGGGGCGCGGTCGTAGACGTCGGACTCGACCGCGGTCGGGAAGACCTTTCCCGCATCCTTCGCGGCCGGAACGCGGACCGGTTCGCTGGAAAAGTGATCCCTGACGAGTCCCCGAAGCCCGCTTACGGGGTGGTCGATCTTGCAATTGACGTGGAGGTCGGCGGCGGCCCCGGATTCGTTGCGGACCTCCGCCCGGACGGTGATCACGGCGGATTTCTCCTCGAAATCGAAGTCGGAAGCGGTGATGTACGTGCCGACGGTCTTCAGGTTGTTGTACAGCGGCAGCGTGAAGTAGATGTCCGGTTTCTCATGCAGGTACACGTTGCCCGTGATGCCGCCCTGCACGGGGTTGAAATCCTTTTGGTTCCACTGGAAGCCCTCGCCCGAATTGTCGCCGGGCGCATGGCCGGGCCGGGTCTCCCGCACAAAATTGTTCATCCCGCGTGACGCCGTGTTGTCCGTGGCGACCGCGATCAGGTTTTCGCCTTTTCTGATCCACGGCGTGATGTCGAATCCCACGGGCGCGACGCCCGCTTCGTAGTATCCCGCGAACTGGCCGTTCACGTACAGATAAATCGTCTGGCGGACGCTTTCGAACTCCAGGAAATACTTCTTCTTCTCATTCTCATGGGAGATGGGCCTGAACTTCTTCCGGTAGAACATGAAACCGCGGTAGAGGTCCTGTTCGCCCGCGTCCGCGATCAGCGAGTCGAACGAATCGTCCGCGTTGATCGCGTGCGGCACGCTGACTGTCTGCCAGTCGGAATCGTCGTAGTCAACGTCGTAGAACTGCTTCCCGTCCTTCTCCATGCCCTTCAGGGCGTCCGCGAGCGGGAACGTCGCGCCCTTCGCCTTCGAGAACTTCCAGTCGACGTTCATACCCAGCTTCAAGGCGGATCCGGGCGCGACGTCATTTGCATGCAGGGGCGTAATGCGCAGGCAGAAGACCGCGCAGAGCATGGCGGCGAGCATACGGAAAAAGAAACGGGCGGGGCGGGTCGCGGAGGCAGCGGACGTTGATTTCATCGGGGAGCCTTTCTTGTTCTTGCCGTGGATGTCCCGAAGCAAATCGCCGGGGATGGCGCCGGCCGGATTTCAGGGATTCTGTTTGCCGATTAGACGGCGGCCGGCGCGGATTTCTTAGCGATTTTTCCGGGAAGGAATCGGAATGATTCCATAATGTAACGCCTTTTGGTCCAAAATGCAACCTTGAAAGAAGGAAAAGGACAGGATTTCAAAAAATGGAATATTTGTGCCCGGCAGGCTTCGTTTTTCATGGAATGTCCAAGTTTTTTCCTGTTTTACATTTTGTGAAACAAATTTGAGGGTGAACGGCCATTTTTCCGCCTGAAACAGACTTGGCACGGTACTTGCTTTCCATCGGCATAACCAACCCAGCGATCAGATAGGAGGTTCGTCATGAAGCTGATCATCGCTTACATTCAGCCGGACAGGCTGAACCCGGTCAAGCAGGCGTTGTACGCCCGCAACGTATTCAAAATTTCCGTGACCAACGCCCTCGGGTGCGGCCAGCAGCGCGGCTACGCCCAGATGTGGCGCGGCGCGTTGAAGGAAGTCAACCTGCTGAAGAAAGTCCGCCTTGCCATCGCGGTCAACGACGACTTCGTCGAAACCACGATCGAAGGTATCTGCGAAGGCGCGCGGACCGGCCATATCGGCGACGGAAAGATCTTTGTTCTGCCCATGGACGAGTGCATCCGCATCCGCACGGGAGAACGCGGTTCCGAGGCGATCGGATAAGAAAACACGAGGTGAAACAATGAAAAGACTACTGACAATCTTTGCGTTATGCGGCGCGGCATGCGTCGCGGCGGCCGCGGAAGACGTCGCAGACGCCGCAGGGGCGCCGGCCAAGATGGAAGCGGTGGAAGCCGTCCAAATCAACCTGAACGTCGTCTGGACGCTGATCGCGGGCATCCTGGTCTTCGTGATGCAGACGGGGTTCGCCCTGGTGGAAGCCGGTCTGACGCGTGCCAAGAACACGAGCAACATCATGATGAAGAACGTGATGGACTTCGTGATCGGGTCCGTGTGCTTCTGGATCATCGGCTCGGCGTTCATGTTCGGCGCGACCAAGGCCGGATTCATCGGCACGGACGGGTTCTTCATGGACATCTTCAAGACGGGCGACGACTGGAACTGGACGTACATGTTCTTCCAGACCATGTTCTGCGCCACGGCCGCGACGATCGTTTCCGGCGCGATGGCCGAACGCACGCAATTCCGTTCGTACCTGATCTACTCCGCGATCATTTCGCTCTTCATCTACCCGATCGCGGGCAAATGGGCGTGGGGCGGCGGCTGGCTGGCGGACCTGAACTTCCATGACTTCGCCGGCTCCACGGTGGTCCACAGCGTCGGCGGCTGGCTGGCGCTCACCGGAGCGATCGCCCTCGGCCCCAGAATCGGCAAATACGGCCCGGACGGGAAGCCGCGCGCCATCCCCGGTCACAACATCGCGTTCGCGGCGGTCGGCGTGCTGGTCCTGTGGATCGGCTGGTTCGGGTTCAACCCCGGTTCGACCGTGGCGGGCAACGGCGACATCGGCCGGGTGGCTCTGATCACGAACTTCGGCGCGGTCGCCGGTACCCTGACGGCGATGTTCACCGCGTGGGCGATCCTGAAGAAGCCGGACGCCTCCATGACGCTGAACGGCGCGCTCGCCGGACTGGTGGCGATCACCGCCCCGTGCGACATCGTGACGCCCGTCGGCGCACTGATCATCGGCGCGGTCTCCGGCGTGCTGGTGGTCCTGAGCGTGCTCGCCATCGACCGCATCAGGATCGACGATCCGGTCGGCGCGATCAGCGTCCACCTGGTGAACGGCGTGTGGGGCACGCTCGCCTGCGGTCTCTTCGGCGCGGAAGCGACCCTGAAGATCGCCGGAGCGGAAGCGAACACCGGGCTGTTCTACGGCGGCGGGTTCCACTCCACCGCGATCCAGCTCCTCGGCATCGCCTCGTACGGCGCATGGGCGTTCATCCTGGGCATGATCACGTTCATCACGCTCAAGAAGACGGTCGGCCTGCGCGTCAGCGCGGAGGAGGAACTCAAGGGCCTGGACATCACCGAGCACGGCAACGACGCGTATGCGGGATTCCAGATCTTCGCGAACGAATAAATAAACGATTGCTCCCGGACGGGATTTCGAGCGGAAATGATGATGAGTCCGCCCGGAATCCCGTCCTTTTTTGTGCTCACGACCAAAACAGTCATATTATTTGGATGTTTTCTCCGTTCTTTCCTTGTAATCTGACGGAACGGAGATTATATTAGTCTTCTCAACGCGCCGCAATCCATTCGTCTTCATTCACAAGGAGCAAGACACGATGAACAAGACATTACTGGCCGCAGCACTGGTCGCCATGGGCGGCACAGCCCTTTTCGCCGGGGACGTGTTCCGTTTCCGCGGAGAAAACTCGCAGGGAACATTCGACGAAACCGGTCTCATGAAATCCTGGCCCCAGGAAGGTTTGGCCCCGAAATGGACATACAGCGGCCTCGGCGAAGGCTGGTCCAGCCCGATCAAGG
>JAEEGH010018748.1_pt1 | contig 14594 bp, 11 predicted proteins | sample 9134181 | NCBI WGS metagenome assembly JAEEGH01 (sample SAMN16246544, study PRJNA631951) | gut metagenome | biome: gut microbiome; feature: rumen; material: DP-attached | host: Bos | place: Iran: Karaj | collected 2018-10 | reverse complement strand
AATATAACACTTATTTATATTTGGCGTATTGGAAAAGTTTTGTACCTTTGCATTGTAAAATGGTGCTTGGGCCGGGAGGTTAGGCACTGGTCTGCAAAACCAGGTAGAGCGGTTCAATTCCGCTAGGCACCTCCAAAATAAGCAGCTCGCCGTGGGGCGGGCTGCTTTTATTTTGGAGGTGCCGGGGCACTCGCTTCCACCGGGGGACACCCCCAGCCCCCCGCGCTTCGCGGGAAACTTTCTCGTCACGGCAGTCTCCATCGCAGACGGCTTTTCCTATTGGCGAGCGCCACCGTCGCGGGCGTTTTGCAACCATCGCGCGGATGGAAATAATGTTAATCACTGAATCACTGATAGTTAGGATTTCGACATCCGCGCGGTGTCGCGCCGGATGACAGACCGCGCGGGCTCTCAAAAATCAATACACTGAAAATCAGGCCGTTCCAGAAAACCATTCCGCGCGATGGTTGCAAATGAGCGCAGTTTCCGCCAGATTGTTTATCTTTGAAGTAAGAATTATCAGCGAGAATACTACCCATGATGAAAATCGGAGACAACATGCCGGAGTTTTCGGCGAAAGATCAGAACGGAACGATCTGGACGGCGGAGGCGCTGCGCGGAAAGAAGACCGTGCTGTATGCCTATCCCAAAGACAGTACGCCCGGGTGCACGGCCGAGGCCTGCGACCTGCGGGACAATTACAACCGGTTCCTGGCGCTCGGCTACAACGTGCTGGGAATCAGCAAAGACAGCGTGGAATCGCACGTGAAGTTCGCGGCGAAATATGCGCTCCCCTTCCCCCTGCTCTCGGACCCGGAGCATGCCCTGCTCGAGGCGCTCGGCGCCTGGGGCGAGAAGAAACTCTACGGCAAAGTCTCGATGGGAACCCTTCGGAAGACGTTCCTCTTTGACGAGGAGGGCCGCTGCACGGAAATCATCGAGAAAGTTGATACCAAGAACCACACCGCCCAGATCCTGAAATGATCCCCGAACTGAAAAACAGAAAGTGGAAGGTGCTCTCGAGCGAGAAGATGCTCGACCGGGGCGTCTGGATGCGTCTCCGGAAGGAGCGGGTGCAACTGCCTTCCGGCGTGGAGGTTCCCGAATGGTTCATCCTGGATTTCCCGGACTGGGTCAACGTGATTGCCATCACCCGGGACGGACAGTTCGTGCTGGAAGACCAGTACCGCCATGCGGTGGGCGAGACCCATTTTGAACTGGTGGCCGGGGTGATTGACGAGGGCGAAACACCGCTGGAGGCCGCTCAGCGCGAGCTCAGCGAGGAGAGCGGCTACGGCGGAGGCCACTGGGAACTCTTCATGACGGTGGCCCCGAACCCCACCAACCAGAGCAATTTCAGCTATACGTTCCTGGCCACCGGCGTCGAAAAGACCGGCGCCCAGCACCTGGATGCTTCAGAAGACATCCAGGTCCATCTTTTTTCCCACGATGAAGTCCGGGAACTGCTTGAGACCGGGCAGATTATCCAGGCCATGCACCTGGCGCCGCTTTGGAAATACTTCGCCGAAACGTCGAAAACCAAATAAAAGTCGTACCTTTACTGATTACAATTTACAATGAATATGAAACAACTGATTGAATGTGTCCCCAATTATAGCGAGGGACGTGACCGGGCTGTGATCGACAAGATTGTCGCCGCCATTGCCACCGTGAAGGGAGTCAAGGTGTTGGATGTGGATCCGGGCGAAGCGACGAACCGGACGGTCGTCACCTTTGTCGGAACGCCCGCAGACGTCTGCGAAGCCGCTTTCCGCGGCGCTGCCAAAGCGCAGGAACTCATTGATATGCGCGTCCATCACGGCGCCCATCCCCGGTCGGGAGCGACGGATGTCCTCCCGCTGATTCCGGTGTCGGGCATCACGCTCGAAGAGTGCGCTTCATTGGCCAGAGAGCTTGCGAAGCGCCTTTTTGTTGAATTGGGGATTCCCTGCTACTGCTACGAGGCCGCTGCCTACAAGCCGGAGCGGAAGAATCTGGCGGTCTGCCGCGCCGGCGAATACGAGGCCCTTCCTGAAAAGATTGCCGATCCCGAGCGCCGGCCGGATTTCTCGCCGGAGAGCTGGAACGAGGTCGCTGCCCGCAGCGGCGCCACCAACGTGGGCGCCCGCAACTTCCTGGTAGCGGTCAACTACAACCTCAACACCACCTCCACCCGCCGCGCCATGGCCATCGCCTTCGACGTCCGCGAGAAGGGTCGCAAGGCCCGCGAGGGCGGTTCGCTGACCGGCAAGCTGCTCAAGGATGAGAACGGCGAGCAAATCTGGATTCCCGGAACGCTCAAGGGTTGCAAGGCAATCGGTTGGTATATAGATGAATACGGTATCGCTCAGGTTTCCATGAGTATCACGGATATCGAGGCGACGCCGCTCCATGTGGCCTACGAGGAGGTCAGCCGCGCGGCAGCCGCCCGTGGCCTGAAGGTAACGGGTGCCGAAATCGTGGGCCTCGTGCCCAAGAAGGTGCTGATGGAGGCCGGCAAGTTCTACCTGGCCCGCCAGCAGCGTTCGAAGGGCATTTCGGAAGAGGAGATCATGAAGATCGCCGTGAAATCCATGTCGCTGGACGATCTCAAGCCCTTCAATCCCAAGGAAAAAGTCATTGAATATCTGATGCAGGACGAGGCCGAGGAGGCGCGCCGCCACCGGCTCATCCGCATGACCGCAGAAGGCTTTGCTCGCGAAACTGCGTCCGAATCGCCCGCACCGGGCGGCGGCTCCATTTCCGCCTACATGGGTGCGCTGGCATCGGCCCTCGCCACGATGGTGGCCAACCTTTCCGCCCACAAGCGCGGCTGGGACGACCGCTGGGAAGAGTTCTCCCTCGTGGCCGAACAGGGGCAGGCGCTGATGCAGGAACTGCTTGATCTGGTGGACGAAGATACCGCCGCCTTCGACCGCATCATGGGCTGCTTCTCGATGCCGAAGAATACGGAGGAGGAGAAGGCCGCCCGTGCCGCTGCGCTGGAAGAGGCAACGCTTTATGCCGCTTCGGTTCCGCTTCGCACGATGGAGGCCTGCCTGAAGGCCCTGCCGCTGGCCAGGGAGATGGCCGAGAAGGGCAATCCCGCTTCCGCATCGGATGCAGGCGTGGCCGCCCTGGCCGCCTTTGCCGGCATCCGGGGCGCAGAACTCAATGTCCGCATCAACGCCTCCGGCCTGAAGGACAAGACCCCTGCCCTGCCGCTGATCGAGCGCGCCGCCGAGATCGTGCGCGAAGCCGCCGTTCTCCAGGGTGAGGTGCTCGAAGCCGTAAACGGCCATATCGACGCCTAGGCAGGCGCTCGCAAGCGTAACTAAACGTAACTAAACGTAGACAAACGGATCATCCCGTATGAAAAATACCTTCCAAAAAGCCATCCTGGCCGGCATTCCGGATATCCTGCCGGAGCCGCGCCCCTATGACCCGGAAATCAACCACGCCCCCAAACGCAAAGAGATTCTCTCCGGGGAGGAGAAGGTGCTCGCGCTGAAAAACGCCCTGCGCTACTTCCCGGCCAAGCATCACGCTACGCTGGCACCGGAGTTCGCCGCCGAACTGGAACAGTACGGCCGCATCTACATGTACCGCTTCCGCCCGACGTACGAGATGTACGCCCGGCCGATCGACGAATACCCGGCCCGCTGCCGCCAGGCGGCCGCCATCATGGCCATGATCCAGAACAATCTGGACCCGCGCGTGGCGCAGCATCCCCACGAACTGATCACCTACGGCGGCAACGGCGCCGTCTTCCAGAACTGGGCGCAGTACCTGCTCACCATGCAGTACCTGGCCACGATGACGGAAGAGCAGACGCTGGCCATGTTTTCCGGCAATCCCATGGGGCTTTTCCCGAGTCACAAGGATGCCCCGCGCGTGGTGGTGACCAACGGCATGGTGATTCCCAACTACTCGAAACCGGACCACTGGGAGAAATTCAACGCCTTGGGCGTGAGCCAGTACGGCCAGATGACCGCCGGCTCCTATATGTATATCGGCCCGCAGGGCATCGTCCACGGCACCACCATCACGGTGATGAATGCCGCCCGGATGCAGCTCCGCAAGCGGGGGCTCGACGGCGATGACCGCGGTGGCGTGCTCTTCGTAACCGCCGGTCTCGGCGGCATGTCGGGCGCACAGCCCAAAGCCGGCAACATTGCCGGCGTGGTGAGCGTCACCGCGGAAATCAACCCCAAGGCGGCCGAAAAGCGCTACGAACAGGGCTGGGTGGACGAGCTTCACCGCGACCTGGACGAGCTGATCCCGCGCATCCGCCAGGCCGTGGCGGCCAAGGAGGTGGTCTCGCTGGCCTATGTCGGCAACGTAGTGGACCTCTGGGAGCGGCTCGCCGATGAGCAGCTGCCGGTGGATCTGGGATCCGACCAAACCTCGCTCCACAATCCGTGGGCGGGTGGCTACTATCCCGTGGGCTACAGCCTCGAAGAGTCCAAGCGCATGATGGCCGAGGAGCCGGAGCGCTTCAAAGAGGCGGTACAGGCATCGCTCCGCCGCCAGGTGGCTGCCATCAACCGCCTGACTGCGAAGGGAATGTACTTCTTCGACTACGGCAACGCTTTCCTGCTCGAAAGCTCCCGCGCCGGCGCGGATATCCTGCTGCCCGACGGCCGCTTCCGCTATCCCTCCTATGTGCAGGACATCATGGGTCCCTTCTATTTCGACTACGGATTCGGGCCGTTCCGCTGGGTCTGCATGAGCCAGGATCCGGCCGATCTGGCCAAGACCGACGCGCTCTCCGTCAAGGTGTTGCGCGCTCTGGCCGCCGAGGCGCCGGATTCCATCCGCGGGCAGATGCTCGACAACGTGCGCTGGATTGAAGAGGCCGGCCGCAACCACCTGGTGGTGGGATCGCAGGCCCGCATTCTCTATGCGGACTGCCAGGGCCGTACGAAGATTGCGCTGGCCTTCAACGAGGCCATCCGCAAGGGCGAAATCAGCGCGCCGATTGTCCTGGGCCGCGACCACCACGACGTTTCGGGTACCGACTCCCCCTTCCGGGAGACCTCGAACATCTATGACGGCTCGCAGTTCACCGCCGACATGGCCATCCAGAACGTAATCGGCGACAGCTTCCGCGGCGCCACCTGGGTCTCGATTCACAACGGCGGCGGAGTCGGCTGGGGCGAAGTGATCAACGGCGGATTCGGCATGGTGATCGACGGCAGCGCCGATGCGGACCGCCACATCCGCGAGATGCTCTTCTGGGATGTCAACAACGGCATCAGCCGCCGCAGCTGGGCGCGCAACGAGGGGGCGATGGAAGCCATCCGCCGCGAGATGGAGCGCACGCCGCTCCTGCGCGTCACCCTGCCCAACCTGGCAGACGAAAACCTGATCAGAAACGTTTTAAAGAAATAATATGCACGCAATATCCCATACGCATCTCTCCCTCGAGAGACTGCAGGAAATCCTGGAAAACGGGGAAAAACTGACGCTTTCCCAAGAGGCGGTAGATGCCATCAACAAATGCCGCAAATATCTGGACGACAAGATGGAAGACCTTGACCGGCCCATCTATGGCGTCACCACCGGATTCGGCTCGCTCTACAATGTCACCATCCCCAAGGAGGACCTCTCCCAACTGCAGCACAACCTCGTGATGTCGCACGCCTGCGGCACCGGCGAGGAGGTCCGCCCGGCGATCGTCAAGCTGATGCTGCTGCTCAAGGTGCAGAACCTTTCCTACGGCCATTCCGGCGCGCAGCTCATTACGGTGCAGCGCCTGGTGGATATGTTCAACAACGACATCCTGCCGGTGGTTTACCAGCAGGGGTCGCTGGGCGCTTCGGGCGACCTCGCCCCGCTGGCACACCTCTGCCTGCCGTTGATCGGCCTGGGAGAAGTGCGCTACCAGGGCGCCGTCCGGCCGGCCCTCGAGGTCTGGAATGAACTGGGCTGGGAGCCGATTCGCCTGCAGTCCAAGGAGGGCCTTGCGCTGCTCAACGGCACGCAGTTCATGAGTGCGCACGCCATCTGGTCGCTGCTGCAGGCCAAGCGCCTTTCCCAGTGGGCGGACCTGATCGGCGCCATGTCGCTCGACGCCTATGACGGCCGGATCGAACCGTTCCTGCCGCTCACCCACCAGATCCGTCCGCACTACGGCCAGATCGCGACGGCGGAGCGCTTCCTCAAAATCCTGGAAGGCAGCGAGTTGATCCGCCGTCCCAAGGAGCATGTGCAGGATCCCTATTCGTTCCGCTGCATCCCGCAGGTGCACGGGGCCGTCAAGGACAACCTGCGCTACGTGCAGTCCGTCATCGAAAATGAAATCAACTCGGCCACCGACAATCCGAACGTCTTCCCGGACGAGGATATGGTGATTTCGGCGGGCAATTTCCACGGCGAACCGATCGCCATTCCGATGGACACGATGGCCATCGCCCTCTCGGAACTGGCCAGCATCTCGGAGCGCCGCGTCTATCTGCTGATCCACGGCTACCGCGACCTGCCCAAGTACCTGGTGGCCAAGTCGGGACTCAACAGCGGATTCATGATTCCGCAGTACACGGCAGCCTCGATTGTCAGCCAGAACAAGGGACTCTGCTGGCCCGCTTCGTGCGACTCGATTCCCTCGTCCAACGGCCAGGAGGACCACGTCAGCATGGGCTCCAACTCCGCCACCAAGCTGGTGCGGATCGTGGACAACGTGGAGACGGTGCTCGCCATCGAGCTGTTCAATGCCGCCCAGGCGCTGGAGTTCCGCCGCCCGGCCAAGAGCTCCCCGCTCATCGAGCAGATTCACAAGGACTTCCGCGAACTGGTCCCGTATCTGGAAGTGGATACCTATATGCACCCGCTGATCATGAAGGCAGCGGAATTCATCCGCACGAGAAAGTACCTTTAATGAAACGGCTGTTTACCCATATCGCCACGCTGGCCGGCATCCTGCCGGAAGACATTCTGCGCAAGCAGGGGGCGGAAATGGACCAGGTCGGCACACTGGAGAATGCCTGGCTGCTGACGGACGGGGGGCGGATTGCCGCCTTCGGAAGGGCTGGCGAACCGCTGCCCTGCGGTGCGGACGGCGCGCCGCTTCAGCCCGATGAAACAGTGGACTGCGCAGGGGGCCTCCTGATGCCCGCCTTCTGCGACAGTCACACCCATATCGTCTATGCCGGCAGCCGCGAGGGCGAATTCCTCGACAAGATCAACGGCCTCTCCTACGAGCAGATCGCCGCACGCGGCGGCGGAATCCTCAACTCCGCCGACCGGCTTCACGAGACCTCGGAAGACAATCTCTTCGCCCAGGCCCTGGAGCGCGTGCAGGAGATGGCCGCCAAGGGGACCGGCGCCCTCGAAATCAAGAGCGGCTACGGCCTCAACCCGGCGGACGAACTGAAGATGCTGCGCGTGATCGACCGCCTCAAAAAAGCCACCCCGGCGCTGGTCAAAAGCACCTTCCTGGGGGCCCATGCCGTGGGACGCGGCTACACGCATGACGCTTATGTCCAGGCCGTCTGCGACATGATTCCCGAGGCGGCCCGCACCGCGGATTTCGTAGACGTCTTCTGCGACGAAGGCTTCTTCACGGTGGAGGATACCGCCCGGATTCTGGAGGCCGGAAAGGCCGCCGGCCTGCGGCCCAAGATTCACGCCAACGAACTGGCGGAGAGCGGCGGCGTACAGGTGGGAGTCCGCTTCAATGCGCTCTCAGTGGACCATCTGGAGCGCACCGGCGCCGCTGAAATCGAAGCGCTGCGCGGCACTGAGACCATGCCCACGATGCTGCCCGGCTCCTCCTTCTTCCTGGGAATCCCCTACGGCCGCGCCAAAGAATTCATCGCCGAAGGGCTCGGCATCGCGCTGGCATCGGACTACAACCCCGGCTCCTCCCCGTCGGGCGATATGCGGTTCGTGATGGCCCTGGGCTGCATCCGGATGCGTCTTACCCCCGCCCAAGCCTTCAACGCCGTGACCCTCAACAGCGCGTATGCCATGGGCGTCAGCGCCGAAACCGGCTCCATCACCCCCGGCAAACGGGCCGATCTGATCCTTACCCACCCGGGCTGGAACCTCACCAAAATTCCCTACCTGCACCACACGCCTTTCATTCGGAAAGTGTATATCCATGGAAATGCAATATAATTTATATATATTTGCGCTTTATTACTGATAGACTGCCTACCCTATGAAACGATTCTCCAGAATCCTGCTTCTCCTCTCCCTCGCATCTTTTGCCACCGTTTCGTGCATGTCATTCGATCAGGAGGGTGAGCGGACAGCCGACCAGAAAAAAATCGGGTTCGACATCAGCGTCACCCGCGACGGAACCCCCATCCCCAAAGAGCGGATCGTCACGCGTAACGGCATGGTGGACGCCCAGGATTATATCGCCACGATGGACCCGAACCGCCCCTTCGGACTGATCGGTATCGAAAAGGACAGCGGCGCCATCTACCTGGAGAACGCCTCCGTGTACCAGCGGGACGGTTCCTATTCCCTCTCCCTGGATCCCAACAGCTGGTCGCTGCCCACGCCAATCGTTTTCAGCGCCTACTATCCGCACATTGAGGGCGTTGCTTACGGTGCCGGCAACACGACCTACTCCCTGGCATTCGGCGTGAGCGAAACCGACGCAGGTCCGCTCGTTTCCAAGACGGTGGAGCGTTATGTCTCTCAGATCAACATGCTTCCGCTCGAGTTCAACCATATCACCAACGACATCGGCTTCAAGGTCTGCGACGTCACCCCCACCAAAGAACTCCAGGGACTGATTCACCTGCGCGAGCTCCGGGCCATCAACGTGGCCTCCGCCGGCGTCTATGTGAACGACCTCAAGAAAGGCCTGGGCCGCTGGTCCTTCAGCGGATACTACCGGGATGTCACCGTCTTTGCGGGCGATGCCCTGGTGGGCGTCGGCTCCGAGAATGAACGGTTCGTCGGTTCCTCCAGCCTGGTGGAGCACATGGCGGAAAGCAAGCGCTACTACGCCGTGCCGGATGAACTCGAACCCGGCAAGCAGTTCGTGGAGGTCGTCTTCGACGTAGACGGATTCACCCTCAACGGATTCCACTACGCTCCCCTCAAGCACCAGATTCGCAAATACATGCTCTATGGCTTGCTGGAAGACAACCTGTGCGTCCCCGGCAAGCAGTACACCTTCCACATTGGCATCGACCTGACTTCCGTCTATAAGGAGATCGTCTTCTCGGCGACGATTTCTGACTGGGAGACCGCCATCTACGAGAACAACGACGACTTTTAATCCCGAATCCCATGGGCAAAAGATTTGCGTTACTGCTCCTGCTCTCCTTCTTCTACCTGAGTGCCGGCGCACAGAACAATCCCTTTGACCTGGACGACGAATGCTACGCGTGCTACCTCGAGGCCGAGGCGCGTGTCGGCAAAGAGGGCTTCCTGGAAGCCAACGACAAGCTGCTGCATAAGGCGCTGGAAAAGGGCGATACCAAAGCCCAGACCCTCTATTATGTAGAACGGCTCAAGAACCAGATCCGCGTGCTGCGTCCCGCACAGAAAGGCCTCGACGGAGATAGTATTGATCCCAAGGACGATTCGCTGGTCATGAAGTGCATGAACGAGCTTCAGACTATCGCCCGGAAATACAATTTCCCGCAGTATTTCTACTATTCTTACGACCTGGTCCAGAATTACTACTATAATTCGCACCGTTTCCTGAAGGTGACGGCGCTGGTCCAGGAGATGCAGCATGAGGCCCAGGTGCACAATGAGCCCTACGGAATCTGGATGGGCTACCGCTACCTGGCCAGCATGTATATTGCCCAGAACGACTTCGTCTCGGCGAAAAAGTATATCCTGGCAGCCCTCGCCCTCTATCAGACGACCGACGATCCCACCATTCTCCGGCAGTCGGCCACCCGCCTCTACTGCGACCTGGCTGACACCTATCCCATCGGATCGGACTCGGTGCGCGTCAACATCGCCCTGGCCAAGGTGAACTGCAAGCAGCATCTCGATACCCTGCGCTGCGCTTACACGGAGGCCAAGCTGCACGCGCTGGACAAGGATATCCCCGCCTACGAAAAGGACCGCGACTACTGCCTCTCCGACCGCTTTATCGGCCAGATTAGCTCGACAGCCAAGCGGATGTTCAAGTATATTGATGCCATTGTCTATGCCAAGCCCGGTCAGTCCCCGGTCATCGATATCTCCAGCATGACCCGGCACCTGAGGGAGGTCAAATATATCGCCAATATCGCGGAAGTCTATGGTTTTGAAACCCTGGCCTTCGACCTCGAAAAGCGGCTGGCCGCCTACTACGAAGGCGAAATTTCCAAATCCAACCAGTCCAAGCTGGTGGAGCTGGACGCCGCCCTCGGCAACCGGGAACTCTCCGAAAAGGTGGACCAGGAGACCCACCGCGCCGAAATGCTCCGCCGGATCGAGGTCATCCTCATTCTGGTAATTCTGCTCGGCGCCCTGGCCTTCCTGTGGATGCACAACCGCCGCCTGCGTCATGCCAACGAGCAGGTCCGCCACGCCAACGAGGCCAAGACCCGCTTCATCCAGAACATGAGCCACGAGGTCCGCACACCGCTCAATGCCATCGTGGGATTCTCGCAGCTGCTCTCGCTGCCCGACGGCTCCTTCAGCGCCGAAGAGAAGGATGAATTCGCCGGCCATATCGTCAACAACTCCAAGATGCTGACGATGTTGCTCGACGACATCCTCAACACCTCCGCGATGGACTCCGGAAGCTACAGCATCATCAACGAGCCGGGCGAATGCAAGGCGATGTGCGAGGCGGCCCTCTCCAGCGTGGAGCATCGCGTCCAGCCCGGGGTCAAGCTCTACTTTGTCCCGGAGACAGAGGCCCCCTGCCCCGTCACCACCGATCCGCGCCGCGTGCAGCAGATTCTCATCAACCTGCTGACCAACGCCTGCAAGCACACCGCGCAGGGCGAAATCAAACTGACCTACTCCACCACGGAGGAACCCGGATTTGTCCAGTTCTCTGTGACGGATACCGGAACCGGCGTGCCCGCCGACCAGGCGGAAGCCATTTTTGAGCGCTTCACCAAACTGAACGATTTCGTGCAGGGTACGGGCCTCGGCCTGAGCATCTGCCGCGAAATTGCCGGCAAGATGGGCGGCCGCGTCTGGCTCGATACCACCTATACGCAGGGCGGCGCCCGGTTCGTCTTCTCGATTCCGGTCGAGGCGCCCGTACAAACCGCTTAATTCATTCCGATACCCGATATGATTCCGCTTTACGCCCAAGATCACGACTACAGCAAGTACAACGTGCTGGCTGTCGATGACATTCCCATCAACCTGCTGCTGGTGCAGAAGATGCTGGCGCGCTACAACTTCACCCTTCGCACCGCCGCCAACGGCCAGCAGGCGCTCGACGCAATCGCCGAGCAGAAGCCGGACCTGATCCTGCTGGATCTGATGATGCCGGTCGTGGACGGATTCGAGGTGATTCGCCGCCTGAAGGAAAACCCGGAAACCGCTGACATCAACATCGTGATTCTCAGCGCGCTGAACTCCAACGAAGATGTCGTCAAAGGGTTCAGCCTCGGGGCCAACGACTTCATCATGAAGCCCATCATCATGGAGCGCCTGCTGACCTGCGTCTCCACCCAGCTCCAGCTCGTCGAAGCCAAAAAGAAATAGCTGAAGATGCGTCTGACGCTGCGCCACCTCCTTCCGGCACTCCTCCTGTTGCTTTTCGCGCAGATTGCGGAAGGACAGATTGTCAACCGCCTCAAAGTCGATGCGCCGACCTTCGAGCGGTATGCCTACTGCCGCATGCAGCGCTTCAACCCGGACAACCTGCCCTTTGCGGATTCGCTCTACCGGGCCGGGGCGCAGGACGGCAACTTCCGCTACATGTGCATGGCCCTCGCACTGGAATTCCCGGTGCGATTCGCCCTGGACGACTTCGACCGGATGGATGCCGCCGTGGCGGAAATCAAGACCCTGCTGGCGGACAAGAAAGAGTTCCGCTCTTTCTATTTCTCTGTGCTTCATGAGTATTGCGAATACCTGCTGCAGGCGGACCGCATGTCCGTGGCCATGCTGGAAGCGCGCGCCATGGAGCGGCTGGCCGCGGAGGAGAAGCAGCCCGCCGGCATGATGTACGCCTACCGGATCGTCGGTCTGATCCAGAGCTACCGCGACAACTCCTACCTGGCCATCCGCAACTTTGAAAAGGCCGCCCGCTATTGCAAAGACGCCCGCAGCGAGCAGGAACTTCCCAGCCTGCAGATTCTGATGGCGCAGGAGTATATCCGGCTCCGGGAATTCGAAAAGGCGGAGGAGCATTGCGCACTGGCGGAGGCCTACCAGGACTTCTTCCCCTCCATCCGCATCAAGGCGCTGATGACGCGCGCCATCCTCTACAATGCGGAAAAGGATTGGAAATCGTTCGACGACTGCTACGCGGAACTGCTCGCCAACCCGCTCTACGCCGTGCAGGCGGATGCCGATGCCCGCTACGGGATTGACATCTTCTACCTGCTCTCCCGCAAGCGCTATGACGAGGCCCTCTCCAAGGCCGATTCCCTGGGGACGGCCCGTGACCGCTACGATACCCGCCAGGGCATCTACGCCGCCCAGGGGCGCTACGACCGTGCCTACGGCGAACTGCTGGCGCTCGTGAATGAAAAAGACTCTATCTATATCAAGGTGCAGAATGAAGACCTGGCCATCCTGGACGCGGAGATGAACAACGCCCAGCTGCGGGAGGAGGCCGAACGGCTGCGCCACCAGAACCAATACACGATCCTCCTGGGCTTTCTCGTGATGTTCGTCATCGCCTTCTTCGCCATCCTGATGGGACAGTGGCGGCTGCGCCAGAACCTCGAGGAGATGAAACAGAAGAACATCCAGATGCTCTCCGCCCGCCGCGCTTATCGCCGGGCACTGGAGCACAAGGAGAATGAGAACGCGACCAAAATCAAGATATTACAGAACAGCAAGGCTGCACGGTTATGAAAAAGAACAAAACCTCCCTCCTGAAGTACTACAAGAATGAACTGCTGGCATTTGCGCTTTTCCTGACGGGCGCCACGCTGGCCATGCTGGGGCTGATCCGGATCGTTCCGCTGGTTGCGGGCATCCTGGGGGTCGTCATTCTGTCGGCCGGCCTGTTCTTCTTCTGCCTCCGCTATACCTCCGAGACCACCTACAAGGATTTCTACAAGGAGAATTACGAGATTGAGCACGAGACCATCGAGGAGGATATCCGGCAGTCGATGGCTTATCACCGCTATCAGGAAGCGGTCATCAACCGCTACGAGAGCGCCTGCCGCGACCTCGGCATCAGCGAGGAGCAGAAGAACTGGCTCCTCCGCCTCCTGACTGACGAGAAAGACCGCGTGGACGAAGAGCTCAAGGCCGCCGGCGGCGGGCATATTTAGCGGGGTGCTGAGAGGTGGCCGCGCGGCTGCGACGACGGCGGTGGCGACGGCGGTGGCGGCGGTGGCGGCGGTTCCCCGCGTGGCAGTTAAACTCCTGACACTCAACGATATGACGATAATCGGTCAGCCATTTTCGCCGACCGATTTTTACGTTCTCCCTGTCTATCAACACGTTACCCGCCACGGCCCCCTCTGCCCCGCTGCTGCTTCCCAGCCACGGCCGGAGCTCTTCCAGGCCACGGCCGGATCACTGCTGGGGCTCTGCAGGTCCACAGCTGGTCCACCGCAGAGCACTGACAGAGTCACGCTCTTCCCTCCCTCCTCACGAGGAGCACGTCAACTGGGTGATTTACAGCGAATTACTAAAATCAAGTATCCCATTTTCGCCGACACAAAATCCACAACTACCTCTCCTCCACCACTTTACCGTGCTCCTCAAAAAGCGAAGGGAACCCGCCTACGCGGATTCCCTTCAAGAACTATTAGCGCTATTCTCCTTTACTCAGTTGTCGACCAATTGAGGTTACTATAACTGCTCAAAGCAGGCTGGAGAGATAGTAATTTGTCTTTAAGCGCTGTTTTGCAGTTGATAGTAAGAGGAACAGACGGATTAGCTGCCATAAAACTTGTAGACGTCAGTGAAGTACCCGTAAAATTATCTCCAAAGGAGAGTGAAGTTAAGTTACTACAATTATCTACAAAGCCATCAGCGTTAGTTAAGGCTGTTGAATTAAGTGCACTACAATCAAGGCTCGTAAAGCTACAGTTCGCAAACATTTCCTTTACACTAGTGACAGATGCGGACGATAACACCAGACAAGAAGGGATACCAGTCAAAGAAGTGCAACCATAGAACATCCTGCTCATGTCGGTAGCTCGAGACATTGTAGTTGTTACCTCAGTACCATCGTTTTTTAATGTCTTTATCGTAGTCAGTTTTTCACACCCCTCAAACATCGAAGATGCAAGTGTCACGTATGAATAATTAGAACCAAGTGTCAACGAAGTCAGGTTCGTACAACCAGCAAACATTTGGGAAGCGCCACCATTATTTGCTCCTCTTCGGATACCACGTATGTCAAGCGTTGTCAAACTAGAACAGCCTTTGAACATAGAATTCGTATTCGTCACGTATCGAATTGCAAATGTATTGTCTGTTTTGAATGAGACACTGGATAATTTTTCGCAATTAATAAACATAGCCACCAGTGATCGGGTACTTGTCGTTGCGGT
>JAEEGH010018745.1_pt1 | contig 14595 bp, 15 predicted proteins | sample 9134181 | NCBI WGS metagenome assembly JAEEGH01 (sample SAMN16246544, study PRJNA631951) | gut metagenome | biome: gut microbiome; feature: rumen; material: DP-attached | host: Bos | place: Iran: Karaj | collected 2018-10 | reverse complement strand
GTTTAACCTGTCCATGATATCCTGTGCTAAAGTCATTGAATTGACAGTCATATCCAGGTACTCGCCATCGCTTGTTGCGCCAACACTAAGTGGTTGTGCAAAAGATAACACCTGGTGTGGGCTAAAGCCTTCAGAGTACTTTATATCAATATCTGCCCGTCTAATAGCTTTTTGAAAATAGCGCATAAGATCAAGATGACCTATGAACTTTATAGGACCGTTTTTTGAAAATTTCAAGCGTAATTTATTCAACTGTCTTTTCCTCCTTGCATACACCAACGCCATAGGAAGCTGCTCCACAACCCAGGCATCCTTTTCTGCAGTTGGTTGAAGGAAGACCTTTTTGAGCTGTGTGCCATTCTCTCAAAAGGAACTCTTTTGTTACGCCGCAGTTTAGTATATCCCAAGGGAAAATCTCATCATCTTTTCTTTCCCTGGTGGTATAGAAAAATGGATCAATACCGCACTCATCAAAGGTTTCCATCCATTTTCCAAAATCAAAGAATTCACTCCACGCATCAAAAATACAGCCTTTTTCATAGGCCTTAAGTATTACGTCACAAAGCTTTCTATCGCCTCTGGCAAATATACCTTCCATCATACTTGCGTCAGCTTCATGCCAGTTGTACTTGATATGTTTCTGATTGAGCTGAGCCATGATTCCTTTTCTTGTCTTATTGGCTTTATCAAGGAATTCTTCTTTAGTATTCATTCTTGCCCACTGGAATGGTGTGAAGGGCTTTGGCACAAAGAAGGAAGTGCTGGCTACAATATCAATTGTTCTTCCATTTCTCTTTTCCTTGGGAACAGTTTCAAAGTAAAGAGCTGCAATCTTATTGGCAATATCACCTATTCCAAGTATGTCCTCATCTGTTTCACCTGGGAGCCCTAGCATAAAGTAAAGCTTTACCTTATTCCAGCCTCCAAGGAAGGCCTGCTCAGAGCCTCGAAGAATGTCTTCTTCAGTAAGACCTTTGTTTATCACATCACGCATCCTCTGAGTTCCTGCTTCCGGAGCAAAGGTAAGGCTACTCTTTTTAACATCCTGTACCTTACTCATTACATCAAGAGAAAATGCATCTATACGAAGACTTGGAAGTGAAATATTTATCTTTTTCTCATTGCACTTATCGATCAAAAAGTCCAAAAGCTCTGGGAGCTTGGAATAATCACTAGAGCTTAAAGAACTAAGTGATATTTCCTCATAGCCTGTGTTTTTAAGAGACTCAATTGCTATCTTTTTTAAGTACTCAATATCCTTTTCCCTAAGTGGCTTATATAGCTGTCCAGCCTGACAGAATCTGCAGCCCCTGATGCATCCTCGCATGATCTCTAGGACTACTCTGTCCTGGGTGACCTTGATGTAAGGAACTACAGGCTTTGTTGGATAAAACTCTTTTGAGAGATCAAGACACATCTCTTTATAAATAGTCTTTGGTATATCATCAAATACTGGTGCCATAGAAAGAATGGTACCATCTTCCTTGTATTTGACGTCATAAAGTGAAGGAACATACATTCCAGGAATTTTAGCTACCTGATGTAGAAATTCACTTCTGGAAATGCCAGTGCCCTTAAGCTTTTTATAAAGGTCAAAAAGTTCCCTGTACCTCGTTTCGCCTTCACCGATGTAGAAAATATCAAAAAAGTCTGCTATTGGTTCGGGATTGTAGGTGCATGGACCACCACCAATAACTATTGGATCATCCCATGTTCTGTCTTTAGTTTTAAATGGAATCTTTGAAAGATCCAGAATCTGCAGGATATTGGTATAACACATCTCATACTGGAGGGTAAATCCAAGGAAATCAAAGTCCTTGACCTTATCCTGAGATTCAAGCGCAAAAAGAGGAATGTCCTGACTCCTCATCACTGCATCCATGTCCATCCATGGTGAATAGACACGTTCGCACCATACGTCTTCGTAGGAGTTGAACATTCCATAAAGAATCTGTATTCCGAGATGAGACATTCCAATTTCGTAAACATCAGGAAAACAAAAGGCAAATCTGATATCTACCTTTTCCTTATCCTTCATCACGCAGTTAACTTCGCCTCCAATGTATCTTTCCGGCTTTTCAATACTGAGTAATGTCTCATCTGACAGAGCTAAATCTAAATTCATTTTACTTTCCTTTATCGTCTTGACAATTCGTCTGTTATATCCTCCCAGCTAACATTTTTAACAGCCATGAGGACCATCATATGATACAGGAAATCTGACATTTCGTAAATAACCTCATTGTCATTTGGGTTCTTGGCAGCTATAACCATCTCTGTAGCTTCTTCCCCGACTTTTTTAAGGATCTTGTCAATGCCTTTATCAAACAGATAATTTGTATAAGATCCTTCCCTGGGATTTTCTTTTCTGTCTTTTATAACTTCATAGACACTGCCTAAAACCTTCTGAGGGTTTTTCTCACTGTATTCCTTTTTGGCTATGTCATTAAAGAAACAGGAATAACTTCCGGTATGACAGGCTGCGCCAATCTGTTTAACCTTAGCAAGAATCGTATCAAGATCGCAATCAGCAGTAAGGCTCTTTACAAACTGATAGTGAGAACTTGTTTCTCCCTTTATCCAAAGCTCATTCCGTGAGCGGCTAAAGTATGTCATCTTGCCGGTCTTTAGAGTCTTGTTATAGGCCTCTTCGTTCATGTATGCCAGCATCAGAACCTGATCAGTCCTGTAGTCCTGAACAATAACTGGGACCATTCCATCTGAGTTTTTCTTAAGATCTCCCCAGGTAAAAGAACTACTTAAAGACCTGTCAGTAACATCCTTTTCGATAACATCTTTCCCATCGTAAAACAGATATTCATCATTTTCAGTATCAGGAAGCTTTGCTCCATCCTGATCTACAAAACGGATAAGCTCTGAACTTAATGACTCTACCTGATCCTTATTGTTATCTATAGTTTGAGGATCATCGTAGCAGATAACGATTTTTTCTTTTCCGAATTTCTCAGAAACCTCTTTTAAAATCTCAATGTTTGAAGGCTTGGAAAAGTTAAGGGCAGCTTTCTTGCAACCAGCATACAATAGCTTTTTTATGTCTTCCATCCTCTTGACATTTCCAGCTCCGGTAACAGGTACATCAACTTCCTTGCAAATGTCCTTGATAATATCAAGAGCCTCTTCATGGGCAGCATCGTTACCTGATTCAGACATATCAAATACTATGATCTCATCTGCACCGTTATCAGAGATGCTTCCTGCATAGGAAACTGGATCTTCACTTATAACAGTTTTTCTGTCCCTTGAGGATACGATCGTTTTATTCAAAAGAAATATATAGCCCGCTACTTTTTTCTTGTTATTCTGCATATTAAAGCGCTCCTTTAGTGCTCAGTACGTCTGTGATCCTGGGATCAAATGTAGATGCCTCGTCCAAAGCTTTGGCGAAGGCCTTGAACATAGCCTCGATCTTGTGGTGGTCGTTCATACCTGTGATAACCCTGAGGTGCAGGTTCATGGCTGCTGAGTAAGAAACAGCATAAAAGAACTCTCTTACAAGCTGTGTATCAAAATCGCCAACCATAGGAGCATCGAAATTGGCATCCATGACAAAATATGGTCTTCCACACAGGTCAACAGCACTCATTACCAGGGTTTCATCCATTGGAAGTATCATGCTACCATATCTTTTGATGCCCTTTTTGTCACCAAGAGCCTGTGCTATTGCCTGTCCAAGAACGATTCCAGTATCTTCAACAGTGTGATGACCGTCTACCTCAAGGTCTCCTGAAACTCTGACATCCATGTCATAAAGTCCATGTTTTGCAAATCCTGTAAGCATATGATCAAAAAAACCAATGCCTGTTTCGATGTTTGAAACACCAGTCCCATCAAGGTTTAATGAAATTTTTATATTTGTTTCTTGCGTTTTTCTAGTAACTGTGGCTTGTCTTGTCCCCATAGCTTGTGGCTCCTTAGAAATTGTAACTAAATGTTGTCGTTTCAAAATATAAAGATTATGTAAACTTGCATTTAATTTTCATTTTAGAAAGTTCACTTGCATTTTTAACACAATTTTACACAATTACAAATGTGATTTTATCGGCATTATCCATATCGGTCATTATTATAAAATCAGTCAAATCCTACTCAAACCTAACAGCAATAGAATTTGCATGAGCAGTAAGTCCTTCTCTGGTTGCAAACAATTCAATATCTTTGTGAGCATTAAATAAAGCCTGTTTTGAATAAGAAATAATACTTGTTTTCTTTACAAAATCATCTACTGAAAGTGGCGAGAAGAATCTTGCTGTCCTATTTGTAGGAAGTATATGGTTTGGACCTGCAAAATAGTCTCCAAGAGGCTCTGAGGAATAATCTCCAAGGAAGATCGCACCTGCATTTTTTATCCTTGTCATGGTCTCATATGGATTCTTAGTGATGATCTCAAGGTGCTCTGATGCTACAGCATTGGCAGCCTCAATGGCATCATCCATATTGTCAGCAACAAAGATGTATCCATAGTTCTCAAGTGACTTTTTAATTATATCAGCTCTTGATAAAGTTTTAAGGAATTCGTCGATCTCTTTTGAAACCTTATCTGCCAAATCCTGAGATGTGGTGATTAGTATTGCACTTGCCATCTCATCATGTTCTGCCTGAGATAATAGATCAGCAGCTACAAACCTTGGATTTGCAGTTTCATCTGCTAAAACCAGTATCTCACTTGGTCCTGCTATTGAATCAATTGAAACATGTCCAAAGCAGGCTTTTTTTGCAAGGGCCACAAAGATATTTCCCGGTCCTGTAATCTTATCAACCTTTGGAATACTCTCTGTTCCAAAAGCCATAGCAGCAATAGCCTGAGCTCCACCAGCCTTATAGCTTTCGGTAACACCTGCTATATCAGCTGCAACAAGTGTTCCAGGGTTAACCTTTCCGTCTTTTCCAGGAGGTGTGCACATTACGATCTTTTCAACTCCTGCAACCTTAGCTGGAACCACATTCATAAGAACACTGCTTGGATAGGCTGCTTTACCACCAGGAACATATACGCCGGATATCTCAATAGGAAGGATCCTTTGTCCAAGAATGCTTCCATCCTCTCTTGTATCTATCCATGTATTTCTCTTTTGCTTTTCATGGAATACTCTGATATTCTCAGCGCTCTTTTTCATTACTTCAATGAACTCCGGATCAAGGGCTGCATAAGCCTCTTTAATTTCATCATCTGTTATTTTAATGCAAGAGGCATCCAAAGTGCATTTATCAAACTTTGCTGTGTATTCAAACAAAGCTTTATCACCATTATTTCGAATATCAGTTATAATTTCATTTACTGTATTTTCATATTCTGTGTAGCTTCCAGGATTTCTGTTTAAAAGATTACCTAAAAGCTCCTTTTTTGTATTTTCTGTCAGCTTAAGAGTTCTCATATCAGCTTAAGTTCTCCTTCATATCACTAATGAGTTTACGGATCCTGTCTGTTTCCATCTGCATACTAACCTGATTTACAATCATTCTTGCAGAAAGTGGACAGATTTCTTCTAAAACTTCAAGTCCGTTTTCTCTAAGGGTGGATCCTGTTTCTACAATATCAACTATCACATCTGAAAGATTGACAATTGGGCCAAGTTCTACAGAACCATTTAGCTTTATTATGTCTACAGTCTGATGCTTTTTATTAAAGAAATAATCCTTGGCAATTCCAGGGTATTTACTTGCAACCCTGATCATCTCCCTGTGCTCTAAGAGCTCTTTTGCCTCGTGAGGTCCGCATACACACATCCTGCACTTTCCAAATCCCAGGTCAAGAACCTCATAGACCCGTCTGTTTTCTTCAAGAATGGTATCTGCACCTACTATTCCGATGTCTGCCGCACCATACTCTACATAAGTTGGTACATCAGGGCCTTTGGCTAAAAAGAATTTAAGTTTTAATTCCTCGTTGGTAAAAATAAGCTTTCTTGTCTTCTTATCAAGTATTTCATCGCAATGGATCCCGCATTTTGCCAAAAGATCCATTGTGTCATTAACAAGTCTTCCCTTACCAAGAGCAAAAGTAAGATATCTCATTGTCTCACCCTCTCTTCTTTACATTCTTAAGTGCAACTGCTTTGCCTGATGCTCTAAGGTCAGAAGCCTTTTTCAGGCTCTCAGAAAAAGTGCTTTCGTCGTATTCTATTACGATTGGCGCTTCTTCATGTGAAATCTCGATGTTCTGTCTGTAAAGGGCAGACATAAGATCATCAAGAAGTATTACAAATCCAATAGCAGGTGCGTCTTTTCCATATTTTCCAATAAGGGAATCATATCTTCCGCCCTTGGCGATCGCGTCACCAACGCCATAAGTATAAGCGCTGAATATTACACCTGTGTAGTAATTAAACTTACTGAGCATGCCAAGGTCAAAAGAAACATACTGGCTTACGCCATATTCTTTTAATACCTGATAGAGCCTTTTAAGCCTTGAAATCGCCTGGATCGATCTTTCGTTTTCAACCTGCTTCCTTGCTCTGTCAAGGGCCTCGTCTGAGCCAATAAACTCGGAAAATCTAACGATAAGCTCCTTATATTTGTCAGGTATCAGTCTTTCAGTCATGATATTTTCAGCTGCAAAATAGTTCTTTTGCAGAATCTGCTCCCTGACCATTTCCTCAGTATCTTCATCGATTCCAGCTTCTTCGCAAAGGCCCTTGTAGTAATCTGCATCACCAATGCTGACCTGGAATTCTTTAAGACCAGAGCTTTTTAATGACTCGATCAAAAGAGCTATCATCTCCGCATCAGCAAAAACTGAGTCATCATTTAAAAGCTCAACGCCTATGTTGTAGTTTTCCTTTAACTTTCCTTGAAGATTTGAAGTATTAAGAAAGGATTTTCCCTGATATACAACTCTTACAGGCTCAGAATCTTCAAGCATGACCTTTGATGCACATCTTGCTATAGAAGGCGTAAAATCAGGCCTGAGAACTAATGTGTTTCCTTCTTTATCAAAAAACTTATAAAGCTGCTTGGCATCAGAAGCGTTGATCTCATCAGAAAAGACATCGAAAAACTCAAAGGTTGGAGTATCTATGTCCTGAAAGCCAAAGCTCTTCATTTTACTATAAATCTTGTCCTTTATGAGAATACGGTCACTACATTCAGAGCCGTAGATATCTCTCACACCGTCTGGTGTATGTAACAAAACTTTATTCATATAAACCTCACTTTAGTAATGCGCAGTGCTACTATGCTAATATGCTACTATAATAGAGAGTTTACATTATTGATAAACCCGTGTCAATCTTTTTCTTACCGCAAGTCAAGATCTATGGATAAAGCATCCAGGTACGGCACAAATATACCTGCTTCATGACTTTGACTTAAAACGTATCTTTCATCAAGTTCATCATGCCGAAAGCTCTTTCTGCCACCATTTTGTGCCCTGTCCCAAAATACTTTAAGATCTCTGTATGGCAGATAATAAAACTCATTAAGGCCAGTAAAATAGATCAGGAAAAATGCTACACCATCCTGTTTTTCAAAGTTATCCATGAAGCTGACCTGATGAGGATGGATATTTTCAAGAGTAAAGGTCTCCTGAGCGCACTCTTTTGCATCAAAACACACAGGGATTCCCTGAACAGCACCAATGTAGTCAACAGTACTCTTCTGGTCAAAGTATGCAAGAGTAATGTGCCTGGTCTCTTTATCGATATTAATGGGGGTAATTGGAGTTGGTATCTTTTGAATAAGAGCAAGTCCCATCTCTCCATACCTCTCATTGGTCCTATTTATAAGTTCTTCTAATGTTGAGCCTCTAAGGCCCCTGGAATTCCATGTTGGCATGCTCTATCCCGTAATTTTTTGAAATTCTTTTGGAAGTGGTGCTGTAAACTCTTTACCAGAAAGTGTATCAAAGGGCTTGTCTAAATCTTCTGGAAATCTGACTCTATAGCTGTGAAGAAGCTGATGATCAAGTGAATCAACTTTTTGACCACCGTACTTTAAATCGCCAATGATCGGATGTCCTATACTTGATAAATGTGCCCTTATCTGATGTGGCTTACCTGTCACAAGTTTAACTTCAAGAACTGTAAGGTCTTTTTCTTTAATATAATCAATGGGCTCATAGTCAGTTTCAATATATGAGTATCCATCTCCCGGGTCGTTTACCTTAATATCAACCTTATTTTTCTTTTCATCTTTGCTTAAATAGCCCTTAAGGGATACAGGCTCTGACAGATGGCCAAAAACAATGGTTCTATAGTATTTATCTATAAATCGTTTACTAATAAGCTCATTCATAGTCCTTGCGCCAATAAGAGACTTAGCGCAAATAACAAGTCCGCTGGTATTCCTGTCAAGCCTGTTACAGATCGATGGTCTGTAGGATGAAAGGCTTTCTTTTGTAATGTCACCTTTGTTTAAAAGATAATCAATAAGCCACTCATTAAGGCTTATATCCTCTGGTTTTGCCTTCTGTGACAAAACGCCAAAAGGCTTATTTACAAGAACTATATTGTCATCTTCATATATAACAGAAATATTTCCAAGTGACTTTAGGGCTTTTCCAGCACTTTTTGGGGGAGAAGTATTCCCTTTAAGCTTTTCAAAGGTCTCATCAGAAAAGAATACCCGGATCACGTCACTTTCTTTTAGCTTTTCAGTGCCGTCAGCCTTCTTACCGTTTAGAGTAATATTCTTTTTTCTAAGCATTTTATATATAAAACCAGCTGAAGCTTCTCTAAAATAAAAGTTAAGAAACCGATCAAGCCTCTTTTCAGCTTCATTTGGTCCGATCACTATCTCACGCATAGGCTTTCCTTATAAAGAAATAGAAAGAAGTACAGATGCAGCAGTCTCCTGTGTACCTGGAACCCAGGCATCTTCAAGAGCCTGAGGGTCAATCTTTTTTTCCTGCCTTATTCTCTCAAGCTGAGAAAGCCTTAAGCAGAAATCATCTAGCTTATCAAAGGCTTTAACGCTATAGCTTCCGTACCCGTTTTGAGCCATCATCTTTTTTATGTGCTTTTCAAGGTCAATAAGATCAAAGGAATCATCCTCAACGTAGCAGCATATATTCTTATCAAGTACTGTTGATGCTGCTACATTATAGTTCTTGTCATATGAGGTTATAACTTCATCATATCGAACAAGCAGCCCGCCTTTACTTTTGTTTATCTTGTTAAAAGAGCTGTCACTACATCCCTTTGCCCTTAAGAACATTATAAGGTTTACTGCACTCCAACCAGCAGGCAGACATAAAAGCGCTGCTATGATACTCAAATAGTTTTTGCTTGAGCCAAAAATAAAAAGGCCAGAAAGGAACAGCGCAAGGACCACAAGCAAAAACAGTCCTGTGCGCAATATGCCAATCTGCCTTCTGTATCTGATATATCCAAAATCACCCTTAAAACTCTTTTTCATGAAACAAATCCCCAGTAATCTTCTATATATAAGTCCGATAATTCTTTTTTCAGATCATCGCTGTGTCTGGAATAATCATCGCTTACAGCGACAACAGTCATACCAGCATTTCTTGCAGCCTTGATCCCATCTACAAGGTCTTCAAATACAAGGCACTTTTTAGGATCAACTCCAAGCTCTTTTGCAACTAAAAGATATATATCAGGAGCAGGTTTTCCCTTGTGCACTTCAGTTCCTGATTTTATGCTAAGAAATTTATCTCTAATATCATGAGAAGAAAGAACCTGCTCTATAAGCTCAGTAGAATTGCTTGATGCAATACCAAGTTTTATTCCCTTCTCCAGACATAGCTTAAGAAAATCAAATGCCCCATCCTTTAAAGGAACTTCATGGGTGTATTTATCAAAGGCCATTCTGTTCCAGTCATCACCAATTTTCTCGATTGTATCAGGAATTGAAAACCTCTCCTTAAAGTAAATGGCTGTTTCCACAAAGCTCCTTCCACCAATCTCTTTTTGAAGATCCTTTGGAGCTTCAATTCCAAAGCCCTGTAGATACTCAATATCAATAGCCTTCCACATCCACATGGAATCTACAAGTGATCCATCAAGATCAAAAATTACTGCTTCAAAATCATTTAAATCTATCTTTGACATATAAATCCTTACTTGTTTAATAAATCTATTTCCTGCTGCGAAAGTGGCCTATACTCTCCCGGCTGTAAATCATCAGAAAGCCGCAGCGTTCCCATGGAGATTCGTTTTAAGAATAACACTTCATTGCCAACAGCTTCTAGCATTCTCTTAACCTGATGAAATCTCCCCTCGTGAATTGAAAGTAGTATCACAGGCCTTCCCAGGTCGTCGCAAGGTGCATAAGTAACCATGCAAGGAAGCGTGTAATCTACTGACCCGTCTTCCTTTTTATCACCAATATTAACGCCTTCTTCAAGTTTTGCTTTATCTGCATCTGAAAGAGCATCTCTTAAATGGACCTCGTAGGTCTTATCAACATGCTTTTTAGGGGACAAAAGCCTGTGAATAAGTCCTCCGTCATCGGTTATAAGAAGAAGTCCCTCTGTATCAATATCAAGTCTGCCACAAGGGCTTAATCCCTTAATGTTCTCATCCTTTAAAAGATCTAAAACCGTTATGTTTTTCCCATCTGTAGTTGCGCTGACAACACCCTGAGGCTTGTTAAGAAGGAAATAGTGATACTTTTCATAGCTAAGTAAAACGTCGTCAAAAGAGATCTCATCACTATTTTCATCAATGTGGACATCGCTTTTTGTAGCAACAATCCCATTTATCTTACATCTTCCGTTTTTAACATATTCTTTTATCTGTTTGCGGGTACCAATATTATGTTCCCCAAGAAATTTATCAAGTCTCAAAAAAGCACTCCATCAATATACAAAAGACGCATTTACAGTAACAGGTGCGCTGGTAGAATCCTTTTCATAGTTGTTGTAAGATTTTACAACAATAGTAGGATTTGTTGTGCCAGACGGAACCTTTACATTAAAAGACTGCGTTGGTTTTGTTCTGTCCCACATCTGTAAAGGACAGAAAGTCTTACCACCATCATAGCTATAACTGAAGTAAATTACCTGGCTCTGCTTGTCTACTGTAGTAAGCTCCACAAGAATATTACCACTTGCTACATCGTAGCCAAGAACTTTTATGTCACACTGATCAGGACCAGTTTCATCCTGATAGAGCTTTCCAGTTGGCTTCTTTACAGATTTATAAGTAAAGCCTGAATAATCAGTTCCTAAAGTCTTAGATTTAAGGCCATAGTACTTGGCGATGGCTGTGGCATCTGACTGAGCCAGTTTATTTATGAAGCTGTTTGTTTTAACCAGTGAAACATCATTGCCATTATCAATATATGCATGCTCCAGAATTACACATGGCATATTCCTTGCAACGCACTGTCTTATTATTCCGTAGTAATCATTTCCTGATGATCCGATCCTGGTTTTAACACCTTTTTGGTAAAGTCCAAGTCCATTCCATTCTGCAGAAACTATCTGACCAAAGTTATATCCTTTTTGATAGTACGCTCCAAAGGTTGAAGTCCATACTTCCGAGCCATAAAACAGATGCTCAGCTGAAGCATTAAAATGGATGCTGAAAACAAAATCTGCATTTACATTTTGAGCAAATTTTGCCCTGTCCTCCAAAGACATGATCACATCAGTAGTTCTTGTCTGGTATACAGTAATGCCTTCGTATTTTTCAAGTTCTGCCTTAAGTATATTCGCAAGCTGAAGAGTCAGCTCTTTTTCAGAAAGGCCATTATACTGAGCACCAAGATTCCTGTCCCCAGTTCCGCCGTGTCCAGGGTCAATTACCACTACAACATTCTTATTTGCAGCCTTTGCTTCAATTGAAAATGTAGGAATAACAAAAAGAGAAATCGCAAAAGCAATGGTCAAAAGAACTGACATAAACTTTTTAGCGATAATAGACTTATTTTTCATAACTTTCCCTCTCACATTAAAAGATAAAAGCTGTCGCTAAAAAGCGGCAGCTGGTAAAGCAAAAATTAGTTGATCATATCAAGATTGATGTTGTCTTCCTGAGCATCAAGCTGTTCACCAATATCAGAAGGTGCAGCTGCATTTGTTGAAGCTGTAGTATTAACTGGCTGCTTAAGATCTGCCCTGTTTGATCTGATCACTTCACTGTACTGAGTGAGTGCAGATAAGATACTGTCATTGTTTTGTGCAACTTCCTTAACAATGTTGATACTGTTCTGCTTAACTGATTCAATGATCTCGTCGTTGTGCTTGCTGGTAGCATCAATTGACTGGGCAATTATGCTCTCTACATCTGCAAGAAGCTGATCTGTGTAAGCTACGGCAGCAGCCTTCATTTCGTTAGCTTCGATCATTGCATTATCAAGTATTCCCTTGGCCTGCATAGCAGCCTGAGATACTACTTCGTTGGCCTGTGCATAAGCCTGCTGCATGATCTCATGCTCATTGATAAGCTCATTGGTATGAACTGTAGCTTCATCAATAAGCTCCTGAGCTTTCTTTCTTGCATCATTTAAAATCGCTTCTTTATTACTGATGATCTTTTGATATCTCTTGATCTCTTCCGGAGTCTTACTCCTAAGCTCTCTTAAAAGCTCATCAATTTCCTCTTTGTTAACTATGATCTTGGTCTGAGAAAGAGGCTGAGGCTTACAATTGTCTATATAGGTCTCAATCTCATCTATCAGCTGTTCAATCCTGCTGGTCATAATAATAAATCCCCCTGAATTTACTTAAATCCGTATTTCTGATAGAGTCTTTCAGCTATGAATTCTGGCACACATGGCGATATATCCCCATTATAGCTAGCAATCTCTTTGACAACCGAGCTGCTAAGATATGAATATTCAAGGCTTGTTGTCAAAAATACGGTATCAACCTGATTGTGGGACAATTCCTTATTGGTCTGTGCTATCTGAAGCTCATATTCAAAATCAGTTATGGCGCGAAGGCCTCTGATAACAATATGAATATCCTCACTCTTACAGTAATCAATAAGTAGTCCACTAAAAGACTCTATCTTTACATTAGATAAGTCTTTAACAGATTCTTGTAACATTTTAACACGTTCATCAAGACTAAACAATGGAGTTTTAGCCGAATTGCACATCACAGCCACTATAACTTCATCAAACATCTTGGATGCACGATTTATGATGTCTAAATGTCCGAAGGTTACTGGATCAAAGCTACCAGGATAAACAGCAATTTTCATTTACTTAAGCTTCCTTTCTGTAAAGAAAAACATGTTTATTGGTCTTGTACTCTTTTTCTCTTCTGACTTCAAAGCCATAATTCTCAGCAAAAGAAAAGTCAAGATTAAGATCTGCTTCCACGATGATCATGGTATTTGCTGTAACATAATTCATCTCTGAAAGCTGAGACAAAGTTCTCTCATAGAGTTCGCCGTGGTAAGGAGGATCAATAAAGATTATATCCGCCTCCTTTTCCTTGATGCTTCTAAGTCCAAGTACAACATCCTGCTTAAGGACAGTAGCCTGCTCCTCAAAATGTGTAGTCTTAAGGTTTTCAAGGATACACTTATAGGCATTTACGTTGTTCTCAACAAATACAGCCCTTACAGCTCCTCTTGAAAGAGCTTCAATACCTATTCCGCCACTTCCAGCAAACAGATCGATAAATACTGACCCAGGCACCTGATTCTGTATCATGTTAAAAAGAGTCTCTTTTATCCTGTCCTGGGTTGGTCTGGTATCGTTGCCCTCAGGGGTAACAAGCCTTAATCTTCTTGCAGTTCCTGCAATTACTCTCATAATCTCACCTTTGTTCCCTTGGTATCTCTGCTTGTAACCTTAAGATGTCCAAGGTTAAGTTCTTTGCCGTTATGCTCAATCTTTTTCTCTTCCATATCAGAAAGATAATATACATCTCTGATGAAATCCTTGGAAGATAGTCTCATTCCTCTTACGCCAACTGCAGCCTTTTTCTTTTCAGGAACAGTTTCAACAAGGAATCTGAGGAAATATCCATCATTGGTCTGAAGGACCACAGTCTTTTGCGTGTGAAGGATTTCTACATTTACAACTTCATCTCCATCAAGGAGCTTGGTTGCAGCAACTGTTCTCTTGGAAACATCAAACTCTCCGCCGTCAACAACCTTCATCATTGATTGTTTTGTGGTAAAGAGTATCCTGTAAAGATTAAGATCTGACTGGCTGGCAGCCATTACTATGGTTTCCTTAGATGTGTCAAAGTTGCTGACATTATCAATCGGAACGCCCTTATCTCGCATCTTGGCCTGTGGCAGATCCATAGCCTTTACTGTATGAAGATTACCGGTGTTGGTAAAGAAACAAACTTTACCAGTGTTCTTCATGATAAATGAGAACCTGAACTCATTTTCAATTGTTTCTTTATTCTTTTCGTATGTAGAAGCATCGATGGTCTTAGCATAGCCAAATTTATCCATGATGAAGGCTACATCGATCTCTTCTATAGGCTTTTCTTCGTAAACTGCATCCTCTCTGTCGTCGATTTCAGTCCTTCTTGCCTTCTGATATTCCTTTTTGATCTTGATAAGGTCATTTTGGATAACCATGGACATTGACTCATGGCTCTCCAAAATATCCTCATATCTGTAGATGTTTGCTACAGTCTGCTCGTGCTCTTTAATAAGGGCATCAAGTTCAAGACCAATGAGCTTATACAGTCTCATGTCA
>JAEEGH010018744.1_pt1 | contig 14595 bp, 13 predicted proteins | sample 9134181 | NCBI WGS metagenome assembly JAEEGH01 (sample SAMN16246544, study PRJNA631951) | gut metagenome | biome: gut microbiome; feature: rumen; material: DP-attached | host: Bos | place: Iran: Karaj | collected 2018-10 | reverse complement strand
GAACCGGAACCAGATGTAGATCAGCATGCAGATGCAGGCCACGATGACGGCGATGATGGCGTCACGACGCATCTCGCTGGAGATCGTCGAACCGATGGTCTGTACCTCGATCGAGCTCTCATCCACACCGTAGTTTGTGATCAGCATATCCGTGACCTGATCGCTCTCTTCGGAATTCAGCGCTCTGGTCCGGATCGAAACTTCGTTGGTGCCGGTGATCGTCGTTGCGGATACGTCCGAGTCGCCCGTGATCGCGATCACTTCGGGAACGATCGTGCTTTCCAGCTCATCGATCGTATAGGTTTTTCCGAGGTCAGCCTGTACTGCCGTACCTCCCTGGAAGTCGATACCATAGTTCAGGGGCTTGCCGGTTGTGGCTCCGAAAGCGCCCATGCCGATGAAACCGATAACGATCACGACAAGCGAGATCGAAAGGAATACTTTTCTGTGTTCGACAAAGTGGAACGGCTTTCTTTCCTTTGCCTTTCCGTAGAACTTCACATTCTGTACGCCGATGGCGAAGATGCTGTAGTTCACGAGTCTTGAGATCACAAGCGCTGTGAACATGGAGACCAGAATGGAGATCATCAATGTGTTCGCGAAGCCCTTGACCGTACCGGAGCCGAGGAAATGCAGCACCACAGCCGCGATAAAGGTCGTGATATTTCCGTCGATGATAGCGGACAGAGCCTTTTTATAACCGGTCTGGATCGCGGTATGCACCGACGCTCCTTTTGCGGTCTCCTCACGGATACGGGCAAAGATGATGACGTTCGCATCCACCGCCATACCAATACCGAGGATCACACCGGCGATACCGGGCAGGGTCAGAACGATATCATACAGATAGATCAGCGACACCACAATAGCGGTATAAAGGGCAAGCGCGATCGATGCCGCGACACCCATGATGCCGTATATAATGATCATGAAAACCATAACGATCAGAAGACCGATGCCGGCTGCCAGAAGGGAAGTCGACAGAGCCTGTCCGCCGAGGGATGCGCCCACGACCTGATGCTGAAGTTCTGCAAGCGTCAGGTTGATCGCGCCGATACGGATGAAGGTGGCCAGGTTTTCCGCCGCTTCATAGCTTTCCATACCGGTGATCACGCACTGGCCGTCGGTGATGGCTGCCTGCACCTTCGGCACACTGATAAAATGATCGTCGTAATAGATACCGATGGATTCGCCGGCCGCATACGCCTTTGTCGTCGCATCGCCAAACGCCTTCGCACCCTCGGAGCTCAGTGTCAGGGACACGATCGGCTCTTCATTTCCCAGCGTCGAATCCTGCTGATATCTGGCCTGCGCCTCTGTCACGGCAGAACCGTCCATGACAACGCTGCCATTGGCTTCCATATCCTCGATCGTGCCGTTCAGCACATAGGTTCCGAGCGTGGAATCATACTCATAGTTCTGATTTCCGTCCGCATCCGTCTGTGCGATGAAGTAAAGGGATCCGGGAGATCCGAGGTCCTCGAGCACGGCTTCCGCATCGGTAACGCCGGGGATCTCGACCGTGATCCGGTCCTCCCCCTCTCTGTATACCGAGTACTCGTCATTATAGGAAGCAGCACGTTCTTCCATCTTACTCAGAGTGTCGTTGATCGCCTCCTCCGTAGGATTCTCATCCAGGATCTCATACGTCACGGACACACCGCCGGAAAGATCCAGGCCCAGCTTGATGTCGCCGGAGTCTGCTTTGTTCACGGTATTCTGAATGATGTTCATCGAATACCAGATCAGTCCTCCGAGGCAGGCAATGATGATGAGCAGGACCAGAGCGCCCTGCCATTTCTTCATGGTTTTCATTTTTTCTCCTCTTTTCTCACTGTATCTTTTATTACAAGCTTTTACATTATACTTATGTTCGACAGAAATTTCAATTTAAATGTCGTACTTTTTCGAAATTTTACCGATCCGCCTCTGCCGCCTTAAGCATCAAAGCGCATTCAACCCTCTTTTTCTCAAGTTCGCAACCAATATTATATGTACCTTTAATATCTCCGCAAAAATTCCAGGCGTTGGCCGCGCACCCTCCGCTGCAATAATATCTGGCAAAACAGGAAGAACACTCCGGTTTGGAGAACACGTTGCATTCCCCGAATTCTTTGGCGATCTCAGGCCGCAGAACGCCCTCCCGGACGTTTCCCATCAGAAAATCCTTCTGCCCCACGAACTGGTGGCACGGGTAAAGATCCCCTTCCGGCGTCACCGCCAGGTAATCCGTTCCGGAGCCGCAGCCCGACATCCGCTTCAGCGCGCAGGGCCCGCCCTCGAGGTCGATCATAAAATGAAAGAAATTGAATTCCCTATCCGTCCCGATCCGCTTTGCCATTTCAGCGGCCAGCCGGTCATATTCCTCGAGGATCTCAGGCACGTCCTCTTCCCGCAGAGCGTAACTCTCTTTCTCCGGCGCCACCACGGGTTCCACCGAGATCTGCCTGAAGCCGAGATCCGCGAGATGCAGCACATCCTTTGAGAAGTCCAAGTTGTTTCTCGTAAAGGTTCCTCTGACATAATACCGTTCCTGATCCCGGCTCTTGGCCATCTCCACAAACTTCGGCAGCACCGTGTCATAAGACCCGCCTCCGCCGCGGTTCGGCCGCATACGGTCATGTGTTTCCTTCCGCCCGTCAATAGAAAGAACGACATTGTCCATTTCCTGGTTGGCGAATTCCTGAATTTCGCTGCTTAAAAGGACCCCGTTCGTCGTCAGTGTAAAGCGGAAATGCTTATTATTCTCTTCCTCAAGCGAGCGCCCATAGGCCACGAGCTGCTTTACGACCTCGAAATTCAGCGTGGGCTCCCCGCCGAAGAAATCCACTTCGAGGTTCCTTCTCGACCCGGAGTTTTTCACCAGAAAATCCAGAGCCGCCTTTCCGACCTCAACGCTCATCAAAGACCGCTCTCCGTGGTACTCTCCCTCCCCCGCAAAGCAGTATTTGCAGGCCAGATTGCAGTCATGGGCGATATGAAGGCACAGCGCCTTGACGACGTGCTTTTGCTCACCAAGAGCCTTTACAAAGGTCTCCGGTTCCGGCTTCGTAAAAAGAAGCTCATCCTCGATAAGCCCTTTGATCTCCTCGACCGCTTCCTTTAATTCCGCCTCATCATACCGGTCCTTCATTGCCGAAATAGGATCGCTCCCCGGATCATCCTGCATCCTTTCGACGATCTCATAGGTCATCTCGTCCAGCATATGAAAGCTGCCGCTCTCGACGTCCAATGCCAGAAAATATCCGTTGTTTTTGAATAAATGTACGTATTCCATATGAAAACGGCCGCCTTTTCTGACGGCCGTCCTGTCCTTTACTTTTTTTACCTTTTTCCGGCTTTTTCGCAGGTCTGATTTCCTACGGTGCAGCTGGTCTTGCAGGCGGACTGACAAGAAGTCTGGCATTCCATGCAGCCGGTCTTCTTTACGTCGCGGTTCAGCTTTCTTTCCGCAATAGTCTTAACATGCTTCATTTTCTTTAGCTCCTTTCGCAGGTTCGTTATTCTTACGGAATGACTTCCGAAGCTTTCCTTTCGGATCCAGGATCAGGAGACGCACGACCCAGATCACAAGCCCGAGCGCCACTACCGAAAGACCGAGGAATGCGTCGTTTAACATATCCGCCGGTTCCGGAGAGAAGTACGCAGGTCCGAGCTCCACATATTCAAAGATCGCGTCCACAAGCCACATCAGAGATGCGCCCCAATACAGGAAGCAAAGAACACCGAGTTTTAAGTCTTCCTTTGCGGTATACCATTTCACGGTTGCGATCACAGCTGCGATCACGGCGATAAGAAGAGTCATTATTCGGCTTCTCCTTTCGCTTCAAGATTGCGTTTCGCGATCACGTCTGCTACCTTGCACATCACAAGCCATACCACCGTGATCAGCACTGCCATGCAGACACCGACGGTCGCGATCTCACGCAGCATTTCCGCGGTATCTTCCGGACTGCTCATGGCCGTCAGGAACGGGAACCACGGCACCACTTCACCGTGCCAGATGTGCTCAAAAAGGAGAAGGACCACACCGCCGCACAGCATCCATGTCAGCCAGGACAGCTTACGGCTCCACGGGATCTTACCTTCCTTGACGCCTTCTTTTTTCTCTTTCTTTTCTTCTGCCTTCTTAACTGCATGAACCACTGCAGCTTCAGCAGCCGATGCCAGGAAACACGCCATATCTTTTCCCTCCTTCGTTCAATAAACTGATTGCTTTCAAACGGGCTCTTCAACCCCTGTCAACCGATTATACAACAATATTTCTTCCGTGACAAATGATTTTTTGCTCACAAATTACGCTTATTTGCTCCGAAAAAGCTCCCACCACTCAAAGTCCCCTCTTGAGAGATGCACATCTTCTCTGTATGAGAAGCCCAGGGTTTTTAAGAAATCCTTGGACGCTGTGTTCTGCGGGTGTACAAGGCAGGAGACAACTTCTTCATCCAGCGTCGTAAACGCGTAGTCAATGGACGCTGTGCAGGCTTCGGTTGCATAGCCCTGCCGCCAGAGGTCGGGGTCGATCATGAAGCCGAGTTCCAATATCCGCCCTGTCTCTTCCGTCGTACGGTCGTCAAAACCGACACGGCCGATCAGGTTCCCGGTTTCTTTTTGGATGATGACCCACATGCCATACCCGTAGAAACCGTAGATCTTTGTGATGTAGTCTCTGGTATACGCGAGCTCCTCCTCGTAGGAAAAAAGGGGCTCTATAAAGTCGGCTGCGCCCGGTTTTTCGTATAACGCAAAGAGTGCGGGAAGATCGCTCTCCTTGATCTCCCGCACCTCAAGCCTCTCTGTTTCAAAGATTGTCCAGCACTCATGGACCTGTCCAAAAAGCATGTTTACCTTACCCTCTTTTTACCGTTTTCATCACCTGGTTCTCATACGGTCTGTCATCCGGCGCTGTCGTCGTCTCTGCGATCGCGTCCAGCACTTCAAAGCCTTCGATCAGCTTTCCGAATGCGGCGTATTCGCCGTCCAGATGGGGGCTGTCCTTGTGCATAACGAAGAACTGCGAGCCTGCGGAATCGGGGTCTGCGGTTCTGGCCATCGAAAGCACTCCGCGTTCATGCTTCAAGTCGTTTTTGAAGCCGTTGCTTGAAAACTCTCCTTCGATCGTATAACCGGGGCCGCCCATGCCGGTGCCGTCCGGATCTCCGCCCTGGATCATAAAGCCCGGGATCACACGGTGGAAGATCAAGCCGTTGTAAAAACCCTTGTCCACCAGGGATAAAAAGTTCTCCACTGTCTTCGGCGCGATATCGGGATAGAGCTCGGCTTTCATGATCCCTCCGTTCTCCATCTCAATCACAATGATCGGTTTTTCACTCATTTCACTCTCCTGCCTTTACTTTAATTTGTTTAAGATGCGATGTACTTTTTCTTCCCCGGCACTCTGAATTCCGTATCCCTGGCGTCTCCGACCGCATTGTTGAGCTGCAGCATCTTATCGTCAAGCATCGATACAATATCGGCGCATTCCTGCAGATCGCGGCTGATGTACTCGGGCGCGTTTCCTTCGAATTTGTAGTAGATCTTATGCTCCAGACTCGCCCAGAAATCCATGGCGATGGTGCGGATCTGGATCTCCACCTTTGTATCCACGACCCGGTCCGTCATGAAGATCGGCACCGTCACCAGCATGTGATAACTCTTGTATCCGCTCTCCTTGGGATGGCGGATGTAATCCTTTACCGAAACAACGGTGAGATCCGACTGCCGGCCGATCATTTCGGCGAGTTTATAAATGTCGGAAGTGAAGCTGCAGACGATCCTGATGCCTGCCACGTCATTGACGAAATTCACCATGTTTTCGGTGCTGGTCTCGTATCCGTGCCGTTTCAGTTTTTTAACAATGCTTTCCGGTTCCTTGATCCGGGATTTGATATATTCGATCGGGTTGTAGTGGTGTACATGCCGAAACTCATCGTTCAGGATCTCCAGCTTGGTACCCACTTCCTTCAGAGCCGAATTATATAAAAACATAACCGTGTTCCAGCCATCCACATCTTCGCTGAACAACGTCGGGTCCGCCATGGATCTCACCACCTCCTCCAAAACACGCAGCCATGTTCAGAACCTGTTTTTATTCTATCATAAGTACTATGTAAAGTCGAGGGGTTGTCCGTTATATTTAACAAAAATATTAGAAATATGAGGCGAATATTCGTATATTATTTTTGCCGCATATGGTAGTCTTTGTCCTCATCGATCATCTGAAGCATGATCTTCGCATAGACAGGATCAAACTGTGTTCCGATTCCTTTTTCTATCTCTTCTCTTGCCACCTTCTGTGGCAGAACATCACGGTAACTGCGGCGGGAAGTCATGGCGTCATAGGAATCGGCCACAGCAATGATCCGGGCCTCCTCCGGTATATCCATACCGGCGATCCCGTCGGGATAGCCCTTCCCGTCAAAGCGTTCATGATGCCAGTGCGCGCCGATGGCAAGCTCGGGAAATTCGGGGATGTTCTGCAGGATATGCCAGCCCAGCTCGGGGTGCTGTTTTGTGAGCTCATACTCCTCGTCATCCAGTTCGGATTCCTTGTTGATAATGCTGTCCGGAATACCGATCTTGCCCACATCATGCAGAAGGCCGATGAGGTATATGCTTTCCGCCTTTTCGTCCGACAGCCCCGCGCGCTTTGCGATCTCTTTTGAATATTCCGCCACGCGCATCGCATGGCCGTTGGTATATTTGTCTTTTGCATCGACCGTGCTCGAAAGCGTCATCACGATCTGAACGTTCAAACGCTTCAGCTTTTCCTGCTGTGCAATGACTTCGGCCGTTTTCTCCCGGACCTGATCCGCCAGATTGTCCCGAAGCCGCGCCAGCTCAACGATACGGCGGACACGGGTCATCAGCACTTCCGGAACAAACGGTTTTTTTATAAAATCCACCGCCCCGGCTTCCAGCCCTCTCGTTTCCGATCCGGCATCCTCATCCGCCGTCAGAAACACGACGGGAATATGAACGGTTTTCTCGTTGGAGCGAATGCGCGCCAGCGTTTCAAAACCATCCATTTCGGGCATATGAATATCCAGAAGGATAAGGTCCGGTGTCCTCCCTCCCTCCAGAAAACGCAGCGCTTCCGCTCCGGAGTGGACACAGCTGGCCCGCATCTGATTTTTCAACAGGATATGACTTGCCGTTTTAAGGTTGTTCGAGTCATCATCCACTACAAGTATCCATTCTTCCATTTTTTCTCCTAAATAAATCTATGGAATAACCCCATAGGCTTAAAACGCTTTGATCAGCGTTTCCCTAAAAATCCGAAAGCAGCGCTTCCAGCTTCTCTTCCGCCGTCATTGTATCAAAATCCGAAAGTGCGGCAATAATCTCTTTTAAGGGTTCCGAGATATCCTTCGATAAAGCACCGGCCGGAAGTTCGCTGAGCGGTTTTATGATCTTCTCCGCGCTTTCCGCCTCAAAGTCCCTGATCTTTTCCATCGCCCGGGAAAGAAGACCACGGATCTCTTCCGCCGACAGGGAAGACAGCTCTTCCATATCGGCTTCCTGGTCCTGTTGAAAGGCTTCGTTGACCTGATGGCATACTTCCTCATATTTCAAAAACAGCGCATCCGATCCGGCCTGAACTGCTGCCGCGTCTCTGTCCTTTGCTGCAAGCTCCTGTGCAAGCGCCATATCCGAAAGCTCATTCGCACCGATCTGGCGGGCCGTGCTCTTTAACGCATGAACCCGGATCTGATAATCCGCAAGATCTCCATTCTCAAGATCCGAGCGGAGAATGGGGAGAAGCGTATCGCAGCCTTTCGCAAAGCCTGTAGCCAGATCGATGTAAAAATCCTCATCCCCGGCCGCATAGCGAAGGCCCGATGCCGTATCGAACCCATAGAGCGAAAGCTTTTTGATGCCGGAATCTTCTTCGGCTTCTTTTTCCCTCGCAGCCTCTTTCTCCTTCTCCGCTTCCTCCGCGTCACGGAAGCTGCAGATCTCTTTGGGAAGATAATGGATCAGTTTTTGTTCGAGCTTCGAAACGTCGATCGGCTTGGAAAGATAACTGTCAAAACCGGCGGAAAGATACCGTTCCTTCGCGCCGTTTACCGCGTTGGCAGTGAGCGCGATCACATAGGTATTTTCCGACAGGAGGTTATTCTCTTTCATGCAGTTTAAGGTTTCGATCCCATCCATTTCCGGCATCATGTGATCCAAAAAGATGATGTGATAAGTCTCTCCGTCCTGGAGGCGTTCAAGCGCCGCCTTACCGGATTCCACAAGGTCTGGCGTGATATCAAACAGGCGGAACAGGTTCTTGGCCACCTTCAGATTCATTTCATTGTCATCCACTACGAGGATCCGGCTTTCCGGGGCCAGCAATGTCTCTGTGAATTCCGTACTCCGGCTGGTTTCCAGCCGCAGTGAGTAATCCCCGATGGGGGTATCGTCTTCGATCTTCTGCAAGATTTCAAAGGAGAAGCAGGAGCCCTCTCCGTAAACGCTCTCCACCTTTAACTCGCTTCCCATCATTTTCAGAAGCTTTGTCACGATGGAAATGCCAAGCCCCGTACCTTCGATACTGTGGTTTCGCACCTCATCCAGCCGTTCAAAGATCTCAAAGAGCTTCGGAATATCTTCCTTGCGGATCCCGATCCCGGTATCTTTGACGGCAAACTTCAGAACGATCTCGCCGTCTCCCTTTTTTTCTCCCTGAACGCTGAACGTAACGGTGCCTTTTTCGGTGTATTTGACCGCATTGGTCAGAAGGTTTAAGGCCACTTGGGACACGCGCACATCATCCCCGACCATGGTGGCGGGAAGAAGCGGATCGATCTCCACCTTAAGCTCCAGGCCTTTTTGTCTGGCGCGCTCGGAAACGGAAACCACGAGATTGTTCAGGACAGAAGCCGTGTCGTAACTGACGGGAACGATCTCCATCTTTCCCTCTTCGATCTTGGAAAAATCGAGAATACTGTTGATCAGGGAAAGCAGCGTCCTCCCGGCGGTCTGGATGTTGGAGGCATATTCCAGGATCGCCGGATCCTTTGTTTCCCGCAGGATCATCTCGTTCATGCCGAGCACCGCGTTGATCGGCGTCCGGATCTCATGGGACATGCTGGCCAGGAAGCTGCTCTTTGCCCTGTCCGCGTTCTCCGCCTTCTTTTTTGCCTCCATGATCTCTGTCGTATCGGAGAAAATGATGCTCAAGCCCTCCACGTCTACGCTCTGTTCCAAATAATAGCAGATCTCAACCTGGTAGAAACGTTCTTCTCCGTTCGCAAAGGTGGAAAGCAGATAGGAATCCGTGCCTTGGGACGTAAGCACTCCCCTGCAATGCTCCAGAAAGTCATTTCGTTCTTCTTCCTCAAGAATTCCGGAAAACGCTTCCGAAAGCGGCATGCCTTCTTTAATGGCATCCCGGCTCACATCTGTCATACGAAAATACACGTCCGAAGCCATGACGGTTTCCAGCTTTTCATTGACCATCAGAACAATATAGGGTGAGGTTTTCAAGAGCTGGCTGTTGTAGCAGAGCTGACGCTGGTTGTCCCTTTGGAAAAACTCCTGCGTCCTGCTCACCTTCTCGTTCACTTCCTGCAGGAGAGAGATCTCCGTCTGCAACCGCCCGTTTTCCCGCGTCAGCTTTTTGTTCTGCAGTTTCAGTTCCTTCAGCAGGGCTTCCTGTTCATCCATCGTTTTATCCATTATTTTTTCCGATCAAATGCAGAGAATGGTAAAGGTGTAATTATGGAACACGTTATACCATTCTTCATCGCCCACCGGGCAGATCTCCCCGTAAGAATAAAAGCCCATCAGAGAAACATCTTCCGGCAGTCTCCCCTGGAAGCTTTCTGCTTCGATCGCACCGTTGTTTCCGAGTACCATAAGACGGGCGACGCAGGAGAAGCAGAGGATCGTGCTGCAGTCCTTCCCATCCTCCTTCATCCATTCCAGGATCTCATCAAAAGCCTCCTTCACGGTTTTCTGGGCACATTCTTTATTCACCAGCCCGACCCCAAGAGAGGAGCCTTCCGCAATACCACCGAGGAACATGCCGCTGCCGCTGTCGTGATCCAGCATCGTCAGACAACGGAGGGCTTCCACGGCAAAACCGCCCGGCTTTTCCGTTTTCGTAATGAACGGAGTCTGCATGTATTCAGCACCGACGACCTCCTTATCCTTATCCGAGCTTAAGCCCTCTTTTTCCAGCGCCTCGATAAAGGTGCCGTTCCCGAGTCCGAATACCAGATTCCCCTTGGACTTTGTCACCTCATAGGAGAAATTGGTCTTCCCGGACAGGGAAGTAACACCCAGAATCTTCGGTTCAATGTTCCCTGTGATCAGGATCAGCACCTGCGCGGCCATCTCGATCTTTTCATTGCAGGCCACGCGGTAGTTCCGGAAAGTGAACGCATCCGATGCCATGGCCCCGTATACCTTCACATGATTCCCCAGCGCGTCGATCGAGTCCACAATGCCGTCTACGGCCATTTCGGGAGCTTTTCCGCCGAAGGTGAGGACAAGCTTTACTTCTTCTCCCGAAAGGCTCTTCTCCAGCGCCTCATAAGTCTTTTTGATCTCTTCGGCATAATTTTCCGCCGACAATTTTTCCGTGATTCCGGCGGCAAACCGGCAGTCATCCGAGGTCAGCAGCATCACGGAGATCCCGCTTCTGCTGTACCCGGTACGGTTGTTCAGCATCCCGACCGCCGTCGACGCAACGATCGGAAAATCCCATTTTTCGCGAAGGAGCTCATAAAGCTCCGGATACTCGGTATCTACATCCATATAGATGATAGCGATCGTATTTTTCCTGCGTTCAAAATCCGAAGCCTGCGAAAACAGTTCCTCCGCCGCCGCTTCCAGATCATCGATTTCTTCCGTGTACATTACTGTTGATTTGATCATTTGAATATCCTCCTTAAAAAGCCTATTTTAAAGTTCCAGTTTCAGATCTCCCTCTTTGATCCATCCGATCTTCCGGAAGATCAGACCGATCAACGGGCAGAGCACCGCGGGAAGCACGATGCAGATTAAAATCAGTCCGACCCAGTCCATTGCCGTGATCGAGGCCTTCAACCCGTTTGCCACCTGGTCAACCCAGCCGGTGTAAACTCCGATCGGCCCCACCAGACCGCAGGTTCCCATCCCGGCAGCCACCGCGGGTCCGTCCATGCGTAAGTCGAAAACGCAGGTCGCGATCGGTCCCGTGATCGCCGAGGTGATGATCGCCGGCAGCCAGATCCTCGGATTCTTTACGATATTGCCCATCTGCAGCATCGAGGTTCCGATTCCCTGGGCCACAAGGCCGCCCCATTTATTTTCACGGAAGGAAAGCACCGCAAAGCCCACCATCTGCGCGCAGCACCCGGCCACAGCCGCGCCGCCCGCAAGGCCCGTAAGGGAAAAGGCCGCGCAGATCGCCGCCGAGCTGATCGGCAGCGTCAGGGCGATCCCGACGAGCACCGAAACCACCACGCCCATCAGGAACGGCGCCAGCTCCGTCGCCAGCATGATCGCGTTTCCGACCTGGCTCGCCACCCAGCCGATCCCGGGCGCCAGCAGGAGGGATAAAAGCGCACCCACCATCAGGGTGACAAATGGCGTGACTAATATATCAATCTTGGTTTCCTTCGAAACTGCTTTTCCAAATTCCGCCGCAATGATCGCAATGATCAATACCGCAAGGGGCCCTCCTGCTCCGCCGAGCTCATTGGCCGCCGCTCCCACTGCTGCCAAAGAGAACAAAACCAAAGGCGGGGCCGCAAGAGAATAGCCGATCGCCACCGCCATGCCGGGGCCTGTCGCGGCCTTCGCATAGCCGCCGATCTTCACGAGGATCTCCACCCCCGTATGCTCCCCGATCGTGCTGATGATCGTTCCGATGAGGAGCGTTGCAAACAAGCCCTGCGCCATCGCGCTCATGGTCTCGATCGCGTATTTTTTTGCCGAAATGATGATGTTTTTTCTTTTCAGGAACGCCTTAAATTTTTCCATCATGCCTTCCTCTGCCTCTTTGCTTCAAATAACAATACCGCGGCAGCAACGCCCGCGTTCAGTGAATCCACCTCTCCGTCCATCGGTATTTTGATCAGGTGATCTGACTGCGACCTTGCCTCCGGCGTCAGTCCGTTTCCTTCGTTCCCGATCACAAAAGCTGTGCCGGTGGAAAAGTCCGCCTCCGTATAGTTTTCCTTGCCCCGCAGATCCGCCGCATAGAGCCGGACACCGATAGTTCGGGCCAGCCTCATCGTATAAAAAAGATCCTCCGTCATAAGGTAGGGCATGCGGAAAATGCTGCCCATCGTGGAGCGGATCGTCTTCGGAGAAAAGAGGTCTGCGCATTCCCGGTTCATAACGATCCCGCTCACCCCGGCTGCTTCCGCCGTACGAAAGATCGTCCCGAGATTTCCCGGATCCTGGATCGTTTCCAGAAAAAGATAAAGACCGTCTTTCCGAAAAAAGCCCTCCTGCGGCCAAACCGGCTGCTTTAAAACCATCAAAACGCCCTGCGGGGTTTTCGTATCCGACATGGAAGAAAAGACCTCCTCCGTAACCTGGAAGTTCATCCCGTCATCCACAGCCATCACGGTATGGTGGCAGTCTTCAGAAATATAAACTTCTTTTAATAAATCAAGCCTTGCCTCGCCGCAAAGCCGCCTTCCTTCCACAACAAAAAGCCCGGATTCTCGCCGAGCCTTTGCATTGTTAATCAGCTGTTTTACTTGCTTGACATGGGCATTCTTTGCGCTTGTGATCCGTTCCATTTTTATCTTGCCAGATGGAAGGTGATGTCGAATTCGTAATCCGAGATCTTTTTCTGCATCGACAATGCCTCGTCGATATCAAAATCCGTGAACTGGCCGCCCTTATAGGCCACAACACGGTTGCTCTTTCCTTCACACAGAAGGTCTACGGCAAGACAGCCCATCGTCGTCGCGTACACCCTGTCCTTACAGGTCGGACTGCCGCCCCGCTGCATGTGTCCGAGGATCGTTGCCCTCGTCTCCACGCCGGTCGCCGCCTCGATGCGCTTCGCCATACTGGTCGAATGGCCGATGCCCTCGGCGTTGATGATGATGTGGTGAGCCTTGCCCTTTTTGCGGTTTTCAATGATATGGTTCACGAGCTTCTGCTCGTCATAGTCGTATTTCTCGGGAAGGAGGATATCCTCCGCTCCGTTCGCGATCCCGCACCACAGAGCGATGTATCCGGCGCCGCGGCCCATGACTTCGATAATGGAGCAGCGCTCATGCGAAGAGCTCGTGTCGCGGATCTTGTCGATGGCTTCCATCGCCGTGTTCACCGCCGTATCAAAGCCGATCGTATAGTCCGTGCAGGCGATATCCAGATCGATCGTACCCGGCACCCCGACCGTATTGATCCCGTGTTCGGCAAGCTTCTGCGCGCCGCGGAACGACCCGTCCCCGCCGATCACGACCACGGCATCGATCCCGTGTTTTCTGCACATTTCCGCGCCGAGAGCCTGTCCCTCTTCCGTGGTAAATTCCATGCATCTCGCGGTCTGCAGGATCGTACCGCCTTTCTGGATGATGTCGGAAACGCTCGTGGAGATCATGTCCTCGATCTCCTCGGAAAGAAGGCCCGAATACCCTCTTCGGATCCCCTTTACTTTTTTTCCTTTCGACAGGGCTTCACGGACAACTCCGCGGATCGCCGCGTTCATTCCCGGCGCGTCTCCGCCGCTGGTCAGCACCCCTATGGTATTGATCTCTTTACTCATATTTTTTCTCCGAAAAAGAACTTACTTTAACGCAACATCCTTGTCTCCGAAGCGGTTTTTCAGCGCTTCGATCATCGCAGGATCAGCCATAATATTACGACTTTTCGGCAATCTTTTCAAGAGCTTGAGGGAAGAAATGTAGATCACGACCTGGTCGTCCCCGGGCTTTTTCCTAAGCATCTCATCCAATTCGCCGCTGACTTCGGCATACGCTTCTTTCGTTTCAAAGCGGATCCACACTTCCTTCGGCATCCCCTCAAAGGGACGGATCTTTTCTGCGATCAGCTTCGCATCCTTTTCATCTTCCGCCTGCACCCTGCCTTGTGCAAAGACCTTCTGGTCCTTTACCAGGAAGTCCTTCACCTGCTCATAGACCCGCGGGAAAACGATCACTTCCACGGTGCCCACAAGGTCCTCGAGCGTCACAAACGCCATTGTTTCATCCTTCTTCGTGAACTTCGGCGTGATCTCGGTCAGCATGCCGCCCACCGTATGCGTGGAGCCGTCTTCGAGCGGCGTCTGCTTCGTTTCCTCATCCGGGATAAACCCGAGCGAATCCGTATCCGCGTATTGTTTGATCAGATCGGAATACTCTTCGAGAGGATGGCCGCTCGAATACACGCCAAGCACTTCCTTCTCATAAGCCAAAAGCTCTTCTTTTTCAAACTCGTCCACATCCGGCAGCGTTTCCTTAAGCTCCGTTTCCGAGCCTTCCATATCAAAGAGAGACAGCTGCCCCTCCACTTCCTTTTTCGACTCGTCGTTCAGCCGGTCCATGATCCTCGAATACGCCAGCTTTTTCTGGTTCCTGTTTCCGGGGAGGCAATCCAGAGCGCCGGCAAGGATCAGGTTCTCGACGGTCCGTTTCGTAAGCTCCCTTCCGCGTA
>JAEEGH010018740.1_pt1 | contig 14598 bp, 10 predicted proteins | sample 9134181 | NCBI WGS metagenome assembly JAEEGH01 (sample SAMN16246544, study PRJNA631951) | gut metagenome | biome: gut microbiome; feature: rumen; material: DP-attached | host: Bos | place: Iran: Karaj | collected 2018-10 | reverse complement strand
TGTAGGCGTAGCGGGTGCCGGGGCGGAGGCCCTCGATGCGGACGCGGTGCTGGAGCGGAATCGTGAAAGGGAGGTAGGGTTTGGCGTAGTTGGTCTGCGTCGGGATGTAGTAGAGTTCCGGGGCGTAGCGCACCTTTGAGGCCGCGGAGGCGACTTTGGGCCGGCCTTCGGCCTCGGCCTCCCACCATGAAATCTTGCCGCGCCCCGGCTCCTGCATGAACCACATCACGGTCATGGCGTTGGTCGCCGGACGCTGTACGTACGGCGTGACGCGGAAGAAATTCGGCGCGGCCCCGGCAATGGTCGGAAGCGCGAGGACCGCAAGCAATAAATTGTGCATATTCATATAGTATGAAAAGGTAGCACAAATCCGTGCTTTTCGCAAGCCTATGGAAGACCACGGGATTTCATTACGATAGGAGTAGTGTGGGGAACCGTGGTCTCAGGGCCGGTGAAGTGCGCTGACTATGCGGCCAATGTACATCGTGTGGACGCCGGCGGGGAAGTTTGAGTAGAGTTTTTGCGGGACGTCGCGCATGCCCGCGGGGTCGAAGGGGGCGGAGTACATCATCTCGCACTCAAGGACCATCTCCGCCTCCTCGTAGTACGGGGTTCCGCGTTCGGTGTAGGCGAGGTGGAGGCCGAGGGCGGCGGCTTTGTCGCCGTCGCGTCCGCTGTTGCGTCCCATGTAGTCGAGGATGTTGGCCTGTTTTTCCTTGTCGAAGGCCATGACGGTGAAATAGGCGGCCTTGTCCATGAAAAGCTTCGTGTGGCGTTTTTCGGCGACGTAGACCGTCACGGCGTCGTTACGCCCCCAGAGCGTGCCGAGGCCGCCCCAGCCGATTGTCATGGCGTTGCTCTTCTCCCGGTCTCCCGCGCAAAGCAACATCCCCTTCCCCGTGAAGATGTCGAACGGGTTGTCCGCGAATTCCCTCTTTACGTCGAACGGCTTGAATTCGTCCACGGTTGGGGCGGGTTCTTCTTTCTTCGCGGATGGTGTGGCCGTTGTCACGGCGTCGGCCTTCGGCACGGGAAGAGCCGCGGCGTCCGCGCCAAGCGCCGCAAGGGCGAAGTCGGACGCCGAGGCCGGTTTCGCGGGGGCCTCCGGAAGAGTGTGGCCTTCGTGGAAGTCGCGGACGGTCTCGTCTGAATCGGAGTCGACCGCGTCGAACGTGGCGAAAGCGGGCGTTGTGGCGTAGTAGAGCCTTGCGCAAACGAAAACGAGAGCTACCGCGAGCAGGATGTTGAGGGCGTTGGAGGTGGTCATGGTTTGTCCCTTTCGTTGGATTCTGCGAGTTTGAAAAGCGTTCCCGTCGGACATGCGAAGCGGCAGTACGGGCGGGGCACGAAGATCGCGAGAACGAGGACGGCGACCGCCAGGGCAAGGAGCAGCGGCGGCGCCGCGCGGAAGGCGAAGGCGGCGAAGAGCTCCCAGTCGAGCCAGCCGGCCCAGAGTCCCGTCCAGAGCGAAAGCATCAGCGCGCCCCAGAGCAGGCGGCGGAAGGCCGTCAGCGCGCGCACGAGGCGCGGCGAAAGGCGCCATTTGCGCGCAGGAATGCGTCCGGCGAGTTCCTGCGCCGCCCCAAAGGGGCAGACATGGAGGCAGTAGTGGGACTTGCGGCCGAAGAGGGGATAGAGAAAGGCCATTGCGAGGAGAAGAAGAGACGCGCCGACATCGTACCACCAGCCGCGAAGGCCCGCCCCCGCCCAGCCAATCATGCGGGCGTGCGAGAGGAAGAGTCCGTTCCAAAGACCCAGGACGACGATGTCAAGCACGAGCAGGACGGTGCGGACCTTGCGCGAGCGGGTGACAAGCGGGACGACGGCGGCGGCGAGAATGACGAGGAAGGCGATGACGGTCCTGACCTTTGGCGTCCCGAATGCCGCCTCAAGCAGAACCTCCGTGGCCGCGGCCGTCGCAAGGGCCGTGCGGACATTGGCGATTGCCGCATTGGACGAGTAGGTCGCGCCTGTCACGGCATCGACCCGGGCGGTGACGGCGACCTCGACGGGCAGGCCGTTCCACTTTTTCCAAAGGCCAGCTTCCTCGAGGGAGCTGAAAAAGAGAGGTGTTTCGTCATTCGGAAGAACCGGACGCACCTCGGCCACAACACCGTTGCGAATTGTCACGGCGACAGGCACTGGGCCGCCGTAGCCGGAGATGTCCGGGGCGAGGGAGGTGGTGTCGATGACTGTCGCGCCGTCTTCGGCGGTTGTGAAGGCGTTCTCCGTGTGCGAATCCTGGGTCGGGATGGACTCGAGGTCGCGGCCGAGAAGGCGGCCGCCACGGCCAGCCGCGGCTGCAGCGACGAGCAGCAGGCAGGTGCAGATGCGAAGAACATGCGCCAGAAAATTATTGGAGCTTTTAGCCATGGGAATATAATATCATAGAATTGAATGTAGAATAAAGATGATTCCCGACATTCCCTCTTCAAAGAAATCCGGATCCTGGAATCCGTTCGACGCGGCAGTCGCCTGGGGCGGCGCTGCGCTGGCAATGTTCGTCCTGGCCGCGCTGGCATGGCCCGGCGGGGGCTACAATCCCTTCATGCGGATGTTGAGCGCGCTAGGACGAACGATGGTCCGCGGCGTCGAATGGCCCTGGTGCCACTACTTCTTCATGGCCGGGATGTTTCTGTCCATTGGCGCAGTTGTCTCCGCAGCCGCAGGGGAGATCCGCCGGTTCTCCGGCTGGCGACGCCATGCAGCCGGATGGGGACTCGCGTTGAACGCCGCCGGCCTCGCGACAATCGCGCTCGTGCCGGAGAATGCGAACATTTTCTGCCACAATGTCGGCTGCTGGTGCGCGACCCTCGGCGGCGTCGCGATGCTTGTCGCTCGCGACCGCCCCGGCCGCGACCGCGCATGGACAATCGTCCTTGCCGTAGATGCGGCGCTCTTTGGCACGGTTATAGCGCTCCATGCAACCAAGGTTTTGCGGTTTGCGCCGTATGTGCCGACTCTGCAGAAATCCATAATCGTTCTCTTCTCAATCTGGATGCTTGATAGCGCAAGGCATCGCCCCGGCGCGCATATCCGCCGCAGAACATGGGCGTTGCTGACTGCGGTTTTCGCACTCGTCGCATTGCGTGTCGTCGTTTTCGGCCCCCATCCATGGGGCATGCACATGTTGCATTCCGCCGGCTTTCAGGTGCCGCCCCTTGGCAACGGCCAAAAACCATCACCTGAGAGCCAGCGCATTGCAGCGCCATTCTCCAATGACGAGCGCGCCGCGCTGGCATGGCTCGACCATGTGACCGGACAGCTTTCCACCGACGAGGAGCGCGAATGGTGGGGCGACGGCGGCCGGCAGTTCGGCCTCTCCTCGAAGCGCTACCATATCGCCTTCTGCGGCTATGCGGCGGCGGCGCTCGGATGGCGCGGGGGTACGGAAGAGCGCGCCGTTGCGGCGCGAATCCTTGGAAACTGCATAGATCGCATAATCCGTCGTGACGTCTGGTCCTACTCGATGAGCAAGTCGTACTGGGGTTTGAAGCCATGGGCGCCCGACCCGTGCTGGCGGGAGAACGTCATGTACACGGGACACCTGCTCCAGCTTCTCGCGCTCTACGAGACCTTCTCGGGGGACAAACGCTACTGGATGGAAGGATGGGATTTCGTGTGGACTGACGGTCGCCGCGTTCACTATACCGTCAGGAAGCTGATCGACGTGACGGTCTTCCAGATGCGCAAAGGGCCTGGCGGCGGAATCTCGTGCGAGCCGGGACTCATCTTCTTCCCCTGCAACAACCACCCGCACATCGCCCTCGCGCTCTTCTCCGCTTTAGGCCACGGCAACTGGACGGCCGACGCGCGCCGCTGGGAACGGTGGGCGCTGGCCCACTATGTGCGCCCCTCCCTGGGCGGGGGCGCGCTGAACCTCGCATACCACGCGCGCTCCAACATGCTCTACCCGCGCGGACACAACGGACTCGACGGCTGGTCGCTCCTGTGGTACGAGCCGTGGGCCAAGGACCGTAATGACGCGCTCGCCCTCTGGCGCGAGGCGGCCGCGCGCATCGACTGGAAGACGTTGGAGAACAATCCCGACAGCGTCGCCGAGTTCGACGCCTGCCGCAATCCCGCGGCCGTTCCGGCATCGTCGGTCGCGCCCTTCCTCGCCGCCGCGGCGCGCGCATGCGACGACAGGGAAACCGCCGAGAGGCTTGAGGCCATAACGGACAGGAAGCTCGTGCGAAAGGACGGGATGTACTACCTCGACATCTCGCGCGATTGGCGCGTCGGAGCCACGGCCATTCGCATCATATCGCTTGCCGAAGCCAACGGCTTCAGTCTCAGGGAGAAACTGGCGGCTGCCCCCGGAAAATAATCTCCAATGTCCGCGACGATCCTCTATCCATGCCGCAAGTATCGATGAGTTGACTTATGCCAACCGATTTGGTAGTATATCTTCCTCATTTTGGTTTGGAAATCTGCCATGTCGAACTACACGGACACATCGCCAGTCTACCTCGACAACAACGCCACGACGAAGCCCGCGCCGGAAGTGGTCGAGGCCATGTTGCCGTACCTCACGGACAAATGGGGCAACCCGTCCAGCATGCACCTCTTCGGCGGACGGGTCATGAACGACGTCGACGAGGCGCGCGCGCGCGTCGCGTCATTCATTGGCGCCGACCCGTCAGAAATCATTTTCACAGGCTGCGCCACCGAATCCGACAACGCCGCCATCTTCGGCGCCGCCGAGGCGCTGGGGCCTGACACCACCCTCATTACTTCAAAGGTCGAGCACCCCGCAGTCCTCGGGCCGCTCCGCCAACTCCGCGACAAGCGCGGGTACAAACTCGTCGAAATCGGCGTCGACGGCGGCGGCAACCTCGACAGGACGCAGTACGCGGAGGCCCTTTCCAAGCCAGGTCCAAAGGCCGTCTTCATCATGTGGGCCAACAATGAGACGGGCGTTATTTTCGACATGCCCGAAATCGCCAGGATGGCCAAGGAAGCCGGGGCCTTCCTCCACACGGACGCCGTGCAGGCGGCCGGCAAGATTCCGCTGGACGTCTCGAAAGTCCCGGTCGACACGCTCGCCTTCGCCGGCCACAAGATACACGCGCCAAAGGGAATCGGCGTCCTGTACGTGCGGCGCGGGACGCGCCTCGGCAAGTACATGATCGGCGGCCACCAGGAAAAGGGTCGGCGCGGAGGAACGGAGAACGTCCCCTACATCGTCGGCCTTGCCAAGGCGTGCGACCTCGCGGCTTCGCATCTGTCCGACACCTCGGAAGTCGCCCGTCTCCGCGACAAGTTGGAAAGCGGTCTTCTCGCCACCTGCCCCGATGCCAGCGTCAACGGCGACAGGAGCCGCCGCGTGCCAAACACAACGAACATCAGCTTCGCCTACATCGAGGGCGAGGCGATGCTCTACCACCTCTCGGACAGGGGCATTTGCGCTTCGACCGGGTCGGCCTGCTCGTCCGGTTCGCTAGAGCCCTCGCATGTGATCCGCGCCATGGGCGTGCCCTTCACCTCGGCGCACGGCTCGATTCGCTTCAGTCTGAGCCGCTACACAACGGAGGACGAGATCGACTACACGCTCGACACCATGCCAAAGATTGTGTCGATTCTACGCGAACTTTCCCCCTTCGTCCGCTAAAAAAGCCTCGTCAGCTGTGCTAACTGTCCTGAGCAAGTAGAATCCGCTTGCATCAACGCCAGACGGCATGCTACCATTAGCATCATGCATAGCATTCCGGCGAACAAGGTTAATCCGCCGACCATTCTCTACGTTGATTACAGCCCTGGCGTGGACAGCGACCGGAGGCGACTGGACGGCATACGCCGATATGCCGCCACGCGCGATTGGCGTGTCGAGACGCTCAATCACGCAGACTGCTCCCCTGCCGCCCTGCGAGAAGCACTCGCCCGAATCCGCCCCATCGGCTGCGCGGCGGAATGCTGGTGCCCCGACACAGCTTTGCGGCCCGCCCTTTTCGGACGCGTCCCCGTGGTCTATTTCAGTCCGCCGGAACGCCCCGGCTGGCGCAACGCGCGCGGCGTCACATGCGACGAGGCCGCCGTGGCGCGAATGGCCTTCGAGGAACTCTCCGCCGGCAACCCGTCGTCATATGCCGTGCTGTCATGCTGGAAAAAGGAGCGCTGGGCGCGTGAACGGATTGAAACATTCCGCGAATGCTGCCGCAAGGCCGGCGCCAACTGCACGGTCTCGTATTTCACCGCCAAAAACGCATCCGAGTGTCCCATGCGCGCCAAACTCATGATTCCGTGGGCGGCCGCGCTTCCACCGCATTGCGCCGTTTTCACCGTCAACGACTGCTGCGCGCGCTGCGCCGCGAAGGCCATCGCCGCAGCCGGGCGCTCCTTTCCGCGCACGGTGACGCTTGTCGGCGCCGACGGTGCCGAACCGACGCAGGACAGGGAGATCCTTGGAGAGATTTCGACGGTCCGGCTCGATTTCGAACTGGCGGGCTACCTCGCCGCGAAAGCGCTCTGCGCTTTCGCGGCGAACGAAGGACTGCGCTACGCGCAGAATGAAGAGCTGCGCTCCGCGCAGAATGACAGGTCGCGCAAGCGCGAAATAAAGGGTGCCGCCTGCGCGGCAAATGAAATGTCCCTTCATTGCGGCAACGCCGCCCCTTCATTTGGCGGTAACGTCACCCTTCATTGCGGCAACGCCGCCCCTTCATTGCCTCCGCAGGAGGCCCCTTCATTGGTATTTCCGCCGCTCATCGTAGAGCGGCGGAAATCCACCCGGGGCCACGGACGAAGCGAGCCGCGCATTCTAGAGGCGATGGAGATGATCCGGCGCGAGGCATGCGACGGACTCACTGTCGCGACTCTTGCGTCCCGCTTCCACGGGACTCGCCGCCTTTTCGACATGCGCTTCCGCGAAGCCGCAGGCCATTCCGCGTTAGATGAAATACTGAACGTCAGACTTGAGCGCGCGATGGAACTTCTCGCCCATACCGACCTCCCCATCGTCTCGGTCGCGCACTTCAGCGGCTTCAACACCGAGCTGGAGTTCTGGAAACTCTTCCGCAAGCGGACCGGAATGCCCCCGCTCCGCTTCCGCAGCGAAAGAAGATAATTGCAGAACTTCAAACTTTTATTTCCTAAAAGTAAGTCTCATGCCTTTTACGGTGTGATAGAATTCAGTTTGTTTCGGGGGAGTTGCCCTGAAACGACATTTCTCAACGCAAACGGGAGACACACCATGAAAAGACCGCTCATTCCGTTCGTCTGCATTGCCGCAGCCGCCATTGCCAACGCGTCGGCCGACATACCGCGTCTCAATTCGGCACAGTTCGACTACAAGTACGACATGATTGTATTGCCGTCCACGCAGAACCTCGACAACGACGGGGCGGTTGACTTCACCCTCAGCGATGCGCCGAAGTTCACCCTTGGCACGGGCGTCAATTACGGCTCAATGGTGATAGACACCACCGCTGGCGGCAAGTTCCTTATGAGCGGCGCCGACGCCGGTTCTGCCGGCGGCGCGTGGCGCAACTCCGGCATTTCGTCCGCGACCGGCTACACGGTCGAGGCGCGGCTCAAGATCACTGACACAACTGGTGCGCAAGCCGGCATCATCGTCCTCAACGCATCCGTGGACGACAAGATCAACGCCTGGCTCAAGTTCTGGGCCGGAAGCATCTGGTGGGGCGAAACGCAGATCCACAGCGTCGACGCCACGGCCTACCACACCTACCGCATCGTGAGGGAGGCCGGAAGCAATGTCCATTCCGTCTACGTGGACGGCGAACTGGTGGCTTCCGGCCTAGGGGACGGATTCACCTATTCCACCCCGTTGAAACGTCTGCTCGTCGGTTCTCCGGGCGGGACATACAAGGGCAAGGCGCAGGTGGCCTTCATCCGCTTCCACAAGGGCGGCTATGCGCCGCCAGTGCCTAATGACAAACTGAAGAGACGTTGGTCCGGCCACTTCCCGATCCTATACGACATGGATGCAGGCGATGCGCGCTTCGTCGGTGCGACTGCGGGAGGAACAGACTGGACTGGAAGCGCCGACAGCTCCGCGACAATCACGCAGAATGGCATCCTCTCCGTCTCTCTCCCACAGGGGAAGATGGCTTACTGGAGGGCGAACGATTCTATTTGGAGCGCGCGAATTGGCTCGGATACGGCGTATACCCTGGAATTCAAAATCCAGATCAGAGACAAGTGGAACCTCTCCTCAGTGGGCGACCGCGTCATCCAGTTCATCTGTGGCAATCCGCGCGCCGCTGCGGTCTTCTACATCGGCCCAAACAACGTCACATGGGAGCCGAACGGCGCAGCCACCTACACGACAATCGCCACCGGAGACAACACAGATGCGATGCACACGTTCCGCCTCACCTACGACGGCGCAACACGCCACGGGTACACGTTGTGGCGCGATGGCGAGGTGATAGGCGAGTATCTCGTGGACAGCACCTCATATAATCAATACGCTTCCGCTGGATTCCCCAATCTTCTGCGCTGGGGCGTCACAAGCACATCGAGTGTCGGCGGATCGTTCGACGTCGATTACATCCGATGGACGACCGACGGCGAGTGGGACTACAAGGGACCGCCGGAAGCGTTCTACATGGTGGTCCGGTAGTGTTTTTCCCAATGTACAGTGGCGCGAACTGAAACCAATGCGGCAACATCGGAACTTCCAGCGGGATGCCCGGAGTTCGAAATCGAACCGCCACGACGTAAGGGCGGCGCTATTGTCCGCGCCGTTGACTTCGGCCTGAACGAGGCCTCCGAGCGCAATCAAGACGCAATCAACGCGGCGCTTACAGAGGCCAGGCGCATTGGCGCCGCGCGCGTCGAACTCGCGCCGGGCACATACCGCTGCTTCGACGGCGACGGCATCCGTATCGAGGGCTTCAAGGACTTCACCTTCGACGGCAGAGGCACGACGCTCGTCTTCCGCCGCGACCACGCACCGCTCGATCACCAGGCGGCGCAACTCGACGGTGCCGCGAACGTCAAAATCGGACATTGCCTCCGCACCGTCGTCCAGAACTTCAACATGGACTGGGACTGGGACTCCGATCCCCTCGCCTTTTGGTGCAAATGCGTCGGCAAGCACCTCGACGAGTTGGACAACGCCTCCTACGCCGACTTCGAACTGGACCTCCCCCACCCCAAGTATCCCCAGCCAGTTCCCGTCCAACTCCTGACGCCCATGGCGGCCGACCGCTCCGGCGCGCGCATGGACGGCCGTTGCGGTCCGCGCGCCTACTTCGGCATGAGCCTCGGCCACATCGGCACCAAAAGCACCTGGATCTCGCCCACGCGCCTCCGCATCTGGCCCTTCGTGAAGCCGGACTACGGACACTTCTCCCAGGAGGCGCTTTGGCGGTACACACCGAAGGCCAACCATTCGTTCACGGAGGTGATCGACGTCGGCGGCACCTTCACCGTCTCGCACTGCTACTACGGCCTGAACGGTTTCGTCCTCACGTCCAACCAGCACCTCACACTGCGGGACATCGACATCTGGTCTTGCCGGGGATTCGGCGTCGAAACGCGCGGCGCGCAGAAATACTGGCAGCTCGTCAACGTCAACATCCGCTCCAAGCCGGGCGAAAAACGTCCCGTCACCTCCACGGCCGACGCGCACCACGTGGCGCAGTCACTCGGCTTCGGCAAGATGATTTCATGCGAAGTGGCGATGAACCAGGACGACCACTTCAACTACCACGACCGCACCCAAATCGCCTGGACGCGCGGCCCGCGCACGGTCGAGGTCGTCAACAGCCGCGGCATCGCCTATACGCTCTTCAAGGTCGGCTCCAGAATCAGGCTGCGACAGGAGGACTTCGCGGACACCGGCTGGGTGGGCGAAATCGTCGGCATCGAAGGAGAGTCCGTCACCTTCGACCGCGACCTTCCCGAGCAGACGGGAATGCTCTTCGTCATGGTGGACGCCGAATTCGCGACGGAGAACTTCCTCTTCAAGGACTGCCGCTTCCATGACTCGCCATGGAGCCGCGGCCTTTACAACGGCAACAACGCGACCTTCGACGGCTGCGTCTTCGGCCCGATGGTCGGGCGTCCTCTCTTCCTGCTCTCCTGCTACACCTACAACGTCTGGTGCGAGGGCATCGGATGCACAAACATCGTCATTCGAAACTGCCGTTTCGAAAACTGCCTCGATGTCCGGTCCGAGCGCGGTGCCACGGCGCAAATCATGGCGGAAATCGCGATTCCGCCCTCCTACGACCCCGAACCGAATCTGCCGATTGCCAACGAGGCGTTCGCGAAGCGGGTTGTGGAGAACAAGGCCGCTAGACGCCGGGTGGAGCCCTCCGGTGACGCGCTACGCGGCATCCTCGTCGAAAAGTGCACTTTCATCAACCCGCGCGGGTATCTCCTGCGAGCCGTCAATGGCAGCAATGTGACCTTCCGTGAGAACACGGTCGAATGGTCCACCCCCATTTGCGAACGCCTCCCTTATGCGGGCGAAGTTAGCCAGGAGGACAGTCTTCCATGAAGAATACTACGCTTCTATCGATTGTTGCCGTCATGGCAATTGCGTTACCGTGCTCCGCCGCATACGTGCGCGGGGAACTTGTCTGGAAGAACGACTTCACGCCCGGGGAGGCAGCACGATTCGGCACGGACGAATACCGTTTCGACGAAGTCGGTCGCGGCGCGTCATACGAAACGCGCGGCGGAGCGGACGGTGACGGCGCTTTGCATTTCCACTCGCCCAGCCAGAACTACGAGATCAAGATTTCCGTCAAACCGGATGTGAAGCTATCGGGCATGCTCCTCGTCGAAGCCGACGTGAAGGGCGTGGGAATTGGCGACGGCGTCCGTCCGTGGAACGGGGCAAAGGTCATGATGCCGTTCACTCCCCCCGGAAAGGCCGTGCAGTATCCGCAGACGCCGAACGAGACAGGCTCGTTCGACTGGAAGACCTGGTCAATGGTGCGCGACTTCGGTCAGCCCGCCGAAGGACCTTCGCTGGTGCTGGGACTTGAATTCGCCGCCGGCGATTTCTGGGTGGACGCCGTCCGCATCTACCGCGTAAAGGAAGTCGCGGACAACGAGGTTGTGCCGCCGTCCGGCAACGAGGCGGCGGCGCGTCTTCCGCGCGGTGCGTTCGCGGGACGCCACAATCCTGCCGCTAGGCGCGGCACAATGGTCGGCTACAGGATGGAGGAGGAAGATGTCGCAACGCTCTCCTCATGGGGCGCGAATCTCATCAGGCTCCAGATCGGCGGTACGGAGATGATTCGGGCAACCTCGACGGAGGCCTGGTTCTCCGCGCTCTCCAACCGGCTCGACTGGTGCGAGTCCGTCATGGACCGCTGCGCCCGCCACGGCATCAAGGCCGTTCTCGACCTTCACGTCGGCCCCGGATGCACCGTCTCCAAGAACGCGGCCAACCTGATTCCAAAGGACTATCTCGGGCGCGGCTATGACCCCTCCGACCTCGTCCGCGCCTGGCGCATCATCGCGACGCGCTTCCGCAACCACCCGGCCACATACGGCTATGACATCCTCAACGAGCCCTCTGTGGATCCCGAAACATGGCGACGCATCTGCCGCGATGTAATCGCCGCCGTACGCCCAATCGATCCGAAGACGCCGTTCATCGTCCAGATTCCCGGCGTCACGGACAAGGCCCGCTACAAACTCGAAGAGCCGAACGTCATCTACTCGCCGCACTTCTACTCCCCGCAGGAGCTCACGCACTGCGGCGTTGGCGTGGCGAACGCCATCCGCTGGAGCTACCCCGGCTACATCAACGGCGTGTGGTGGGACAAGGAGCAGATCCGCGTGGCACTCAAACCATGGATAGAGTTTCAGCAGACGCACCCCGACGCGCCCATCCTCGTAGGAGAGTTCAGCTGCATCCTGTGGTCGAAGGGCGCGGACAAATGGATTCGCGACTGCATTGAGCTTTTCGAGGAGTACGGCTGGAGCTGGTGCTACCACGCCTACCGCGAATGGCCCGCCTGGGACGTGGAATACACGAACGACGAGGGCTGGAACCTCGGCAAGTGGGTCAAGGCCGAGGGCGACACCGCCCGCAAGCGCGAACTTCTCAAGGGCCTCTCCCACAACACCCGTACCGCAGCCGAATAAACCGGTGTATACAGTATCGCCGGGCTTGACATGACTATGTGCATCTGCTAGACTATTTGCGCACATAGTCAAGGAGTCACACATAATGAACATCACACTTTCAGCCCCCCCCGAAACCATCCGTACCGTCCGCGAATGGGCAAAGAAGGAAAACACCTCGCTCAACCAGTATATCCGGGACTGCCTGGAGGAGAAGGCCAAGGAGGTCGAGGAAAAGCGCAAACGGGAATCAGAGGAATTTCACCGTTTTCTCGTAGATATGCCTCGCGTGAAGATGCCCAAAGGCTGGAAGTTCAGCCGCGAGGAGGCCGAATTCCGGGATATGAAGTGTCTCCGGGAGGAATAAGAGATGTCGAAGGTTTTCATCGATTCAAACATCCTGGTTTACACCGCACTGGAACAGGATCGGACGAAAACCGTACGTGCTTGCCAGATTCTCGCGGACCTGCAAGGGAAGGACAACGGTTTTGTTTCACTGCAAGTACTGCGAGAATTGGCAAACGTCCTTTTCAAAAAGGGGCACTTTTCCTCAGATGAAGTGCGGATTATCCTCGATGGAATGGCTGTCTTCCCATGCGTCGACGATTCGCGAACCGTCCTGGACGATGCCATAGAGCTAAAGTCAAAATACGACCTCCAGTTCTATGATGCTCTGATTATTGCCACGGCAAAGGGCGCCGGTTGCGACATGGTTTACTCCGAAGACATGGGCGATGGCGTCGTCTACGATGGCATCACCGTCAAAGACCCCTTCAAGGAAGACACCCCCGCGTCCAAGAGAAGGAAAACAAAATGACCTCAACCTGCGGGAAGACAAACGGATCATTCCTCGCCTCAGGCCGTATTGCCGTAGGCGCGAACTACTGGGCGAGCCATGCCGCCACGCGCATGTGGCGCGAGTGGGACGCGAAGGCCGTCGAGGAGGACTTGCGCACCCTCGCGGACGTCGGCATCCGGCTTCTGCGCGTCTTCCCGAACTGGGCCGACTTCCAACCCATTCACGCCTGCTTCCTCTCCGGCGACAACTGCCGCAAGGTTTTCGAGACCCGCATGTTCGACTCGGAGGAACCGCTTCCCGACACGCCATGCGGACAAGCCGGCGTCGACGAGCGCATGGTCGCGCGTTTCGAGGCCTTCTGCGACATGGCGGACGCCTTTGGCATGCGCCTGATCGTCCCGCTCCTCACCGGCCAGATGACTTTCCGCAACTTCATCCCGCCCGCGCTCGCCAACCGCGACCCGTTCTCCGACCCCTACGCGCTCTTATGGGAGGGGCGCTTCATCGAGTGCCTGGTCTCACGCCTCAAGGCGAAGAAGGCCATCGTCGCATGGGAAAGCGGCAACGAGTCGCGCATCCTCGGCGAGAGCCATGACGCGGCGGCTTCCGAATTTTGGCTCCGCTACATCCACCAGGCCATCCGCTGCGCCGACCCGTCACGCACGGTAATCGGAATCGACGGGCTCTCCGTCCCGGAGGAGTCGGTTTGGCCGTCCGCCATGAACGGACGCCTCTCCGACCTCGTGGCAACGCATCCATACGGCTTCTGGGGCGATGTCTACAACGACGATTTCCTCTCCGTCCGCTCACTTACATTCGCAACCGCACAAACGCTCGCCCTAGAGCAGATTGCCGGCAAGCCGGCTTTCGTCGAGGAGCATGGCGCCCGGCGTCAGGAGCAGACGAGCCAGAATGGCGTCGCCCGCTACGTGCGCGCCCTACTCTGGAACCTCTGGTCGGCGGACGCCAAGGCCATGCTCTGGTGGTGCGCCTTCGACCAGACGGGCCAGACCTTCGCGCCGTACAACTGGCGGCAGCCATGCGTGGAACTTGGGCTCTTCCACCGCGACCGCACACCCTACCCCGCCGTCAATGCCGTGCGCAAGTTCGCCGCAATGCAGGACGCGCTCCCCTTCCCCGCCCTGCCCAAGGCAAAGCCCGACGCAGTCGTCATCTCGGCCGACAACGATGTAATCCACTCGTCATACATCCTCGCGCGGCAGGCCGGCATCTTCCTAGCCTTCGCGAGTCCCGAGAAGCCACTGCCGGACGCCGACTGCTACTTCCTCCCCGACGCACAAGGACGCGCCTATCTCACGCTTGAGCGCTGGAATGAACTCAAGGCGCGCGTCCGCGACGGCGCAACACTCTACCTCTCCTGGAACGACACCTTCCTCGACTCACTGGAGGATGTCGCCGGAGTTGAGGTCGCCTTCCGCGAGAAACGCCCAGGAACGGACCTCTGCGACTTCGGCGACTTCAAGGTCGAAATCCCCTACCCCGTCAAGCGACGCTTCAACGTGCTCACCGCCGAAACGCTCGCGACGAACCAAGACGGCGAAGGCATCTTCTTCCGCAACAGTTATGGCAAAGGCACCGTCTACCTCTGCATCCACAACTTCGAGAAGACCTTCTACGAAGGTGCAGGCCGCTACGAAAGCAAGGCCTGGAAAATTTGGGCGAAAGTGCGCCCCATCGCCCACCTCGTCGAAACGGACGACAAGAATGTCTTCTCCTCGGAG
>JAEEGH010018739.1_pt1 | contig 14598 bp, 14 predicted proteins | sample 9134181 | NCBI WGS metagenome assembly JAEEGH01 (sample SAMN16246544, study PRJNA631951) | gut metagenome | biome: gut microbiome; feature: rumen; material: DP-attached | host: Bos | place: Iran: Karaj | collected 2018-10 | reverse complement strand
TGATTCTGGTACACTTCATAAATAATCTTTGCCATAGTATTTACTTGTTTTTCATGGTATTAGATTTGCTCGGCCAGCTACATCGGGTGGCCGATTCCCGCTTGTATGTCTCTCATGATTGACAATGACAAGTAAGGTGCAAGGCGAATGCAGAGCCGAACTTGTTCGAACTTTGTTGAGCCGCAGCCCTTACTCGCACCTGAACTTGTTTACAGGTGCAAAGATAAACAAAATATCAATGCAAAACAATAGTTTCCCCCAATTATTTTTGAGAAATTTGAAAATAATATTTCTTCCCAAAGTAACAAATCCTTACACCCTTGCACACAACCTCCCAACATCACTTTTTTCTCTCTTCCATAGCCTATTTCACCCAAAATCGCCCGACCTTGCGCGCCTGTGCGTTCAATAGTTTAATCCTACTCGAAGAATAGTTCAATCCATGAGATTGCACCGTCCTCACTCCAATCGAGCGGTATGCCTACATTTAAATCCCCAGCTGCCGTTTTCCCGTTTTCCCGTTGTGCCGTTTCTTCAACCGTTTTGGAGATGCGAAAAATTTTACTATATTCTATATTACTATAATATATAATTATAATTATATATTATAGTAAAAGTAAATATCCACAGATTTCCATCCATTCATAAACCACATCACGAAACGGGAAAACGGGAAAACGGCACAACGGGAAAATGTCTTTTCTTGATAATATTTTGTTTGTTCACAGAAAAGTTGTACCTTTGCATCCAGATATTGCATCAAGAGTGGCACATGTGCCCACCAACCAGCCTACTTTAATGAATAATCGTTGGCAACGGTGGTAAAAGGATGCGAGTGAGAATGTTTTACCCACTAAACAATGAACGATTATGGAAATCAAGAAGATCGAGAACAAAGATTATGTGATGCTCCCACGTTTGCAGCATCCAGGTTTGAAACCCATGCACGTTGAGCGCGATGCGTTCAAGGCAGAATTGAAACACGTCGAGGGCCATGGCGACTACTGGCTGATTCACCAGCAATCAAAGCCCCATGTCGTAGCCCATGTGCAAGTCCCCAAGACTGAGGCCGAGTTTGATAACATTCTGAGCTTCTGCCTGATTCAGAACCGCTGGTGCGAGTACATCGAGGGCGATCTCTCCTTCCTCTGTGTTATTGCAGGCTACAACGCTGAAGAGCTGACGCCCAAATATCCGGATTTCATCAAGTAGCGAGTTTTAGCCCTCTGCGCAGCCACGAGGTGGTGGTATGAGTGGGTGAAAGTTTTAATTTTTTAAAAATTAAAGGCATAAATGATGCTTTTAGAATGTTTTTCATTATCTTTGCAGAGTTATTTTTAATGAGATAATGGATAAAAGATCGGTCTCAAGTGAGTTTATAAATTTGTATGTAATCGTAGAAAATTATTATGCCTAGAAGTGAAGATATAATAAACAAGAGAGAGACTCTTGGTTTGACAAGAAAAGAGTTCTCAGATGCATTGCGTTTTGGTAGAAACGGGGAAAGTCGACTGCGATCTTACGAAAACGGCGAGATTAATATACCTGATACAGATTATGAGAGTATTATGAATTTTGCGGTTATTCGACCATTTGCAGAAGTCAATCCTGCCCCTCATTTTACTTTCATTGATCTTTTTGCTGGAATAGGTGGAATTAGAATACCTTTTCAGGAAATTGGTGGCCAATGCGTTTTTTCTTCTGAATGGGACAAACATGCACAAACAACATATCGCATTAATTTTGGGGAAACTCCTGCTGGTGACATAACAAAAATAGCAACTGAAGATATACCGGATTTTAATATCTTGCTTGGCGGATTCCCCTGTCAGCCTTTCTCACAAGCAGGTAGGCATTTAGGTTTTCAAGACACCAGAGGTACACTTTTCTTTGAAATTGAGAGAATTATTCAAGAGAAGAAATTAGCAGGATTTGCTCCTCATGCATTTTTATTAGAAAATGTAAAACAGTTAAAAGGCCATGATGGTGGTAATACTTTTAATGTCATCATGAATCATCTTGATAATCTTGGTTATTATGCTAAGGCAAGAGTCCTTCGAGCAGGAGATTTTGGTGTTCCTCAGAATCGTGAAAGAATATATATAGTTGGATTTGATAGGGATTATTATAATATTCCAGATGACTATGATTTTGAGTTCCCGGAGCCGAATCATATTCCAACAAGAGTTGGTGATATTCTGGAGAACAATGTTGATGAGAAATATACCATTAGTGATCGGTTATGGGCAGGTCATTTGAGGCGAAAAGATGAACATCAACGTAAAGGAAATGGTTTTGGATATTCTCTATTTAATTCAGATAGTCCATATGTTAACACCATAAGTGCTCGTTATTATAAAGATGGTAGTGAGGTTATGATTGATCAAGGACAAGGGCGCAATCCTAGAAAGTTAACCCCACGAGAATGTGCAAGGCTTCAAGGCTATCCTGAAGAATTTATTATACCAGTTTCTGATTGTCAAGCATATAAGCAATTTGGTAATTCAGTAGCTGTTCCTGTTATTAGGGCTATTGCTCAAAGAATTATAGAAGAAATGAATAACTTACCTTTATTGTAATTTGATTATGGGATTATTAAGAGATTTGAACGAATTGGGAAAAATGGTTGTACAAAACTTTAATGAAAGTTTTGATGCAAGAGATTGCCAAATTCCAAAAGCTTTTAAAGATAAAGTTAAAACATTGAAATCATTTTCATTAGTTTACAATAGCTATTCTGTTATTATTAAAGGCGATGGAGTTAGAAGTAAAGACTCTTATGTTCCAAATCAGCTTTTTTTTATGGCATCTTTTTTTATTGAGTATTCTAATGAGTTGTCAAAATATAAACAAAAAATTATGCCTCTTTTAGAAAACAGAAATGATGTAAGGGATGCAACGGCATTTTTTACACATGAACGTGATAAAGGTAAAGAGGATGTCGATAATAATAATGATCTTTTTGTGAAAATATTAGAGACTTCTGGTTATGATGAAAAAGATAAGGAATATTTAATAAGATTTGTTACAGATTATGGATGGTGGGGAGGTAGTAAGACTATTGATCGCACAGATTTTTTTAATTCACCAGTATTAAGTCTTATGGGGCTTACTGCTGCTTCAAATTCTGCTATGGCTTTGATAGTAGACTATCTTACACAAAATCCTGATGATAATAAACTTCTATTGAATCAATATGAGAGTATTATGAAATCAAATGATAATATGAATATGATTTTCTATGGAGCTCCCGGAACAGGAAAATCCAATAAAATAAAGGAAGAGGTTGATGATCAGGGTAAGATCCATTATCGAACAACATTCCATCCTGATAGCGATTACTCAACATTCGTTGGATGTTATAAGCCTATTTCCCACAAAAAGAATATGCTTGCTGGTAACGGAATCAATGAGACTCAGCTTCTTAGCAACTTCTTCAATAGCAATGGTGATGATTATAAGGGGAAAAATAAGGCAAGATATCTTTATGAAGCTTTAGTGCATACAAAGGATATTCGTGATTTAGGTCTTGATGCACAGATGGTTGCTGACAAACTGATAGCTAAAGGTTTTACAGGCTGTGCTTATACTACAGAGGCAAATTGTATGTATAACATATATGATTGGCTCAAAGAGGATGGATATATTGTAGAAAACAAATTAAGTTACGAGTTTATCCCCCAGACTTTCACGAAGGCTTATGTAGATGCATGGAAAAACCAAAAGAGTGGCACTCCTGTCTATCTGATTATTGAAGAGATTAACCGAGGCAACTGTGCCCAGATATTTGGTGATCTCTTTCAATTACTAGACAGGGATGACGAAGGTTATTCAAGATATGAGGTTTCCCCTGATTCTGATCTTGAAGATTATATCGCCAGTTTAGGCTTGGATATTTCAGGTATTAAGAATTCAAAGGGAGAGGATATATCTTCACAGATTGCTAATGGTAAGTTGCTGAAACTACCCAATAATATGTATATCTGGGCGACAATGAATACTAGCGATCAGAGTCTTTTTCCAATCGATTCTGCATTTAAACGTCGCTGGGACTGGAAATATATTCCTATTGATACAAGGAAAGAGGAGTGGAATATTAATGTTGGTGGTTCGCTCTATTCTTGGACTGCATTCCTTGAAAAGATAAATAATGATATACTGACAGACGAAACGGCCGAAGACAAGCATCTTGGCTTCTATTTCTGCAAGGCTGATAATAAAGAAATAAATGCAGAGAAATTTGTAGGTAAGGTCTTGTTCTATCTTTGGAATGACGTATTCAAGGTATATGGCATCCCAGCTACAATAGGAAGTAGCAAGGATTGGGCTTATACTAAATTCTATAATACTGATGGCAGTGTTGATGAGCAGAAAGTAAAGGAATTAATGAAGAAGCTTGATATTCCTGCATTGGGAGAAGAAACTGATAATGCTGAAGAGCAAGGAAACGAATAATCTACTCGTATGCGTATACTGATAGAGGAACATCAGTATCCAGCCGATGTGGTTGACAACATCATCGTTGGATTGACAAACCTTCGCAATATAAAAGGCAAGGTGTCCATCAATCATGTTGGCTACTATTACAACCCTGAACTTAATAATGGACAGGGCGATTCTGTGTTCATCTTGCCTAAAGTGCTACTTGAGGATAAAAGTGGCGAAGAACTGCTTTTTGGTAAATATCACCCAGAAGATGTTATAGACCTAGCAGAACAGACGCTATTAACACCAGAGGAATATAGCTTTGTTTATGAGCTATCAGTATGGGTTTACAGGGCTATAGTGGTATTCCGAGATTCTCATCCGGATAGTGATGTGGTACAACAACAGCTTGTACAATTAATGTCGAACGGGAGATTGCAGGAATGTAATACCTATCTAGATATTCTGCTTGCATTATGCAAGTTTAATCGCGATAACGAGAGCTTCTTGTTCTTTGTTCTGCGCAATATACACTCAGGTTTCAACAAGATAAATTGGACGCGCACTATAAGCAAATGCCAGGCTTTTCTTCAGAATGAAACACCTCTTTATCTGAACCCCGTCAATAAAAAGAGGAAGATAAACTTTGACGAGGAGCTTCTTGTTATATTCTTCTCAATACTTGAGTATATACATCAGCAGTATGGATTCCCTGTAAACATCCCTGTTAATTATGAACTGATTACAGGAGCGAGGTTTGAGGCATATAGAAATGGGCAGGGGCGATCAAGACTGCTTCAGATTAAGAATAAGTACTTTTCTGACAAGGCCCTCTATCTATGGGAACTTTGTTATGCTTTCTTCGAGATGAGTAGAAAGGTGAAAGTGGAAGTAAACGAACGCGAATACGTATTAGTGAAGAATTTCAATATTGTATTTGAGGCAATTATTGACGAGCTAATAGGCACAGATCGTAGTAAGCTACCACCACGATTAGCTGATCAAAGCGATGGTAAGATTGTAGATCATTTATGGATAGATTCTCTTCTGTTGCCAGCTCACGAAGAAACAGCTGTATATTACATAGGTGATAGCAAGTATTACAAGCATAGCACACCTGTAAGCGAGAATTCTATCAGTAAGCAGTTTACTTATGCTCGTAATGTTATACAATGGAGTTTTGATGCTATCAAAGGCGTAACGGAGTGTAATGATGAGAAATATAAGATAAGACTCCGTGATGATAGAACCGAGGGATATAACGTTATTCCGAACTTCTTTATCAGTGCCAAGGTGGACTTTGATAAACTCGATTATAACGACGAAGCGCTAAGGTTGCACAAAGGAGAACCATTGGATTCTATGCAGTTCAGCGATAGGCTATTTGATCGCGACACCCTGCTGTTAAGTCATTATGACGTGAATTTCCTTTTCGTTTTAGCAATGTATGCTCGCAATAATGCTGGTAGCAAGATGGCATGGAAGAAGGATGTTAGAAAGCGTTTCCGTGAAAGGGTGCAGAGCATTTTGGAGAGTAAGTATACTTTCTATGCGATGAAAGGATATGATAAGGCGGAATCAGAACAATATATTACAACCCACTTCCAGGAACTTTTAGGCAAGCTGTATCGCACCCCTAATGAGAAGAGTGTATATACCCTTGCTGTAGAAAGGACAGATGGCGAAGGCTCATTAATAAAAGAGCTCCGCAAGCATTTCTATGTAACTGAATGCAAATTGAAAGAAAACCCGAAGAAAAAAATCAACGAGCAAATGCAGAAGCAAGGTTACATGCCTGTTGATAAATGTATTGTCGTAGATGACAACAACTGTGATCAGACTGCTATTGAGATTCGCAGAACAGGGCGTTATGCAATAGGATTAGGTGACACATCAGGATCATTAGCTCTAGCCGAAGGTTTTATGAGTGCTAAGTATCTTGTATTGCACAAACTAAAGAATCCTATTGTTTTTTCTCTGAAAGATGGTCCAAAACTGATTACTGCAGATCAGTTATCTGATACACCACATAAGATGAAAGGACAACAGATTTACCTATTCTTCCAAATTGAGAATGAAAAGCCAGAAATCTCAGCAAAGGTTAGTCAGTATGCACTAACACACCCACCAAAGGGATATACTATCAGGCAATCCTATGTTACTGATATAAATTTGATAATGGCTACTGATGATAAACAAGTAGCAGCTTGTCCTCATGAATATTTTGAAAGTAGTCTATTTGACTAAAAGAAGATATGGCTCAATGCAAGATATACGTAGCAAGTAGTTGGCGCAATGTGTACTATCCAGAGGTTGTCGCAAAGTTAAGGGAGGCTGGGCATGATGTCTATGACTTCCGTAATCCGCCATCGGGGGATCCTGGGTTTAAGTGGAGTAGCGTTAGCGAGGATTACATGGAATGGACTCCTGAGCAGTATCGTGAGAATCTGAACCATCCCAAAGCGGTTCGTCAATTTGGGAATGATATAGAAGCTATGAACTCTTGCGATACTTGCGTGATTGTTCTACCATGTGGCAGGAGTGCGCATACGGAAGCTGGATGGTTTGCTGGGCGAGGGAAGAAGGTGTTGGCTTATATCCCAGAGAAACAGGAGCCAGAACTGATGTATAAGCTATTTGATGGGGTGTGTTGTTCAATAGAAGAACTGATTGATGAACTGAATGGATAAACTCTCTGCAGAACAACGGCATAAGAACATGGCTGCTATCCGAGGGAAGGATACGAAGCCCGAGATGATTGTGCGCAGGTGGTTATGGAAGAGGGGATTCCGTTACAGGTTGAATTCTTCGAAGCTGCCTGGGCATCCGGATCTGGTGCTGAGGAAATATCGTACTTGTATCTTTGTGAATGGGTGCTTCTGGCATGGACACAATGTAGATTTACGATTTGACGATTTACAATTTACGATTTCAGATTCGGAGTGTTGTAAGATTCCGAATACGAATCGGGAGTTTTGGGTGGCGAAGATTCGGAGGAATCAGGAACGTGATAAGGAGGAGCTGCGTAAACTGGCTGCTATGGGGTGGCACTGCATAACAATATGGGAGTGTGAGCTGAAGCCCAAGGTTCGTGAGCAGACGCTGGAGTCGTTGGCATTTACGTTGAACCATATTTGGATGAAGGATCATCAGGTTATCACTAAGCCTTATCCTCAATTCGAGGAGGAAGATGGTATGATGAAAGCGGCGGAGGTGAATGATGAAGAGGGGCGGAATTAAAAATAGGACTCAGAATTGAGTCCTATTAATATTAATACAGTTGAATTATGCTATTACAAAATATTATGCTGCTCCAGCCATTTCCTGCCAAGTGGTGTATAGCTGAAAATGAGGAACAATATACACGGAACACCTACAAAAATAAATGCTAAGTATACTCCCATATGCTCTATTCTTTTGTTTTACTCGTTAATCTTAATCCTACCCAGAGAGCAGCGAAGACTATCAACATGCCTAAGAGATATAGAAACGCAGGCTCCAGCTGTCGATTGAGCTGATTCGCCTGGGCCTTAGCCCGTTCTCTTCTTGTAGTCATCGGCAAAGGTACATTAAAAGTTCGACACTTGCAATACTTTTGCCATAATTCTCACATTTTTAGCTTTTTTCTTCATAAGCATTCAATTTAAGTTTATAAATTAGGTTTCACGCTGCAAAGGTAAGGATAATATTCCTATCAGTCAAATATTTGAGAAAAAAAGTTTGCTCGTTTGCGAGAATATGCTTATCTTTGCAGCAAAACTAAGAAGAATATGGAGATATTGAGAATACCATTTAAACCAATAACCCTGGAGGATGCAGATATCTTTTCAATAGAGAAGATATTTAAATACTATTGGAAAGATTTTTGTCATGCCTGTCGTTCGCGCATATTCTATCAAGGAGAGGAAGATTATGAAGACTATTTTGTGATGTATACAATGATGAAGACTGTAAGTATATATCCTTTTAAAATGTATACATGGGAATCATTGGTGCGTTTAAAGGTAACGTGTCAAGATCTTGACAAATTTCGTGAAGCAGTTAATTTTTTTATGGAACTCACGACAAGAGCAGATGCAGTATTTCCAATGTTGTTAGTTTTGTATAAGATGCAGAAATCTATTTCAAAACTTCTGGAAGAAGAATCTGGTATGATAGATTATATTTATCCGAGCATGAAGGAATATGACTATCATTCATTTGATAATTACATAATTAATTATACTGATGAAAAAAAACCTAATGATTCTACAACGGTAGAATTTTTCGCTGAATTAGACAAGACAATTATAGAATGGTTAAAGAAAGAACGAGAATGGGATGAGAAATGGCAGAATCTTTTAAATTCGGTAAATTATGATGAAGAGAATAGTAAAATCATAGCAGGACCTTTGTGTAGAGATCTAGCAAAATGTATTATAGATAGTTTTAATGATTCGATATCTAATTTCCAAGCAAACCATCTAGATAAGATTTGCTTTCATAATGGTGATGTAAAACATGCAATTGTTTATCGTATACTTGTATCCTATCTCAATTCGGTTGGTGAAGTTAAGAATATATTTAAAGAATATCCTGATTATATGCTCCAATCAAAACTATTAGATATTCGTTCATCATTAATCAAGGAATTCAAACAATATAAACTCGGCTCTCTTTGGTGTGAGAGTATTGACTTGGAAAAAAGATTAGAATATGTCGGTCATTATTTTGTAAACCATAGAGAAGAAATATCTGAAGGAGAAAAAAAATTCTTTTATCTGTTGGACGAAATATGTGTCATAACAGATGTGTTAACAGATAGAGTAAAGAAGTTCTGGCCAGAGGCCGAATATGTATACGATTCTGAGGAAGAAAGCCCTCAGGCAGAAGCTAAGGCTGAGGCACCAAGTCGTTTCTATTCAGTTGTTATCGTCCACTCCAAGGCCCAAGAGGTCATTTCGATGATGCATCAGTTTTTGAAAGGCAAGACTAAACCCAAGGATGTAGCCATGCCTTTCAGAGCGGCCATGGAGGCAGGAGTCATAAGAAGGCCTACTTATGGGGAATTTGTATCTGAATTCGGAGAAGGGGGAATCAAGAAGAGTATGTTTGAAGACTGTTGTCGGCCTGATAGAAATCCATTCTATGGCGAGGCTTATGACAAAATGGTGGAGATGTTCAAGCAATTGATTGAGAAATAGACACCATATTAGTGGTCTTTTCTGGTCATTTCTGGTCGAACAGGAATGACCAGTTCTTTTTTATTGCCAATCAAATAACTCGTTTTATCTTTGCACTGTCATCAGATGGAAGTCTGGGGCCGCGCAAAGGAAAAGCCTTGCGTGTACATTAATAAACTAATAAATATTATCATTATGGACACAAAAGTTTATCCCAAAGTGGGTTGCGAGCAGCTGGCTCGCGAGTTGGTAAAGGAGCAGACCGAGGTGGCGAAGCACCAGAGCATGGTAGAAGGTCTCAAGAATGCCATCTTCGAGAAGAAGAAGGATGTGATCATGCGTAAGATTGATGGCCGCTCGTTCAAGTTGAATGGCAAGAAGGTCGTCGCCGTCAAGATTTCTTTGTATCACGACCCAGACGGCCTTTCGGTCTGGATCAACTTCGTAGAGAATCCGTTCTGCACCTTGATCCGTAGCTACGAGCTGACTACGAAGGAGAAAAAGCTCTTCCATGCGTATGTCAAAGCCTTCGAAAAGTATCAGAAACAGTTCTATGACGAGGATGTGAAGAAGCGTCTGCTCGATGTGATCGATGAGCTCTCTAAGCTGAAGCATCAGCTCAAGATGGGTTTCGTGCGTGTGTGGTCGATGACCTATGATGAGGCGCTCGATCCGGATTTCTTCGTGAAGTCTGGCCTGCATGTTCCTGTCTTCAAGGGTGTCTCGCCTGAGGAGAAGCTGCTTGAAGATTTGTATTGCCTGAAATAGAGAATTAGAATGTAGAACCCGAGGTTTGTGAGAGTCCTCATGAGATAAAGTTGCAACACCTCCACATATCTCACAAATCATCGAATTGAAATGGAAAAATTGCACAAGGAGTACATATACCTTGACGGTATGTGGCTGAAGGAAGAACAACTGTTGAAGTTGGCGATGAACGTGGGCAACTATGCCCTGGCTGAACATTATCTCTGTGCGCTGCTGGCCGACGCTGTGATTAAAGGGCGTCGCGAGGCCATCACGGAGGTGAACAAGGTTCGTGAGCACTATGGCGTGACGGCCATTCCTCTGAGCGAGGACGATTTGGAGGATGATAATGACCTGAAGGGCAGGATGCGACTGACTGCGGCTGACGAGCAGGCCAGACGGCGTTTCCTCAACATGCCGAGAGAGGACAGGCTGTGCGTATTACGCAGGAGCATGGACCGACTGATAGCCGACTACCACCTATTTAATTATGCGCGACACTGGCTTTCCATCTTCATGGTGGTGAGAGACCGGCTTGTGGGCGAGAGTCTGAACCAGACGAGTTTCCTGACGCTGGCTAACGAGATTACGCCTGAAGGGTTGCCTCTGAAACTGCGCTTTGGCGAGAACACCAGGAAGAACATGGGTCGCGAGATATGTGAGGTGGATCGTGGCGAGGTGTACTACAGGATGAAGCGTAACCCTCAGAAGCAACTTTGCGATACGTTCTGGGACATCGTGAAAGATACGATTTTGACGCAGGATTGACGCAGAAATGCACCCAAAAGACGCAGAAAAATACGCAAAAGAGGGTAATTGACGCATATCCAAAAAGGCGTTGATTTTTTGCCGAACTTTGCAATCGCAAACAAGAAAAAAGCAAAAATATGAAAAGAATTAGGATTTGTTCGTTGGACTTTCTGATGTACGCCCGGGAGGTGAGACTGGAGGAAGACGAAATGGTGGACGAAGGCTATATGGAAGATCATGAACGACTGACGGTAGCCGAAATGAGAAGAAGTTACGCTAAGTACCTGAGAGACTTGGCCAGTTATTAACAACAAAAAGCATGAAGATGGAAACAGTAATGAATGCCTATCACATCAAGGTGAACAAGATGTGCGGCTCGTGCAAGCACAAGGAGGGTCAGAACGACGGATCAAGAGTTTGCCAGAAGATGGGGTTAAAGGTGGAACAACGGTACTGTTGCCGCCACTGGGAGATGAACGACGGCCTGAAGAATGCCGGTCTGCAAAATGGAGGAGTGGTTCGCCTTAAAGGAACTGCAGAAGTAATAATCAAATAAAAAGTAAAGTATGAAACAGAAAAAGACAAATTTGGCTAAGCGCATACACATGTATCGCAGCCTGGAGGACATGGAGAAACAGTTTGCCAATGACGTGGCAACAATGGGTAAGATGTTTACGGACATGATTGAAAAGCATTTCGACACGACGAATCCTTGGGATCAGAATGTGTTGATGGCCATCATGACAAACGTTCTGGCCTATGTGGAAGTGCAGGGTGAACTGGATGGTGTGAACATGGAGCGCGCAATGAAGGAGTTCTATGAGATGAATCTGGTGGACTATCGCCAGCAGGTGAAAGAAAACCTGAAAAAGTAAAAAGGAAAAAGAAAAATAACCGAGTCGAAGGCGTGAGCGGAGGAAACGTGTCTGGATGTAATTGAGCTCAAACTAAAAACTTCGCTTTTCTCCTGACACTCACTAATTCGAATCGATTATGAAACAAGTTGAGTTTAAGAACGAGAGCATCGTAATGAACGCCCTGAAGAAGGGATTGAAGGTAGAGGGTCGTCTCTGGCTGGAAGAGACTGAGGACGGCAAGTTTGTAATCTGGTTTCAGCAGTACAACCGTAAACCACAGCCCAAGCAGCGAAATTGGCTGATTCGCCGACTGGAACACGGCTGGGTGAAGGAGAGCGTGGAGCGTATCAAGGTGTACGAGAGCATCCCCAAGGAGATAGGTACAACTCGTGTGCTGGCGGTTATCGACCGCGAGACGAAGGAGGCGAAGAATGCAATCATCGACCGTGAATTGGATCTGATGGAGTTTTGTTAAAACACTGTAAGCTATGGGATTCAGTTATCAGAAGAATTTCTTTAATCCTACGTTGCCTGTGGATGAGGCCCAGTTTTGGGCCCTCGTCAGGGCGACAAAGTGGGGCGAGGCGATTGACGAGTTTCGCAAGACGGGCGATCAGAAGTTGAAGCGCAGTTTGCCTGCGTTTATCTTCCAGGCTACGTTCGACGAGACAGAATCGAAGAAAGGCAAACTGGGTGCTTGGCGCAAGCAGAGTGCCACACGACTGACAGGGCTCGTGGTGATGGACGTTGACCACATCGAAGAACCTTTGACGCTCTATCAAGGTTGGATAGAAAAGGGTTTGGACTGGAAGAAGCTGGGCATCGTACTCATCTACATTACCCCTTCAGGAAAAGGTCTGAAGATTGTCTTCAAGGCCGACGTCAAGAAGGGTAATCTCATCGACAATCAACACCAGATGGCGAAGGTGCTTGGCGTGGAGGTTGACGAAAGTTGCAAGGATGCAAGCCGCATGAGCTTCATCTGCAAGGAATCGGACATTTTATACATTGACAAAGAACTATTTACTTATGAGAACAAAGAATTTGCTGAGAAATATGATGCTGAGTATCGTGCTGGTCATAGTCGTGCTGCTGCGACTGGTAATGTGGCCAGTAAGGTTGTTAAACAAGGGACTGAGGCTCTCGGCCAAGTGGGCGCTGGCTCAATGGAGGGCGTAGCCAATGGTCAATGTTCAATGGTCAATGTTCAATGTTTAAAGTGGCGCGGTTATGATGTACAGTCTATTATTGATGCTCGCTATGGCGAAAAGCTGCCCTGCAAGTCCGATAGCAATCGCCATGCAGAATCGCTCAAACTGGCAACCGACCTGCTGCTTATGCTCGATGGTGACAAGGCCGTTGTGCAGCGCATTGTGGAGTCGCAGTCGTGGGTCAAGGAGATCATCGACGAGAGGGATGAGAACGTGGGTCAGACGGTTTCCTCAGCCGCTGAGTGTGTGGCGCAGAAGGAAAAGAAGTATGCCAGCAGTCTGCCTTCAAAGGCGATGCTCACCGCGATTCAGGAGGCAACGGGCCGCTCGTATGTGGAAATCACGAAAGCGCAAGCGCAGACGGCGGTGACGCTGAAGGATGACGATATGGCGCAGTGGCTCTGGGACTGGGGCGCACAGATAGAAGAGTTGTTTGAGTATTTCCCTATCCTGAAGGATGTCTGTAAGGGATTGAAGCGCAATCAGTATCCAGCGGCCTTGATAGTATCTGGAGCCTTTGAGATGACACTGATGACTCGCTGCACATACAGGTTTTATCATCGACCAGAGGAACTCCGTCGATTGAATAGCTCTGCATTGATCATTGGCGACCCGGCAAGCGGGAAGTCATTTGCGACGCGATTGTTTAAGTTGCTCGCGGCTCCTATCGTCGCTGCCGACAAGGTAGGTCGCGATGCCATCAATGCCTATCGTGAGCAGATGCGAACCAAGGGTGCCAACAAGGAGAAGCCCAAGAAGCCGAAGGTGGTGGTGCGTGTGCATCCAGCGAGGACGAGTAACGCCCAGTTCATTCAAGACATGGTGAATGCTGTCGAGACGGTAGATGGCGAGGAGATGCACCTGCACATGCTGACGTTTGATACGGAGTTGGACAACACTGTGACCGTTCAGAAGGGTGGTTCATGGATTGACAAGCAATCTCTCGAATTGAAAGCTTTCCATAATGAAGAGGACGGCCAAGCGTACTCGAATATGGACTCCATCCTACAGGACTTTAACGTCTATTGGAACTATGTCTATACCGGCACACCTATTGCGCTGAAGAAGAAAGTGAACGAGCAGAACTTTGGAAGTGGTCTTGCAACACGTCTGACTTGCATCCCTCTGCCAGCTACCAACTTCGAGATGATGAGTCGAGAGAGCACAGTGGACTTCGAGAGCGATGCCCGCATCAAGGCGTGGGCTGAGAAACTCGACCGCATGAAGGGTGAACTGAGCGTCCAGAAGATCGTCGATGAACTCTATGACTGGACGGCACGAAGGATGGCCGATGCTGCAGAGAACGACTCGCGTGCCGACGAGATGCTTCTGAAACGCTGTGCCTATCACGGTCTGAACTACGCTGCACCATTCATTGTGATGCGCCACTGGGACCAGATGAAACAGGATGGCAACTACTGGTGCGGTGAGTTCGAGACTGACGAT
>JAEEGH010018737.1_pt1 | contig 14600 bp, 14 predicted proteins | sample 9134181 | NCBI WGS metagenome assembly JAEEGH01 (sample SAMN16246544, study PRJNA631951) | gut metagenome | biome: gut microbiome; feature: rumen; material: DP-attached | host: Bos | place: Iran: Karaj | collected 2018-10 | reverse complement strand
TCATGGGACTTGGGACTTCGGCAGTAGACCGGACGGAAGGCTCATACCCCAGGTTGGTGAGCCTGGATAAACCGAAGGCGGTAACGGCCAGGGATTCTGTGGAAAAACATCAGTATTCACAGAGAAAGCTGGAGCTTATGAACCGGGCTGCAAGAAAACTGGAACAGGTGGATCACGACGGGTGTGCAAAAAAATATGGGCTCAAGATAATCCAGATCATACACCGGATCATATAGCCCCATTTTTACCATTTCTTCTGTCGTTATTGGCAGGTTTTTGTCTATGTGCTCTGCAAGCATTTTTGTCTGAGAGATCTCTAATGTTCTTCCATCATTATCTATGCTGTAATTCAGCAAATTGAGAAGATCCAACCCCAGCAGCCGCTTTGAATAATTTTTGTCAAAGGATATATATATCGGTACAACGCCCAGATGTTCGCCTTCAACAGAGAAATCCTCTACCATTATCTGATAAAAAATCACAGAACTGGAATCATCTATGCCTGTGCCTTCAAATCTGAATGTCGGATTATATTCTTTTATGAATTCCTCCTCGGTAAGCCGTATTCCTATATCACGTGCTGAAAGGCATGTGTTCTGAGCACCGGTGTCAAACTTAAAAAGGCGTGACAGATCTTTGTTGTTGAACTTGATTTCGCAGTCTACACGTATCCGCCTGCCGCTTTTTATCTGTATCTTAGCCAAAAAATACCTCCAAGCTTTATGCAATCTGTACCATCTTTAGATGATCAACGCTGAGTGAACCTGAGTATTCGCCTGCAAGAATGGTTTTTATACCACTGCTGATCAGAGACGCTTCCAGATCCAACAGCTCGTCATGGGAATCTGTTGAATCGGATACTGCATAAACTTCTCCGTACAGGGAATTATCATTTTTGACCGGATTGATCAGAAGAATATTGCAGTTTTTATACTTGTTTTCAGCATCATATACAGAAATAAGGTTATTATCCTTTACGACATTTAACATAGGCCCCTCCTTGCTTTATGATCGAAAATGATCAGCACATCGTCTGGAACTCTTTTTGGGTGCCGTATCATTGTGATGTTACTTATATTTTTCAAAAGCACATCTGTTCATTATTATATTATCATGGTTCTATCGGATAGACAATATATAAGGAAGCCAAGTAGGAGATCCTGAACGGAATGGACGGGATCATTCTGGAGCCCTTCCTTGACGGGAAAAGAAAAAATCAATAGAATAGGCATGAAACCGTATACAGCCATAAAAAATAAGGAGGCGTCTCATTATGAATCAGACTGTTGTTCTCGGCAACATCATTACGATGGATGAAAGAAGGCCCGCCGCTAAGGCAGCACTGGTCAAGGACGGCGTATTTGCCTTTATCGGCAGCGCCGATGAAGTGAAGAAGCTTGCTGCGGAGGATGCGAAGATTCTTGATTACGGTGAGAATTTCGTTTATCCCGGTTTCATGGAAGCGCACTGCCACAGCTACCTGGCAGGTGACCGCGCCATTGGGCAGGCGAACCTCTTCCAGGTAATTCCTGCGGACTACGGCAAATATCGTGAGATCATCATGGATTACATCAAAGCCAATCCGCAGCGTGAGTTCTACCTGGCTGCCGGGTGGGCTGAAAATGACGAATATGTTACCAAGGCGTATCTGGACGAGATCTGCGCCGACAAAATACTGATCATGCAAACCGGCGGCGGTCACTCCATGCTGCTTAATTCCAAGGCATTGGAATGGGCGGGTATTGACGCGGCTTACGCAAAGAAAATGGGTACTGATCTGGTGCATGTGGATGAAAACGGAGAACCGGACGGCTACATCTGTGAAGCGCCTGTGTTTGAGCTGTATCCCAAGCTTCCAACCTCCCTTGAGAATGCAAAGGACTATCTGCTGACCTGGCAGGATATGGCCCTTGCAAACGGCTACACCGCAGTGGCCGATGCCGGTGTGGAGGTTACCAATGAGATAGCGACCCAGGCTTTCTATGAGCTGGAGCAGGAGGGGAAGCTGAAGCTCCGCACCTATGCCTATCTTATGTGTCCGGACAATCCGGAAAGCCCGAAGGCGGAGGTGGCCCGCATCGCCGCGGACCGGGCAAAATACAGCGGTGAATACTTCCATGTAATTGGTGTCAAGACGTTCTTAGACGGCGTGACCGAAGCGCACACAGCATGGCAGAACCAGGATTACGCCGATCAGCCCGGGTATCACGGGAATGAGCGCTTCAATGATCACGATAAAATGGTGGAGCTGATCACGGCGGCGGATGCCGAGGGACTTTCGGTACACGTTCACTCCGAGGGCGGCGGCGCGACACACTTCATGCTGGGCTGCATCGAGGACGCGGAGAAGATAACCGGTGACCTGGATCAGCGCAATGTACTGGCACACCTGCATTTTGTCACGGATGAGGATATCCGCCGCATGGGAGCAACCGCCTCCATTCCGGCGGTTCCTCCCCTGTGGACAGCAGGAATTCCGGGCTTCTATGATATGGAGGTCTCTTATGTAGGTAAGGAGCTGGCGGAACAATCATACCCGATTAAGTCCTTATTTGATGCGGGCGCTTGTACCGTGTTCCATTCAGACTATCCGGTTTCTCCGTCCATCAGTATTAAGAACAGTATTTATATGGCGGAAACCCGTAACGCGCCAAAGGAATTGGGACTTGAGACTTTCCCGAATAATATCAAGGAAGCAATCACCAGGGAACAGTCCCTGCGGGCTCTTACCATCAATGTGGCCTATGCATGGCATCAGGAGCATCGGCTTGGCTCCATCGAATTCGGAAAGATCGCCAATATGACGGTTTATGACTGCGATTTCCTCCATGCCGATATTGAAAAGGTGGCCGAGGCAAACCTCTTAGCAACCATTGTGGACGGGGAAGAGGTCTACAAGGGTTGACAGCGAAAGGAGCAGGATATGAAGGCAGATCAGATTATTAAGAATGCAAAAATTTTCACATCGGGCAAGGATCAGCCCATGGCTACGGCTTTTGTAGTAAAGGATGGTAGGTTTGTTTATGTTGGTGATGAGAAGGGGCTTTCGGAATATGAGGGAGAGGTCACAGACCTTGGCGGCAGGTTCGTCATGCCGGGTATCATCGACAGTCATGTTCATGTCACCATGCCGGTGGGATTCGAGTATGCAGATTTAGGAATGCGTATCGAGTGCAATGGCAAACAGGAAGCGCTGGATAAGATGTCTGACTATATCAAAAAGAATCCCGGGGAAAAGCGCTATCGGTTTCTCCTGGATAGAGAATTCCTGAATGGGGAGGATTTCGTAAAGGAGGAGCTGGATGCAATATGCCCGGATGCGGAACTGCAGATACAGGAAGGAGAGTGCCACAGTATCTGGGTCAACTCAAAGATTCTGGAAAGACACGGAATTAACGACGATACGCCTGACCCTGTGCCGGGGCTTGCTTTTTATGTAAGGAAAGACGGCCATGTGACCGGAAATATGTTTGAGGGCTCGACGGAGGTGCCTATCATACTCGACAGCGCAATAGAGCTCTCTGAGGAGCAGATTGACGCAGCGCTCCAGCGCTGGATCGATTATTCTGTCAGCGTGGGTGTGACCGTCGTCTTTGACGCTGGTATTCCCGGCTTCCCTGCGTTCCATGAGCGTGTTTATAAGCGCCTTTGTGAGCTGGATCACCAGGGAAAGCTGCCGATTTATATTGACGGCTGTTATGTGATCGCTTCCAGCAGGGAGGCGGAGGAAGGCCTGAAGGAGCTGAAGCGCTTCCGAAGCACATATAACACGGAGCATCTGAAGATCCATACCCTGAAGATTTTCCAGGACGGCACCCAGAAGATCCATACCGCGGCAATGGTCACGCCCTATGTGGATACTCATACGTTAGGCTCCACCGCTTTATCCGCAGAGGAGACAGCGGAGCTTCTGAAGCAGCTGAATGAGGCCGACCTGGATCTGCACCTTCATACGGTTGGTGAGCGTGCCTCCCGTGTTATTTTGGACGGGGTAGAGCTTGCCCGAAAGGAGCTTGGAGATAAATTTCATGTAAGGGTCACCTGCGCACATTTGGAGATCCAGGATGATGCGGATCTGGGACGGTTTGCAGAGCTTGGCGTGTTTGCAAATTATACACCCTGGTGGCACGCCGATGATCCTGAAATTGCGAGAGCCTGGCTTGGGGAGGAACGCACTTTGAAAACCTTCCGCTGCAAAACGGCTTGGGATAGTGGTGCGATTGTGACATGGTCCAGCGATAATATTGCCTTTGGGGATTTGATGACTTGGAACCCTTACCTTGGCATGGAGGTGGGGATGACGCGTCAGAGAACCGAAAAAACCCTTGTGCCCGAATACAACAGGACCGATGTGGTGCTTCCTCCTGTAGATGAGAAAATGGGTATCGAAGAAATGATTCTGGGATATACCATTAACGGCGCAAAGCAGCTTGGCATAGAGGATCGTAAGGGGTCTATCGAGGCTGGCAAGGATGCGGATTATCTGGTATTCGATAATGACCTGCTGACGGAGAAGCACGAGGGCTTCAGTCATAACAAGCCATTAGAGGTGTTCATCCGCGGAGAGAAAGTGAACAGATCATGTTCTCCGGAGGGAGGGACTAAGTCGCACAACAGCTGCAGCTCGTAGAGGGGAAGGAAATGGCAAAGCATAAAATTGTAAAGCTCTTTGAATCCAGAAAAGGTCATCTTGAATACAGAATTAAACGGGATTATATCAGAAATGGAATTGCTATCCTCCCTTGTCGTATTTCTGACTATCATGATGTGATCAGTCCCTATAGTGTGATGGGGTGTGAGAGCCTGAATCCGGAGTTTGCGGATTATGTAAAAACAAACACAGAGATGACTCCGACAGAGTATCCAATCGTTTTGAATATCATCGGAAGGAATCTCTCTCAAGAGGAAAAAGATGTCATAGAGGATATCATCCTGGACGACTGTGCCTACAATCTTGGAATGGTGGAAATGAAGGTAAAAAGGCATACCCGATCTTTTGCTCTTATGACAATCGGCCTTATCATTTCAGGAATAGTGTTGGGGGTTTCTACTTCGTTGGCAGAGGTGCCGCGAGAGCTGATCTATATCGTTTTCTGGTTTTTAGGAGAAACCCTGTGTGACTACATTTTTCTAACCGGCTATGATCTCCGAATGGAAAGGAGACAGGCCGGCCGGCTTGCAAGTGTCAAGGTCATTTTTTCAGAAACCGATGAAGAACCTCATTATACAAAAAAGGATGTGGATGCACTATTCTCTGAAATAGAAAAAGATATTAGTGATACCGTTAAGGAAGAGTAAAGCATCAGTCTGAACAGCTTGCCTTTTTTTGGCGTGGTTGACGTGTGATTCTGTATGATGGATGGTTTGCCAACGATTGGTTGACAGTATCGATAAGCTCTTTGCCACGCTCGATCCCACAACAAGAGGGTTTGAGATGGGAAACGGCCAGAAGCTTCTGCTGACGGACACCGTGGGTTTTATCAATAAACTCCCGCATCACCTGATCGATGCGTTCCGGAGCACGCTCGAAGAGGCTCAGTATGCGGACATCCTGATCCATATCGTGGACAGCTCGGACCCGGAAGCGGATCATCACTGCCGGGTGGTGTATGATACCCTCTATGACCTTCATATCACGGGAAAGCCGATCCTTACGGTCTGGAACAAATGTGACCTTCCGGGTTCCGGGGAAGTTTTAAAGGATCCGCTGGCAGACAGGACGGTTCGATTCTCTGCGAAGACGGGCGAGGGAAAGGAAGAATTTTTAAAAGAATTATCCCCTGCCGGAGGTCTCTTCCGTCAGGGGAATGTGTGCTCTGTCATGAAACAGTATGCTGAGATGTCTTTATAACTCCCGTATGTCTAAAGTATTTCCACAGTTCGGACATCTTTTTATCATATCTTTTCTTACTTTAGCCATTTCCAACGCAGGGTACTGTTCTTCAAAGTGGCAGCTCGGCTGGATCACATATCCATTAAGACCAACAACATCCGCGCAATAAAGGACACAGGGCTTAAGTGCACCGGATTTCCCACCTGCTACACTCTCCAGTTCGTCATCGGTAAGTTTCCTCTTATCGTCCATTTCATTCCTCCTCTCATGCAGACACAATCATCTAAAACATTATACGACAGATCCGGGGATGTGTGGAAATAATATGGATTTTTTTCTATATTTTTTTTATCTATTTTGAGAACTTCGCAATTCTGCACAAGTACGTTAAAGGCCATATTTCTTATTTTGAAAAGGGAAAGTGTTGTAGAAGTGTTGTATAACTGCTGGCTAAATAAAAAAATCCCGGAAGTTTGACAGTTCATCCCTAATCAAGTGAATAAAAGATTATCGCTTAGCCTTTGTAAAGACTGGATTTCCAGTCTTCTTTTTTTGTTAAATTTCATGTAAAGAAATGATGCTTTCGATCACGGGAAAGCTGTGATAAGATTTCCTTATCAAACCCGGTTGGGAAATGAAGGAGGGATGGAAAATGCTGTTGGAAGAATATGATCCTGAACGGGATGCTGTTATCAATCCCGAGATGGCAGTAAAAAAACTGGAGGATTTCCCGGAGGTTACGGTGTCGTGCTTCTCTTACCAGCTGTTCCAAAGCGTTCTCTCCCTGTTCGACGCAAGGCTGATCGCAGAGCTTAGTTCCGCGGTCGGCAAAAACCCGGTTTATGAGGTGGAATATAAGGGAAAGAAATTTGCGCTGTATCAGTCGCTTGTGGGAGAGCCGTTATGCGTAGCGGAATATGAAGACCTGATGGCGATCGGAAGCAAGCGGCTGATCCTGCTTGGGAACTGCGGTGTTCTGGACAAATCTATAGAAGACTGCGGGATCATCATCCCGACGGAAGCGATCCGGGACGAGGGAACGAGTTATCATTATGCCAAGCCGTGTGACACCATTGAGGTCAATAAAAAATATAGGGAAACCTTTAAAACGATCCTGAACGAATGCGGCTATCCTTTTGTGGAGGGCAGGACCTGGACGACCGATGCATGCTACCGGGAAACCAGATCGAAAGTGGCTCGTAGAAAACAGCAGGGCGCCTTATGTGTTGAAATGGAATGCGCCGGAATGCAGGCAGTCTGTGACTTCAGGGGAACGGAGTTCTTTCAGTTCTTCTATGCCGGAGATAATTTGGATCATTCCACCTGGGACCCGAGAAGTCTGTCCGGGGACGCGCGGCTGGATGACAAGACGAAGATCATGTTTCTGGCTTTTGCGCTCGGCCTGAAGATGATGGAATAAAACGTATTGATGATGGATTACAGGCATCCGATGGAGGAAAAGAAAGAGGAATACATTCTGGTTGCGGTGGGACGGGAAGAGGACACGGCTGTCTCCCTGAGAGAGCTGGCTGACCTTCTTGAAACAGCAGGCGGGAAAGCGGTCGACTTTGTGACGCAGAATCTTCCGCATCCGGATCCCGCGACCTATCTCGGAAGCGGCAAGGCAGAAGAGCTCCGATGGATCATGGAGGAGGAAGGCGCCGTGGGGATCGTCTGCGATGATGAGCTGTCGCCGGCGCAGATGAAGAATCTGTCCGATCTTCTTGACGCGAAGGTGCTGGACCGGACGCTTTTGATCCTTGACATCTTTGCCTCTCATGCCACGACAAGGGAAGGAAAGCTCCAGGTGGAAATGGCGCAGCTGAAATACCGCTCATCCCATCTTACCGGCATGGGGAAAGCCCTGTCCCGTCTCGGAGGCGGGATCGGAACAAGGGGCCCGGGAGAAACCAAGCTTGAGAACGACAGGCGCGTGATAAAAAGCAGGATCTCCTCGCTTTCCGAGGCGATCAGGGACATGAAACGCGTTCGGGAAACGACCCGGAAAAGGCGGACGGAAAGCGCCCTCCCTGTGATGGCGCTGGTCGGGTACACAAATTCCGGAAAATCCACATTTTTAAACTATCTGACCGGAGTGGACGTGCTGTCGGAGGATAAGCTCCATATTTTTTGTTTGGAATGACGTTTGTTTTGATGTATAATAGTACTGTTTGAGAAAAAGGAGACCAGTTTTATGTCTGATGACGGGCGCGCTCTCTCGTTTGGCGAAGTTACACTGGACAACTGGAAGGAGATCTATGCCTATACGTCGGAATACGGAGAGGGCTCCTGCCAGCATTCTCCGGTCAGTATGTATTCCCTTGCCGGGAAATACAGGGATTCGGTATGTATCGAAGATGGCTTTTTATTTGTGCTGAGAAGCGGGCTGTGCGATGATACCTATCGTGTTTATCTGGCTCCCATGGGGAAGGGAGACCTTAAGAAGGCCTATTGGCGGATCCTTTCGGATGCCGCGGGCTATGGAAAAAAGGTAAGATTCCTCACCCTCACGAAAACCCAGGCTGAGTTTCTCCGGACCTCTTTTCCGGAGAGATTTGACTTTACCAATGACGGAAATCTGGCGGAATATATCTTCTCCGTGGAAACGATGCGGGATTTCCCCGGGAAGGCGCATGCCAGAAGACGAACGGAGATCCGCTCCTTCTGGAGGGACTTTGGAGACCGGACGGAGGTTTCTTTGACGAGAATTCGGATACTGTACTGAAGGGTGTCGCTGGGCAGATCCTGGATCAAAAACAGGGGATCATCGCTACCGGCAAGGAGGAAGATGACTATTATGTGACCTTTGCGAAGATCGAATCCACAGACTGGACCTTCTGCATCATGAGCCCCATTTCCGTTGTGGTCGACCCGGCCCGGGAAATCAGGATCAGTATCGAGTCCAATACCGATTCGGTGGTAAGCTCGGTTCTGGATGGAGTCCTTCGGGTCATCAGGAGCTGCCTGATCCTGACGGCTGTGATCCTTCTGGTCATCACTTTGACGGCGGGATACTTCTCGAGGAAGATCACAAAGCCGCTGCAGACTCTGACCGCGGACGTGAACGAGATCAGCGGGGGAAATCTGGACTGGCGTTCAAAGGTGGATACCGATGACGAGATCGGGAAGCTTGCCGACAGCTTTAACAATATGACGGATTCTCTCCAGAAGTACATCGCCGATCTGAAGGAAGCAACGGCGAAGGAAGAGAGGATCGCCGGTGAACATGCGGCGGCGACCATGATCCAGGAAAGCATGCTGCCCAAGGACTTTGACATTATCTCCGAGCATGAGGAGTTTGATCTGTACGCGACGATGACGCCGGCGAAAGAGGTGGGTGGTGATTTCTATGATTACTTCTTTACGGATGATACCCACCTGGCGCTGATCATTGCGGATGTTTCCGGAAAGAGTGTTCCCGCGGCGCTGTTCATGGCCATAGCAAAGACTTTGATCAAGAATGGGGTCCTGCTTGGAAAGAACCCCTCCGAGGCGTTGGAGTACGCCAACGACAAGCTGCTGGAAACCAATGATGCCATGCTGTTTGTTACGGTGTGGCTTGCGATCATCGATATAACCACAGGCAAGGGCATTGCAGCCAATGCCGGACATGAGCATCCGGCCCTTAAGAGAGCGGGCGGAGAATGGGAGCTTGTGGTGTACGGGCATTCTCCCGCAGTGGGGGTCATCGAGGGCATTCCCTTCAAAGAGCATGAGTTTGAGCTTCATTCCGGAGACAGGCTGTATGTCTATACGGACGGTGCCCCGGAAGCCACCAGAGGGGATGATGAGCTGTACGGGACTGAGCGGCTGATCGATGCTTTGAACCGTCAGGGGGATGCCGGTCCTGAGTAGCTTTTGAAGAGCGTTAAGGATGATATTGACGCGTTTGTTGAAGACGCGCCGCAGTTTGATGATATCACGATGATGTCGATTACATGGCATTAGAAAGGAGGATACCATGTCTGATCCATCTGCTGAAAACAGGATATTCCGCGAAAAGAGCCTGAAAAGCATTTCGGGCCCGGAGGAGCTGAACGATTATATCCGCGTTACCACGCCTCCGGTATGGCTGGTGTTGATCGCGGTTGTTGTGCTGCTTCTCGGAATGCTGGCCTGGTGCATCTTCGGTACCGTGGAAATGCACAGGGAAGACGGGAGCGTGGCAGAGATACATCCGATCGAGTTTATTACGAATTGATTCCGGCGGGTAAAACGATGCATTCAAAAAAAGACACAATCAGAAAACCCGTTACAAAAGGGGTTGCAAAGGTACCTGTGGTCATGCAGTTGGAGGCTCTTGAATGCGGAGCTGCATCGCTCTGCATGATATTGGCCTACTACGGGAAATGGATGCCTCTGGAGGAGGTGCGCCGGGACTGCGGCATTTCGCGTGACGGAAGCAAGGCCAGTAATCTCTTAAAGGCAGCTCGGAGCTACGGAATGAAAGCGGAAGGGTTTCGCTGCGAGCCGGAGTCGCTGCGTGAGGAAGGAAGCTTTCCCTGCATCATCCACTGGAATTTTAACCACTTTGTGGTCTGCGACGGCTTCCGCGGGAACAAGGTATATCTGAACGATCCGGCCAGAGGGAACTACTCTGTTTCCTTAGAGGAGTTTGACAAAGCCTTCACGGGAGTCGGCCTCATGTTCGAGCCCGATGAGGACTTTGTTCCCGGCGGAAAGCCGGCCAGTATTATGGAATTCGCGCGAAAAAGATTAAAGGGCGCCGAAAGCGCTCTTGTTTTCGTTACACTGACCACGATCATCGGTGCCCTTACGGGGATCCTGAACTCAGGCTTCTCCAGGATCTTTCTGGATCAGCTTCTGACCGGCAGGGATCTTCTGTGGGTGGGATCGTTTTTTGTTGCCCTCGGGATCTTTACGGCGATACAGATCATAGCGGCATGGATCCAGGCGATCTATTCGCTGCGCATAAACGGAAAGATGGCGACGGTGGGGAACGCTTCCTACATGTGGAAGGTGCTGAGGCTGCCGATGGAGTTTTTCTCCCAGCGCCTTGCTGGGGATATCCAGCAAAGGAAGGAAGCAAACGCCGGGATCGCGCGAACTGTGGTGGACACACTGACGCCGCTTCTTCTGAATACGATCATGATGATCTTTTATCTGACGATCATGATCCGTTATTCTCTTGTGCTGACTCTTGTGGGGATCGGCACCGTTCTTATGAATACCTGGCTTTCCCGGGTGATCTCGAATAAAAGGATCAACATAACCCGCGTGATGATGCGTGACCAGGGGAAGCTCGCAGCGGCTACGACTTCGGGGATCGAAATGATCGAGACCATTAAGGCTTCGGGCGCGGAGAACGGATATTTTGAAAAGTGGGCCGGAAGCCAGGCGTGCGTCAATACGCAGACTGTCCGGTTCGCCCGTCTGCAGCAGTATCTGGGCATGATCCCGGAGATATTTACGGGACTCAGCAATGTGGCGGTACTCATCATCGGTACTTATCTTACGATGAAGGGGGAGTTCACCACCGGTATGATCCTTGCGTTCCAGGGCTACATGTCCGCCTTCTTAAGTCCCGCCTCCATGCTCGTTTCGGCCGGGCAGACGATGCAGGAAATGAGAAGCTCCATGGAACGGATCCAGGATGTTATGGAGTATCCCGACGACGAAACGCTTTCGATCGGGACTGTTCAGGAAGAAGAACAGGGCAAGCTCAGCGGCGCCTTTACGATGAAAAATGTGACCTTCGGCTATTCCCGCCTGGAAAAGCCGCTGATCGAGGATTTCAATCTGGAGCTCACACAGGGAAAGCGGGTGGCCTTTGTCGGTTCCTCCGGCTGCGGCAAGAGCACGCTGGCAAAGCTGATATCGGGTCTCTATCAGCCCTGGAGCGGAGAGATCCTCTTTGACGGAAAGCCCATAAACGACATAGACCGGAATGTCTTCAGAGGCTCTGTCGCTGTGGTGGATCAGGATATCATCCTGTTTGAGGATACGATCGCGAACAACATAAGAATGTGGGACAATTCCATCGAGGACTTTGAGGTGATCCTTGCAGCCAGGGACGCGCATTTCCATGAGGACATCATGCAGAGAAAAGGGGGCTTTCGGTACCGGATCATGGAAGGAGGCCGGGACTTCTCCGGCGGCCAGCGGCAGCGCATGGAGATCGCCCGGGTGCTCGCGCAGGAGCCCAGCCTGATCATCATGGACGAGGCTACCAGCGCTCTGGATGCCAAAACGGAATTCGAGGTGGTGAATTCCATTAAGGACAGAGGGATCACCTGCGTTGTGATCGCCCATAGACTCAGCACCATCCGGGACTGTGACGAGATCATCGTCATGGACCGGGGAAAAGTGGTTGAGCGCGGAACGCACGAGGAGCTGATGGCTCTTGGCGGAGCCTATAAGGAGCTGGTTACAAGCGAATGACGGAAAGCTGGTTGGAGAATAAAAATGGGTTGGTTTAGTGAACAGATCTCGGAGCGGCGGAAAGCGGATGACAGCGTTTTCGAGGAATCCTTCCTGGAGATGGCCGGGGCCGTTATGGGCCGGCGCTTAAGTGAAAGCCTGAACGATGACAGGCAGCAGGCCGAGGATGCCATCGGAGAGATCTTAAAATATTACCGCGTGAAGCCGCGCGAGGTACCGGAAGACATCACCGACATGAATGAGGTGCTGGAATATCTTCTGCAGCCCAGCGGGATCATGCGGCGTACGGTAGTGCTGGACGGAAAATGGTATCATGACGCGGTGGGAGCCATGATCGGGAAACGCACCGATGACGGCAGACTTGTGGCTCTGATCCCCTGCGGCCTGAACAGCTACCGTTTTCTTGACAGGAAAACAGGAAAAATGGTGCGCCTGAACAGCAAAAACCGGGCGCTGATCGACCGCGAGGCCATTGCCTTTTACAAGCCGTTCCCCCTGAAGAAAATGAGCATGCTGAGTCTGATCCGGTATATGTTCGGGCAGCTCACCTGTGCGGACTATGTCATGATCGTGCTTTCCATCCTTGCGGTTACGCTTGTGGGCATGCTTATGCCGAAGCTGCAGGCCACGCTCTTTTCCGATGTGCTTATGTCCAAAAACGGCCTGGCCCTGATCGGGATGGCGATCTTTATGGCTTCCGTTACGATCAGCGGGATCATGCTGGGAGCCGTGAGGGCTCTGATCACGACCAGGCTCAATACAAAGCTGCATCTGTCTGTGGAGGCGGCGACCATGATGCGCGTCCTTACCCTTCCTGCGACGTTTTTCAAGGACTACAGCTCAGGGGAATTAAGCCGGCGGTCCCAGTATATGAACGCTCTCTCCGACCAGCTGGTGAATATGGTCCTGTCCACCGGTCTGACCTCGCTTTTTTCCCTGCTCTATATCACACAGATCTTTATCTTTGCGCCTGCGCTCGTGGTGCCGGCTCTCCTTGTTACGGTACTCAGCGTGGTTATTATGATCGTTCAGATCCTTCTGCAGATCAGGATATCCAGACAGCTTATGGAGGTCAGTACAAAGGAAAGCGGCCTGAGCTATCAGCTGATCTCCGGTATTCAGAAGATACGTCTTTCCGGAGCGGAGAAACGGGCCTTCGCGAAATGGGGGAAACTTTACAGTAAAGAAGCGGCTCTTGCCTATAATCCTCCGACGATCCTGAAGACGGCGTCTGTACTCACCCTGGCTGTTTCTCTCACCGGAACCATGGTCCTCTATTACGCCGCGATCATGAGCGGCGTATCCGTCGCGGAATACTTTGCCTTCCAAAGCGCATACGGAATGATCAACGGAGCGATTCTGTCGCTGGCTTCCATCGCAGGGACCATCGCCTCGATCCGGCCGACGCTTGAGATGGCGAGGCCCATTATGGAGACGGTTCCCGAGGTGACAAAGGACAAGCAGGTTCTGACCTCTCTTTCCGGCTCCATCGAACTGAACAGCATCACCTTCCGCTACAGCGACGACATGCCGGCAGTCCTTGACAATCTGTCGCTTAAGATAAGGTCGGGACAGTATGTGGCCATCGTCGGGAAGACCGGCTGCGGGAAATCCACGCTCATGCGGATCATGCTGGGGTTTGAGACGCCGCAGAAGGGAGCGGTTTACTATGACGGGATCGATCTGGAAACGATCGATCTGAAATCCCTGCGGCGGAGGATCGGCACCGTCATGCAGAACGGGAAGATGTTTACCGGAGATATCTACTCAAACATCACGATCTCAGCCCCCTGGCTCACAATGGATGAAGCCTGGGAGGCCGCGGAGCTGGCCGGGATGGGAGATGACATCCGGGAGATGCCGATGGGGATGCATACGCTGATCTCCGAGGGACAGGGCGGTATTTCCGGCGGGCAGAGACAGCGCCTTCTGATCGCGAGAGCCATAGCGCCGAAGCCGAAGGTGCTGATGTTTGACGAGGCGACCAGCGCCCTGGACAATCTGACGCAGAAGAGGGTCAGCAAGTCCCTGGATGAAATGAAATGCACCCGTATCGTTATCGCTCACAGACTCAGTACGATCCGGCAGTGTGACCGGATCATCGTCCTCGATAACGGGAAGATCATCGAGGACGGAAACTATGATGAGCTCATGAAAAAGGACGGTTATTTTGCGGACCTCGTCGCGAGACAGCGCCTGGACGATACCGCTTATGTGGGCAGGACTACGATGTTCTGACCATTTTAACACTAAGATTTGACTTTTTCAATTTTTTGTGCCATTATTTTTTCGTGGTTCGTGGTATATCACACTGGGAAAGGAAAGCACCTATCGCTATGATAAGTGCTTTTTCTTTGTTTTAAAC